>Ga0209415_10020471_pt1 | contig 10276 bp, 20 predicted proteins | sample PeaSoiSIISIP2007_FD_187696 | JGI IMG/M metagenome (GOLD analysis project Ga0209415, IMG submission 187696) | Peat soil microbial communities from Weissenstadt, Germany - SII-SIP-2007 (SPAdes) (version 2) | ecosystem: Environmental > Terrestrial > Soil > Wetlands > Peat | place: Germany...
CGCCAAAGCCGAAAAGAAATAGCTGACAAGAAGTAACCGCCATGAAGCTCCAGTTAATGAATGCAGCCGCCTCGAGCGAAATCCAATTATCGGATGCCGCCTTTGGTCGCGCGTACAACGAAGCGCTCGTGCATCAAGTCGTTACCGCCTACATGGCGGGGGGGCGCGCCGGCACCAAGGCGCAGAAGTCCCGGGCCGAAGTGCGCGGCGGCGGCAAAAAGCCCTGGAGCCAGAAGGGCACGGGTCAAGCGCGCGTCGGCTCGATTCGCAGCCCCATTTGGGTGGGCGGCGGCCGGGCGTTCGCGGCGCGGCCGCGCGATTTCTCGCAAAAGGTCAATCGCAAGATGTATCGCGCCGCGATGCAATCGATCGTCTCCGAGTTGGTCCGCCAGGGCCGATTGGTGGCCGTGGAGTCGATCGAACTCGATGCGCCGAAGACCAAATTGTTGATCGGCAAGCTCGCGCAGCTCGGCCTGACTCGCGCGCTGATCCTGGTCGAAGCCTACGAGGAGAAGCTGTTCCTCGCGGCGCGCAATGTTCCCCACGTCGAGGTGATTCCGGTTGCCTCGCTCGATCCCTTGAGCCTGATCAAGCACGACAAAGTGCTCGCCACGGTCGGCGCCTTGAAGTTGCTCGAACAGCGTCTCGGAGGCGCGAATGAATAAGGAACGATTGATGACCGTGCTGATTCAGCCGCACGTATCGGAAAAGGCGGCGAACGTCACCGAGAAGGGCAATCAATACGTGTTTCGGGTGCGGGACGATGCGTCCAAGTCCGAAGTCAAGCAGGCGGTCGAATTGATGTTCGAGGTCAAGGTCGACGGCGTCAATTTGCTGAACAAGCCGGGCAAGACCCGCCGCTTCAAGAATGTGGCCGGAAAGCGCAGCGGCTACAAGAAAGCTTACGTACGTTTGCAAACCGGGCAGTCGATCGACTTCACCGGTTCGCCTCGTTGAGGATTTAGGGCCATGGCACTCATTAAAATGAAGCCGACTTCCCCGGGCACACGCTTCGTGGTGAAAGTCGACCGCTCGCACCTGCACAAGGGCGGGCCGCTCGAGTCGTTGACGACCAAGAAAAATCGCACCGGTGCGCGCAATCACTCCGGGCGTCAAACCACGCGCCATATCGGCGGCGGCCACAAGCAGCGGTACCGCATCGTCGATTTCAAGCGCGATAAGGACGGCATTCCGGGCGTGGTCGAGCGCCTTGAGTATGATCCGAACCGCACCTCGCATCTCGCTCTCGTGCTCTATAAGGACGGCGAACGCCGTTACATCCTGGCGCCGAAAGGCGTCAAGGCCGGCGATGAGATCCGCTCGGGAGCCGATGCGCCGATCAAGGCCGGCAACGCGCTGCCGCTGCGGCACATCCCGGTGGGCAGCACCGTGCACAACATCGAGCTCAAGGTCGGTAAGGGCGGCCAATTGGCGCGCAGCGCCGGCGGCTCGGCCCAATTCGCGGCGCGCGAGGGCTTGTACGCCAGCGTGCGCTTGAAGTCGGGCGAAATGCGCAAGATCCATGTCGACTGCCGCGCCACCATCGGCGAGGTAGGCAACGATGAGCACAACCTGCGCGTCTTCGGCAAGGCCGGCGCGGTGCGCTGGCTCGGCGTGCGCCCCACCGTGCGCGGCGTCGTGATGAACCCGGTCGATCACCCGCACGGCGGCGGCGAAGGCAAGTCCGGACAGGGCAACCCGCACCCGGTGAGCCCGTGGGGCCTGCAGACCAAGGGCAAGAAGACGCGTCACAACAAGCGCACGGACGGCATGATCGTCCAGCGGCGCAAGAACAAACGACTCTCCTAGGAGATACTTAAGTGCCTCGTTCGCTCAAGAAAGGTCCGTTCGTCGATCTGCATCTGGCCAAGAAGGTGCAGACGGCGAGCCAGAAGAATGATCGCCGCCCGATCAAGACCTGGTCGCGTCGTTCGATGGTCATCCCCGACATGGTCGGCTTGACCATCGCCGTGCATAACGGCCGTTTGCATGTGCCGGTGCTGGTCTCGGAGAACATGGTCGGTCACAAGCTCGGCGAATTTGCCCCTACGCGCACCTTCAAGGCGCATTCGGGCGACAAAAAAGTGTCGGCGGCGGAGTAATTCATGCAGACCAAAGCCGTATTGAGGTATGCACGCATCTCGCCGCAGAAATGCCGGCTGGTGGTCGACACGATTCGCGGCAAGTCCGCGACGCTCGCGGTCAACACCTTGAAGTTTATGCCGAAGAAGGGCGCCAAGATCGTGCTCAAGGTGCTGGATTCGGCGATTGCGAACGCCTACAACAATTTCAACGCCGACGTCGACGATCTGAAGGTGACGCGAGTCGAAGTCGATTCGGCGCCGATGCTCAAGCGCTTTCACGCGCGCGCCAAGGGGCGCGGCGTGCGCATCGCCAAGCGCAACAGTCATATCCTGGTTCAAGTGTCCGACGGCAAGCGAGAGACTTAATGGGTCAGAAAGTTAATCCGATTGGCATTCGTCTCGGCATCACGCGCGACTGGACGTCGAAATGGTATGCCGGCACCAAGTCGTTTGCCTCGAACATCCACACCGATCACTTGGTGCGGCAGTATTTGAGCAAGAAACTCGCCGACGCATCGGTCAGCCGCATCCACATCGAGCGTGCCGCGCGCCGCGCCAACATCACGATTCACACGGCGCGGCCGGGAATCGTAATCGGCAAGAAGGGCGAGGACATCGAGAAGCTGCGCACCGCGGTCGCCAAGATTCTGGGCATGACCATGCAGGACGTGCGGCTGAACATCGCCGAGATACGCAAGCCCGAGCTCGACGCCAAGTTGGTTGCCGAGGGCATATCGCAGCAGCTCGAGAAGCGCGTGATGTTCCGCCGCGCCATGAAGCGCGCGGTGACCAACACCATGCGCTCCGGCGCGCTCGGGATCAAGGTGCGCATTTCGGGCCGCTTGAACGGATCGGAAATCGCCCGCACTGAAAGCAACCGCGAGGGACGCGTGCCGCTGCACACTTTCCGCGCCGACATCGATTACGGGCTGGCGGAAGCGCAGACCACGTACGGCGTGATCGGCATCAAGGTTTGGATATTCAAGGGCGAAGTGTTCGATAAGCCGGAAGGCGAGGTATTGGAAGCCGAGGCCGAGGCGGCGGCGGCGGCGCCGGGCGCCAAGCCCGCCGAGACTGCGGCGCCCGCGCAAAGCTGAATTTAGGTAATTACACATGATGCAGCCGAAGCGGACCAAATTCCGCAAACAATTCAAGGGTAGGATCGCGGGCAGCGCGCAGCGCGGCAATTTTGTCGCGTTCGGCGAATACGGCCTGAAGGCGACCGACCGCTGCCGCATGACCGCTCGCGAAATCGAGGCGGCGCGGCGCGCCATTTCGCGCTACGTGAAGCGCGGCGGCCGCATTTGGATCCGGGTGTTCCCGGACGTGCCGATCACGCAGAAGCCGCTCGAGGTCCGCATGGGCAGCGGCAAGGGCAACGTCGAGTACTGGGTCGCCCGCGTATTGCCCGGCAAGGTGCTGTTCGAGATCGAGGGCATGAGCGAGGAAATCGCGCGCGAGGCGTTCCGGCTCGCCTCCGCCAAGCTTTCGGTGTCAACGGCGTTCGTCAAACGCCAAATTCGAACTTGAGGGTGCGCACATGAAGGCGAAAGATTTGCGCGAGCGAGCGCCCAACGTCCTCGGCGAGGACCTGCTCAAGCTGCGCCGCGAGCAGTTCAATTTGCGCATGGCGCGCGCCACCGGTCAGGCGGCCAAGCCCGACCAATTTGCGAAAGTGCGCAAGAACATTGCGCGGGTGAAGACGGTGCTTGCGCAGATCAGCGCACGCGGAGGTAAGGTTTGATGTCGACGACACCAGAAGCCGCTGTGCAGGAGCCCGGCGCGGCTCCGTCCAAAGCGCGAACCACCGGCCAGCGATTGCTGACCGGCAAGGTCGTCAGCAACAAAATGGACAAAACCATCGCCGTGTCCGTCGAGCGTCTGGTCAAGCACCCGACCTACGGCAAGTACATTCGCCGCACCACCAAGCTGCTTGCGCACGACGCGAACAACGAGTGCCAGGAGGGCGACATGGTGTCGATCAAGCCGTGCCGGCCGATGTCGCGCCGCAAATCGTGGATGCTGGTGCGTGTCGTCGAACGGGCACGGCCGGAGTAATAGAGATAAACCAATGATCCAGCTTCGAACCATGCTCAATGTGGCCGACAACAGCGGCGCCAAGCGCTTGATGTGCATCAAGGTGCTCGGCGGCTCGAAGCGCCGCTATGCCGCCGTCGGCGACGTCATCAAGGTGAGCGTCAAGGACGCGATTCCGCGCGGCAAGGTCAAGAAGGGCGAGGTGTACGACGCGGTGGTCGTGCGCACGCGCAGCGGCGTGCGCCGCTCGGACGGATCGTTGATTCGCTTCGATACCAACGCTGCGGTGCTGCTCACCAATAAGCTCGAGCCGATCGGCACGCGCATTTTCGGACCAGTAACGCGCGAGCTGCGCAACGTGCAGTTCATGAAGATTATTTCGCTCGCGCCCGAAGTGCTTTGATTCGAGTAGGAACGGCAGATGAAAAAGATACGCAAAGGCGACACGGTGATTCTGATCGCCGGTCGAGACAAGGGACGGCGCGGCGCCGTCATCGACGTGCTGGCCGACGACCGCGTGCGGGTCGAGGGACTCAACATGTCCAAGAAGCACCAGCGGCCGAATCCGCAAATGGGCGTCGCGGGCGGCATCATCGAGCGCGAAGCGCCGGTGCACGTCTCGAATGTGCAGATCGTGAATCCGGCTACGCAAAAAGGCGACCGCGTGGGTTTCAAGTCGCTCGAGGACGGGCGCAAGGTGCGCGTGTTCAAGTCGAACAAAGAAATGGTCGACTCCAGATAAACGAGTGAAACGAGATGGCTAGACTGCAAAAAATTTATCGCGAGAAGATCGTGCCGGAGCTCAAGCAGAGCCTGGGGCTTAAGAACACGATGCAGGTTCCGCGCATCGTCAAAATCACGGTCAACATGGGCGTGGGCGAGGCCGTGGCGGACAAGAAGGTCATGGACGCCGCCACCGCCGACATGGCCAAGATCACCGGTCAGAAGCCGGCCGTGACCAAGGCGAAGAAGTCGGTGGCCACATTCAAAGTGCGCGACGGGCAGGCGATCGGCTGCAAGGTGACCTTGCGCGGCGCGCGCATGTACGAATTCCTGGATCGGTTGGTCAACATCGCGATTCCGCGAATCCGCGATTTTCGCGGCATCAGCACCCGGTCTTTCGACGGCCGCGGCAATTACAGCCTGGGCGTCAAGGAACAAATCATTTTTCCGGAAATTCAGTACGATCAGATCGATCAAATTCGTGGGATGGACATCACCATCTCCACGTCGGCCGCGGACGACAAGCATGGACGCGCGCTGCTCGAAGCCTTCAACTTTCCGTTTCGCAAGTAGGGTAATAGCCGATGGCCAAGACGAACATGCTCATGCGCGAGAAGCGCCGCCTCAAGGTAGCCAAGAAATACGCTGCCCGACGCGCCGAGCTCAAAGAGCTGATCCGCGACCCGAAGACCGGGCCGGAGGAGCGCGCCGCCGCGCAGGTCGAGCTGCAGCAGCAGCCGCGCGATGCGTCCGCCTCGCGCCAGCGCAATCGTTGCGCCATCACGGGCCGGCCGCGCGGTGTTTACCGCAAGTTCGGCCTGGCGCGCACCAAGTTGCGCGAGGCCGCCAATCGGGGCGAGATTCCCGGTCTATCGAAGGCCAGCTGGTGAGGCGCGCACAATGAGCATGACTGATCCGATCGCCGATCTTCTGACCCGCATCCGCAACGCGCAGTCCGCGGGCAAGCCCACGGTGGCGCTGGGTGCCTCGAAGCTGAAACTCGCCATCCTCAAGGTATTGAAGGACGAGGGCTACATCGGCGCCTATGGCGTCGATACCGGCGGGGCGAAGCACACGGTGTCCATCGAACTGAAATATCACGACGGCCGGCCGGTCATCGACCGCATCGAGCGCATCAGCCGTCCGGGGCTGCGCATCTATCGCGGCAAGGACGAATTGCCCAAGGTGCTCGGCGGTTTGGGGGTCGCGGTGGTCTCCACGCCGCAGGGCATCATGTCCGACGCCCAGGCGCGTGCCGCCGGCACGGGCGGCGAAGTGCTGTTCGTGGTCCAGTAGTGTCGTTCCATAGAGCCGCGTAGGCCTTCATTTAGGATTTCGTTATGTCTCGAGTCGCAAAAAAGCCGGTAGATCTGCCGCAGGGTGTGAGCGCCACGGTCGGTGCGGACGCCGTCACGGTGAAGGGTGCGAAGGGTTCGCTCACTCTCGCGCTCAAGAGCGGCATCAAGGTCGAGCTCAAGGACAAGCATCTGGCGGTGGAGGCCGAATCGACCGCGGAAGGGCTGAACGCCATCGCGGGCTCGACCCGGGCGCACCTCGCCAACATGGTCACGGGGGTGACCAAAGGCTACGAGAAAAAGCTCGAGCTGGTCGGCGTCGGCTATCGCGCCGCGGTGCAGGCCAAGACTCTGACGTTGACGCTCGGCTATTCGCATCTGATCAATTACGCGATCCCGGACGGCGTGACCATCGAGGCGCCGAGCCAGACGGAAATCATCGTCAAGGGCATCGATCGGCAGCGGGTCGGTCAGACGGCGGCCGAGATCCGCGGGTTCCGGCCGCCGGAGCCGTACAAGGGCAAGGGCGTGAAGTATTCGGACGAGAAGATTTCGCTGAAAGAAGCGAAGAAGAAGTAAGGACATGAAGCTAGACAAACGAGATACCCGCCTGCGCCGCGCACTGCGGGGCCGCGTGAAAATCAAGGAGCTCGCGGCCATGCGCCTCTCGGTGCATCGCACGCCGCAGCACATCTATGCGCAGATCTTCGCGCCCGAGGGCGACAAGGTTCTGGTCGCCGCCTCGACCTTGCAAAAGGACGTGCGCGGCGCGTTGAAAACGACCGGCAACATCGAGGCCGCCAAGGCCGTCGGCCGCGCCATTGCGGAGCGGGCCAAGACCAAAGGTATCGCCAAGGTCGCGTTCGATCGTTCCGGCTTCATGTATCACGGGCGCGTAAAGGCGCTGGCCGAGGCTGCGCGCGAAGCGGGACTCGAGTTCTAACCGGAGGTCTTAAGGGCTATGGCGAGAGTAGAAAAACCGATGTCCGGCGACGACCTGCTGGAGAAGCTGGTCGCGGTCAACCGTGTTGCAAAGGTGGTCAAGGGCGGCAAGCAGTTCGGCTTCACCGCGCTCACCGTGGTGGGCGACGGCGCCGGGCGCGTGGGCTTCGGCTACGGCAAGGCGCGTGAAGTTCCGGTGGCGATTTCCAAGGCGATGATGCAGGCGCGCAAGAGCCTGGTCACCGTCTCCTTGAAGAACGATACCCTGTTCTACGCGGTCAAAGGACGGCATGGGACCACGCGCGTCTATATGCAGCCGGCGGCGGACGGCACCGGCGTGATCGCCGGGGGCGGCATGCGCGCGGTGTTCGAATGCGCCGGGGTGCGCAACGTGCTCGCCAAGAGCTACGGCTCGCGCAACCCCATCAACGTGGTGCGCGCCACCATGGACGCTTTGGCCAAGCTGCGCACGCCGGACGACATTGCGGCCAAGCGCGGCAAGAGCGTCGCGGAAATCTTGGGCTAAGGTCATGAGCGGCAAATCAATCAAAGTGACATTGATCAAGAGCATGGCCGGCCAGCTGGCCGCCATCCGCAACTCCGCCCGCGGCTTAGGGCTGCGCCGGATCGGGCACAGCGTCGTGGTCGCGGATACCCCGTCGAATCGCGGCATGGTGAACGCGGCGAGCCACATGCTCAAGGTCGAGGCCGCGGATTCCGGATCGGAGAAGAGAGTCTAATATGCGCTTAAACACCATCAAGCCCGCTGCCGGCTCCAAGCGGGAGCATTTGCGCGTGGGGCGGGGCGCCTCCGCCGGGCAGGGCAAAACCTGCGGCCGCGGAGTCAAAGGACAGCGCGCGCGCAAGGGCGGCTATCACAAGGTCGGATTCGAAGGCGGCCAGATGCCCCTGCAGCGGCGATTGCCGAAGACGGGCTTTCGTTCGGCCATGAAGGCCTCGCGCGCCGAACTCACGCTCGACGATTTGATGCGCGTCACCGGGGGCGAAGTCACCCTCGAAGGGTTGATCGCGGCGAACCTGGTGCCCGAGCAGACCAAGCTCGTGAAGATCATTCTATCGGGCGCGGTCACCAAACCCTATGTCATCAGGGGCGCGGCCGTCACGGCAACCAAGGGCGCCAAGGGCGCGGTCGAATCCGCCGGCGGCAGCTTCGAGACTTAATCAGAGATCTTTTAATTGGCCACTTCCAGCACCAATGCCGCCGCGGCACTAGGAGACATGACCCGCTTCGCCGAGATGCGCAAGCGGCTGTGGTTCCTATTGGGTGCGCTGGTCGTGTACCGGGTGGGCACGTTCATTCCGGTGCCGGGCATCGATGCCGCGCGCTTCGCGGCGTTTTTCTCGACGCAGCAGGGCACGTTGCTCGGCATATTCAACATGTTCTCGGGCGGTGCGCTGCAGCGATTCAGCATTTTCGCCCTCAACGTTATGCCCTACATCACCGCCTCGATCATCGTGCAAATGGCCTCGATGGTGTATCCGCCTTGGGCGCAAATCCGCAAGGATGGCGAGTCCGGGCGACGCAAGCTGATGCAGTACACGCGCTACGGCACGGTGTTCCTCGCGGGTTTCCAGGGATTCGGCGCGGCTCTGGCGATTCAGAACTCCGGCGGCCACCTGGTCGCCAATCCGGGCCCGCAGTTTCTGTTCATCGCCACGCTCTCGATCACCACCGGCACCATATTCGTCATGTGGCTGGGTGAGCAAATCACCGAGCGCGGCATCGGCAACGGCATCACCATGATCATCGTGGCGGGCATCGTCGCAGGCCTCCCGCGCGCCATCGGCAATACGCTCGAAATGGTGCGATCCGGCGAGATGAATCCGCTGATCGTGCTGTTGATCATAGTGGTGGTGGTGCTGGTCACGCTGTTCTGCGTTTTTGTCGAGCGCGCACAGCGCAAGATTCAGGTGAACTACGCCAAGCGCCAGGTGGGGCGGCGAATGATGCAGGGTCAAAGCACGCACCTGCCGTTCAAGTTGAACATGTCGGGCGTGATCCCGCCGATCTTCGCCTCCAGCTTGCTGGTATTCCCGGCGACCATCGCGCAATTCTTCGGCAACAGCCCGAATCCCAATCCGATCCAGCGCACCCTGCAAAAGATCGCGGCCATCTTGGGTTACGGTCAGCCGCTGCACGTGTTGCTGTTCGCGGTTCTGATCATCGGCTTCGCATTTTTCTATGTGGCGTTGGTGTACGATGCACGTGATACGGCGGAGAACTTGAAAAAAGCGGGCGCGTTCATCCCGGGCATCCGGCCCGGCCAGCAAACCGGGGAGTACCTGGACAAGGTGCTGACCCGGCTGACTCTGTGGGGTGGGCTTTACATCATGGCGGTGTGCTTGCTGCCGGAAATCATTCGCATGGTGAATCCGAGCATTCCGTTCCAGTTCGGCGGCACCTCCTTGTTGATCATCGTGGTCGGTGTCATGGATTTCGTGGCCCAGACGCAGTCGCATTTGATGTCGCACCAATACGAGGGCCTGATGAAAAAGGCCAGCCTGCGGGGCATCGGGAGTAAGAAATGAAAGTTCGTCCATCGGTCAAGAAAATCTGCAAAAACTGCAAAGTCGTGCGGCGTCGCGGCATTGTTTACATCATTTGTTCGTCGGATCCGCGGCACAAGCAGCGGCAAGGCTGAGGGCGCCGCCGGCGGCTGACATTATGGCTAGTGAATTGATCTTTAGAGATTTTTTGCATATACTGGCGCGCTTTTTCGCGAGCGCTATTGTTGTCCGCGTAGGGGAGAAATAGATGGCGCGTATCGCCGGCATCAACATACCGATGAACAAGCACGTCGTCATCGGTTTGACCCATATTTTCGGCATCGGCAACAGCCGTGCAGCGCGCATTTGCGATGCGGCCGGAGTGAAGTACAGCGTCAAAGTGAAGGACTTGACCGACGCCGAAGTGGCTTCGCTGCGCTCGCAGGTCGCGAAGTTCGCGGTCGAAGGCGACCTGCGCCGCGAAGTGTCGATGAACATCAAGCGTCTGATGGACTTGGGCTGCTACCGCGGCATCCGTCATCGCAAGGGCTTGCCGATGCGCGGTCAGCGCACGCGCACCAATGCTCGAACCCGCAAGGGTCCGCGCAAGCAGGCCGTGAAAATGAACGCGCCTCCGGGCAAAGTCTAAGCGCGGTAGGACATTAGTTGTAATCCTGGCTCGCGAGG
>Ga0209415_10020472_pt1 | contig 10275 bp, 9 predicted proteins | sample PeaSoiSIISIP2007_FD_187696 | JGI IMG/M metagenome (GOLD analysis project Ga0209415, IMG submission 187696) | Peat soil microbial communities from Weissenstadt, Germany - SII-SIP-2007 (SPAdes) (version 2) | ecosystem: Environmental > Terrestrial > Soil > Wetlands > Peat | place: Germany...
GGTCGCTCGCCGCCACTCGGTCCCGGCGGGAGCATAGGCGGCGTCGAGAAGTCGCTCGTGGAGAGCCAGTCGCTGGCCGCAGGCCGAACATATCCACTCCCAGGGGGCGTCCAGCGACGGCGGGACCGCCGGGGCGCGGCATCGGGGGCACGCCAGCGAGGACCGGAGGGGGAGGAGTTCCCCCGGGGGGTTTCCGGCTCGGCGAGCGACCAGGAATCGAGTCGGGAAGAAGAACGAGGCGGGAAAGTCGGGCGCGGAGCGCTCGAGGGCGCTGTCCGAGACCCAGGCCGCGAGGCGTTCGGGTCCTTCGGCGAGCTCCCGAAGAATCTCGAATCCGGCGTCGCGAACGTCCTGCCGCACACGGTCGATCGTCGGCACGACGATCGGGAACGGCCCTCCGTCGCACTCGAGCACGGAGCGACGGTCGAACGTGATCTTCGTCGGTCGTCCATCCAGGAACCCGCGAACGTCGTGTTGGAGCGTCGCGATCGTCGGTTTCGGGTTGTAACTGAGGACGAGCGTTCCTCCGGGTTCGGTCACCCGGGCCAGCTCGGAAAGGAAGGCCGCACTATCGCGGATGTGGTGATACACCCGGACGCTCACGACGGCTCGAAACGTGGCGGCGGCGAACGGTAGGTGGAACAGATTCGCTACGGCGAGGAGGTCTGGGTCTCGAGCTCGGGACTCGCGGACAGCCGAGGGGACCGAAGCCAGCTGCGTCGCATCCAAGTCCGCCCCGACGTATTCGTCGGTCCGGCTCGCGAGGGTCCCCGAGAGTCGACCGAACCCCGTCCCGGCCTCCAGCAGGCGCTCGACTCGCCGATTGCCTAGGGCCGTCGCGAGCAGGTGCGCCTCCGCGCGGGTCACCGCGGCTCGGTCCGCCCAGGCCCGCCGGAAGTCGAACCCCTCGTAGGAGGTGACGGTCTCGCGCCCGGCGGTCGTCGACATCCGACTCCTCCCGAGCGACCGGGCCCGGCCTATTAATCCACGGAGCATTCTCTCGCCGACCAGTCCCGCAGACTCGGGAAGGACCAAGGGTTTGGCCGACTCGATTCCACTCGAGCAGCTCAGCGTACTCGTCGTTACGCATGAGCGGCCGGCGATGCTCAACGAACTCTTGGAGAGCCTCGTGGCCATCGGCGGCGTCCGATGGGCGACCGTCGTGGTCGTCGACGATTCGCGCGAGCCCCTTCCGACGACGGGGAGGTTTCCCGGGCTTTCTCTCCGCCACCTCACCCTCCCGGATCGGGTTCACATCACGAGGGCCAAGAACATCGGGCTCGCGTCGATCAAGTCGCCGTTCGTCCTCATCATCGACGACGACAACACGATCACGGATACGACCCTGCCCCGCCCGCTGCGCCGGCTCGCGGAGGAGCCTCGCCTCGGAGCCTTGATGCCCGCCGTCGTCTACCGGGACGACCCCAACCTCGTCTGGGTGTACGCCACCCCGTTCGCCCCGGGACGGTGGGGGTTCGAGCTGCTCGGCCGCAACCGCCCGCGCGACCCGGCCCTCGAAGGACGATTCCTCCCCACCGACGCCCTGCCGAATGCGGCGGTGTTCCGGACCGCCGCCCTCCAGTCGGTCGACGGATACGACGAGCGCTTCCCAGTCAACAGTTCGGCCGACCTCTGCCAGCGCCTGAAGCGGGCCGGCTGGCTCGTCGAGGCCGATTCCGGAGCCTTCGTCCACCACAACGTCGAGCTTCCCGGGCGACCTGGATACTGGGCGGCGCACGCGGTGACCGACCCGGAGCGCACCTACTTCGAGGCGAGCGACTGGTTCCGCCTCGAGTTCCAGATTCACCGCGGACAGTGGGGGGTGGCGTGGCGGGCGCTTTACCACTCGGGGACCTGGATCCTGCCGCTCCTGCTCGCCCTCGTGATACGGAAAGGTGCCACCCGGTCGGCGACCATTGCGGCCTTGGTCCGCGGCGTACGCGACGGGCTTCGGGGGTCCGGGGGCTGATTCGGCCCCGTCCCGCCGCTTCGGGGACTGCCGCCGATGCGGCTCGGCAAGGCGACGGCGCGGAGCTTCCCTGAGTTCCGAACGGCTCGACGACCTGCGGGGCTGGGGAGCCCTCGCACCGGGGCCCGCTGCTTCCCACATTCGGGAACGGCAGGGGCGGGGATATACCAATCTCCGGCTCGGGAAAACGGAAGGGAACGGATTGTCCGGGGGGATGGGCGGGCGAGATCAAGCGCATGTCGAACGAAGGTTCGACACCGTCGTCACGGCGGCCCGGCGCAACCGAACGGCGGTCTCCGTCGAGCGAATTTCGGAGCTCCTGCCCACCGACGGGCCTGAAGGCCGCGGGGAGCTACTCGAATGGCTCGCCGCGAGACCGGAACTCGGGAGCATCATCGGAGACCGCGTGATCGCCGGGCCGATCCCCGCGGAGGAGGAGTCCGCCGCGCGCCTCGAGCGCGGTCGGCGTTACCTCGAAGAGGCCGAGCATGTCGTCCGGGAGCCGCTCGCCCCGATCCGGAGCTTGCTCCGGTGCGTGGCCGTCACAGGCTCGGCCGCCTACGGCGAACCGTCGCCCCACGATGACCTCGATTTCCTGATCGTCACGCGGCGTGGGGCGGTGTGGCCCGTCCTCCTCTACACCTACCTCGCCGCCCGGCTCCGGCGAAAGTCGGGCGTGGACGGGCCCTCCCACTGGTGCTTCAATTACGTCCTCGACGAGCGCGAGGCTCGCCGGGAGTTTGCCGCGGCGCGCGGGTTCCTGTTCGCCCGCGAGGCCCTCACAGCTCGGCCGGTGGCCGGCGCGGCATACTACCGGGGCCTGGTGCGGGAGGCCCACTGGCTGGCCGAGGAGGTCCCTCGGCTCTATGAGACCTGGCGGGCCGGCGGTCTCCCGGAATTGCCGACTGAGGAGCCTGCCCCGCGAACGATTCGGGTACTGAATTCGGCCCTCTATCCGATCGTCGCCGGCTATCTCACGGCGATCGCCATGGTCCGAAATCGACGCTACCGGCGGAACGGGGAAGCTCACCGATGTTTCCGGGTCGAGGCGGGCCTGACCCGGTTGACGTTCGAGTCCGAACGGTTCGAGGAGCTGCGTTCCCTGTACGAGTCCGCGTCGCGTCGGGCCACGCCGGAGGCCACGTGAGGCCCGTGCCGCCGATCACCCTCGCGGCCGGCGTCGTCGCGTTCAACGAGCGGCATCGCCTCGGGACAGCCGTCCGGTCGTTGACGGCGCAAGAACTGCCGCCGGGGGTCGCGTGGGGCGAATTCCAGGTGATCGTCAGCGGAAGCACCGACGGCTCCGACCGGGTCGCCGCCGCACTCGCCGAATCGGACCCGCGGATCCGCCCGGTGATCGAGGGCCGGCGGAACGGCAAATCGGCCGCCATCGCGGAAGTGTTCCGGCGCAGCCGCGGGGACTACCTGGTGCTGCTGAACGGGGACGCGGAAGCGGCCCCGGGTGCGGTCGCCGCCCTCCTCCGCGAGGCGCCGGGTGTGGACCGCCGGTTCGCCGTGATGGGCCGTCCCGTCCCCCATCCTTCCGGCGACGACGGATTCTCGCCCGCGGCCGAGCTGCTCTGGGCGATCCACAACTCCTTCCATGCCTCCGTGTTGGCGTCCCGAGAAGGGAACCACCTTTCCGACGAGCTCTTGCTGCTACCCATCCGCCAGCTTCCGCCGATGACCGGGGGAATCGTGAACGACGGGTCGTTCGTCGGTGGCTGGCTGACGCAGCACGGAGGAACGTTGCATTACGCTCCCGAGGCGGTCGTTCGGATCTCGGTCCCCCGGTCCCTCCGCGAGCACGTTCGCCAGCGGCGGCGGATCCGGTACGGCCATCGGCAGATCCGCGACCAGATGGCGCTCGATCCTCTGACGATCGAACGGTACGCCCGCCGGCATCCCGTTCCGACCGTCCGGCTGATCGCCGAAGAGACCCGCCGCCGAGGCGGCGCCCCCGCGCTGGCCAAGCTGCTCAGCGCCGAGGCGCTCGCCTTCGCGCTTTCCGCCGTGGATGCGCGCTCGAGCCGGGTCGACCACGTCCGGTGGACGCCGATCGTCGGAAGCGACCCGGCTCCTTCGGCCGAGACGGGACGCTCAGCGCTTTCCGCGGAAGGGGCCTAGGTCGCCGGTCCGAACGAATGGTCGGGGCTCGCATCCGCGCGGTCCTGCTCCGCTTCGCCCGCTCGCCCTCCTCTTGGCTCGCGGTCGCGGTGGCGCTCTCCGCCGTCGTCACGTTCGTCCTCGCGAACGTCCGGCTCGTCGAGCTGGATCTCACGACGTGGGACTTCGGGATCTACCAGCAGGCCCTCTGGTCGGCGGCCCACGGGGGCCCGTTCTACGAAGCCGCGGACTGGGAGACGGGCGGGTTCGGCTCATTCTTGCAGGTCCACTCCGCCTTCATCCTGTACCTCCTCGCCCCCGTTTACCGGGCGGCCCCGAGTCCCGAAGTGCTGCTCGGAGCGCAGTCGATCGTAGTCGCGTTGGCCGCGGTACCGCTCTACCTACTCGCGCGGGACCTCTCGGGATCGGGGCGACGCGCACTCGTCGCAGCGGTCCTGTTCTTGATCTGGGCGCCCACGCTCGGCGCGTCGCTCTACGACTTCCACATCGAGTCGTTCCTCCCACTCGAGCTGTTCACCATTGCCCTTCTGTTTCAGAGACGCTCGTACGCTGCCGGCCTCGGGATCGCCGTCGTGTCGTTCGCCACGATGGAGTTCGCGCCCGTGATCACCTTCGCGCTCGCAGTGTTCTTCGGCTGGCCCACCGAGGCTCAGCTCCGTCGCGGGTGGGACGCCGTTCGGGCCGGACGGGGCTCGGTCGTCCCGGCCGGGCGGGCGGCGCTGAGAGACCGCCGGCTTGTCGCCTCCTTTACCCTGGCCGCCGCCTCGGTCGCCGCCTACTACCTCCTACTCTCATTGCGGACCAAACTGCTGGCGAGCTCGTTCGGCTTTCCGGCGTTCCCAACGGCGAACAGCGGGTACGTGATCGGCGCGACGCCCGACTCGCTTGGGATCTCGTTCGGAAACCTCTCGGTCGGACTGCTGACGAAGGTCGGCCTCTGGCTCCTCGTATACGCCTTGGTCGGCTTCCTGCCGGTCCTCGCCCCCCGGTCCTTCGTCATCGCGGTTCCCGTCGTGCTGTTCACGAGCCTTACCGCGAACCTGAACTACTCGACCGTCGGATTCCAGTACGGTTTCCTCTACGCGATCCCCGTGTTCCTTGGGGTGGCGTATGCCCTGCCAAAGGTCTCCCGCGCGAACCTCCCCCTCCTCTTCCGAAATCCGGGGCCGCCACCCGCCGCGCCGCGACCCCGCTGGCGACGGGTCGTCCGGCGGCCCTCGGGACTGATCGTCGGACTCGGAGTGGTCATCGCGCTCAACCTCGCGATCGGTCCCCTGGATCCCATGGTTCAGGGCGCCGATGGTTTTGGGTCAGGGTACCGGCTGTCGTACAACATCCCGCCGGGGTACGGGGACGCCGTCCGGGTCGCCGACCTGGTCCCGGCGCATTCGACGGTCGTGGCTACGGACGACCTCTTTCCCCTCGTCGCCAACCTGCCGACCTCGTACTCGTTCATCTGGATCGGCCGGGACTTCACCCTCAACTTGCCGTTCTCACCCACGCATCTACCGGAGGCGGTGCTGGTCGCGCAGAATCGCTACTACACCGTCACCCCGTGGCTGGCCGACGTCCTCTACAACACCTCGGACTTCGGCGCCCGGGGAGTCGCCTGGTCGACGCCGGCCGGAGTGGTCGTGCTCTTCCTTGCGCACTATTCCGGACCGATGGCGAGCTTCGGGCCCGCGCCCCCGGTCCGTGCGGAGTTCGGTCCGGGTCCGATTGCGCAGGGGGGTCCGGCTCAGCTCGGTCCGGCCCCGGGGGGTCCCTACCGGACCGAGATCGAAAGCGAACCGCTCAACGAAGGGCTCGTGTTCAGCGGACCTTGGACCAACCTCGGACCGGGGAACTACACCTTCACGCTCGGTCTCCGCGCGTGGGCCGTCGACCCCGCGAACCCGCCTCCGGCCGGGGAGGGCGTGGTGTACATCAACGGGGACGCGTTCGGGACCCCGGAGTTTCTCGGAAAGCACATCGCCTTCCGCACGCTGAGCGGGGGCGGTTGGTACAATTTCACATTCGCTGTCGTGGCGACAGGCCCCTTGTTCGACCTTTGCGTCCGCGGATACTCCTCCTCGATGACCGCTGTGGTCGCGGTCGACTACCTCGTCATCAGCCCGTCCGGCTGAACGGGCGGGCCCGCGTCCCCGCGATTACGGGGGCGGTGGCGGCTTCCTTCGCGGATCCGCCGCCGGGGGCGTGGGCGAGCTCGAAGCCGCCGCCGGAGTGGGCGCGGCGCGGTTCGCGATGGAGCCCATGTCCATCGACTCCGGGGGCCCGAGGCGAGCTGGCGGCATCGAGACGCCCGGGTGGGGGGCGGCGCCGTCGTCGATGGAGCCGCCGACCATCGCGGTCGACTCGTCGGTCTCCGCCTTGATCTCGTCCTCGATGCTCTTGATCTCCGTGAGGAGCTCGTCCTGGCGGGGAATCGGACCGAGGATGTCGTCGATCTTGCCGATCCGGCTCTCGAGCTCGTCGAGGGAGCTGAGCGCCCGGTCGGGAACGGTCCGCGACGTGCCGAGGTACTCGCTTGCGCCCTCCATGAGGCGCGAGAACTCGAACGGGAACAGAATCTTCGTCGCCTGACCGGCGCCGAGGTTCGAGACGGTGTCGAGCGAGAGGACCGTGAGCGCCTTGGCGTCGAGGGTGCCGGCTCCGAGCGAGAGGATCCGGAGCCGCTGCGACTCTCCCTGGGCCTCGAGGATCGTCGCCATCCGGCCGCCCTCGGCCTCCAAGATCTTCGATTGCCGAAGTCCCTCCGCCTGCAGGATCCGGGAGCGCTTCTGCCCTTCCGCAACGAGGATCGCGGAGCGCTTCTCCCCGTCCGCCCGGAGGACGGCCGCCCGGCGTTGGCGTTCGGCGGAGGTTTGCTCCTCCATCGCGGCCTTGACCGGTCCGACGGGGTCGACCTCCTTGATCTCGACCGCTTCGACGCGGACGCCCCAGCGGTCCGTCGATTCGTCGAGGATGTCGCGGAGCCGGGTGTTGATCCGCTCGCGGTTGTAGAGCACCTCGTCGAGCTCCATGTCGCCGATGATCGACCGGAGCGTCGTTTGGGCGAGGGCGACGGTCGCGACGTGGTAGTCCTGGACCTGGAAGATCGCCTTCGGGGCGTCGACGACCTTGATGTAGATGATCGCGTCGACGTTGGTCGGCGAGTTGTCCTTCGTAATGACCTCCTGTCGGGGGACTTCGAGGACCTGCGTCCGCAGGTCCATGCGTACGACGGTGGCCACGGGGCTGATGAAGGTCAGACCGGGGTTGATCAGTCGCTTGTAAGATCCGAAGATCGTGACGACTCCCTGCTGGTACGGCTGAATGGAGTTCGCCGACCGGATCAGCAGGATGATCAGGATGAACACGACGACAGCGATGAGGAACGACTCGGTTACGATATCGACCATTTCGACTTCTCCTTCTTGAATTCCGCGTGAGGGATCGGACCTTCAGACCGCCGGCGTGGGCTCGACGGGGACAACCTGGATCGCCACGCCTTCCCCGCCCAGCACCTTGACGAGTGCGCCCTCCGGGATCACCCGGTCGGAGCGCGCCGACCAGATCTCCGACATGACCCGAACCTTGCCTTTCATGTTGTTCGGCTCGACGGTGCGTACGACCACGCCCGTTTGTCCCTCCAAGGACATCGGGATGGACGACATCGGCCGGTGGACCGGGGCGATCCGCCGGTAGTACGGCACGGTCGCGACCGTGGCGAGGAACGCAGCGATCACAATGACGGCCGGTCCGAGCACGGAGCCGGTCAGGGGATTGGGAAGCAGGAGGTACATGATCCCGGCCGCGAGGAAGATCGAGCCGGGGATGAGCAGGAACGCCCCCGGATGGATCACTTCGACGATGAACAGGACGGCCCCGATGAGGAGCAACGGAACTCCAATGACCACCGCGGCGTCGACCATCTCGGGACCGGCCGCGATAATCGCGGGGCCCGCTTAAGCGTTGGTCCTCGACGCCGAATCACCGGATATAGGAGAACGTGCTCTCGCGGTCGAATCCGCGGACGACCCGCACCGAGCGGCCGTCGCCGCCGGGAGCCTCCTGGAGGAACGGATAACGCGCCCAAAGGTCGCCCTCGGCGAGCGACGTGGCGAGGTGCTCCGGCCCGAACGCGGCGCGTGTGACCCAGGCGGTGGCGCGGCGAACCTCGGGTTCCCCGAGATACCCGAGCGAGTGAAGGTACTCGTGAGCGAGGATGACGTACACGAACGCATTGAACTCGAGCGTCGACTTGGCGTGGGTACGCATGGCGGCGACGAGCCCCTCGTTCATCACGATCAGATTGCCGGTCACCGGCCAGTAGGCGCCGACACTCGGCGGAAGCTGCGAAAGTCCGAGGCCCAAACCGGGGCGGTCCAGGTGGAGCGTCCGGCGGACCGCTTCGCGCACGATGGAGAACACACCGTCGTAGTCGAGGGATTGGGCCAACCGCTGTCCGAGGTCGCGGGGCCCGTCGGACACCGGCGGCCCTTCGGGAGGTCGGCGGTCGGCCGGGGGCGTCGGCGCCGAGGGCGTCGCCGCGAATCGTAGGCTCATCACGTTCCCATCGCCGGAGGCGGTCTTATACCCGAGGTTACCGCCGCACCATCAGGGAGGCCGCCGACCGGCATCCTCCGGGCGAGCCCGCGACCCTATGACGCCGGGCGGCTAGACCGGCCCGGACTCCGATGGCCGACGTCGAAGAAACGCTGTTCCCGCGACGCAAGGAGCGCGTCGAGGACCGGCGCAAGGGCCGCGAGCAACGCAAGCTGCTCGACGAGTTCTTCGACCACGCGACGCTCGGCGCCATCTCCCATCTCATCACCCAGGGCCAGTTCGAGCAGCTCGACTATCCGATCTCCACCGGAAAGGAGGGCGGGGTGTTCCGGGCCACGGCCCCCGACGGGTACCGGGCCGTCAAGGTGTACCGGATCGGGAACGCCGTGTTCAAACGGCTGCCTCCCCACGCGCTCGAGGCGCTCAAGCGCGAGGCGAGCACGTCCAACTACGGACGGCTCGTCACCGCCTGGACCCGGCGGGAGCACTCGGTCCTGCGACGCATGTACGAGGCGAAGGTCCGGTGCCCGCAGCCGTTCGGCTACCTCCGTAACGTGCTCGTGATGGACTTCATCGGCACCTCCGGAGTCGCCGCGCCCCGGCTCCAGACGGTGAAGATCGAGGACCCCCAAGGCGTCCACGACGACCTCGTCGTCCAGGTCCGTCGAATGGTCAAGGATGCGCGCCTCGTGCACGGGGACCTGTCCGAGTACAATGTCCTCGCGCAGGAAGGGCGACCCGTTCTGATCGACGTCGCGCAATCGATGGAGGCCAACCACCCGCAGGCCCGGGCCCTTCTCGAAAGGGACATCATGAACTTCGTCCGGTTCTTCCGACGTCTCGGGGTCGACACGAGCCTGGCCTCGTTCCTGAAGGCGGTCGGACCGGTCCAGCTCGGTCCGAAGGTGGCCTGACCGATGGCGGTGCTCTACGTTCGGATCCCGGACGACCGGATCGGCGTGCTGATCGGCACCAAGGGAGAAACGAAGCGCCGCATCGAGTCCCGGACCGGAACGACGGTGTCGGTCGACCGTGAGGACGGCACCGTCGAGGTCGTCGCTCCGGACGACGGGGATCCCGTCGGCCTGATGAAGGCCCGGGACGTCGCGCTCGCGATCGGGCGGGGATTCGCGCCGGCCCGGGCGGAGCGGCTGCTCCGCGACGACACCTACCTGGGCGTCATCGACATCAAGCAGATCTCCGGGAAGCACGAGAAGGCCGCGCTCTGGCGGATTCGGTCGCGACTGATCGGCGTCAACGGCCGGGCCCGGAGCCGGATCGAGGAGCTGTCCGGCTGCTCGATGAGCGTGTACGGCTCGACGGTCGCCCTGATCGGCCAGGAACGCCAGCTTGAACGCGCGACCCGGGCGATCGAGCTGCTGCTGCACGGGAGCGAGCACGCCGCCGTGTTCCACCTCCTCGCCCGCCTCCGGCGCGACGACGCGCAGAGCGAGGCGACGGCGGACGCCGAAGAGCCGGACTCGGTCTGATGGGCAAGACCGTCCGGCTCGAGGGACGCCCGCTCACGTGGGCCCGGGACCGGTTTGCCCAGTACTACGCGTCCGCCGATGTCCCGCCCCCGCTGAGGTTCGCGCGGCGCGAATTTGCCGCCTTCCCGTTCACGACGGAGA
>Ga0209415_10020473_pt1 | contig 10275 bp, 7 predicted proteins | sample PeaSoiSIISIP2007_FD_187696 | JGI IMG/M metagenome (GOLD analysis project Ga0209415, IMG submission 187696) | Peat soil microbial communities from Weissenstadt, Germany - SII-SIP-2007 (SPAdes) (version 2) | ecosystem: Environmental > Terrestrial > Soil > Wetlands > Peat | place: Germany...
GCCCCTGCCCCCGTCCCTGGCCGGCCTGGCCGCCTGCCGGGCCGGGGCGTCCCGGCCCGGCAGGGCCGCCGGGCTTTCCTGGGTTGCCGCCGCGGCCGGGGCCGCCCGTCCCCGGCCCCCGCCCTGTCACGGGGCGTATCCCGGAGCGTTGACGGCCCCGATCCACGTGGGCCCGTCGTTGGTGGTCTTGCCGGTCTTGAGGTTGACGAACCACAGTTCGCCGGGCCGGCGCATGCCGAGTTCGCTGGCACGCTGGTTGATCGTCTGCGCCGACTGCGCCTGCGCGACGTCTTCTTCCAGGGCCTGGCGCTGCTTGGCGAGCGTGCTCGTCGAGTTCTGGAGCTTGGTGATCTGGAAGGAGCCTTCGGCCAGCGTGGTGCTGATAACGAGCGCGGAGACGAGCGCGCCGCCAAGCAGGCCGCACAGCAGCAGCACGAACGGCATCCGGTGCGAGCCGGCCGGCATGGCGGCTGCCCGCTGCCGGAGCGGGAAGGGCTGCCCCGCCTTGGCGACCTGAGCCTGCTCCGCTTGCGGCACGATCGGCTGCGGCCCCGTGCTGCGGGCCTGCTGCGGGCCTGTTGCGGGATCGGCGGGCGGAACCCGCCACGGCGCGCCTGCCCGCAGCCGCTTCCCCGGGCGGGCGGGCGCGGCGGCGGCCTGCGGAGCGCCGCGCCGCTGGGCGGCCGCGGCCTGGGGCGGAATGCGCTGGTCGCGCTGGCTAGCGGTGCGCGCGCTGCCGTCGGGGCGCTGGACCGGGCCTGCCTGCTGGTCGGTCGTCGGCCGCTGCGGCGGTACCGGCCCGGCCTGACGGCCACGGCGCGGACCAGGCGCGGCCGCAGCGGCGTCCGGTGCCTGCTGCGGGCGCGATCTCGTGCCGGACCGGGTCATGATGCCGACGCTGCCACGGGTGCCGTCTGCCTGCCGCTCGCTCCTTGCCATCGGCCAGCTCCTGTCACTCTTGTTCTGCTCGTTCACGCTGCTCCCCCGGCCCGCATGCCACTTGTTGCTGTTATCACGCGGCCTCCCGCAGGCGCTCGACCGCGCGCAGGCGGGCGGACGCCGCTCTCGGGTTGGCGGCGAGCTCTTCGTCGGCCGGACGTTCCGCGCCCCTGGTCAGCAGGCGGAACCTGGGAGCGCCCGCGAGCACGTCGTCCGCGCGGAGCGGCACACCAGGCGGGGTCTTATCGGCCGTGCGCTCGGTCAGCTCCCGCTTGACCAGGCGGTCCTCAAGGGAGTGGTAGGCCAGGGCCGCGAACCGGCCGCCGGGCGCGAGCAGGTCAAGCGCGGCGGGCAGCGCCCGGCGCAGCGCGCCAAGCTCGTCGTTCACCTCGATGCGCAGCGCCTGGAAGGTTCGCTTGGCCGGGTTGCCCCCGGTGCGCCGGGCGGCGGCTGGAATGGCGTCCTTGACGATCGCGCTCAGCCGGAGCGTGCTCGTGATCGGCTCCCTCGCGCGTTCCCTGGCCACCGCCTCGGCGATGCGGCGGCCGAACTTCTCCTCGCCGTATTCGAAGAGCACCCGTGCCAGGTCCGGCACCGGGTACTCGTTGACGATCCGCGCGGCGGTCAGCTCGGCGCCCTGGTCCATGCGCATGTCGAGCGGGGCGTCCTGGGAGTAGGAGAACCCCCGGCTGGCGTCGTCAAGCTGCGGGGAGGAGACGCCAAGGTCGAAGAGGACCCCCTGGACGCGGCGGTGCCCGGCGTCGGCGGCGATCTCGGCGATGCGGTCGTAGCACGCGTGCGCGACCGTCACCCGGCCGGGATAGCACTCGGCGAGAGCGAGCCCGGCCTCGATCGCGGCCGCGTCGGCGTCGATCCCGATCAGCAGCAGCCCGGGAACGGCCTCGAGGAGGACCCGCGCGTGGCCGGCGCGGCCGAGCGTGGCATCGACGAGGACCGGCGGCCGGCCTGCGGGAGTGGGGCCGGTGAGCGCGGGCAGCAGGAGAGCGGTAATCCGGCCGGCCATCACTGGCACGTGCGCGTAGGCGTGCTCGCTCATGCGACCCCTTTGTTCCGCTGTACTGCAACTGCTGTTCACTCGCGGGTCGCGGCGCCGACCGCGTGCGCGGCCCGCCGCTGCGTTGGCGACTGGCGCGGACCTAGCAGGCGCACCACTTCCGCTTGACCGCCCCATCGATGCGGCCCGTCGCCCTTTATTTCTGTCCTGCTGTCCCGTCCGGTCGTCGGCGGCCTCGGAAAAGGCGAACCTTCATCCTCTCCCGTCCGCCCGGGGCGGGCCCGATATAATGGCGCCCTTGCCATCGGGTCCGCCCCGGGCGGACAGCGGGGGTCCGGGGGTCCCCCCCCGGGTGATGCAGCCTGGCGCCGGGGAAGTGGCGCCAGGCTGGTGACCCGGGTGCGGCTTCCAGACCCGCCGGACAGCCGGCGGTCAGCCGGGCTGCTCCCGGCGACCCGTCAGAGAATCCCTGGTAGCACCTCCTCAGCGGCTTCGGAGAAGGAGTTCTCCTGGGCGGCCAGGTACGTTTCCCACGCCTGTGCGTCCCAGATCTCAAGCCGGGTATTAGCCCCGATGACCACGCAGTCCCGGTCAAGGCCGGCGTACGTGCGCAGCGCGGCGGGCACGGTGATCCGGCCCTGCTTGTCAGGTATCTCGTCGGAGGCACTGGCGAAGAAGACCCTGCTGTAGTCCCGCACCGCCTTGGCGGTCACCGGCGCCGTGCGCAGCGCCTCGGTGATCCGCTGGAACTCATCCTGCGGGAAGACGTACAGGCAGCGCTCCTGCCCCTTCGTGATCACGACTCCCCCCGAGAGTTCGTCACGGTACTTGGCGGGCAAAAAGAGCCTTCCCTTCTCGTCAAGCCGGGGAGCGTGAGTGCCGAGAAACATCCGCTCCTCACCTCCACACCCCCAGCGAGCCGAGTTTCGATAGCCATCTCACTCCACCGCGCCCCACTGTACTCCACATTCCTCCACCCGCAACAGCCCAAACACGCCCCCCGCCACGCTCAGCGCGACAAAACAGCAGGTCAGCAGCAGTGGTGCAAAGTGGGGGAAGAACCCACCCCACGGCGCGCCGCGCCCCGCTTCCCCATATGGGAGGACACTGCGACAGAAGCGACGGAAGATACTTATGAGACTGATGAGACAGTTTCTACCCTGCCTGGATTACGCAACCGAGCCCCGAAAGTTACCCAGCCGAGCCCTGAGGCGCTGGTGGCACAAGAGCGCGCTCCGGCCAGCAGGCGCCACTGAGGGCTCAGTTACCACCCGGCCTGGACCAGGTCGCGGAACTGACCGGCGGCGCGGGGAGCAAGGTGGCGGAGCGAATCTGGGGACACCTCCCGCCCCTCCCCACGCATGAGAGGGTCATGGGTCGCGACCGGGGGAAGCCGAATCCGTTCGGGGCCACGAATTTCCCTTAACCGGGGAAGAGCGTGCGTACCGGGAGAAAACGGAAGCCTGCTGAGGTCCGATTGGCTAGGTTCCTGGACAGGACGGACATGAGGCGTGGCAGATCCTGGGCAGCACCGCATACTGTCAATAGACGACGACGCAGTCTCCGGCGCCGCAGCGGTCTTCCGGGGGACGCCCCCCGCACCCCCAGGGCAAGCCGGGCCTTTTCGAGGAGGGCTTTTTGGTACTCGACACGGGGCGCGGCAGCGGTGTGCCGAACAGCGCGCGGGCGCTTGAGGAACTGGCCGGCACGGCACGGCAGGTCGGGACGGCCATCGAGTCGGTCATCGACGGGAAGGCCGAGGCGGTCAGGCTCGCGCTGATCGTCTTGCTCGCCGAGGGGCACCTGCTCATCGAAGACGTGCCCGGGGTGGGCAAGACCATGCTCGCCAAGGCACTCGCGCGGTCCATCGACGGCTCGGTGCGGCGGATCCAGTTCACCCCTGACCTGCTGCCGAGCGACATCACCGGGGTCAGCGCCTACAACCAGGAGCGGCGCGAGTTCGAGTTCAAGCCGGGGCCGGTCTTCGCCAACATCATCGTCGGCGACGAGATCAACCGGGCCTCGCCGAAAACCCAGTCCGCGATGCTCGAGTGCATGGAAGAGCGGCACGTCACCGTTGACGGCACCACCTACCAGCTAGAGCGGCCGTTCATGGTGATCGCGACGCAGAACCCCATCGAGATGGAGGGGACCTACCCGCTGCCCGAGGCACAGCGCGACCGGTTCACCGCCCGGATCTCGATCGGGTACCCGACCGCGGCGGCCGAGCGGGAGATGCTTGACACGCACGGGTCGTCGTCGCCGCTAGACCAGCTCAAGCCGGTCGCCACCGCGCTTGACGTACGGACGCTAATCGAGGCCGTTCGCGGGGTGCTCGTCGCGGGGCAGGTAAAGGAGTACATCATCGCGCTGTGCGCGGCGACCAGGACCGCGCCTGAGCTGCGGCTCGGCGCGTCGCCGCGGGCCGCGCTGCACCTGCTGCGCGCGTCGCGAGCGCGGGCCGCGCTCGACGGACGGGACTATGTCATCCCCGACGACATCCAGGCTCTGGCCGGCCCCGTGCTAGCGCACCGGCTGCTGCCGACCGCCGAGGCGCTCGTGGAGCGGAAGCTGCCAGACCAGGTGGTCGCCCGGCTCGTCGAGCAGACGCCACTGCCGCGGCCCTGAGGCCTAGCTTCATGCGCGGGCTGCTCGGGGCACTGACGGTACGGGGCCGGTCGTTCGTCGCGGCCGGGGCGGCGGCGATCGCCTGCGGGCTGCTCATCCCCGAGCCCGACCTGGTCCGCATCGGGGCGCTGCTGCTCGCACTGCCGCTGCTTTCCGCGGTCGGCGCCGGGCGGGCCAGGTACCGGTTGTCCTGCGTGCGCACCGTGTCGCCCGCCAGGCTGCCCGTCGGGCAGTCCGCGTCGCTGACCATCCGGCTCACCAACGTGTCCAGGCTGCGCACCGGGCTGCTGCTCGCCGAGGACACCGTCCCGTACGCGCTCGGGTCCCCCTTTGCCTTCGGATCACAGGCCCGGTTCATCTTTGAGGGGATCGGGGCGGGCGGCTCCCGTGAGTACACCTACCAGCTCGGGTCCGACACCCGCGGCCGCTACACCATCGGGCCGCTGCGGGTGCGGGTGGCCGACTCGTTCGGGCTCGTTTCTATCACCCGGGCGTTCACGTCGGCGTCGGTCCTGACGATCACGCCGCGGATCATCCCCCTGGCGCGCCCGCCGCTCGGCGGGTACTGGCTCGGGGACAGCGAGCACGGGCGGCGGTCCATCGCCGCATCCGGCCAGGATGACGTGGCGCCGCGCGCCTACCGCACCGGGGACAGCCTGCAGCGGGTGCACTGGCGGTCCACCGCGCGGTACGGCGAGCTGATGGTCCGCCGCGAGGAGCAGTACTGGCGGAACACGGCGTCGCTGTTCCTCGACACGCGGCGCGTTTCTTACTCGTCGTCGATGTTCGAGCTCGCCGTGACGGCGGCGGCGTCCATCGGGGTGCACCTGGCAGGCGAGGGGTTCGAGGCGCGGTTCGTGACCTCGGAAGGGGAGGTGCCGCGGCAGGGCTCGTTCCGGGACACGCTGCTTGACACCCTGGCCGTGCTGCGGCCATCGCGCGCCGCCTCCCTTGAGGTAGGCGTGCAGGCGCTCGGCACGGGCGGCGGTCAGCTCATCGCGGTGCTCGGCGACATGCCGCCCGCGCAGGCGCGGGAACTCGCCGCGGCGCGGCGCGGCACCGCGCTGGGGGTGGCGCTGCTCTTCGCCGAGGACGGGGCAAGCAACGTGAGGGCGAGCGGGCAGGTGCTGGCGAGCGCCGGGTGGCGGGTCGCGGTCGTGCCGGACGCCGCGCGGCTAGCGGCGGCGTGGCAGGAACTATACCGGGCCGCGGACCCATCGGCGGTGGCTCCGGCAGGCGTTCGCGGGGCGGCTCTGACCGGGGAGGTCCCTTCGACCGGGGAGGCCGGGCATGGCTAGCCACCGGCGGACGGCGGCCGCCGCGTTCGCGGTGATCCTCGCGTCCGTCTCGCTGTATCCCATCTTCATCGGGGTGCTCTGGTTCTGGGCCGGCTGCGGGTCGGTCATCGTCGTGGCGCTGGCTGGCACGGCCACCCGGCTGCGCCGGCTGCCGGTCGTCGTGGTCCTACTGCTCGCCGTGGCGGCGCTGCTCCTCTACCTCAACTTCGCGTTCTCGAACGCCAAGTCGCTGTACCACCTGCTGCCCACGCCCACGTCGCTCGGGACGCTGTGGGACGTGGCCGGGCAGGGGTTCACCGAGGCGTCGAAGTACGCTCCTCCCGTCCCGGAACTGCGCGGCATGGTGCTGCTGGCCGCCGCCGGTATCGGGATCGCGGCTCTGCTCACCGACCTGATCGCCGTCAGGCTCGGGAGCGCCGCGCTGGCCGGGCTGCCACTGCTGCTGCTGTTCACCGAGCCGTTCACGCTCAGTGTGTCCCGCGGCTTCCTCGGTACCACGATCGCGTTCTGCGCCAGCGTCGCCGGGTACCTGGCGCTGCTGTCGAGTGAGGGCAGGGACCGCATCCGCGAATGGGAGCACCCGGACCCCGCTGCCCGCGACGAGCCGGACACGCGGACCCTGGCGGCCGCCGGGCGACGGGTCGGGTTCGCCTCAGTCGTCCTGGCGCTCTGCCTGCCGCTGTTCATCCCTGGGCTGCACACCACCAGGCTGTTCGGCGGGCAGCCGGGAATCGGCGGCTCGGGCGGCGGGGGCGGGAGCGGGAGCGGGAGCGGCGCGGGACTCCCTGACCCGAACACGCAGCTGTCGCAGGAACTGCACACTACGCAGGCGGTGGACGTCCTCGCCTACACGACGACCGACACCTCCCCGGCCTACCTGCAGATCTACACGCTCGACCAGCTCACCAACGCGGGCTGGCAGCTGTTCGGCCAGCCCGAGTCGCTAGTCGCCGTCAGCCCGCAGCTGCCCGCGCCTCCCGGCCTCACCGCTACCTCGTCGCTGGCCAAGGAGACCACGGCGGTTACCCTCAGCAGCGATGTCGGCCAGGACGAGCTCGCCGCGCTGCCCGTGCCCTACCCCGCGACGTCCGTCACGGCGAACGGGGCCCTGCGGGCGGACAAGTCCACGCTCATGGTGTTCGACCCCGGCACCTCCCTGAACGGGCTGAGGTACACGGTCACCAGCCTCGACGAGTCGCCGCCCGCCCCGCTGCTCAACACGGCGCCGCCGCCGCCCGCGGACATCACGTCGCATTACCGGTCGGTGCCCTCCTCCTACGACTCGCTGCGGCCCCTGGCCTTGTCCGTCGCGGCGAAGGCCGGGGCCAAGACCCCGTTCGAGGACGCCGTCGCCTTGCAGGAATGGCTGGCGGACGGGTCGTTCAGCTACACGCTGCACGCGCCGACGGTACTGAGCTCGACTTCGCTGGCCAAGTTCCTCGAGGACACCAAGAAGGGGTACTGCCAGCAGTTCTCCTTCGCGATGGCGGTGCTCGCCCGGCTGCTCGGCATCCCCTCGCGGGTCGCCTACGGGTTCACGTCGGGGACGCCGGTCAGCGAGAACTCCTGGCTGGTCACCACCCATGACGCGCACGCCTGGCCGGAGCTGTACTTCCAGGGGTACGGCTGGCTGCGGTTCGAGCCGACGCCGTCCGGCCCCGGCGGACAGGGCACCGCGTACCCGCCTGGATACTCGCTCGCGCCCGTCAACCCGTCGACGTCGGGACCGGTGACGGTACCGGGCACCGCGCCGAGCACGGCGCCGACCGGCGCGCTCGGCGGCCGGGGCCTGCCACCCAACTTGCGGAACATCCTCGGCTACCAGGGGTACGGCGGCGTGCCTGCCGTAGGCAAGGCCGACACGGTCAGCCCGTGGGAGATACTCGGGCTGGTCGTGGCGGGGCTGACCGTGCTCGCGGCGGTCACTCCCTGGTGCGCGCGCCGCCTGATCAGGCGACGGCGGTGGCGGCGCTGGGCGGCGGCTAAGACCGCGGGGACGGCCCGGGCGCGGGCCAGGGACATCGCCTGGGCGCACGCGGCCTGGGGGGAACTGCGGGACGACCTCACGGACTACGGCGCGAGCACGCTGCCCAGCGAGTCACCGCGCGCGGTGGCGGCAAGGGCCGGCGCCGGGCTGAGCCTCGGTGACCCGGCACGGGCCGCGCTCGGCCGCATCGCCATGGCAGAAGAGCGCGCCAGGTACGCGCCAGCGCCGGCCGACGGGTCGGGACTGCGCGCGGACAGCGCCGCCGTGCGCCGGGCGATCGGCGCCGCGGTGCCCCGCGGGACTCGCTGGCGGGCACGCCTGCTGCCTGCCTCCGTGCTCGGCCCGGCGCTCGGCGCGATCGCATCGGCGGCCGACTTGTACCGGGGATCCCGCGGCGGGCGCCCCTTCAGGAGAAACGAGCCTTCCCGGTGAGCCCTGGCCGGACTCCCTTGTCCGGGCTGAGGAACAGCGGCTCGCGGGACGGCCCTCCCGCGAGCCAAGGCACGCGCCCCGGCCTGGACTTAGGAATGAGCCTCGCTCGCGAGCCGAAGGGCGCGCCCCTGGCCTGGACTCCAGGCCGGGGGCGAAGAGCGAGCGACCGAGCGATGAGGGAAGGGCAGGGGCCGGGCCCCCGGAGAAGCGAGCGGGGGCCAACAGAGCCCCCTGCTTAGCGTTCCCCCTCTTGCCGCCTGCGCCAGCGCTCGTCAAGCCGCTCCCCGAAGGTGCCGCGCGGCGAGCTCGCGCGGCGCCGGCGACGGGAGCGGCGCTTGCCCGCTGGCCCACCCTGCGCGGCGCCTAGTGCGACAGTGGCCATCTGCCGCCAGCTGTTCAGCACCCAGATACCGCACAGCAGCATGACGACAAAACCCGCGACCGCCAGCGGGACCAGGTCGCGGACGATGAGGCCGACGGCGATCATGGCCGCGCCAAGGGCCAAACCTACCAGCGCCTCCGCCACCCGACGCCGGTAATGCACGCGGGGATCGCTGGACCGAACTAGCCGGGCTAGCCTCCGATCCTCCCTGTAGAGCGACTGCTCGATCTGCTCGAGCTGACGCTGCTCATGCTCAGAGAGCGGCACGACGCCTCCCATGGGAACCCGCGGGGTGGGGTGACTTTCACCTCACGTTAGATACCTGGTTCATTTCCTAGATTACGCGGCAGATCACGCAGGTTGGAAGGGGCCTTCGGCTGGCTCTCTCGCGAAGCCGGCCGAGCAGGCTCGTGGGAAGTTCCGAAAAGCGCGGCCGGCCGCACCGCGTCGGCCCCGAACCGCCTGGCGATCCGGTCCACGGCCTGCTCTGCCTCCCGCCAGCCCGCCGGGCGATCACCGAACGCCAGCTGCCGCGCGGCGCCCGTGGCCGGGCGCAGCCCGGCGGCGCGGACGCCGACGAGCCGTAGCCGTGCCCTGTCATCCAGCCCCGAGGCCTCGTAGAGGGCGCACGCGGCCGTGTAGATCTCCCTGGCCACGTCCGTTGGCTCGCTGAGGGTTCTCGACCGCGTGATGGTCTTGAAGCTGGCGAGCCGGAGCTTCACGGTCACCGTCCGCGCGACGCACCCGGCGGAGCGCAGCGCCTGCGCGGTCCTGCCGGACAGCCGCAGGAGCTCCTTCCTGATGACTTCCGGGTCATCGACGTCGGTGGGGAACGTCTCCTCGGCGCCGACGCTCTTCTCCTCCCGGCCCGGGGTCACCGGCCGCGCGTCCTTGCCCCAGGCGAGGGCGTGCAGGTGCGCCCCCGCGACGCCGAGCTCGCGCCTGAGCGTCGCTTCAGGTACGTGAGCAATATCACCGACGGTCCGCAGGCCGAGCCGGGCCAGGACCTCCTCGGCCCGGTCCCCGACGCCCCACAGCGCGCTCACCGGGAGCGGGTGCAGGAAGTCGAGCAGCCCTTGGTCCGGGACCACAAGGAGCCCGTCTGGCTTACAGTGCGCTGAGGCGATCTTGGCGACGAACTTGACCGGCGCGACCCCGACCGAGCAGGTGATGGCCTGCTGCTCGCGGACCTGCCGCCTGATCAGCTCCGCGATGGCCTCGGGTGAGCCCAGCCTGCGCCGGGCACCGGACACGTCGAGGAACGCCTCGTCGAGGGAGAGCGGCTCTACCTCCGGGGTGACGGCGCGGAAGATGGCCATGACCTCTCTTGACACCGCGCCGTACAGCCGGTGCCGCGGCGGGAGGAAGACCGCCTCCGGGCACAGCCGCCGCGCCCGGCCGACGGGCATCGCGCTCCGGACGCCGAAGGCCCGCGCCTCGTAGGTCGCCGACAGGACTACGCCGCGGGCGCCGAGCCCGCCGACCACGACGGGCCTGCCCCGCAAGTCTGGCTGGTCACGGAGTTCCACGCTCGCGTAGAAGGCGTCCATGTCCACGTGCAGGATGCGGCAGCCACTGTCGTCAGCGGACAAGA
>Ga0209415_10020474_pt1 | contig 10275 bp, 6 predicted proteins | sample PeaSoiSIISIP2007_FD_187696 | JGI IMG/M metagenome (GOLD analysis project Ga0209415, IMG submission 187696) | Peat soil microbial communities from Weissenstadt, Germany - SII-SIP-2007 (SPAdes) (version 2) | ecosystem: Environmental > Terrestrial > Soil > Wetlands > Peat | place: Germany...
GGTCTGCTAACCCTATTCTAATGTATGGAATCCCCACAATTAAATGTGCTTAAAGCCGGATTTTTGCAAGAGGCTCACCTTATTAAGATTTCTGCGAGCGAACTTTTTGATCATGCCCTGCCACTGTATATTGATTTTGGAAAAGAACCAGCAATTGCAGATGATTTAGAAGCCTTTGTACTAAACGTCTGTGCGGCACAATTGCTGAACACGCATAACATAGACATCGATGACAATGGATTTGTTCGAGGCGTTTATCATGGCGATCTGATCCGCTTCAAAAAATCTATATACGGCGGTTTGGCTGCAAGCGATCCAACAGCCTTCCTGAATAAAGAGATTGAGTACCTGAGCAGCAAGTTGTCGGACAGGGCAGCACACTTGAGGGCGTGTCTTACCCACATTTCAAAGGCTCATAAGCGTCAAATAGTGATTTTTCTCGACAATGTAGATCAAAGGCCTGTGGACTTTCAGGATCGAGTATTTCTTATTGGGCAGAGTTTTGCGGAGACATGGCCTGCAACGGTGTTCATTTCGTTAAGGCCCGACACATTCAATACTTCTCGAACGAAAGGCTCTTTGGCCGCCTATCAACCAAGGGTATTCACGATCTCTCCTCCTCGTGTTGATCAGGTTATCAAACTGCGTCTTCAGTTCGTTCTGAACTACCTTCAAGATGCAGGAAAGCTCACGAGTCTCGGACCGAGTTTATCCATACGATCAGAATCGCTGGAGCACTACATCCGGGTTCTGCTCGATTCTTTCAAGCGCAGCCACGAACTTGTCGAGTTCATTGACAATCTGAGCGGAGGTAATACCCGACGCGCATTAGACTTCTTGATGACGTTCATAGGCAGTGGTCACGTAAACGCAGAAAAGATATTGAACATCGACAATGAGCAGGGCTACTACACGATACCCATCCATGAATTTATGCGATCCATCATCTACGGAGACTTTGAGCACTTCGAGCCAAGCGCAAGCCCGATTACAAACATTTTTGACATCTCTTCACCTGATGGACGTGAGCACTTTCTCCTGCCGAATATTCTGGCTTTTGTCGAAAGAACAGGACGATCTGAACAAGAAGGTTTTGTTGAGGCAAGTCAGGTGCATGACTTCTGCCAAGGCCTCGGTTTCTTTCCATCGCAAATTGAAACAGCACTGAAAAGGGCCGTTGCCAATCGGCTGCTTGACGCAAGTCCATTTTTCACAGATGACCCTCCATTAGCATTTCGTATTACAACTGCCGGGTCATATACTTATCGTGAATTACCGCACTTCTTTTCCTATCTGGATGCTATGACAGTCGATACCCCTATTGTGGATCGCGATGTACGAGCATCGATACTTGATAGCCGTACATTGGATGATCGTCTCAGGAGAGGCGAAATATTCCGCAAATATCTGAATGTGGAGCATACACCGCTGAACGGAAAACCCTTCGCGTTTGACTGGCCGAGCGCAGACAAATGTGTCCAAGAGGAAATGGCCCGGATTCGCCAAAGGACGCAACAGCAGACATACAACTCGTAAGGCTTGTCAATTCTGCGTGAACGTTTGGCGAATCCCCGTCTTCCAATCGCTGACAAAAATATTTCGCACGCCACATTGGCACCGTCCACGCTCAGCAGTTTCAATTCTCCGGCGTGCTATATGTATTGCACGCCTTCTGCACGGGCGGGGTATACATATAAATACATATATATGAAGTTACGTGCGTATTTTGTGTATAGCCGCTCTCCCGAACAGGTAAGCGAGTATCAGGCGAAACCTCAGATTCCGCCGAACTGCTCGAATTTTTCGAGCAGTTCGGGCAAGTGAACCATACGATATTTTCGTAGAGTTGCCATCCGATCCGGTTTTGCTTGCTACCCGACGTTGACCGGAACCAGCGTCATGGTGTCGTTGCCGAAGATGTCGATCACCTTGACGGCCACGGTGTAGCGGCCTGGCCGGTCGTAGGTGTGGACAGGAGTGATTAGCTCCAACTCGCGGTTCTGCCGGGTGCGGAAGCTCTGCCACTCGTTCTCGAAGATGTAGCCGCCTGTCCAATGCTCCTCAAACTGCTGCAACGCAAGTTCTGTCTGCGGCGGCTCCAGACCTGGCAGGGACGCGGTGCCGACAAAACCGCTTCCCTTGGCAACGCGGATGATCTCGCGGCGGCTCATGTAGTCGAAGTCCACGGCCCAGTAGTCCACCCAATCGGTCCAATGCTTAGTCAGCCGCTCTTTCTTGACGATGCCGTCCTTGCCCTTGCTTACCTTGTAAAGATGGCCTTGGTCGCAGATCACTTCGCTCTTGCCTTCTTTCATGGAGGCAATGGCAGCCTCGGCCGCGCCCTGGGTGTAGTAGACGGAGAAGTCGGTCAGCTCGATCTGGACGGCGGATTTGTTGCGCTTCTCATAGCGCGGCATGGCTCCCACAAAACTGATGTCGAAGAAGACCACCTGGCCGCGTTCCACGGCGCGCTTGTCAAAGACTTCGGGTGGAATCTGCTTGGGCGCAAGGTCAATGCCCTTGCCCCGTGCCTCATCCAACACGGCGGGGAATAGGCCCATCTCAAACTCGAAGGCCAGAATATCCACGCGGGAGATGAAACGCTTGTGGCTCTCCAGGATGACCTCTTCCACAAACAAACGGCCCACCGGGAGATTGATGGGGCCGATGACGACCAGCCGCCCGTTGCGCGCGCCGTGGAAGAAGCCGTCCTGCGCCTGCCCGCCCTCGTTGCCGCCAAAGGGCGTGGCCTTGTAGGCGCGCAGAATCAGATCGCGGAACTCGCGCTCCTTCTGCGCCAATGCCTCGGCCTTCTGTGCCCCGGTCAGCCGCCCGCCGATATTCAGATAGGCTTGCCGCTCATAGCGGCCCAGATTCAACACCTCAAAGGCGCGGAAGTCCTTGCCCGCTTCCTTGAGTTGGCGCTGAACGCCAATCAGACGCTTACGTGTGGTGTGAATGCCGAATTTGCCAAGGTCTGAGCAAATCCATTTTCGCCCCAGCTTTTCGGCTACAGCAGCGGTAGTACCGGAACCACAAAAGAAGTCGGCTACGAGATCTCCTTCATTGCTGCTACCACTGATGATTCGTTCCAAGAGAGCTTCAGGTTTCTGCGTGGGATAATCCAGACGTTCATGCGCTAGATGATGGATTTTTTGCACATTATCCCAGAGCGAAGTAACTGGCATGCCTGGCATTTCGTCGAGGAACTGTTTGTAACGCGGCTGCCCCTTTCCTGTGTATGTAATCCGGCCTTCCTTTTCCAACCTCTCAAATGTTTCTGGAGAATATCTCCAAGGTTTCGAAATTCCTTTCCACGAGTACACTTTATTTACGCCGGTAAAACCAGTGCAGGAGCGTGACAGGTAGCGTCTACCATTCTCATCTTCGTAACGATACTGTTCATCAATATAGTCTTGGGTATAGGGCATGTACTGTTCATTCCACGAGCATCGTTCACCTTTTTTATAGAAGAGAATGGTGTCTGTTGTTACTCCGTAAAAGCCTGAATTACTATGCGCGTCTGCGCGTTTCCAAGTTATCTCATTGATAAGGTTTGACCTGCCGAAAACCTCATCAAGTGCCAGTCGCATAAATGAGTTGACCCTCCAGTCGGAATGGACATATAAAGTACCCTCACTATGCATCAAGTCGCGCATCAAGACCAGCCGCTCATAGATCATTGAAATAAATGAATCCGCACCGTGTCCCCAAGTATCCCGGTAAGCAATTTGCTCAAGGATGTTTGCCTCTTTGTGAAAGGTCTCGCCGCCGATCTCAATATCCATGCTGAAGTCAGCGCCCACGTCGAAGGGCGGGTCAATGTAGATGAGCTTGAGTCCGCCCGCGTCTTCGATCTGCTGGCGCAGCGCGCCCGCCTTGAGCGAAGAGAGGATGAGTTTGTTGTCACCCCAGATGAGCTTGTTGGTCCAGCCGTGCATCTGGCGTCCCCGGCTATCGAATAGATCGCCCTGGGCGCGGGTTTCCGCGCGCGGCTCGTCCACGTGCTCCAGTGTTTGAAAAGGCAGCACGGTGGTGCAAACGTCGCGGTTCTTGCCGTTCCAAACCAACTCGACTTCGCGCTTGTCTTCAAAGAGAATGAAGCGGTACTTTTCCGGCAGCGGCTTGCCCTGCTGAATCAGGGTTGTGAGGTCGCGCTGTTCGGCCTCGCTCAACTCGTAGGATTTCTTTCCCGTTTGCGCCACTCTAGTTCTCCTGGAATTCGCGGAATGCATTCACCAGTCCGTCAAAGGACTTTGGCCTGTGCCGTTCAAAACTTTCCTGGTCCACATAAACAAAGCCGTATAGCGGGCCGCCGAGCGGTGCGCTGGCCTCGGTGGCGTCGATGCACCACTGACGCAGACGGGCCATCTTCTGCGGAAGATCCAACTCCTCGCGGCCTTTGGTTTCGACAATCCACACCTTACCGTCCGTAGTGCGCACGATGAAGTCCGGCGTGTAGGTGGACAGCTCGCCATTGGCCTTGACGTAATCGAGCTTGAAGCCCACGGCAAAGTAGTTTTTAGCGAAGGACTGCACGTCGGGCGCGGTGCTCTCAAGGAAGGCGGCGAAGGCCAGCTCCAGGCTGTCTGCATTGGCCTCGCCGACGACGCGGTTAAAGACGGAGCGCTTTGTCGGCAGATATTGGCGCGGATCGGTGCGGAAGGGGCGCGTATCGCGCAACCGGATGTGACCTTCGATGCGCGATGTTCCGTGCTCCTGAATGGTCAGCGCATTCATGGCAGCCCGGAAGGTATCGAAGACGACCTTGCTGACCTCCGGCTCCGAGAGATTGCGGAGAATTACCGGGTCTTCAAGGTCAACGGGGCGCTGGAAGAGATGATCGCGGAGAAAGTCGCGCACATTGGGATAAAGCTGGTCATAGCCGCCAACCAGGCGCAAGTCCTTGAGAAGCTGGCGAGCAAAGAAGGCAACGACCGAGCGGTAATCCGCTGGGCCGGTTCCGTCCAACAGTATTGTGTGATCGACCTCGCCGTCGAGCATGGTCTTGAAGACAATCTCGCGGGTTTCCTCGGGCGTAAACGACTTGATGGGGAGCTTGGCGTTACCAAAAGATGCCGGGTCAAGCTCCGAAAGGTCTTTGAATTCGCGGCTGAAACGCCGGGAGAGTTTGGGCAAGGCAATGTCCAGCGCGTCAATATCCTTGTCTGGGGAGTCGTTCTCCACTTCCACGACAAGAGCATCCTTGCGCTCGCTGCCCGCCGCGCCTCCCATCGGAACGTGCTGAAACTCGACGCCCTCGCGCTGGATGGATTCAACGAACTCCATGAAGGCAGGCGTACCCATGACAGAGACAGACTCCTGCTGGTCCGTGCCGAAGTACATCCGGCGCAATCCGCGGCCAAGTGTCTGCTCTGGCAAGATGTTGCTCTTGGCGGAGTAGGCGCGCAAGCCCACGATAGTGGTCACATTGCGCACGTCCCAGCCTTCTTTGAGCATCAACACAGAGACGATTGCTTTGTACGGGGAGTTCCACGTATCGATTTCATTCGATTGCCTGCGCAGCAGCCGAAGTTCCTCTTCGCTCTTGCCGCTGGCCGCTTCGGAGATTTCGCCGTTCTGCTTGGTATGGATCACCAATACCGCGCCCTGGAGTTCGGGGCAGATTTTTTCAAGGTAGGTGCCGACTTCATCGCAGTTGCGCGTGTCGTCCACCATGACAAAAAGGACGGCCTTTTTGCCCAGTTTCTCATGCTCGGCGTAGCTCTTGCGCCATTCTTCAATGCCCAACCGCAAATAATCGTCGTACTTCTCGGTGATGAGCGGGCTGGCGTGCTCGGTGAGTTTCGAGCGGCTGGCCTCGTCGGGGAGAATCGGGTGTTTGACTACGTTCTGCGCAATGGCTTCAACCAACGGGTAATCGCTGACGGTCTGCACGAAGATCGCGCCTTTATCGTGGCGCGGCGTGGCGGTCACATCAATCTGGATGGTGAGAGCAAGGTCTTTTTGCAGCAGCCGGTGATGAATGTCCTGGATGCACTTGAACCAGGCCAGCTTGTCATCGTGGATGTGATGCGCTTCGTCATTGAAGACAGCGAGTTCATCGATCTCGCGCACGATCTCGCCCAGATCGGTATTGCTGTCGGTCGTCTTGCCGACAGGCTTGTCGCCGAACGGAGACAGAAAGTAGTCGCGCAGATCGTCGTCCTCAAGGGACGGCTCGCGCACATCGCCCAGATAGACGCGGTGAATGTTGGTGAGGAAAATGTTGCCGGTGGGCCGGACGATGCGCACATCATCCTGGATGTGAAGGGCAACCTGAAAATCATCGCGCCAGTTCTGGCCGCCGTAGCCGTTATCCGGCAGAATGGGGTCGTTGAAAAAAATGCGGAGGCCGTCAAAGTCGGTACGCAGGCGGTCCAAAACGATGATGTTGGGCGCGATTAGCAGGAAATTGCGAGACAGCGTGGAATCGGGTTCGTAGAGCTTGTGGAAGAAGCTCCAAGCCATGAGAAGCGACAACACCTTCGTCTTGCCCGCACCCGTTGCCATCTTGACCACAAAACGTGGCCAGTTCTCATCGAACATATTGAGCGAGATGGCCCCTGATGAATCGAAGCGCAGCAGGTCATATTTGTCGCGGGCGCGGCGCACCTCATAGAGCCAGATTACAGACTCAACTGCTTCGCGCTGGGCAAAGTAGTAGCGGAAAAGGCTCTGTGTGCCGTCCGCCTGCTCCAACAGATGCTCCGTCTCAAACCACCATGTGAGCAGCGCCCGCGATGTGGCCGACGCGCCGGCATAGCCAGACGCGCGCCAAGCCGTGACACCCTCCCGGACTTTGGCCACGAGGGGCGGCAACAGCTTGTCATAAGCGGTTTCGCGCAGGTTCTCAGCCGCCGGAAACCATCGCAGCTCTGGGGGCAGCGTTTCATACGGGGAGCGGGGAAAATCAGGGTGCAGTGCCATCGATCAGCCTATCTTGCCTTCCAAAGAATTTTACAGGGCGCGCCTGTGCTAACGTTTGTAGAATCTGTGCTTAATGGGGAGAGACGCACTCAACATTCGGCATGATTCCACCGCTCATCTTGTTTATTATGTGCTATATGTATAGCACTCGACGTGCAATATATATAGCACGGAAGCGGGCACGTAAATCTGCGACTCGCGGCAAACCTCGGTGACCGGCGTGGCGTTTTCTCAGGCGGAATACTGTGGCACGGGCGGGGTGCCGGGGGCGTAGCGGGCGGCATTGGACTGTCTTCGATCAGTCGCGCTCGAAGTCTCCACGGTCATGCTGTGGGACTTTTTGGCGCTGGCTGGGCTGCACCTGGCGTTCGCTGGCAAGATTGCGGCCTTCGACCCGTGCCCATGCCTCGGCGCGCTGCTCGCTGCGAGCGCACTCCCGGTCGCCGCGTGGGCCATAGACGGCATCGGCGGTGCGCTCGACGTAGTTGGCCCAGTTGCGGTTCTCCGATTCGCGTCCCTGGCTGGCGTTTTCCTTCAAAGCCTGCTTTACGGCCTGTTGATCGTGGCCGGTTACGCGCATTCTTACTGCAATCATCCAATCGAGCTGCGATGGATTCCTCACCTCGATGCGGTTGAGAATGTCGGCTTTATGCATCTGATACGCCGTGCTCGGCGACTGAGCTGCCGCTGGCTTCGCCAGCAATGGCGGGCGCTCGCCGGGGCCGTGGACGGCCACCGGGCGCAACTCTGGATTGTTGATCTTGATTCCATGCTGGGCGGCAAGCTGTGCGCAGAGTTGTTTGAACTCGGTGGGACCGGTGACGGTCACAGTTCCCCACTTCTGCGCGCCCAACTGGAGTGCGGCGAGGACTGCGGCCTCGTCCTGCTGTTGCCATACGTCGATGCGCTTGCCGCGATCCGTGAAACTGACGCGGCTGGGATCGGTGTGCGATGAATAGTGAATCTCATTTGCCAGCGTTTGCGATGCCGGACGCAACTTGCGCGAAGGCGTACTGTCAGCCGACATCTACGATCCACGCTTGAATCCTCTGTATCGCGATGTTTTGGCGCACTACGGCGTGACGGCGTTTCCCTGCAAAGTGCGCGATCCGGATCGCAAGGGCAAGGTCGAGTCGGGCGTTGGTCACGCGCAAATGACGCCACTGAAGGGCAAGAAGTTCGAGAGCCTGGAAGAGGCGCAGGCGTATCTCGATCACTGGGAAGAACGCTGGGCTGACAAGCGCATCCACGGTAGAACCAAGCGGCAGGTGGCGGCGATGTTCGCCGAAGAGAAGCCATTTCTGCAGGCGCTGCCGCTGGAGCCGTTTCGCTACTACCAGTATGGCAAGCGCACTGTTCATCTGGATGGCTGCGTCGAGGTTGAAGCGGCTTACTACGGCGCGCCGCCGGGTTGGATCGGGCGCGAGGTTCATGTGCAATGGGACGCGATGTACGTACGTCTGCTTGATCCGCGCACGGGCGAGTTGCTGCGCGAGCATCTGAGCGGCAAGCGCGGCGGCCACCGCATCCGCGATGCCGATCGTCCGCGTCGCACACCGCCGCAGTTGCTGCAACTGCTGGCCCGCGCCCACAAGGCCGGAGCCAGCATCGGCGCGGTCTGCGACGCCATCCATGCTCGCCAGGGTGAACTGGGAATGCGCCGCATCCAGGGCGTTCTCCAACTGGTAAAGCAATATGGCAGCGTGGCCTGCGACGACGCCTGCACGGCGGCGCTGGAGTTGCGCGTGCCCGAGTATCGCTTCGTGCGCCGCTACTTGGAGCGCAGCCCGCAAGCGCCTCTGAGCTTGCGCCAAGTCGACCCACTGATCCGCGAACTGACGCAGTATCGCGATTTTATCCAACAACGAATCCAATTCGAGGAATCCAATTTATGAACCTGATCGAACTCAATCGCGCCCTGGTGCAACTGCGCCTAAGCGGCATGGTCGCCGTGCTGGAAACACGCCTGCTACAGGCACAATCCGATAACATGGCCCCTATCGACCTGATCTCCACATTGGTCTCGGATGAACTGGACTGTCGCAGCAAAAGACTGCTGGAGAGGCGTCACAAGCAGGCGCAGTTCCGCGACGCCAACAAGCAGCTGGATAACTTCGACTTCCAGTTCAACCCCAAGATGAATCGCAAGCTGGTCTTCGATCTGGCCGCCGCCGGCTGGGTGGGAAAGCGCGAAGATGCCTTGTTTCTTGGTCCGCCTGGCAGCGGCAAGAGCCACATCGCGCAAGCCATCGGACACGCCGTTATCCAACAGGGTTATCGCGTGTTGTATCGCGAAGCGCATGCGCTGCTGGAAGAGTTGGCCGATGCCACGTTGGACGGCAAACGCAAACAGCACATGGAACTGCTGACCACTGTGCCGCTGTTGATCATCGACGATCTCGGCATGCGCAAGCTGCCGCTGACCGCCGCCGAAGAACTGCTGGAGATCATCATGCGCCGCTATGAACGCGCCAGCACGCTGCTCACTTCGAATCGACCGGTGGAAGACTGGGGCAAACTGCTGGGCGACAGCGCCGCCGTCTCCGCCATGCTCGATCGTCTGCTGCATCACGGGCACGTGCTCAAGTGCGGCCCGCGCAGTTGGCGCACCAAAACCGGCGGCGCGGAAGAAGGCAAATGACAAGAGCAAAAGCAAAAACAAAAGCGATTTGGATGCCGGGCAAAGAACGCCCGGCGGCGTCGCGACTCGTGATCCAGAGGCCTCTACCGACGGAACCTCACCCTAGGAATACTGGTAAAGACACGAAACCCTCTGTCGGCCAGCCCATCGGGCAAACCACAGAGGGTCTCGAATACCGATTCCTTCGGAGCCAGCCCCGCGTCCTCGGCCCTGGATCACTCCGCAAGGCGCGACCCCGGCGGAGCGACTACAACCATAACATGCATCAAGAAGGCTTGAAAACAGGCCATAACAGCAACGTCTCAAATCGCACCTTGCAAATGCACGCCCCGGCAAGGTAAAACAATCACGTCTTCGGCCAATCCCGTTGGCCGGTTTTGAAGTGATAACGTATAGCCGGTTTTAAGGTGATTACCGAGGCTTTGATCCCGAAGAGTACTCGAACCAATATCCGATAAGCAGTTGGAGGGAATTCGTGCCTTATCGATCCACATGGGGCAAGGCGATTTGGATTGAAGTCGATGTTTCGGAAGTGACGGCTGGATTCATCTCGGGGCGCGAAACCTTGGATCGCTGGAAGGTGGAGCAGGCTACGAATCGCTTCATGCCTCTTATTGAGGCTGCACACATTGGTGCGCTGCCCCTTAAAGCCTTCAGGCAGGTGTTATACGTTTCCAATGAGTGCGGGACCCCGCATCGGCTTG
>Ga0209415_10020476_pt1 | contig 10274 bp, 10 predicted proteins | sample PeaSoiSIISIP2007_FD_187696 | JGI IMG/M metagenome (GOLD analysis project Ga0209415, IMG submission 187696) | Peat soil microbial communities from Weissenstadt, Germany - SII-SIP-2007 (SPAdes) (version 2) | ecosystem: Environmental > Terrestrial > Soil > Wetlands > Peat | place: Germany...
GAGCGTCTGCGGCAGTGGCTGGCCAGCGATCCGATGCTGAACGAGCACCACGTGACCGGCAGCTTTGGGGTTGCGAGTTTTCCCATGCATGGGTTCTCCATCGAAGACATCATTCGTGTGGCCGACGCGGGCATGTACGTTTCCAAGCGCTCGGGAGGAAACTCGGTCTCGACTGCGCAGGAGTTTGTCGAAGGCCAGGATTTCGCCCGGCAGCGCCAGCAAATTTCGGCGTATATCGAGGGCTTCCTGCAGCGCGAGCACACTGGACCTGAGCATCTCGAGGAGCTGACCTCAACTCTCTACAAACTCTGCGGCGGTGACGAAGACTGCAACGCGCCACTGCTGAAGGAAGCCATCGAATCGCTGAGCCGGGCGGCGGAGTCGCGCGAGTTGCAGACTGCGGGTCACGGCGATCTGGTAGCGCGCTATACCGAAGTGATCGCCCGCGGGCTGGGCCTGTCGCCGGAGGAAACGGCCGACCTGGTTTATGCCGCGCGGGTGCACGATGTGGGCAAGATTTTCGTTGCCGAGCGCATCCTGAACAAGCCGGGCCCGCTTGGCGAAGATGAGTTTCAGCAGGTGAGAATGCACGCCCACGTGGGCGCGGAGATTGTCGGAACCATTCCTCACAGCCAAATGATGCGGGAGGCGATCGAACATCACCACCAGCGCTTCGACGGATCGGGCTATCCCGACGGGTTGCGCGGCGAGGAAATTCCACTGTGGGCGCGCATCATCGCCCTTACCGACGCTTATGCCAACATGGTGACCGAGCAATCGTTCGGCTCGGCGAGAACGCCGGAGCAGGCTCTTGATGAGCTTTCGAAGATGAGCGGCACGCGCTTTGACGGCATGCTGGTGCGGTTGCTGCTGCGCGGGCTGCGTTCCGAGCGGACGTCTTCTGGTTCGGGAAGCTCTGGCTCGGGAGGCTCTGGCTCGGGAAGCTCTGGCTCGGGAAGCTGACTTCCGTATCTGTTAACCCGGGGATAACAATCACCACAAAGGACACGAAGGATCACTAAGGAAATCCTGCCTATGAGGGCCTTCGTGATGCTTTGTGTTTTTTGCGGTAGTAGGTTTCGCTCGATCTCCCCGCTTGCAACCGCAGACCGGAAACTGGACACTAGTCTGCTATGTCCATTCCTCTTTCGCTTTCCGGTAAGGTCGCTCTGATCTCTGGCGGTTCGCGCGGCATTGGCGCGGCCACGGTGCGGATGTTTACGGCCGCGGGCGCCAAAGTTGCTTTCAGTTATCGCAGCGCACGCTCGCAGGCGGAGGCACTGGCCAGCGAATGCGGCGCGGATGTTTGTTATCCGATCGCGTCGGACTTGAACAACCCTGAAGCGGCGAAGGCGCTGGTGGCTGAGACCGTGCGGCATTTTGGGCGGCTCGACATTCTCGTGGCCAACCACGGCGTCTGGCCGGAGCAGGACGTGCCCATCGAGCGCATGTCGGACGAACAATGGCGCTCCACGCTGTCGGTCAATCTCGATGGCGTGTTCGGCTTGGCGAAGCATGCGGTTGCTCAGATGAAGGCTCAGATGAAGTCACAGCCCAGCACCGGCGCGCCTGCGGGACATATCGTGCTGATCAGTTCCACCAGCGGGCAGCGCGGCGAGGCGTTTCATTGCGACTATTCCGCGACCAAGGGCGCGCTGATCAGCCTGACTAAGAGCCTGGCGAGTGAACTCGCTTCCGACGGCATCTATGTAAATTGCGTCGCCCCCGGCTGGGTCGATACGGACATGAGCGCCGGAGCCCTGGCCGACGCGAAGACCGGCGAAAAGATTCGCAGCACCATTCCCCTCGGCCGCGCCGGACGGCCTGAGGAGATTGCCGCGCCCGTGCTGTTCCTGTGCACGGAACACGCCGGCTTTATCACCGGGGAGGTGTTCAACGTGAATGGCGGCGCGGTGTTGGTGGGATGAACGCAAGCTTGCGCCAGGGGCTAAAAGCCCGCGAATCCGGGACGTTTGACGCGGCGCTAAAGCGCCGCTCTTCCACCACGGCTGAAGCCATGCCCTTCCCAAAACCAGCTACGAGACGGCAGCGGAGATGGCTGATGGGACGCAGTAGCTTCTGAGAAAAACGCCCGCGCCAGCTTGCGTTCTGGCCGTTTTCTGCATCCAAGACAGGAAAGGAGCTTTCATTGCCGCGGGCAGAAAGTCCTCAAGAAACGCTACAATTCTGATTGCACGCGATCACTCCCTCAGTGGAATGAAACAGTTTCTCCCGATTCTGGTTTTGGTGTGTTCGGCCTGGCCGCAGGCGGGAGGAGAGCTTCGTCCGGTGGCGGCTCAATCGTCTCAGCCAGCTGCTCCACCACCCGCTGCGTCGCAGCCTGAATCGCAAGCTGGCGGGTCCGCGCCTGCCACCCAAACTCCATCCACCCAGGCGACCGCCATGCCTGCCGATCAGGAGAATGCCGACAAGGCGAAAGCCATTCTCGAGCGGGGCATTCAGGCGCTGGGTGGGCAGGCGTACCTCACCATTCGCGATCGCGAGCAGCAGGGCCGCATTTACGGCTTTCATCACGGTCGGGCCAGCGGTGCGGGCGGGCTGTTTTGGGGTTTCGCCGAGTTTCCCGATAAAGAGCGCGTCGAACTCACCAAAGAGCGGGACATCGCCGAACTCTACGTCGGCAACAAAGGATACGAGCTCACCTACAAAGGCGCGCATCCCCTCGAGAAGAAAGATCTCGAGGAGTACATGCGGCGCCGCCGGTTCTCGCTGGACATTGTCCTGCGCACCTGGGTGAACGATCCGAGCGTCGTGCTGTTGTCGGAAGGATTCGCTATCGCCGCGCAGCATCCGTCACAGCAGGTAACCCTGATCAACGCGCAGGACGAGAGTGTCACGCTTTACTTCGATACCGACACGCACCTGCCGGTCAAGAAGTCGTTCACCTGGCGCGACCCGGTCGACAAACAGAAGAATGTGGAAGAAGAGGTTTACGACAACTACCGGCCGGTTTCTGGCGTCATGGCGCCCTACAGTGTCACCCGCTTTTTCAATGGCGACATGGCCAGCCAGCGCTTCCTCAACTCGGTGACCATCAATCAGGGACTCGATCCCGCCATGTTCGACCCGAACTCCGGCTATGACCCCAACAAGCCGGTAGGGAAGCAAAGCGGCAAGCACTGAAAAGCCATTGATTCTTCGGCGGTTGTATGGCAGCCTAGAATCTCTCTTGACAATAGTGTCTCTAATACACTATTGTTGGTGTCGATGAGACACCAACAGGAGGCTGCGATGCTAAGCTTCATGAAAGTACCGCCCACAACTTACGTCCTGCAGTTCAAGCGCGGCAAGGTCAAGCGTGAAGGAGTGGGGCTTTCGTTCATCTACTCCGTGCCGACGTCGACCATTGTCGCCATCCCGGTCGCGAGCGCCGACGTGCCCTTCGTGTTCCAGGAAGCGACTGCCGACTTTCAATCGGTCACGTTGCAGGGGCAACTCACGTATCGCGTCGCTGACCCGAAGCGTCTGGCTACACTGCTGGATTTCAGCGTGGACAAGCGCCGCGTCTACTGTTCCGACGACCCACGCAAGCTGCCGGAACGCCTGGTGCACACCATGCAAACCTTGACGCGCGCGGTAACGCAGAGAATGCTGCTGCGCGACGTACTGGTCAGCTCGGACGCTATCGTGGAAGAGGTGCTGAGCAAACTCAGAACATCCGAAGCGGTTACGACACTGGGCATTGAGATTCTGGCGTTGTCCCTGCTTGGAATCCAGGCGACTCCCGAAACCGCGCGGGCGTTAGAAGCCGACGCCCGGGAAGCCCTGCAGCAGCGTGCCGATGAAGCCATCTACGCCCGGCGCAACGCCGCGGTCGAACAGGAACGGCTCATTAAGGAAAGTGAGCTGAACACCGAGATCGCGGTCGAAACGAAGAAGCGCCAGATTCGTGAAACCCAGATGGCTGCTGAAATCGCTGTCGAGCAACAGCGCGCGCAGTTGATCGATCGCCGCGTCGAGAACGAGCGCAAGGACGCGGACAGCCGCGCCTACGTGATCACAGAAACGCTGAAGCCGTTGCGCGATCTCGATTGGAAGACCCTGATGATGCTGGGAGGCAAAGGCGCCGACCCCAAGGCCATGATCGCGATGGCATTTCAGGAAATGGCGGGCAACGCGCAGAAAATCGGCGAGCTGAATATTTCTCCGGATCTGCTGAAATCCCTGATCGCCAGCGCAGGGAAGTGACGATCGACACCGACATGTACAAGAAACTGATCATCGTAACCCGGAAAACGCGCCTGCAGGCGCTGGTCGAGCGATTCAATACCCAGTCGCAGGCGAAGTTTTACATCGAGCACGCCGGCGGCGACTTCGCGGACTACGAACGCGAGGAAGAGGCCTACCAACGGTCGCTCGACGTAGTTCGCAGATCGTTGGACTTCGAATTGCCGCAGCAACTGGTGGATCGCGCCCTGGTCCCCACCTTCCAATTCCAAAAGGAGGACCTGGTGGTCACGCTGGGGCAGGACGGCCTGGTCGCGAACACGGCAAAGTATGTAGGCAATCAGCCGATTATTGCCATCAACCCCGAGCCGTCGCGGTTTGATGGCGTGTTGTTGCCGTTCGCGCCCGACCAGGCCTGCGCTGCAGTCGCACAAGCCATGGAGGCGAAAGCCAGCATCCGCGAGATCACCCTGGCGGAAGTGATTCTGAACGATGGACAACGGCTGCTGGCGTTCAACGATCTGTTCATCGGAGCCCGCAGCCATGTTTCCGCCCTGTACCGCATCGCATGCAACCAGAGATCAGAAACACAATCCTCGAGCGGCGTGCTGGTTTCCACCGGGGCCGGGTCGACGGGATGGATCTCCTCGGCGTTCAACATGGCTGCAGGCCTGGCAAAATTCTGCGGAGGAAAACCGGGACAGGCCATTCGCCTGCCGTGGGAGGACCGCCGCCTACTGTATGTGGTGCGCGAACCGTTTCTCAGTCGCCATTCTCAGGCGACTATAGTCGCCGGGATGCTGAATCCGGGCCAGGATCTGTCTTTGCAATCGCTGATGCCCTCCGGCGGCGTCATCTTCAGCGACGGCATGGAGGCCGATTTTCTGAACTTCAACTCGGGCGCCAGCGCGCAAGTCCGTGCGGCCGAACGGCGTGCTCGTCTCGTCGTCGGTTAGCCAAACGCGGGGGCGCAAAGTAGGTTAGGATGCAAGACCTGCAAGTGACAGTCGACATCGTGATCTTCACCATTCACGCGGGAGAGCTGCGGGTTTTGCTGGTGAAGCGTGGCATTCCTCCCTTTGCCGGAGAGTTCGCCATCCCGGGAGGCTTCGTGCTCGAGGATGAAAGTCTTGACCAGGCCGCTCTCCGCGAGTTGAAGGAAGAAACCGGCGTGGGGGACGTTTACCTCGAGCAGCTTTATTCTTTTGGCGATCCCGGGCGGGATCCGCGCGGGCGTGTCATCACCGTCGCCTACTACGCCCTGATCGCAGCGGATCGTTCCCCACTGGCGGCCGGGACGGATGCCGCCGATGCTCGTTGGTGCGCGTTCCGGGATTTGCCCCCGCTGGCGTTCGACCACCGCAAAATTCTCGACTATGCCCTGGAACGCTTACGCAACAAGCTGGAATACACCACCGTTGGATTCCAGTTGCTCCCCTCCAGGTTTAGCCTGAGCGAGCTACAGGAAGTGTATGAGGCCATCCTCGCCAAGAAACTCGACAAGCGGAACTTCCGGCGAAAGCTGGCACTGCTCAAAGTGTTGCGGCCTACGCGGGAATATCGTCGGTCGGGACGCCGGCCAGCACGGCTTTATGGATTCGTGGCATCGAGCTTTGAAAAGTTAAAGGACAAGGGGATACTGTTTCCGTTCTAAGCTAGCTCTCCTGGAAATTCGACAAGCCCGTAACTTATTGCCATAGCTGAGAGTTACCGTACTTCACCCAGAGGTCTCCGACCCCTGCTGCCTGTTTTCCTGCGCCACGGAGTGTGGCTTTTTTGCCACAGACGGTTTTATTCACACTGGCGTAATCTACGCATTCACTGCAACATCTTCTTGATTCCTTCTTGACCCAAGAGCAAACAATCCGCTCCGCGGTGGAGTGCGGCGGCGTCGGGCTGCACAGCGGCGCGCCGGTGGCCATGCGCATCCTGCCGGCGCCGTCGGGGACAGGCATTGTGTTTCGCCGCACCGATCTTGACGGCTTCGAAATCGAGGCCGTCAGCCGCAATGTTGCCCGCGTCAGTTACGCCACCAGCCTGATGAAAAAAGGCGTGCTCATTTCCACGACCGAGCACGTTTTGTCGGCGTTCATCGGGATGGGCATTGATAACGCCATCGTCGAACTCGATAACCTGGAATTGCCCATCCTCGACGGCAGCGCGCGGCCTTTTGTCGAGATGATTCGGAAGGCGGGCATCCGGAAGCAGCGGCGGGCGCGCAAGTATTTAAAGATTCGCCGCGAGATCGAAATGCGCGAGGGAGACAAGTTCATTGCCGTGTATCCCTCAGATACTTATTCCGTTTCCTACTCGATCAATTTTCCGCATCCGCTCATCGGCAAAGAAACCTTTCAGGTGGAACTCAGCAACGGAAGCTATCTGAAGCACATCGCGGCGGCGCGCACCTTTGGTTCGCGCGAGGACGAGCAGGCCATGCGCAACATGGGACTGATTCGCGGGGCGTCCAGCGAGAACTGCATCGTGCTGACGCGCGATGGGGTGGAGAACGGGCCGCTGCGCTTCCCTGACGAATTCGTGCGCCACAAAGTGCTTGACCTGGTGGGCGACCTGGCATTGTTGGGCAAGCAGATTCTGGGCAAAGTGGTCGCCGACCGTGCGGGGCACGCCATGCATACCGCGCTGGTCTCGCGAATTCTTCGCGACAAGACCCTGTGGGAGGAAGTGACGTTTCCCGGCGAGGGCAGGGCCAGCACCGTCCAGCCCAGCGCCGAGGCCGCCGCTGGATCTGCGCTGTAACTCCTGAACCGGATTTAATTTGTCATTCCGACCGAAGCCGAAGCGCCAGCGAGGGCGTAGTGGAGGAACCTGTTTTTCGGTGGACAGGTCTGAAACAACTTAGTCCGCGGGCTCGCAGGGCATCTCGCTGGGATCGCGCATGTCCTGCACCTGCGGAGGCTGCTCTTGCAGCAGCCGCTCCAGTTCAGCCCGGGTCTGATCAATCACCGCCGCCGCGAACTGGCGCGCCGATTCCTGCCGCTCTTTCGACAGCTCTTTCACTCGCATATTGAGCAGAGGAATATCCTCTTCAAACCAGCGCAGCGTTCTTTGCACCTTGGCGATGCGGAAGTCGTTGGTCAACATTCTGTTTCTCCCGTTAATCTCGCAGAAATCAAACTGAAAAGTAGTGATCTTCCAGATTGCCACGGGTATGGCAGCGCGCAAGTCCAAAGGGAGATACCCCCGTGGGCCGAGGCGAGCTCGGCTATCAATTCAGACACATGAGATTCAGAGAGATGGAGGTGCAGGTTGGGAAATGCGCTTAGTGCGAGGTTTCGGCTTCGGCGGCCGCAGCAAGGCGTTCTTTGGTTCCAGGAAATTCTTTCTCGATCTGTTCGTCGAGCCAGTGTTCCAGCTGTTCCTGGGAACTCTTCGGAACGTTGTGAAAGCGGAATCCGGCCAGCCCTTTGACGTCGACCCAGGCCACCTCGGCCTCAATTTCCATCTGGATCTTCGTATCCGGCAGTGAGAACTTCAGATGTGGCGCCGCGCCTTTGGGCGGAGCTTCGCGCAGTTGCAGGGCAATGCCGCCTTCGCTGATGTTGGTGCTGACCGCCTTCAGAGTCTTGCCTTCGTATACGACTTGCACCTGCATCTTCACCGGCTGGCGGAAATAGCGGCGGCGTTCCTTGATCATGAAATTCAGAGCCGCATGAAAACAGCGCGAGGCGTTGAGCGCGCTGATCGGTTTCTGCAGAACAAAATTTGCGCCCATGCCGAAGGCTTCCTGCATGGTCGTTCTTTTTCCGTTGAGGACAGCAAAAGCGACGGAGTTTTTGTTGCTGGGAGTGTTGCGCAGACCCTGCAGCACGGCCAGCCCTCCGCTCAGATCGTCGCAATCCACGATGACGGCGTCAAATTTGTCGGAGATGAGAATGTCGACGCCGGCGCGGGCCTCATGACACACCTCCACATCAATCGACAGCTTCTCAAGTGTGGGCCGGATCACGCGCACCAATTCCGGGTCTTGACTCAGGAGGAGTGAATCCAACGTCATGGTGTGATTCTAAGGTGGCATTAGAGATACAGGATAGGTGACCAAGGTCATGGGCCTTTCGTCGAAGATTGAGGCGCAGGCTTTCCCCGGACCCATAATTTTGCGGCTTCGCGACAGCACGGATTGTGCTATGCAATTCCGCAGAGTACATTCGCAGAGTATTCGCCAGCACAACGAACACGCCTAGATGACCCACTTGGCTTATCTTTCGCTCGGATCGAACTTCGGAGACCGCGGTCAGCACCTGCGCGACGCGATCGCACGGCTGAAAGAGAAGGGTCGTATCGTGGCAGTTTCGTCCTTCTACGAAACTGAGCCGGTCGAGGTCACTGACCAGGATTGGTTCTTGAACTGCGCGGTCGCGCTCGAGACGACAGACACTCCCCAGAAACTGATGGCAGAGTTGCTTCACATCGAGCAGCAGATGGGCCGCCGGCGGATGCAGAAGAAAGGGCCGCGAAACATCGACATCGACATCCTGCTCTTCACCAATGCGAGCACGGGCGGCGCGGTGATCGACTCCCCTGAGTTGACGATTCCTCATCCCGCCATGCACCAGCGCCGCTTCGTGCTGGAACCTTTGGCGGAAATCGCGCCCGAAGCGTGGCACCCCGTGCTGAAGAAGACGATTCGAGAACTACGTGACGCGTTGCCGGCAGGGCAGGCAGTGCGGAAGGCTAAGAACAAATAGCCACGGATTACACGGATTGTTACGGATAAAGCAGAAGAATTCAGATCGGTTTGTATCCGCGAAAATCCGCGGAAGTTCTTACGGCAGGATGATCCGGCTGCCGGCTTCCTGCGGAGCGACCACCGCCGGCTCTTTCTCGGGAAACTGCGCAAACAGAAATTCCACCAGGGCCCGCGACTTCGGACGCCCCGATGTTCGCCCGTGCGCCAGCCGCAGCAGAAACACCAAGGCCTTCAGCACATCAGAATCCCGCAGGCTGGAGTAGCCTGCGTGCGTTTGCTCGGCCTCGCGGTACTCCTTCACCATGGTCTCGATCTCGGCAGCAATCCTGCGCTGCGCCTCACTGGTTAACGGCTGCTCGTAATGCAGGCCGGAGTTCACCAGCCGCTCGTAGCTTTTCGACAAGACGGAAAGCGCGGTGATCAAGTCCTGATCGTGCAGGCTGCGATCGGCACGGGCCGCTTTGGCCAGCGCATACGTCAGGCCCATGAGCAGATGCTCTTTCTCGTACATGAACTGATCGGAAACCTCGACCTGCAGAAACAATCCGGCCGGGTCGATCTGGTCGGCAGAGCGCGGCTTCTCGTGCTCACGCGCCTGCAGCAAATAAGGGCAATCGCTGGGACAGTCCAGAGTGACTTCGCGCTGCTCGCCGCAGCACTGCGGGCAAATGCGCCCATGAACAGCGGGGCAAAAGCGTTTTTCTTTGCGGATTTCACAGATGGCGCAACTCAATCGTGGACTCTCCTGAGAGCATTATGGCATTCCCCGGCGAGATTGCCCTACTGGTGGAGCGGACGATGCAAGCAATTTCAGATTGCAGATTTCAGATTGCAGATTTTAAAACCAGAACGTCAGGCGATACGGGCACTTCAATCTGCAATCTGAAATCATCAATCTGAAATTTCCCCGGTTACCAAGCTGGTACGCATGACGGGCACGCTCCGGCATTGGCACGCACGGGAAGCCCTGTAAACATGGCCCCTCCCGCATTCATAAATTAGAAAACCCTCGTAAAATAAGGTGTTTTCCACAGCCCTGCGGGTATAAGATAGGCCCCGCTGGTATTAAACTGATTTTTTAGAGGAGAAAACACATGGCTGCAGGTTTGACAAAGACACAGCTCATCCGGCATCTGGCGGAGAAAACTGAGCTTCCCAACAAAACCGCGGCGGCGTTTCTGGAGCACCTGGCCGACACCGCTATCAAAGAAACCAAGAAGAACGGCATCTTCGTTGTGCCCGGCCTGGGCCGTCTGGTGAAGGCGCACCGCAAGGCTCGCGTAGGACGCAACCCGCAGACTGGCGAACCCATCCAGATCAAGGCTAAGACCGTCGTGAAGTTCCGCGTCGCCAAGGCCGCGAAGGACGCGATCGCCCC
>Ga0209415_10020477_pt1 | contig 10274 bp, 11 predicted proteins | sample PeaSoiSIISIP2007_FD_187696 | JGI IMG/M metagenome (GOLD analysis project Ga0209415, IMG submission 187696) | Peat soil microbial communities from Weissenstadt, Germany - SII-SIP-2007 (SPAdes) (version 2) | ecosystem: Environmental > Terrestrial > Soil > Wetlands > Peat | place: Germany...
CCCGCCTCTGCCATCCACGCTCTCACCGACGTCACCGGCTTCGGCCTGATTGGCCACGCTCGCGAAATGGCGCTCGCCTCGAACGTCGGCCTCGTCTTCCAATCCGACAGAATCCCCGTGCTTGAAGGCGCGTTCGATTGCATACGTGCCAACTATATTCCAGGCGGTCTCAAAGCGAATCGTGACTTCGCTGAATGTATGGTCGGCTATGATGAATCGGTTCCCGCCGGCATCCGCACGCTTCTGTTCGACCCGCAAACCGCGGGCGGGTTGTTGATCTCGGTTGCCGCCGGGGAAGCTGGCGCGCTCGTACGCGCACTGCAGAATGGCGGCGTTCCCGCCGTCGAAATCGGCGAAGTTCGGACGACTGCCAAGCCCCTGATTACCATCCGCTAATCGCCATCCGTTGATTTCTCACTTACTTTTTTTCGGAGCTGTGTTACCTTTCCGGGTCCTGAAGAATTTCATCTGGAAGCGAGGTCTCGAATGGCAGATCCCGGATATAGCTACTCCCCGGGCGGTACCAACCAGTCCGTAGCGGACGAACAGAAAGCGCGCGTCTTGCAGGCCCTGAAGGGGAGCGCAAGCTGGTTCCTGATGATCGCGGGTTTGTCGATGGTGAACTCAATTCTGACGATGTCCGGCGCCAGTATCCGATTTATTTTCGGTCTGGGCGTAGCGCAGATTGTCGACGCCCTCGCTCATCAAGCCGGTTCTACCGGGTACGTTCTCGATCTGATCATCAATGGGATTATCGCCGGCGTTTTCGTGCTGTTCTGGAATTTCGCGCGACAGGGGCAGCGATGGGCATGGTATCTGGGCATGGCCGTGTACGTCGTCGACGGTGTTCTTCTGTTGCTCTTCAAAGACTATCTCGCCATCGCCTTCCACGCCTACGCTCTTTACCGGATGTCGTCGGGGCTGAAATTGCTTCCGATCCTCGAGCGACTGAATCAGCAGAGCGCGACCGGGACGATTTCCTCGTCCTACTGACAGTGATCCCACACGTGAATTGTGTAATCCAATCAGACCCAATTTTTGATTGCCGGGATCCCGATCAGCCTGGGTTGATTTGTTCCAACATGTGGGCCAGGTGATGGTCATCGTGCTCCGCCACAAAGTACAGGTGGTCCACCAATCGCATCGGTGTTTTCAGCCGTGGATGGGGAATAGCGCGGGCAAAAATTGCGGGATCGATCTTCTCCACCCTGTTCAGCAGTCGTGATCGAGCGCTTCGGAATTCCGCCAGGATCTTGCCGATTGGATGGAGGTTGTGCTGCGCATCGAAAGTCTTCCGATTACTCAGGTCAGCCACGGTAAGCTGTGATGCTTCGGCTAAGTAGTCCTCGACTCGCGCCAGCCATAGCGGTTCGAGGTCCAGCAGGTGCCCGGCATGTTCCTGTGCCGACCACTTCTCGCCCTGTTTCCTGACCAGGAGATTGCGATCAGCGCCGCGGACGATTTCGTCAAGCCGGGCCGGAGTGCCCCGCAAACGCGCACAGAGGTTTGGATGCAGGTCCACGGGGAATGTGAACTCGAATTTGCGCTCAAACCAAACTGGCGGTTGATTCACAAAAGCCTCGAAAAAGACAACGCAGGTGGATGCATTTAAAGGAAAGATGCGAAAAAGGACCGCGACGATTCGGCAAAACCCGGAACCCTCCGAGCGTTTTTGTCATCTATACGAGTTAGCGCCAACAATTTGTTCACTTCTTCCCAGGGCTTTCTTTCGAACGGAGCACTCATGAAGACGCGCACGCTTGGACTTTCTGGTCTCAAAGTTTCCGCCCTCGGCCTCGGCTGTATGGGTATGTCTGAGTTTTACTCGGGACGCGATGACAACGAATCGATCGCGACCATTCATCGCGCGCTTGAACTCGGCATCAACTTTCTTGATACTGCCGACGTCTATGGACCGCACAAGAACGAAGAACTCGTGGGGCGCGCGATCAAAGGCAAACGCGACCAAGTTGTGCTGGCGACAAAGTTCGGGATTGTGCGGGATCCCAGCAATCCCAAGATCCGCGGGGTCAACGGCAAGCCCGACTATGTGAAAAGGGCCTGCGACGCAAGCTTGCGCCGGCTTGGTGTTCAGCACATCGACCTCTACTATCAGCATCGCGTCGATCCGAACACGCCGATTGAGGAAACGGTTGGAGCGCTGGCGGAACTGGTCAAGGAAGGCAAGATCCGCCATATCGGATTGTCCGAAGCCAGTACCGGCACTCTGCGGCGGGCTATGAAGGTCCATCCCATTGCGGCGCTGCAGACGGAGTATTCGCTTTGGACGCGTGATCCGGAGGATGAGATCCTGACGGCCTGCCGCGAACTGGGCATCGGCTTCGTGGCCTACAGTCCGCTGGGACGAGGTTTTCTTACCGGCCAATTCAAGAAGTTCGAGGACCTGGCGGCGGATGATTATCGCCGCTTCTCGCCGCGCTTTCAGGGAGAGAACTTTCAGAAGAATCTGGATCTTGTGAAGGAAGTTGAAGAGATCGCGCGCGGAAAGAATTGCCAGCCGTCACAGTTGGCGCTCGCCTGGGTGCTGGCGCAGGGGGACGACATTGTCCCGATTCCCGGCACGAAACGGCGAAAGTATCTCGAGGAAAATGCTGCGGCGGTGGATCTAAAGCTGACTGTGGATGATCAGCATCGCCTTGCCGAAGTGTTTCCCTCCGGCGCGGCTTCGGGCTTGCGCTATCCAGAGCACATGATGAATTTAATCAACGGATGAGAAGTAGGTTTGTGTGGAGGCGAGGCTTTGCCTGGTTTCGGCTTTACGCCCCGCTTGGACGGGTCGAAGCCCCGTCACCACATGGTCCATAGGCGTCGTTTTAGCCGCCTAGAAGTTTGTTCATCTCGGAATGAGGCACAGCCCCCTCCATCGCGTTGTATGTTCCAGAGGTCTTGAGTTCATGCGCCAGGCGTCGCAGCAGTCCGAGCGTGGCACGTATGGGGCCGGATCCCATGCTCACGCGGGCCACGCCCAGCTTGGCGAGTTCCGGAATCGAGGGCGTTCCCGCTCCCGCCAGAATATTGAGTGGACACTCGACCGCTTTCACTAACCGCCCAATTGTCTCGGCATCTTTGAGTCCGGGGGCGAAGACGCAATCGGCCCCGGCATCGCGAAAAGCGACCAGGCGCCGCAGAGTTTCGGAATAGTCTGCGTCCGGATTGCCTCCCGCCAACAGGTAAATATCGGTGCGAGCATTGACCACAATTTGCGCTCGCAGCTGCACGGCAGCCTCGCGCGCCGCCCGGATCTTTTCGACCGCCAACTCTACCGAGCTTAGAGGTTGATCCTGACGCCCGCTGGCATCTTCCAGGTTCATCCCGACGACTCCCGCCTGAATCAGGTCGCGCGTGGTCTTGGCGGCGTCTTCAGGAGTGGAACCATATCCCCACTCGACGTCAGCGGTGACGGGCACGTGAACGGCGCGAGCTACGCGGCTGATGCGAGCCATCATTTCCTCGCGCGGAATGTGCTGGCCGTCGGGATAGCCGAGCGAAAAAGCTATGCCCGCCGACGTGGTTGCAATCGCGGGGAAGCCGGATTCCTCGAAAATACGGGCACTGGCCACATCCCAGGCGTTCGGCAGGATGAGCACTGGCGGGCCGCGATGGAGCTGCCGGAACTGAATCGCCTTGTCGCTCTGGGATTCCATGTTCGCCTCCGGGACGACTCATCTGCCGCTAGCTTTGTCGCGCATGCGCTTCACGAAACTGGGAACATGAACCACGGCCCGCCCTACCGTGCCGTTCCCGATCTCCTGGGTACCATCATGGGCGCAGACACGCATGACATAGAAGCGGCCATCAAATGACTCCAATTCCGCCTCGGCGTGAATTTGCATTCCGATGCCGCTCGCGGCGCGGTGTTCGACGTGGATGGAGATGCCCACCGTAATCTCTCCCTCATCGCAAAATGGCTGTAGCGCGTGGAAACTGGCGGTTTCCATCAGGCGAATCATATCGGGAGTCGAATAGACCGGGGGCAACTCTGGATGATGGGCGGCGAGTGTATGCCTCAACTCGACGGTTTCCGCCGCCTCGCCGCGCACGCCGATGGGAATGTGTCGGGCCATTCTCGTTTAAAACGGGATTGCAGACGGAAGAAGCAGATGGCAACAACAGGACTCAAAGTGGCGTCGGATTTCGGAGAACATCCGGCATCGCCCGAGCGATGCTCCGTTACGAAACCAAATCCTCCGAAATTATGCGGCTACCTTTTCCGTCCGCCGCGCCTCGAAACCATCCAGCACACGCCACAACGCTTTGGCGGTACTCTCGGCGGCAGACAATGCTTTTTCCGCCGTATCCGGATTAGCCTTGACCCGCTTTTCGAGCTGATTGCGCCACACATTCGCGTGATGAACGTCGGCGAGTGCGTGCAGAGTGAAATAGTTGCGCGTCTTTTCATTGGCGCCGTAGAGTTCGCGCAGGACGTGATCTTTCTCCTGCGCCAGGCGCGGCACCTGCGATTCGTAAGTATAGAAGGCAGCCAGCGCCTCTTCGGGAGTTCCATCACCGGAGACGCGGTGGAACCAGGAGATGAGCTTGCGCACTTCCCCAACCGGCCGCCGCTTCGAAATCCGGGTCCCGCCGACGCCTTCGACAAAGTCTAGCCACAACTCCGAATGCGAACGTTCCGGCTCGCCGAAGGAATCCTCGCCGCCCTTCTCATCAGTCATATTGGCGAGAACGGCGCGGCGCAGTTCGCCTTCTTCCAGGCGGACGCCAAGCTGCGCCAGATAGCCGGGAAAGGCTTCCACGTGAGGGTAGTAACCCTCGGCATATTCGCGCAGGTCGTCTCGGGTCAACTCGCCGGCCGACCAGGCCTTGTAAAACGGATGACACAGCAAGTCGTAGGGATGAATGCGTTCTTCAAGGAGAGACACAAATGCCTTCGTTTCCATAATTGGCGTTCCCATGAAATTAGATTTACCTCGTGAACCTCTACTATACTGGTCGGGACGGGAGGATCACAAGGGGGCGGCGTTGATTCCGAGATGGCTGCCGCAATAGAAAGAAAATAAACAACTTAGCGTGGTTTCAAGCGGAAACTACGACTCGGCCAGCAAGTTTTGTTCGGCTTTGCGGGAACTTCCCAGCGGGTTGCGACATTACAGGTCATGACAGAGGCCTCAGGGAGCGCCTGTAAAGGTATGCGGCCCGCGGCCGGCGTGGAGAGAATGATCAGCGACGAAGCTCTGATGGCGGAGTTCCAGCGTGGCTCGCACGAGGCATTTGAGGAGTTGTTTGCGCGCTAGCGAGGACCGATTTACGGCCTCTTCCGCCGGCGGCTGGACGACCGCGTGCGCGGGGAAATCGAACAGATGGAAGCGGAAAGAAAAAATATGGCGAGCCAGGTGACCTTCGCCACTTTGAATGCAACTATCACCGAGGACTACCAGGCCAATTGCAGGTCGTACCGCCTTCGACCTCGACCCGCCTAAGAAATGCCGCGGTTGAGGGATATCGCAGCGTGGTTGACGGGCTTGTCGGCCTGGTCCTGTTTCTTCTTTCGACAGGCCCGAGCCTGCTGTTTTGGGGCGCGATTCTGTTCTTTCCGGCGCGGATGGCTTGGAAAAAGTGCGGCGTAGTTTCGCCTCGTGAGACTGTCTCCCGGACCGCGACGTGCCCGACTGCCAAGTCGTTGTGCTCCCGGTCACATCGTCCCGATCGCATAAGACTGCAAAATGGCAAAGGAACGGAGGGCAGAACTATGCAGGGCAACGAGAAGGTTATTGGGCAGTTGAACTTGGCTCTAAGCGCGGAGTTGACGGCAATTGTGCAGTATATGACGCAGTCGGAGATGTGCCAGAACTGGGGCTACAAACGGCTGGGCGAGCGCACGAAGGTGCGGGCGATCGAGGAGATGCGGCACGCGGAAGGGCTGATTGAGCGCATCATATTCCTGGACAGCATACCTACGGTCGATGTTGGATTGAAGCCTCAACTGGGCAGCAAGGTGCAGGAGCAAATGGAAGTCAACCTCAGAGACGAACAGGATGCGGTGCGCCAGTACAACCAGGCCGCGAGGATTTGCGTGGAGGCAAAGGACGACGGCTCCAAGGCTTTGTTCGAGCGCATGATTCTGGACGAAGAGCGGCATGTGGACTATCTTGAAGCTCAGCTTCATTCGATCAAGGAAATGGGCATTGGCAACTACCTCGCGCAGCAGTTGTAGGGCAGCGAATAGCCTTCCCATGCGCTGCCTGCTTTCTGTTGAAAGGAGCATCTCCATGTCAAAAAAGAGTGCCGCGGGGGATGCGGCGTGGTGTTTGAGATTATCCGCTAGGGCGAGCTGATTGCCATCTCGACGGCATGGTGTCCTTCTGCGACCACTTTCTTGCCGGTGGGAAATGCGGTAGCGTATCATCGTGGCGCGGAACCAGATCCATCCCATCCCGATACCCACAATCGTACTGACAGGGGTTGCGCGCGTTGGAGTTGGGGTTGATCCCCAATGGGGTATGCGCGGTGTCTAACCCTACCAGCACATTATCCGCGGGCGATGTCGTCGGCAATTACAAGATTCTCGGCCTGGCCGGAGCCGGCGGCATGGGCGTTGTGTATCGTGCGCTCGATGCGAAACTGGAGCGCACGGTCGCGCTGAAGTTCCTTCCTGAGCACATTGTTTCAAGCAGCGACGACAAAGAACGGTTTCTGCGGGAAGCGCGCTTCGCCTCCTCGCTCGACCATCCCAACATTGGCGTGATCCACGGGCTCGAAGAAACCAGCGACGGACGTTCCTTCATCGTGATGGCGTATTACGCGGGGGAAACGCTGGTCGGAAAGCTGCGCCGTGGTCCGCTTCCTGTGGCCGAGGCGGTGGATATTGCCATCCAGATGGCGGAGGGGCTGGCGGCGGCTCATGCGGCCACCGTGGTGCATCGCGACATTAAGCCTTCGAATGTCATTCTGACGCAGAGTGCCGTGGCCAAGATCGTGGACTTCGGCCTGGCGCGGCTGGCGTCGACGGGCAGCACGCAGAGCATCAGTACGGCGGGAACGATCGGGTACATGTCACCGGAACAGACGGTCGGCAAGTTCGTGGACCAGCGCACCGATATATGGTCGCTGGGGATCGTGCTGGCGGAGATGGTGACGGGAAAGAATCCATTTTCGCGGGAGACGCCGGCGGCGACAATTTACGCGATCCTGAACGACCCGCCGCTGCCAATGGACGAGATCCCGCTCGATCTGCTGCGCGTGATTTATCGGGCGCTCTCGAAGGAGCCTGCGACGCGCTATCAGAACTGCCGGGAGATGGTTACCGATCTGAAGGATGTGCGCAGCCGACTCGAGCCCGAGGCGACGGCCGCGCTAGCCGGCAGCCATGTTCCGTCCCGGCATTCGTCGCGGGAATCGTCGTCCAAACCAGCGTCTCGGCAATCGGCTTTGAGTGCGGCGGAGCTTGCCTCGGAACTGCGGAAGCAGATTGAGCAAGCTTCTCGTCCAGTATGGGGTGCGGCGGCTGCGCCCGTGTCGAGGTGGAAACGATGGTTGGCCGGGGTGGGCGTGGCAGTGGTGGTGCTGGCGCTGCTCTCGTTCCTGCCGCCGGTTCGCGAGCGCGTGACGGGGTGGTTTAGTCGCCCGGAGGAACACATTGCGGTGCTGCCGTTTGAGAATGTGGGGAATAATCCGGCGAATGAAGAGGTGTCCGCGGGACTGATGGACAGCCTGGCGGGCCGTCTAACGAACCTCGAAGCCGGCAAGCAGTCGTTGTGGGTGGTACCCGCGAGCGAGGTGCGGCGGCGAAAGATCACCGACCCGGCGTCGGCTTTGCGGGAACTGGGAGCGACGGTTGCGGTGGAGGGAAGTCTGCAGCGCGACGGACAGGCGATCCACCTGACGGTGAATCTCGTGAACACGAAGAACCTGCGCCAGATTGGGTCGGTGGCGCTGGAAGACCGGGCGGGAGACTTCTCGTCGCTCGAAGACGAGGTCGTGACGCGGCTCGCCAAACTGATGCGCATTGAGATGACGCCCGAGATGCTGCGAGCTTCAGGCGGCGCGGTCAATGCCGGCGCATACGAGTTGTACCTGAAGGCGCTCGGCTACACCCAGCGCTATGACAAGGCCGGGAATCTCGACCTGGCCATCGCGGCGCTCAATAATGCGGTGAAGGCGGACCCGCGATTCGCCTTGGGATTCGCGCAGCTTGGCGAAGCCTACCGCCTGAAATACCGGCTGGATAAAGACAAGAAGTGGATCGAGGAGGCCCTGGAGAACTGCCAGAAAGCGCAGCAACTCGACGATCGCTTACCCATGGTCTATGTGACACTGGGAAAAATCCACGGCTACACGGGGAAATACGATCTCGCCTTGCAGGAGTACCAGAGGGCACTGCAGCTCGACCCGCGCAATGCGGACGCGGTCATCGGGCTAGGCATGTCCTACGACAGCGCGGGACGCACGGTCGATGCCGAGGCCGCCTTCAGGAAGGCCATCGCGCTTCGTCCCGACTCCTGGGACGGGTATAACCAGCTCGCGGGGTTCCTGTACGATCACCGGCGCTACGAGGAAGCCGTTGCACAGTATCGACACGCCATCGAACTCACTCCTGATAACGCGGCGCTGTATCTCAATCTAGGTGCGGTTTACTCTGACATGGGAGACAAGCACTACTCTGAGGCCGAGCAGATGCTGCGGAAATCGATCGCCCTTGAGCCCAGCTATCCCGCGTACGCCAATCTTGGACATCTCTACCTCCAGGAACAGAAGTTCGCCGAAGCCGCCGCCGCGACTGAAAAAGCTCTGCAACTGAACGACAAGGATTACGTTGTGTGGGGCAACCTTGCGTCTGCCTACCAAGGCCTCAAAGACAAAGAGAAGGAAGGCCAGGCGCGCGACCACGGCATCGCCCTGCTCGAACAGGCGGCCCTTGACACCCCGCGCGACGCGATAGTGCAGTCCACCCTGGGAATGCTCTATGCCAAGAAAAAGTTGCGCGAAAAGGCGATTTCTCGCATACAATCGGCGCTCGCGCTTTCGCCCGACGATCCGAACGTTCTGGCAACCATTGGCGTAGCCTACGAAGACCTGGGCGATCGCGTTCAGGCGTTGCAGTACATCGAGAAAAGTCTGCAGAAAGGCTATGACCTTGCGGACCTGAAGAATACTCCAGATCTGCAAGGATTGCTCTCGGATCCAAGTTTCAAACCGAGCGATAAGTAAGCAAATTCAATTTGAAAAAGGAGCCAGCCATGGCCGCACGTGTTATTCCCTTCGAAGATAATGCTTCAGCCAAAAGCATCAGCATCACCGCTACCGACGCCACGCCCGAGGGTTGCATCCTCACGATGGTGCAGAACGCCGTCACCTTCACCAACAATTCCGGATACGTGATCGACATTAAGTTCAACCCCACCGGTATCTTCACCGACATAATCGGTCTGACGCCGACTTCTCCGAACAATTTCGATACCCAGTCGGCGCCTTCGAATATGGCCGTGAACTATAACGTAACCGTTTACGAATCCGGGGAGACGGTGATAAACGGCCCCTATGCGATCCAGACGGGAACCGGCTACATGGTTGTCACGGTTAGCGGCAGCGGGAATAACCTGACAAACACTCCTGAAGAAGTGGCAATCCCGGTCGCGGGCAATCTGATGATGTATACCAGCAGCAACGACTCGTACCCGGTCGCTTGGACCGATGGCGACCCGTTTACCCATCCAATAACGACCGTCGACAATAGTTCCCACACGGATGATCCTGTGAATGGCGGTCCGGGAGAGTACCCCTACCAAGTTGGGCAACCTTCCCCGAAAGACGTCCCGGGTGCGGGCACGGTAATCATCAGGGGTTCGTAGCGCTGCGTGGTGCCAACCCTTTCGAGGGTTGGCGCGCCGCGGAATCTGAAGGCTACGTTTCGCAAGGTGAGAAGAGAGTGCTAAGATCTCTGCGCCGGCAGTGGAATTGTGTCTGAGATTATCCCCTAACGCCGATCGCCTAATATAGATGACCTGGATTCGCACCACTCCGTTCGCGGAAGCTGACGACGAACTGCGGCAGGCGATGGAAGCGCAGAAGGCGCTTTATCCGCAGGAATACGCGGCCCCCATTCATCCCGTCGAAGGCGGTGGCTCCGAGATCGTTGCCTCGCACTCTTTGATTCCGCAGGCGCTGTACCATGCGTTCTCGACCTTCGGCGCGCTGATGTCGCCTGACCTGCCGCTCCAGCGGCGTCATCACGAGATGATCGCCACCATGGTCTCGGTGACCAACCGGTGCGTGTATTGAATCGAGTCTCACGCAGAGTT
>Ga0209415_10020480_pt1 | contig 10273 bp, 9 predicted proteins | sample PeaSoiSIISIP2007_FD_187696 | JGI IMG/M metagenome (GOLD analysis project Ga0209415, IMG submission 187696) | Peat soil microbial communities from Weissenstadt, Germany - SII-SIP-2007 (SPAdes) (version 2) | ecosystem: Environmental > Terrestrial > Soil > Wetlands > Peat | place: Germany...
TACGGGACGCCCAAGACGAGGGCCGCGCTCTCAAGGCTGAGGTCGGTCACGGAAGAGTCGCTGTGCCAGGGCGCGGCAGCGATGTACGCCATCGAGAGCGAGCAGCCAAAGATAAGCAGGACAAAGCTCGACGGCCTGGAGGCTTTCTACGGTATGGGTGGGGACGAAGACGGGACGGTCTACTTCAGGGAGCACGAAGTCGCGGACGTGAGGCACGCGGCGGTGTGGAGAGGCGTCCTACAGAGAGACGCGTCAAGCGGGGACCAGCGCTCATGCCTCGAGGCTGCCGCACTGTCGTTGGGCGCGCAGAACACGATCCTGGACTCCGTCATGGAGACCTACGTCACCCCGACCCTCGCGTAAGGGTCGGCGGCCTCGCGGGTCCAGAAGCCAAGACTTATCATTCGGCAAGGTCGGCTGTTCCTTCGCTCTCCAGTCATGGACACCGTCTTCATCGAGAACCTGCGCCTTGACTGTCGGGTAGGGGTCACTGACGAGGAGAGGCGCCAGCCTCAGAAGGTCTTGGTGGACGTGACCCTCACCCTGGACCTCGGTCGCGCGGCCGCGACAAAGGACATTGAGGACACCGTCGACTACAGGGAGGCGAAGCGCCTGTTCTCTCAGTTCGTCTCCGCCGGCGAGTTCGTCCTGCTCGAGAGCCTCGCGGAGGGGGTCGCGGCGCTCGCCTTGGACAGGTTCGAGGTCGAGCGGGTGGTCGTCAGGGTGCGCAAGGAGAAGTATTCGGCCGAACCCTCCATCGGCATCCAGATCGAAAGGGGCAGGGGGCCTAGCCCTCGGTAGAGTGCGTCCTAGCGCTCGGCTCCAACATGGGAGACAGGGAGGGCAACCTGCGGCGCGCCATTTCGGCGCTCGGCGCGCGGACGAGGCTCATCGCGGCGTCTTCGGTCTACGAGACGGAGCCCATGTATCGCGAAGACCAGGGCTGGTTCCTCAACTGCGTCGTCGTGGTCGAGACCGACATCGAGCCCCTCGCGTTGTTGGGGTGGCTGAAGGAGACCGAGACGAAGATGGGGAGGGGCCCCCGGGCGGCCAGAAACGCCCCGCGGGTGATCGACATGGACATCCTGTTCTACGGGGAGATGGTGCTCTCCGGACCCTCCCTGCAGGTGCCCCACCCCGGAATCGCGGAGAGGGCTTTCGTGCTGGTGCCGCTCAGCGAGGTCAGGCCGAGGCTAGTCCATCCCGTCCTGAGGAAGAGCGTGACCGAGCTGCTCGACGGGCTGCAAAAGCGCAAGGGGGTCGTCAAGAGGCCCGACCTGCTCTCGGGCTTCTTGCCTTCACCGCCTCGGCAGCCCTGACCGCCTGCAGCGTCTCCCGGACGTCGTGGGTCCTCACTAGCTGGACGCCGTTGGACACCGCGATCGCGGTCACGGCGAGCGAGCCGGCGAGCCTCTCCTCGGGGGACTCAAGTCCCAGGATCTTCCCCAAGAACGATTTCCGCGACAGCCCCACGCCGATAGGCCTTCCCAACGGCATGAGCTTCCGCAGGTTGGCGATGACCTCGCAGTCCCATTCGTACCAGGGCATGAGCGTCTGCTGGGACGAAGTCGCCGTGCCGGCGTCGTTCCTGAAGAAGCCTATCCCGGGGTCGAGGACGATGAGCCGCTCGTCTATCCCCGCCCTCTCGGCTATCCTGAGCGTCTGCCTGAGTGCGCGGCTGACAAGGGGAATCGGTCGCGCCCTGGAGGCCCCGGCGGAGTGGGCCATCGCGAGTAGCGACGCCCCCCTCTCCCTCAGGACCTTGGACATCGCGGGGTCGCCCTTCAACCCCGAGACGTCATTCACGACGGAAGCGCCGCCCCTCAGCGCGGCGTCGGCGACAGAGGCGCGGACCGTGTCGACCGAGATGGCCGTCTTCCGCCCCCCGACCGCCTCGACCGCGGAGCGCAGCCCGGCGAGCACGCGCGACTTCTCGACCTCCTCGGAGACCCCCCCCTTCAGGTACGGAGCCGTCGAAGCTCCGCCTATGTCGATCAGCTCGGCGCCATCCTCCACGGCCGTCCTGACTCGCGTCTCGACCTCCTTCGCGGTGTCCGCGACCGACCCCTTGTAGAACGACTCGGGGCTCGCGTTGATCGCCGCCATGATCCGGACCGGAAACCCGTCGCCGACCTTCACCTGACCCAGGCGCGCGCTAGCGGTCAACAGCCCTCGTCCGTTCTCGCAGGGATAAATGCTTGAGGCGTACCGCTCGACGAGCGGATGCGCCCCCGCCCGCTGCTAAATTTTTAAGGCCGGTCCGGGGCCGGGGACGACGGAATGGCGACGAGCGAGGACGAGCTCAGGCGCAACGCCGACCTGAAGCTCTGGATGGAGACGAGGATAGGCGAGCTCCAGGAGGAGATCGACAGGCTGAAGGAGGCGCTCGCGGTGATAGACTCGGTGCTCCGGGCATCGAGCTTCAAGCCCGCGGCCGCGTTGGCGTCGGCCGGTCCGCGCGCGCCTGCGGGCGAGGCGCAGGAGCTGACGGGCGAGCCCATCCCAGAGATCCGCGAGCTGAAGAAGGACAGGGGCGGCGAGACGATCGCCGTCGCCCAGCTAACGACGCAGAGGCTGAAGATAGAGCCCGTCGCCGAGGTGACGCTCAAGGCGGAGACGCCGCCCTTCAAGTCGTTCCTCCTCGGGAAGATACTCTCGGGGATGAAGTCGGCAGACGAGGACTCGGTCGCGAAGGGCCGACTCAAGAAGGGCGAGGAGCTGAGGTACACTGTCTCCGAGAAGAACGGGAAGATCTCCGCGCTCGTGATCGAGAACTACCGCGAGAAGGAGAGGATGACGGAGATACTCAACACGGTCTCGTGGACCTTCTCGAGGATGCTCGAGAAGTAGCCCGCTTCACTTCCTCACGGTGATCCCGCGGACCATCTCGAGCGCCTCCAGCTCCCCGATAACGCTCCCGCCCACCGCCCCCTCGACGATGAGCGTCAGGTTCGCGTCCCTGACCATGTCGGGGTCGTCCGCGAGCGCCTGCCTCACCACTATCCCGTGCTTCGCGAGGACGCCCGTCACCATGGAGATGACGCCCGCCGCCCTCGGGTCTGCCTCGATGATTATCGCCGAGCAGCCGATGCTGGAGACCACGTGTAGTAGGCTGGCCCCGACCGGGGTGACCCCGGAGAAGATTGAGAAGAGGAACGGGTCTGCCGTTATCTTCGCTGCGGTCTGCTTGACGACTCGCCTGTCGGTGCCCGCGTCCCTCGCGAGCGCCGAGTAGTCCACCTCGAGTCCCCCGACGAAGAGCCTTCCCTCTTTGGATACTCTTATCCCATACTCGAGCATCTTCCTCACGACCTTCAGCCTCGAGCCCTGCCTGGAGAACTCCCGCTCGATGGAGGGCCAGAGCCCCCTCAGCCGGTTCTTGTCCGGGGGCGTTTCTACTCGGACACCTTCGCTTCGAGGCTCCTACCTAGCTGCCCTGCGGAGGGCTCTCTCCGTACGCCTTGGTGACGGTCACGCCGTCCACGAGCACCCACGGGCAGAGGGTCGGGGTGTCGACCTCCCACCACTGCACCCACTCCCTCTCCTTGGAGAGGAGACGTATCGAGGACGACATCCTCTCGAGGCTGTCGCTTATCCTGACGCCCTTTATCGGGGCCTTCACCTCGCCGGACTTGACGAGGTATGTCCCGTCGCGCGGGACGGTCGAGAACTCGCCCGTCCTGTAGTTCTTGAAGCGCGTGTACCAGTTGCTCGTCAGGACTAGGCCTTGCCTCATCTCCTTGACCATCTCGTCGTAGCTGGAGTCTCCGGCCCCGATCTCGAGGTTCCAGGGCCCCGGCTCGATGAGCCCGGCGTTCCCCGTGCTCTTGGTCTTGAACCTCTTCGCGGTGGACAAATTGTGCAGGTAGCTCTTCAGGACCCCGCCCTCGATCAGCTTGGTCGACTGCGTGGCCTGCCCCTCGTCGTCGAAGGTCCGCGCTTGCAGGCAGCCGTCGCCCCTTCCCACGTCGGTCAGTTCGAGGGCGTCCGAGGCCACCTTCTTCCCGAGCTTGTCGACCAGGTACGACGTCCCCGCCTCGATGGAGAATGCGGAGGCGAACTCCCCGACGAGTCCGAGCAGGTTCGAAGCCACGGTCGGGCTCATCAAGACCTGGTACGTCTCCCCCTCCTCGTCCAGCGGCCTGGCGTTCCGCATCCTCTTGGAGTGGGCTCCTGCCCTCTCCCCCGCCACCGCAGGACGGAAGTCGCGGACCGCCGCCGCGCAGGAGAGGCCGTGTCCGCTCGCGTCCCGGTCGGTGAACGCCCTGATGTTCAGGAGTATGCTGGCGGTCGTGTCGCTCCCGAGCGTCCCCGTCGAGGACATGATGTGGTGCGACGTCACGCTGGACCCGAGGCTGCCCGCCGTCCTCCTCGCGCCGGCAGACTCGGCGGCCCCGACGGCCTCCTCCACATAGCCCGAGATAAGGGCCTCCGCCTTCTCAAGCCTCTTGTCGTGGCCCGGCCTGGGCCTGTACCCGCGCCCGCGCGACGGCAGCGGGACGTACCTCGCGTCCCTCGGCAGGCTCATCATGCTCTTGTAGAGGAGCCCTATGAAGCGCTCGAGGCTCGATTTCTCGGGGTTCGAGGAGCTTCCGATTATCCTCCTCCCGTCCTTCGCCAGGTACACCATCTGCCCGCTCTCGTTGACGTTCTTCGTGACCGTCACAGAGCTGTTGGCGAAGCTAGCCATCCGCTCGCTGGAGATGACCGTCATGAGTATGGCCTCGTCGGCGCCGAGCCTCCTTGCGACGCCGACGCCGAACTCGTTCGACTCGTCCGGGTCCATCATCTTTGCCATGTCGATTTAGCTCCCCCCGACGATCCTGACCCCCGCGAGGAGAGTGTCGGGCCCGCCGGTCCAGACGGGGATCCCCTGCATCGGGTCGCCCTTGCCGCAGCTCGCGGCCTCGAACTCCAGCCTCTTGCTCCTCCCCTTCACGCTCCCCCAGAGCGCGGGCGTCGTGATCTCCAGGACCGGCGCCCTGACCAGCGCGGTCGTCTCGCCGTCTTTTATGCGGTACGCCTCTAGCCCGGTGTACCTCTGGTTCAGGCGCTTGTCGTCGATGTTCCACTCCGTGAACGACTTTAGGTAGATCCCATCGCTAACCTCCTTGATCAGCTCCTCCGTGGTCGCGTAGTCCCCAGGCTCGACGAAGGTGTTCGACATCCTGATTATCGGCTCCCTGTCGAACCCCGCCGAACGCGAGGAGCCGTTGTTCTTGACCCCGAGGAGGGAGGACGTGCTCCTGTTCTGGAGGAACTCCGTTATCCTCCCGCCCACGATGAGCTTTCTCTTCCTGGACACGACGCCCTCGTCGTCGACCGGGCTGTAGCCGTTCGAGTGGTCGATCGTAGGGTCGTCGCTGACGTAGGCCTCGTCGCTTCCGACCATCATCCCGAGGCTGTCCCTCGAGAGGTAGGACTCTCCCGCCTGTGCTCCTTCCCTGCCGAGTATCCTGTCTGCTTCCTGGGGGTGGCCCACCGACTCGTGCGCGGCGATCCCGGACAGTTCGGGCGAGAGGACTACGTCCATGATCCCGGTCGGTGCCTTCTCCGCCTGGCCTAGGACCTCCATGAGCGTCTGGGCCTCCTCCTCGACGAGCTCGAGGAGCCTGATCCTCTTGACTATCTCCAGCCCGCCGGTCTCGCCCCGCTGGATCATCCTCTGGGCCGCGTCCCCGCCCTTCAGCGCGGTGAGTATCCCGAAGAAGTTGAAGCGGGGCACCCGGCTCTCGACCTTCGCGCCGTCGCTAGTCACGATGTACTTCTCCTCGACCCCCGCCGAGGCGACCATGATCCTGTTCGGGATCTTGATGCCGCCCGCGCCCGCCTCGAGCTTGACCACGCTCCTGTCGATCTCCAGGAGCAGCGACTTTAGCCAGTTGGGGTCCGCTCCCTCCACGGGCTCCTTCTCGGCCACCCTTACCTTCCTCGTCGCCGTCTTGGATTCGCCCATCGCGATCCGCTCCCTTACGAGGGGAGCCGAGGACCTCGCCATATTGACGGTCGTGGCCGTCAGGTCCTTGACCCTCACCCTCGAGAGGAGGTTCGTCGCTCCGAAGCCCATCGCCCCGCCCACTATCACCCGCGCAGCGATGCCGAAGCTGTCGTCTATCATCGAGGGCTGGGGCTCGCCGTTCTTCAGCAAGAAACCCGTCCCTTTCCCGCCGTGGACCCTCGCCTCGGCGTACTCCGCGCCGAGCCTGCGCGCCTCGCGGACGCAGTAGTCGGCTAGGTCCTTGTACTCTTCGAGCAGCAAATGGTGGTCCCCGTCCTCCGTTTGGGCGAGCGCGCCCGTTCGTTATTTCTACCTTGCTGTGCCTTCCCGCTATATCTCGATCCACTGGTTCCTGACAGGCAGGACCCCGACGTCCCGCTTCTCCAGCGCGAACTTCAGGAAGAGCTCAGGGTGCTCAGTGTGGATCGGCGCCACCCTCCTCGCCCCTATCCCGCTCACGAGGCTCCGGAGCTGCTGGGGCATGATGTGTCCCGAGACGTGGATGTGGTAGAGCGGCATCCCGTAAAAGTCGAGCCATTCGATCAGCCTCTGCATGTCGAGCTCCATCTCCTCGTTGTAGGGCTCGGAGGATGACAGGATGTAGACGCTCCCCGCGCTGGGCTTGACCCCCACCATCCCCTCCATGTCGGAGAGGGTCGTGGCGACCACGTACCGCTTCGGAGCCGCGGTCAGGTCCTCGGACGTAATCACCTCCGCCTTTCCGGAGACCTCCTCCTCCCACTTCTCGTACCGCTTCTTGTTGCGCCTGTAGATCACCACGTTGCCCTTCGCGAGCTTCGGGAGGCCGTCGATGTGCCCGTCGCCGTCCAGCGTCGAGACGAGGTGGGCCTGGCGCATCGATATCGCCAGCTTGCGGTCGGCGGCCTCGGCCGCCCTGTGGAACGACGTTAGCCTGTCGGTGTCCATGCCCGAGAAGCTCGCCATCACCAGGCCCTTCGCCTCCCGGATCACCACCTCTAGCTGGTGCGCCACCTCATCTTCGCTCGAGACGGAGCCGCCCACCATATTCGTCGCCTCGGTGAGGAGGAGGCTCGCGTCGCTCCCCGCCGCCGCCCGGACGAAGTCCTGCGTGAGGTGGGAAGCCCTCCCGTGCGCCCTGAGGTCGCCGGTGTAGACGAACGAGCCGGTCGACGTCTCCACGACGAGCCCGTACGCCCCCGGGATGCTGTGGTCGACGTGGGTCGGCCGGAGCGTGAGGCTCCCGACCTTAACGGAGGCGCCTGTCCTGAACGTCTTGTAGTCGAGCCCTCGGTAGTCCGTCTCGAACGACGCGCGCTTCGTCTCGGTGATGGCGGCCATGAGCCTCTCGGTCGTCTCCCCGCAGTGCACGGGGACGTCCCTGTGCACCATCGAGAGGTAGCCGTAGTGGTCGAGGTGCGCGTGGCTGAGGAAGATGGCGTCGAGCTTCCTCTCCGCCGTGTCCCAGCTGTAAACGCCGTCGATGCTCGGGATTATCCCGAGGCTCAGGAGGCTCTCAGCGCGCCTGGGCGAGACGTAGGGGTCGGAGAAGAACCTTGCGCGCTGGGCTATCGACATCCCAAAGTCCAGCATCACGCGCGCGTCCTTGTCCTCGACGAGGATCTTGTTCCCGCCTATCTCTCCGACCCCGCCGAGGACCGAAACGCGCGCCACGGGCCGACGACTCCCCGCAAATATTTAAGTGGCCCGCGCGACCTTCCCCAGCAGTCGACGCATGGCCTCGCTCCAGTTAATCGCCTCCCTCAGCGCCCAGTCGGACGTCTCGCAGCCGCTAGTCATCCTCGCGATTGCCCTCGGCCTCGCAGGCGTCGCGATCCTCGTACTCTTCGCGAAGGGCAAGATCTGAGGAAAGCTTACCTACCGACCTCGTCGGAATCGGGTGCGCCTTTGTTGAGGGGGATAATCTTCGACCTGGACGGGACACTCATCTCTCTCCACGTCGACGGCGCGGCGTTCAGGAGGGAGATAGCCAAGGAGCTGACCCAGAGCGGGTTCAGGATCGATTTCACGGAGGCCAACTACAAAGGCCTCTACGTCCAGGACATGCTCGACCTCGCGAGGTCCCAGATTGACGAGGGCATCGTGAAGGGGGAATACGAGCACGTGCGGAGCCGGACCTTCCGGGCTCTCGACGCGTTGGAGGTGGAGTGGATCAGGCACTCGCAGCTCCTTCCCGGGGCGGAGGCCATCCTCTCCAGGCTCAGGAGCGACGGGGAGGTGCCGATCACGCTCGCCCTCCTCACCAACAGCGGAAGGGCGGCGACGACTTACGCAATGGAGACGCTCGGCTTCAAGAGGTACTTCAAGAGGACCTTCACGAGGGACGACCTTCCGGCGATGAAGCCTCGCCCCGAGGGCATAACCGCGGCGCTGAAGGCCCTCGGCCTGGAGGAGATAGAGGTCCTGTACGTCGGCGACAGCCCGACCGACATTATCGCGGCGAGAGGCGCGGGGATACGGATCGCCTCCGTGGCGTCGGGGAGGTACGACGTCGAGGCGCTGCGCAAGCTGGGTGCCGACTACACCTTGGGCTCCCTCTCGGAGCTCGAGGACTTGCTCCCTCGGCTAGGATGAACGCGCTCCCTACGCGAGCTCCATGCTGGAGAACCTCTCCCTGAACTCTTTGCTCTCCATCTTGACCCGCTCTAGGTCCTCCTTCACGTCGCTCAGGGCCTTCTCCACAGATGACGCATCCGCGAGCCGAAGCGCCACCTCCATCGCCCTCCTCCTCGCACGGGGGTCGACGTCCTTCTCTGAGGCTTCCCTCACCGCGGCGAGCAGCCTCCTGTCGAGGAGCTCGGACACCGCCTCCAGAACCTGCGTCCTTATCGTGTACTCCTTGTCCTCGAGGAGCAGCTCTTTCAGCGCCGCCACGTCAACCTCCTCGAGCCATCCGAGCTTGGACAGCCCCTTCAGGGCGCCGACGCGGACCCTCGTGGGCGTCCCACAGGGGAGGTGCTTCCTGAGGAACTCCCTCGTCCTGGCGTCCTTGACATAGCCCAGGGCCTCCAAGCAGGCCTCGGTGACCGCGTTCTCCGGCGACGGCGTCCCGACCGCCGAAGTGATCACGTCGAAGGCGTCAGGGAGCCGGGCCTTCCCGTACGACACGGCCGCCTGACACTGGACGTACGGGCTCTCGTCTCCGCGGAGCGCGGCGAGGAGCGGTTTCGCCACCCGCTCGTCCTTGAACTCCCCGAGCGCGGCCACGACCGCGCGCCTGACCCTCCTGTTGCTCAGGCCTGAGAGCCCGATGAGCGCCTCGAGGGCGTCCTTGGTCCCTATCTTGCCCAACGACTTCGCGGCCTCCGACCTCGCCGAGAAGTGCTCGTCCTCCCTCCTGACCGCCCTTTCGAGCGCCTGGACCACCTCGGGAGCGCCGCTGAACGCAGAGAGCCCCTCCGCGGCCCTCCTCCTGCTCGACGCGTCGACGCTCACCTCGAGCTGGCTGAGAAGCATCGCGACAGGCTTCTCGAACTTGACCTTCTTCAGGAGGCGCTCCTCCGGGTCGAACTCGACGATGCTCGGCTTCCAGGGCAGCTCGAAGTGGAACCTCTCCTCCTTTGACCCGAGGCGGACCCGCTTCACCTGCCTCCCGCCGTTCTTGGCGGCACCCACGGCGCCGGGGACGTAGAACGCGATCTCGCACGGCAGCGAGAAGACGGGCGTCATCTCGTCGGTCTGTTGAATCTGCTTGACCGAGACCTCCGCCGTGTGCGCGCCCTCGTCCCACGAGTAGCTGACCTCGAACTCTGGGTGGCCCGCCTTGAAGAAGGCCTGGTCGAAGTAGCCCTCCAGGGAGAGCCCGCTCTTCTCCTCCATGACCTTCATGTAGTCGTGCGTGTCCGCGTTCGAGCCGGCGAACCGCTTCAGGTACTCGCTCGTAGCGTCGAAGAACAGGTCGTCGCCGAGGATGTACCTCAGCTGGTGGATCATCCAGGCGGCCTTCTCGTAGGCGTACGAGTCGAAGACGTCGTCCGCGTAGACGTAGACGTCGTCAACGATCGCCCTCCTGTACATCGAGTCGTCCTCCTCAAAGTATGTCTCCGCTTTGGAGTGCATGTCGTGGCGGAACTCGTCCTCGCCGAACTTCTCACGGGTGTAGAGCGCCTGGAAGTAGGTCGCGAAGCCCTCGTTAAGCCAGAGGTGCGACCAGTGCTTAGCGGTCACCAGGTCCCCGAACCACATGTGGGCGAGCTCGTGCGCGACGAGCTCGATGTGGTTCCTGTCCGGCCTCGAGTACCTCGCGGCGTAGTCCTCCTCGGACCGCTCGTCGGG
>Ga0209415_10020481_pt1 | contig 10272 bp, 7 predicted proteins | sample PeaSoiSIISIP2007_FD_187696 | JGI IMG/M metagenome (GOLD analysis project Ga0209415, IMG submission 187696) | Peat soil microbial communities from Weissenstadt, Germany - SII-SIP-2007 (SPAdes) (version 2) | ecosystem: Environmental > Terrestrial > Soil > Wetlands > Peat | place: Germany...
CCCCGCCACAAGAGGTCCCGCACTTGCCGCAGTTGAGCGAATCGGTGAGGAGGTCCGTGCAGGAGTTCGTCCCGGCGCAGTAGGTGTCCGTCGCGATGGCGCATTCGCACGTGGCGCTCTGACACGTCAGCGGAGAAGCGCACACATTCGTGCACGAGCCGCAGTGATCGGGATCGGTCGCGAGGTCGACGCAGCCGGAGCCGGCGCAGGTCGTTTGCCCGGCCCCGCACGCACACACGCCGCCGACGCACGACTCGCCCGCCGCGCAGGGGGCGTTGCATCGGCCACAGTTGTTCGGGTCGGTCATCACGTCCGCGCACGCGCCCGAGCTCGCCCCGGCCGGCGTGCAGTAGAACTCGCCGTTGGGGCACATGCACTTTCCACCGATGCAGCTCAGGCCCGCCATGCAGGGTTGATCGCACGCCCCGCAGTTCTGGACGTCCGTGCTCTCGTCGACACACACGCCGTTGCAGTTGGTGGTCGGCGCGCCGCACCCGCACGCCCCGCCACCGCACGGCATGCCAGTCGGGCACACCTTGCCGCACGCGCCGCAGTTGTTCGAGTCGGTGGCGGCGTCGACGCACTGTCCATCGCAGAAGCTGAGACCCGCCGGACACCCGCACGCGCCGTTGATGCACGAGAGCCCCTCACCGCAGATGTTTCCGCACTCGCCGCAGTTCTGGTTGTCGGTCTGCGAGAAGATGCACGCACGCCCGCACGCGATCGTTCCCTTCGGGCACCCACCGTCGGCCCCCGCCTTCGCGTCGACGTGAGCGTCCGGTGCCCCGCGCGACGCGTCCGGTCGGACCACCGGCCCTCCGCCGTCGCCGCTGAGCGTGATCGAGTGCACGGAGTTCCCGCACCCGATCGGCGCGAGAGAAGTCGTCGCCAGGATCGATGCGAACGTGACGACGCGGCGCAGCTGGGGGATCATCATGCCATCTCTCTTTGCCTGAGATCGGAAGGAAGGAGCTCCGCACACCGGAGCGCACGCGTCTTGTCGGCCCTTCATGATACTCGAAGGGGCAAGCACGCGGTAGCAAGGCCCGCGTGTCGCTCCGGGCCGTCGCCGTCGAACGGCCCGCCTGGTACGCCCGTGCGGCCTTCGATACGTTGGAAGTCGCGCCATGCGCCTCGCGGAGCTCGCCCTGGTTCTCTTGCTCGCGGATTGCTCGCGCGCCGTCCCCGCACCGGCGTTCGTTTCGATCTATCGCTGGCAGGTGGCGCGCGGGTGCGAGCCCGATTTCGTCCGCGCCTGGCAGGCCGAGGCCGAGCGCTATCGAGATCGGTACGGGAGCCGCGGCTCACGCATGCATCGCGCCGAGGATGGAACGTTCGTCGCCACTGCGTTCTGGGCGTCGAAGGAGGCGTGGGCCGCTGCACCGCGCCCGCTGGATCTTCCGTCGGCCGAGGCGGTGCTGAATCGCTGCATCGAGGCCCGCGTGTCGGAGCTCCACCTCGACGTTGTCGACGACATCGAGGCACGCTGATCGCGCGTGCGGACGCGCGTTCGTCGCGTCGTGCGCGGGCGCCTCAGGCCCCGACGGCCGTCGGGAGCACGAGCTGGGGCAGGAGCCCACGCAGACGGTCGAGAAGCCGACGGATACCTCTTCGCATGGCGGGCCTTCTACCCCGTCTGGGCCGCAGCGCAAGTAATTAGCGAAAGGGGCTCGCGCGAGCCTCACGGTCCGCTCACCCGGGCGAGTGGACGACATGGTGCTTCACGTCGACCTCCGTCACCGCCGCGTTGCAGACGAAGCCGACGCCGAGGAGACCTTGCCGATCGGGGTCGGACTCGCGGCGTCGGAATCCATGACGGATCCTCGTCGAGCTAGCGCAGGCGCGCGAGGTGGACGATCTGGAACCCGAGCAGCTCCGGCCACGTCTCGCACACGAGCGACTCCAAAGGTTCGACCGCCTTCTGGTAGACGGCGTACGCCTTCGAGTCGGCGAGCGCGAGATGATCTCCCTCCGACACGCTCCGCTCGAACGCGCGGCGCATCAGCGGCGCCGTGCTCTGGACCAGCGACGGCGTGCACGCGTCATGCAGGAGCTCGAAGCCGCAGTACGTCAAGAGCTCGCGGACGGAGTCTCTCGTGAAGAACCGGAGGTGCGTTCGGTCCCAGAGGCCGGACCAGGAGTACATCTGGTTGCCGAGCAGGGTGCGGATGCGGTTGTACCAGACGCCGTAGTTCGGCACCGAGATGATCCACCGCGCTCGTCGCAACGTCGAGGCCGCGGACAGTGCGCGCAGAAACGACACGGGATCCGCGATGTGCTCGAGCACGTCCGACAGAACGACGAGATCGAAGGGCTCGTCCGTGCCGCGGGCGAGCCAGTCCTCGAGCGGGCCCTGGAAGACCTCGTCGCACGATTTCGAGGCGAGCTCCGCCGCGCGCGCGTTCGGCTCGATCCCCACGATGTGCGCGCCGGGCGTTCGGCGCTTGAATTCTCGGTCGTTCGCCCCGCATCCGCAGCCGACGTCGAGCACGCGCGGGGCCGGCAGCTCGGGCGCGACGTACCTTGCGTAGAGCGACTGGATCGCCGGGTTCGCCCGCTCGACGTAGGAGTACGCCGAGCGACCGAGATCGAGAGGATGAGCGACTCGCGTGGCGCCGTCGGCCCCTCGCGGAGCCTCACCACGACCGCTCGACGGCTTCATGTTTCCAGTCACGGAGCTCCGCCTACGAACGCGACCCGCACGAGAATCACCTCTCTCGAAAAGCGTCCGGACTATAGCCGCCGCTGCACGGGCGGTCGAGGACGAGCGCTCGCTCTACGGAGCCACGCCGACCGCGACCAGCTGCCACCCGAGCCGCGTCTTCCGGACGTTCATCTTGAAGAGCACGGAGAACGCGCGAATCGCAGCTCTGGCCGTCAGCGGAAGTTGGCTGCCGTCGCTCCCGGCCGCGTCGTCGATCAGCGCCGTACCCCGCGCGACGACGGCGAGGCGGTACAGGTTGAAGAACGGGAACCCGGCGCCGGACAGCTCCTCGATCTCGAAGCCTGCGCCTCGCAGCATCGCTTCCAGGCGCGACGGAGAGAAGTGCCTTCGATGTCCGATGTGCTTGTCGAACGCCGACATCGGCCCCGCGGGCACCGTGATGATGAGCCGACACCCTCGCGCCAGGTACGGGCGGACGTTCTTCAGCACCGCCCCCGGGTCGTCGAGGTGCTCGAGCACCTCGGAGCAGACGGCATGGCTGGCCCATCCTTCGTAACGCGGCTCGAGCGCGAGCGGCTGGGTGAAATCGCGCTGGAAGAACGTCGCCTTCGGGACTTTGCGGCGGGAGATGTCGACGCCGCTCTCTGCGAGATCGAGGCCGACGACCTCTGCGTCGGTCCGCGCACGAAGTATCGCGGCCGCTAGCTCGCCCGACCCGCTCCCGAGATCGAGCACGCGAACGGGCGGCCGCGCGCGGTCGAGCGCGAGCAGGTCGAAGATGAGCTTGTGACGGTAGAGCTGGGCGGGGTTGAGCGCGTTCGTCGCCGAATAGGCCGTCCAATGGGCGTCCCAGTCATCGTGTGCGCGCGTGTCGCCGGCGCTGGAAGGCGTCTCCAAGCTCACGAACCGGCCATAACACGACCGAAGCCGGATGGAGGTCCGGATCGCGCACGGGCTCCCCGCGGTGCACGTCGCGCGCATCGCCGCCGTCACCCGGGTCGGTCGAAAGGCGCTAGGTTGAGCGCGTGCCCCGAACGTTCTCGCCCGACACGCTCTCGCCCGAGGCATCGCTGTCGCGTCTTCGCGATGGCAACCGTCGGTTCGTGGCGGGCGAGGGGAGCGCGTTCCGCCACTGGCACCCGAAGCTCGTGGACGGTCAGTCTCCCTTCGCGACCGTGCTCGGCTGCTCGGATTCGCGGGCCCCGGCGGAGTTCGTGTTCGACCAGGGGCTCGGTGATCTGTTCGTGATCCGGGTGGCTGGGAACATCGTCGCGCCGTCTTTGGTTGGGTCGGTCGAGTTCGCCGCGAGCCAGTTCGGGACGCGTCTCGTGGTGGTCATGGGGCACACGCAGTGCGGCGCGGTCGACGCGACTGTCCGCGCCATCGAGCACGGGGGGATGCCCGAGTCGGAGAACCTCCGCTCGATCGTCGACCGGATCGCTCCACACGTCGAGCGTGTCGCTGCGGGCCCAGGTACTCACGACGAACGCTTCGCGGCCGCCGTCCGCGTGAACGCGATGGCCTCGGCCGGCGAGCTCTGCGAGTCGAGCCGGATCCTTCGCGACCTGGTCGCGCAGGGTCGCGTCGCGATCGTTTCGGCGGTCTACGACCTCGCGACGGGCGTCGTGACGTTCCTCGGCGAGTGACGGTCGCGAAGCCAGGAGGCGACGGTCACGGCGTCGCGCTCGACGGCCTGGGGACCTGGAACAGGTGTGACCACCGCTTCCCCGTGACGAAGAGCCGGTCCCCGGCGTCGTCGTATGCGATTCCGTTGAGCACGTCGTCCTCAGTGGCTCCGCGCCGCGGCTCAGGAAGGTAGCCGAGGTCGATGACCTGCACGACACGGCCGGTCTCCGGGTCAATCCTGACGAGCGTGTTCGTCCCCCACACGTTCGCGAGGATGGCGCCTCGCACCCACTCCAGCTCGTTCACGTTCGTCACGGGCCCACCCGCACCGGTCACCGTGATGCGGCGGACGGGCTCGAACGTCTTCGCGTCGCGGAACGTCAGCGTCGACGAGCCGTCGCTCATCACGAATCGTGTTCCGTCGGTCGCGAGACCCCAGCCTTCGCCTTCGTACGAGAGCTCCCGCTTCTTCTCGAGCGTGGCGGCATCGTAAACGAAGCAACGCCCCTCCTTGTAAGTGAGCTGGAAGAGCTCGCCGTGAAGCAGCGCGAGCCCCTCGCCGAAGTAGGCGTCGGTGAGCCGCACCTGCTGGAGCACGCGTCCGGACGCGAGGTCGATTTTCCTGAGCCTGGATTCGCCGTAGAGCCCCGTGCTCTCGTAGAGGACACCTCGGTCGTAGACGAGCCCTTCCGTGAACGACGTCGTGTCGTGCGGGAACGCCGCCACGACGCCCGGGACCTTCGGGGGGGCGGGAGGCGCGAGCGGGACCGACGGCGGCGGCGGAGTGTTGGTCGTCGCGCTCGAGACCGGCTCTGCCGGGTGCGTCGTGCACCCACTGTGTGCGGAAAGTACGACGGCGGGCACGAGCCAGGTCGAGCGGGTCACTCCCCTTGCTCTACCCCATTCCTGCGGCTCGCGTGGTACGTCGGTGGGGTGGTCGAAGGCACGGGGCTCCGCATCCTCACGGGTGACGCGCTGCGCGAGCCGCTGCGCGCGGCGCTCGCCGGCCGCGCCGTCGTTCGAGCGACCGCTTCGTCCGCGACGGCGAGCGCGGTGCTCGTGCCCCTCTTCGAGCGGCAAGGTGAGGCGCACGTTTGGCTCGTCCGCCGCGCCTCGAGCTTGCGGAGGCACGGCGGTCAGGTCGCTTTTCCGGGAGGAAAGGCCGACGTCGCGGACGTATCGGAGCTGGCCACCGCGCTCCGGGAAGCGCACGAGGAGATCGGGCTCTCGGCGTCCGCCGTCGACGTGCTCGGGCGCCTCGACGACCTCGTAACGGGCACGGGGTTCAAGATCGCGCCCTTCGTCGGCTGGGTGAACGCGGCGTTCACCCCCAAGCCGAACGAATCCGAGGTCGCTCGTGTGTTTGGCGTGCCGCTGCGCGCCTTCTTCGCGCGAGCGAGCGGAATCCCGCCGTTCCAGGGCCACGACATCGACGGCGAGCGGGTCTGGGGGGCGACGGGCAAAGTGCTCCGTGATCTCGCGCGTCTCGTCCGCCCCCTCGAGGCCGCCCCGTGAGCACGCCTACTTCTTGAACAGTCTTCCGAAGATCCCGCCCCCCTCGTCCTTCCCGCTCTTCCCGCTCGGTGGCGTGCTCGGTCCGCCGCGCATGTTGAAGAGGCGCACCTCGCGCTGGGCGTCCACGTTTCGAGGGTTCAGCTCCATCGCGCGCTTGAAGTCCTTGATCGCTTGCGTCTCCTGGCCGAGCCGCTTCAGCAGCATCGCACGGTAGAAGTACGCGCGTTCGCACGCCTGGCTGATGCTGATCGCGCGAGTCAGCTCGACGACGAGCTCCTGCGTCGAGACGGAGTCTTGCCGCTGCGGCTTCTGCGATTGAAGCCACGCCATCATCGCGATGTAGTCGGCCTGCTTCTGGTCCACCGCGAGCGCCTTCTTGCAGAACTCCTCGGCCTGCTTGAGGTCATTTCGCTTCAAGCAGATCTCCGCCTTCTGGAAGTTCGTCGCCGCCTCCAGGATCGCCATGACCTGCGCCTGCGCCTCGGGTGACTCGTCTCCTCCGGGCTTCCGCGCGGCCTCGTACTTCGCGCGCTTGTTCGGGTCCGTGAGCGTCTGGTGCGCCTCGCTCATGCGCGCGAAGACCTTCGCGCAGAGACCCTTCACGTCCGAGAGGACCGGCGGGACGCGATCGGGATGCCACTTCTTCGCGAGAGCGAAGAAGGCCTTCTGGATCTCGGCGGCGGGGGTGTCGTGCGTCACGCCGAGCACGGCGAAGTAGTCCTCCTTCTCGACCACGGCCGCCTTCTCCTGGATCTCCTTCTTTCGCGCGACGAGATCCGCGCTCATTTGCATCGCTCGCACGGAAGCAGGGCCTGGAGTACGGGACGAGACAGGCGCATCAGGTTGAGCATCGTGGTCCTCTTTCACTGAGATAGGGGCTGAATGCGGGATGCCAGGCCCGGACGCGGGAGGGGCGCTGGCGGCTGCTCCGGAAGCGGACGCGCTGGGAGGCGGAACGCTACCCCAGCCGCGCTCCGAAGGCGGCGAGGTCGGACGGGCGCCCGACGACGGGGGGTTCGCGTCCGTCGGGCTCGGCAGCGTCGCACTCGCGGCCGGCTCGGCCGGGCGCACCGCGGGCAATCCCTGGACCGGCGTTGGATTCTGGAAGATGTCGCCGTCCGAGTCGTCCGCGGGGGCGACCGCCACCTCCGGCGGGGGCGCGGTCGTCGCGTCGGACGCCGCGACCGGCGCTACGTCAGGCGGACGTGCCGTCACCGCGTCGCTCGCGTCTCCCGGAGCCGAGCTCGGCGGAGGGCCCTCTGCGGGCGCGACGCGGAGCAGCGCCTCCGCGTTCGTCGTCGGGCGCTTCCGGAACGTGCGAGGCTGCGTCGCTACATAGGACGTCTTGCCGTCCTCGCCCTGCTGCGACAGCGGCGACGCGCTCGAGTCCTCCGCGACCGGGACGTTGGCTCGCGAGACGGGGCGCTGGGCGAGCTGAAGGCGCGCGACCTTCTGGGGCGCGGCCGCAGTCTCGAGCACCGGGCCTCCGAACGGCGCCGACGGTGGAGCCTCCGGGATCGCCTCATCGGACGTGGACGCGTCGGGGAGCTTGGATTCGCGGACGAGCTCCACCTGCTTCGTGACGAGCAGGCAGTACACGAGCAACTGGACCATCCTAGGCGCGATCGTGCCGCACCCGGTGAGGTCGTGCAGCCGCCACGCTCTCTGCCGCAGAAGCTCCACGGTCGCCCGTTCGCCCTTGTCGAAGGCGAAGCGCGTCGTCTCGGCCTCACTCGCGATCACGAGCCCGGCCGAGCCGACTCCGGTGAGCCCCACGTGGACGTGCTCCCAGGGCGGCTCGTCGCGAATGCACGCCCAGACGATGGGGAACGGATCGATCCCGACGTGGCCGTCCCCGCCGTACGAAGCCAGACCGTCGAAGCCGTCGTGGTAGGCGAAGGTGACATCCTGCGGCAGCCGCACGAGCGACTGCATCTGTCGGACGAGCTGGGCGCGAAGGCCAAGCTCGAGCTGTTCCTCGGTGATCATGCCGGCCGCGAGCAGCACCTGACCGTGGAGCGCCGTGCCCGCGAGCAAGCGCGGAAGCCACTCGTCGAGCTGCTCTTCCGTCAGGACGCCAATCTCGAACAGCACGCGACCGAGGTAGGTCGTGGCCCCGTCGACGCGAGCCTTCGTCGGTTGCCCGTCGATGAAGAGCACGGTCGCGACGTGGCCCGTCGCCGCGCTGAACAGGAACGTGCCGGTGAGCTCCTTATCGTGAGCGTAGACGAGGAGATGCGGCAGTGGCGTCTTCGCGAGCGACCCCGTCGCGGACGGTTCTGGCAGATCGGAAGGCGATGGATCCGGCGGCACTTTGATCCGATCAGGCTACACGGAAAGCCCCCCTTCCTGCGAGCCCGCCGCGCGACGCAGGGGCAACCGGCGTCAAGGTCGTCCGTTTGTGACAATATTCGTCCGGTCGCATCTCACGAAATGTCCACGAGCGAAAACGACGGAAGCTCCCCGCAGAAGCTCGCCGCCTTCGAGGTCATCCGGCGCCTCGGCGCGGGCGGCATGGCCGAGGTCTTCCTGGCGAAGAAGCGCGGCGCGGAGGGCACGTACAAGGTCCTCGTCGTGAAGCGCATCCTGCCGTCCTACGGGGCGTCTCTCCGCTTCCGCGCGATGTTCGTCGAAGAGGCCCAGCTCGCGACACGACTCAACCACCCCAACGTGGTTCAGGTGTACGAGTTCTACGACGGCGGGGACGAGGGCCAGCTGCTCGCGATGGAGTACGTGGAGGGGCCCGACCTCGGGCGACTCCTCTCGAGCGCGCGGGGGAAGGGGCGGCGCGTCGATCCGTGGATCGCCGCGTGGATCGTCGCGGAGGCTGCGAAGGGGCTCCACTACGCGCACGAGCGGAAGGACGAGGGGGGCGTGCCCCTCGAGATCGTGCACCGCGACGTCTCGCCGCAGAACGTGCTGCTCTCCTTCGAGGGCTCGGTGAAGATCGCCGATTTCGGGATCGCCAGCGCCAAGCTTTTCGCACCCGAGCAGGGAGTCCTGAAGGGAAAGTTCGGCTACATGTCGCCGGAGCAGGCGCGCGGCGAGAAGGTCGATCGGCGGAGCGATCTCTACGCGCTCGGCGTCGTCTTCTGGGAGGCGCTGACCGGCCGTCCCGTCCACGGCGCGCTCCACGACGATGCGCTGCTCGAGGTCGTACGACGGGGAGTCGTCGAGCCGCCGAGCACGTTCGTCGCCGACGTCCCGCAAGAGCTCGAGGCCATCGTCATGAAGGCGCTCGCGGGGCCTCGCGCCGAGAGGTTCGCGAGCGGTCGCGACCTCGCGGCCGCGATTGGACGTGCTCTCTTCGGTCGGCAGGAGCTGGTCGACGCGACGACGCTCGAGGCCACGATCAGCGAGTTCGTCGTGAGGGAAAACACGAGACCCGGCCTCAGCGAGCTCCCGCCCGCGGTGGCCCCCGCGGACGAGCCCGCCGGCAACCGCACGATCGCCGCCGTGCCGATGGCGCTCGGCGGCGGTGGGCTCGCGGGCGATTCGTCCTCCGAGGAAGAATCAGCGGACGAGCCCGCACCCTCGGGCGCGCTCTATACGACCTCGCCCCACCTGACGCCCGTCGAGCGTCTTGCGCCGGAGGTAGCGGGTCCGCGCGAGGTTCGACACGTCGCCCTCGTCACGCTGCGACTGCACCGGACGGACCTTCTCGGCGAGGAGGGTTCGCTCGGCCGCCTGCGAACGGTCGAGCGCGTGCGGGCGATGCTGGGCGACATCGCGTACAAGCGCGGGATGCGATGGGCCTGGTCGTCGGAGACGGAGGCGCGCGCCATCGCGGGGCTGACCGCGAACCCGGCCCGCGCGGCGGCGGACGCCGCCTGGCTCGCGCTCGACACCCACGAGGCGCTCTCCGGGATCCAGGAGGACCTTGGCGTCCCCGTCGGCGCGGCCGTGGGAATCGTCCGCGGCATCGCATCCGGTTCCCGCGATGCGCAAGGGCACCTCGTCCGTCATCGGCTGCATGATCCCGCCACCTTTCTGGCCGACACGATCGCCCGCGAGACCCCGGTGAACCGGACATGGGTCGCCGGCGGGGTCTACCGCCTCGTGCGTCACGAGTTCGGGTGGGGTGACGCGCCGACGCTCGCGCTGGCGCCGCCCAAGGGCTTCGAGCTCCCGAAGACGATGCGAACGTACGCGCTCGAGCGCAGCCTCTCGCGCGGCGAGCGACGCGGCGGTGTCCTCGCGGCGCCTGGCGATCTCGTCGGACGAGATCTGGAGAAGGCCGAGCTCCTCGCCGCGTACCACCAGGCGGTCACGGCCGGGAGCGTAGGGGAGGTCACTTGCCGGGTCGTCTCCGGAGAGCTCGGGATCGGAAAGACGGCCCTCGTCGCGTCGTTCGCGGCCGAGCTTCCCCCCAACGCCAGAGTCGTGAGGGTCGAGTCCTCGCCGGTGCGGCAGGAGCTCCCGCTCAGCGCGATCGCGGACCTCGTCCGCGATCTCGTCGGCCTCAC
>Ga0209415_10020483_pt1 | contig 10271 bp, 8 predicted proteins | sample PeaSoiSIISIP2007_FD_187696 | JGI IMG/M metagenome (GOLD analysis project Ga0209415, IMG submission 187696) | Peat soil microbial communities from Weissenstadt, Germany - SII-SIP-2007 (SPAdes) (version 2) | ecosystem: Environmental > Terrestrial > Soil > Wetlands > Peat | place: Germany...
CGAGACGAGTCTCGACACGGCAGGCACGGGCCCAGAGGGCACCCCCCGCGCCACATCGGCTGGCGGAGTGTGGGAAATGGCGGGTTGCGGCTCTGGCCCGCAACGCTCCACAGTCTCGAAAGCCTGTTCCAACCGTTTGAAGCGGACGGCTCGCCGACGCCTGACGTCCGGCAATTCAGGTATTGCGGGTCATATTGTCGATTCCCCTGCGCGCTCCCATGCGGTACAATCTACCCAAACAACCAGGAGTAAGTGTGGCGCCATCTGCCGGGGAGATTACGCGACTACTCGCCGCCTTGAAACGCGGCGACCGGAACGCCGAGTCGAACCTTATCGACCTGGTGTACCCCGACCTCCACGCCATCGCCCAGCACTATATGCGGCGGGAACGCCCCGACCACACCCTCCAGCCCACCGCCCTGTGCCACGAAGCCTACCTCCGCCTGATGCAGGACCACGCGTTGGACTGGCACAGCCGCGCCCACTTCTTCGCCGCCGCCTCCGTCGTCATGCGGCGCATCCTGGTGGACTATGCACGCCAGCGCGCCGCCGCCAAACGCCCCGCCGCCAAACAGCGGGTCGTGCTGGACGACTTCATGGCCTGGGACAGCCCACGCTTCGACCAGTTGCTGGTCCTGGACGAAGCCCTCACCAAGCTGGCCGATTGGGACAACCGCCGCGCCCGCCTGGTGGAGATGATGTATTTCGGCGGCCTGACGGAAGAGGAAGCCGGCGCCGTGCTGGGAGTTTCCGTGCGCACGGTGAAGCGCGACTGGAGCGCCGCGCGCGCCTGGCTGCAGGCCCAGTTCGGCAGGAGCCCCGCATGACGCCGGAGCGCTGGCACCGGGTCACCGAGATTTTTCATGCGGCCCTCGACCGTCCCGATTCCCAGGTGGAGGAGTTTCTCCGCGCCCAATGCGGTGACGACGCCGGGTTGTACTCCGAGGTCCGCCGCATGGTGCAAGAGCACGAGCGCAGCGGCCTCCTCGACCGCCCGCCGCTGACGCCTCCCTCGCGGGCCGGTGCATCCGTGTTTGCCGAGGGGCAGATTGTCTCCGGCCGTTATCGCATCGTCCGCTTCCTCAATCGCGGCGGGATGGGCGAGGTCTATGAAGCCGAGGACCAGGACCTGAAGGAACGCGTGGCGCTGAAGACACTGCTTCCCGCCATCGCCGCCGACGCGCGCATGATCGCCCGCTTCAAGCAGGAGATCCAGCTTTCGCGCAAGATCTCGCACCCCAACGTGTGCAACGTGCACGACCTCGCGCGGCATCCGGCCGACGGGTCGTCGCCGGACACGACGCTCTTCCTCACCATGGAGTTCCTGCCTGGCGAGACGCTGGCGGCAAAGCTCGAGCGCGAGGGCCGCATCTCCTGCGAGGCCGCTCTGCCGCTGCTGCAGCAGATGGCGGATGCCCTGGAAGCCGCGCACCGCGCGGGCGTGATCCACCGCGATTTCAAGCCGTCCAATGTGATGCTGGTGGAATCGGCGGAGGGCGTGCGCGCGGTGGTCACGGATTTCGGCCTGGCCCGCAGTTTCGTTCCCTCGGGCGAGACCACCGCCACCAAGACCGAAGGTGTGGCCGGCACGCTGGACTACATGGCGCCCGAGTTGCTGGCCGGCCAGAGCGCCTCGGCCGCCTCCGATGTCTACGCCCTGGGCATGGTGGCGTACAAGATGGTGGCGGGCGCGCTTCCGTTTTCGTCCGATACGCCGCTTGCGGGCGCTATCCTCCGGTCGAAGGTGCCCGTGCCTTCGCCGCGGACACTGGCTCCCGGTCTCGACCCGAAGTGGGAGCGGGCCATCCTGCGGGCGCTGGATGGCGACCGCATGCGGCGGTTTGGGCGGCCGGCGGACTTTATTGCGGCGCTGCGAGGGGAGGCGTCGTCGGTCACGGTGTCGTTGCCGGCGATGACGCGGCGGCGGTGGCTGGCCGCGGCTCTAACAGTCTTGGCTGTGATTGCAGGCTGGGTGGGGTGGCGGGCGTGGAGGCGTGCGCGAAGTCAGCCGTCCTCGGAAGCCGCGATGCTTTACCAAAAAGGCGTTGACGACATCCATGCGGGGGCTTATTTTGCAGCCACCAAGGCTTTGGCGGAGGCCGTACGCGTCGCACCGCACTTCGGACTGGCACACGCGCGGCTTGCCGAAGCCTGGGCTGGACTCGAAGTATCGGACAAGGCCAGCCAGGAGATGCTGGCCGCGCTGGGAGAAGACCTCTCGGGACTGTCCACATTCGACCGGCTCCAGATAGAAGCCGTGCGTCGAACCGTAACGAAGAAATTCGCCGCGGCAGTCGAGACGTATCGCCAGATGCACGAGACCGCGCCCCAAGACAGCGATGTTGACCTGGATCTCGGCCGCGCCTACGAGAATGCCTCGCAACCCGAAGATGCGATCGCGTGCTATCGCCGCGTCGCGGAAGGACCTTCGCACAATCCCGCGGCCTGGTTGCGTCTGGCGGTTCTGTACGACCGCCGTTCGGATGCGGCGAACTCCGATGCGGCCTTCCATCAGGCGGAACAGCTCTACGAGCTGACCAGCAATTTGGAGGGCCGGACCGAGGTTGCCTATCGGCAGGGTGTTGCCGCTCGCCACCGAGGCAAGCCCGATGAGGCCGTCAGGCTGCTCGGAAAGGCCATCGAAATGGCCCGCTTGTCCGGCAATGCTCACCAGGAAATCCGTGCCAAGCTCGACCTCTCGAACTATTACTACGAATCGGGCGATACTCAGCACGCCGAGCAATACGCCCGCGAGGCGCTCGACACCGCTCAGGCCAACCAGATGGAGTATTTCGCAATCGGTGGCATCGTCCAACTGGGTAACGCGTACCGAGCGAAGCCGGATTTTCCAGGCGCCGAGAAGCTGTACAACCAAGCCCTTGAAATCGCGCGCCGCACCAACACGCAGCGCATGGTAGCCGTGAATCTTCTTTCGCTCGCGTCGCTCCACTCGCGGCTTGGCCGGCCCCAAGAGACCGCTCGCGAGGCGCGTGAGGCACTAGCCTTCTACCAGCCCAACGGGTTCGCGCGCGAAACTTCCCAATGCCTACTACTGTTGGGCCGCGGGCAGCGCGACCTGGGAGACCTTCCGGGTGCCCGGGAGTCGTTTCAGAACCTCCTGCAGATGGCAGAGAAGGTGGGGGACCGCAGTTCCCTGGCTACAGCCCACGAATCGCTGGGTTCGCTGCAAACGGCCTATGAGAACTATCCCGAAGCACTGAACGAGTACCAAAAAGATCTCGACTACAGTTCCGATGCGCGGACCAGAAGTTCCGCGCGCTTTCTACTTGGCGGCACTTTGTGGATGCTCGGGAACTACGGCGAGGCACGAAAAATGTTCGAGGCTGCCGATGCCGAGGCTGGTCCCTTCCCATCGATTGGGCTCGATCTCGCGCAGGCTCGGGCTGAGATGGCGCTGAGCGAAGGGCGCTACGCAGAGGCCGCGGCCGGGTCGCGCCGCGTGATCGCAGCCGCCGCACAAAACCCGTCCCAAGCGGCCGCCTTGCAGGGAATCCTGGGGCAAGCGCAGATAGCTCTTGGAGACAAGCGCGAGGGACTCCGGAATTGCGAGGAATCGCTGCGAGCCATCGAGAAACAGGACAACGTCGCCAAACTCCTGCGCGCGCGACTCGTGCTGGTACAGGCACGGCTGGATGCTGGCGACGCAGCAGGCGCGCTGAACCTGCTTCAGGAAGTCGAGCCTGCGGTGTCCACACACCCGGAATCCCGCTGGCGCGTGCTCGCGCTGAAGGCTCGAGTAGACCCCCAAGCTGTCGCGCCGGCGCGCCAGGCGCTGGATGAGGTTCGCCACCAATGGGGGGACATCGCCTTCCAGCGTTATCGGTCGCGTCCGGACATCCAAAAGCTTTCACGGCCCCTTTTGCAGGCAACTTCCGCTAAATAATGAGAGGAGAAAAACCATGGACCGAATATTGCCGCTGCTGTTCACGTTGCTACCCATGGCAGGCATGGCAGTGCCCGCCAAGAAGAAGAAAAAGGATGGCAAACAGGGATTAAATGGCGATTCCGATGTCATCGTCCAGGACACCGGAACGATCCTGGGATCGCACACGGGAAAGGACGCTCCAGGAATCGACGTCAATGAGACAGGCGTAGGAAAGAATGCCGGGGACATCCCCGGTGTCGTGCCCGACTACTATTTGGACAACGCTACCAATACCAAGATCCACCTCACAAATGCCCTGACGTTGCTGATCAAGTTCGGCAATGGCAGAACGCTGACGTGGGACGCCAAATCTAAGGATATGGTTATAGGTTTTGGCCACGTTGGCCACAAGGGAAAATCCGGCAAGCCCGATGACGATAATCATTGGCAAGTGGACGGCGAACACATCCAAAGCGTCGACTTAACTGTGACTTATACGAGCGGACAGACGGAGCATAAGAGCAAGCCGACCCGGTTCGACGTCTTTCTCCAATAAAAGTGAGTGAGACGACCAGCGGGGCTCTGCCACTTCGAAGCTTAGGCGTGCTGCGACGGTGCCCCGAACACCGCCAGACAAATTGAGAGGAGATAACCATGGACCGAATCATGACGCTGCTGTTCACGTTGTTACCCATGGCAGGCATGGCAGTGCCCGCCAAGAAGAAAAAAAAGGATCACACAAAGCCATTAAATGGCGACTCCGATGTCATCGTCCAGGACACGGGATCGATGCTGACAAAAACGGGAAAAGCGTTGCCCGCTGGGACTGACGTCCACCATAAAGGAGTGGGAAAGAGCGGCGGCCAAATCGGCGATATTGTCCCGGGTCAGTATCGGGACGCCACCTGCACGGTCGACCTCACTGGCGCCGCAACGTGGACGATCGAGTTTAGCGACTCCGAGTCGGACTTTGATGCCACGCTGAAGTTTGATGGCACATCTATCATTGTGGATTTCGGCTTGACCAGCGGAAAGGCCGAAACGGACGATGATTTGGAAGCAGAGGGCGTAACGTTCGATAGCATCGATTTGATCACCTACGACAGTAACGGGGACCAAGTGATCGAGCTCACTAACACAATCGACCCTAAAGCCGGCTTCAAGATTCACGCTAAGTGAAGGGGAAAATCCGAGCCGAGGCGCTTTCAACTAAGCAATTCGGCCCGTCCGTTACTTAGGGCGTCGCTTCGCCGCGGCATAAAGCCTCGGTATCTCCGGCGCCAGGTGCTCCGCAAACTCGCCCCCGATCTGCGCGTACGCAGGCGGTGTTCGACGTGGGACACCACGCCGCAGTCGGCAGGCAGGTTCATCACAGTCTTCTTCCCGCTCAACCGGCCAGCCGCCATGTCTCCAGAGTACTTTACATTCGGAGGCGACAACTTCCGGTGCGAGACCCGCTTCATGGAATGCACCGCCATCCAGCGAGCCCAAAGTGCCGGTCGAAGGTGAACGCCGTGTCGATGCGGTGGCGCTTCATCAGAACAAAGGAAACGCAGTCGGTGAAACTGACCTGCTGGTCGGCGTACTTGCCGAAGACGGTCAGCGCCTCCAACTCGTCCGCCCTCGTACTGTAGAGTATTTCGAGCGCACTCGAAGCAAATATGGATTCCGCCTTCTCCCGCGCGAAGGGGTAGCTCGCCCTTCGCGCGAGAAGCGTTAGCGTTTCATCTACGATGTGATTGCTCGTGAACAGGCGGCGGCCCGCAATTCGGCTCCATACCGCTGCCGCCTTGCTGTGATTTGCGTCCCGAGGGAGCCACCTTGCGAGAAAGGCTCCGGTGTCAACGAAGACGCCGCTTGCCGTAGAGGTATGCATCGTGATGAGTAGACAAATCGCGCGGCGTCCTGCCCCGAAACACGGCTGCGTCGCGGAGCAGAGGATCGTCGCCCGCCCGGGGCTTGCCGTTTTGTTTTACCGCCGCTTCGAGCGCACGCCGCATGAACTCGCCAAGGGAGACGTCCTGTAACTTCGCCTGCTCCGAGGCCCGGCGCTTCAGTTCCGGAGGAATCATGACGGTCGTGCGATGCATATGGCCCTATTGTGCCATAACGTGGCCGGCGCCGCCCCCATACTCCCCCGGCATCAACACCGTCAGCGCCCGCGGCACAATCCGCACCTCCGCCGGCAAATGCCCCGCGAACTCGCCGTCGATCTGCGCGTACGCGGGGCCCTGCTCCACAGTCGTCACCACCACCCGGTCGGTCCGCAGGATCGTGACTCCCTCCATCCCGCTCAATCGCCCCGCCGCCATGCCCGCAAAGTACTTCACATACCGAAGCGACACCCGCCCCTCGAACAGCACCACCTCGAACTCGTCATCCAGCAAACTCACACTCCGCGCGATCTCGAAATCGCCGCCGTAATTCCGCACCTTGCTCGCCAGCGCGAAGGAGCACACGCGCTTCCGCCCATCGATCTCCACCTCGATCTGCGCCAGCCGCCGCCCGAACAGGCTCCAGCCCGCCAGCCAGTACGCCAGCTTGCCGGTCCGCGATTTGATGGCGTCGTTCACGTGGTGCACAATGTGGGCGTCCACCCCCATGCCGGCCATCAGCAGGAAATGCCGCGAAACGCGCCCCCCGTCGCACGTCAGGTGGCCCACCGAAATGCGCCGCGGGCAAAATTCCGGCAGGCGCTCCACCACGCGCTCCAGGTTGGTCCCCAGCTTCAGCTCGGTAGCCAGCACGTTGGCCGTGCCGCCGGGTAGAATGGCCAGCGGCACCTCGGAATGCACCATGCCTTCGATCACTTCGTTGATCGTGCCGTCGCCGCCCGCGGCCACCACCAGGCCGGCGCCGCGGCCGATCCACGCGCGCGCCATCGCACCCGCGGTCCCCGGGCCCGTGGTGGGGGCCACGCTTACGTGGTGGCCGTTTTTCGTCAGGAGTTGCGCCGCCCGCTCGACGAGCGAGTTTCCCTTCCGTCCGAATCTGCCCGCACGGGGATTGTAGATCAGGACGGTATTCTTGTAGGCTGTGATTGGTTGTCTCCGCGTTCCTGGTTAGATTATAGATGAGAGGCCGATGAAAGATCCCGCTGCCGAAATCCAAACCCTCCGCGAAGACCTGCGCCGCCACGAGCACCTGTACTACGTTCTCGACCAGCCCGAGATCTCCGACGCCGAATACGACGCGCTCATGCGCAGGCTGCAGGATCTGGAGGCGCATCATCCGGAACTGGCCGCCCCCGATTCGCCCACGCAGCGCGTCGGAGGCAAGCCCCGCGAGGGCTTCGTCAAGGTCCCCCACAGCGGGCAGATGCTCAGCCTGGACAACGCCTTGAACGAAGCCGAACTGCGCGACTTCGACCGCCGCGTGCGCGACCTGCTGGCGGGTGAGCCCTACCGCTACGTCACCGAGTTGAAAATGGACGGCCTCTCCATGGCGGCGCACTACCGCAACGGCCAGTTCGTCCAGGCGGTGACCCGCGGCGATGGCCTGGTAGGCGAGGATGTCACCGAGAACGCGCGCACCATCCGCTCCCTTCCCCTGCGCGTCAAGACCGCCCTCGAAGTCTTCATTGAAGCCTTCGAAGTGCGCGGCGAAACCGTCATGAACCGCCGCGCGTTCGAACGGTTGAACGCCGAACGCGACGAGCGCGGCCTCTCCCGCTTCGCCAATCCGCGCAACGCCGCCGCCGGCTCGCTGCGCCTGCTCGAGCCGCAGATCACGGCCTCCAGGCGCCTGGACTATTACACCTATTTCCTGCTCGCCGACGGCCGGCCCGCGGTGGCGAGCCACTGGCAATCGCTCGAAGAGATGGCGCGCATGGGCTTCAAGGTGAATCCCTATCGCCAGATCTGCGATGGAGTGGAGCAGGTGCTGGCCTTCTGCGCCGAGTGGGAGGCGCGGCGCGAACAACTGCCCTACGAAATCGATGGCGTGGTGGTGAAGGTCGACTCCGTGGAGCAGCAGCGGCGGCTCGGCTTCACCGCCAAAGCGCCGCGCTGGGCCATCGCTTACAAGTACCCCGCGCGCCAGGCGGTGACCACCGTCGAGGGCATCGAAGTGCAGGTGGGCCGCACCGGCGCCCTGACGCCCGTGGCGCACCTGAAGCCCGTGGAGGTCGGCGGCGTGACCGTGGCGCGCGCCACGCTGCACAACGAAGACGAAATCGAGCGGCTCGGTCTCGAGATCGGCGACGACGTGGTGATCGAGCGCTCCGGCGACGTGATCCCCAAGGTGGTGCGGGTGCACGCGCAAGGCTCCTACCGCAAGAAATTCCGCATGCCTGCCGAGTGCCCTGTCTGCGGCGGCAAGATTGTGCGCGAGGAAGGCGAAGCCGCCAGCCGTTGCATCAACACCAACTGCTCGGCGCGGCTCAAGGAGTCCATCCTGCATTTCGCATCGCGCCACGTCATGAATATCGATGGCGTGGGCGATGCGCTGGTCGATCAACTGGTGGACCGCGGAATGGTCCCGAGCGTGGCGGACTTGTACGGGCTCACCGTCGACGCGCTCATGGCGCTCGAGCGCATGGGGAAGAAGTCCGCCGGCAACATTGTGCGCAATATCGAAAACTCCAAGAAGAACCGCTTGCCCCGCGTGCTGACCGCGCTCGGAATCCGCTTCGTGGGGGAGCGCACCGCGGTGTTTCTGGCGGAGGCATTCGGCAGCATGGACGCTATTGCCGCGGCATCGCTCGAGGAGTTGCAGCAGGCCGAAGAGGTGGGGCCCAAGGTGGCCGAGAGCGTGTTCCAGTTCTTCCGCGAGCCGCGGAACCGCGAGCTGGTGGAGCGGCTGCGCGCCGCGGGCCTGCAATTCACCTATGAATCCACGCGGCCCAAGTACGGGCCTTTGAAGGGCATGACGTTCGTGCTGACCGGCACGCTGCCCAACATGTCCCGCGAAGACGCCCGGCGCCTGATCGAAGTCGCCGGCGGGAAGGTGAGCGGCTCGGTGAGCAAGAAGACCAACTACGTGGTGGCCGGCGAGGATGCGGGCTCCAAGCTGGACAAGGCGCGCGAGCTGGGAATCCCGGTGATCGGCGAAGACCAGTTGTTCGATCTCATCAAAGTCGATTGAGGCGGCGCGAAAATCCTTGCCCGCCTCGTGGCGCAAGGGGGGCCCTCCTCTCCTTCTTTTCTCCGCGCTTGTCTCCGCTTCTCCGCGGCTCCGTGGTGAGCTTGGTCTTTTCCCGCCTGGTTCCTGCTTGGTTCCGCTCCTCGCGGCGGATGTGGGTGGATTGGGTGTATACTGGTCCCCAATCAGGAGGGTCTCATGCCTCGTTTGCATGCCGCGCGTATCGGCGCCATAGTGCTGATTGCCCTTTCTCTCGCCCCTGTTTGCTTCGCGCAAGGCTCGCGCGGCAGCATCACGGGGAGAATCATAGATGCCCAAAACGCCGTGATTCCCGGAGCGGCCGTCACCGTCAAAGACGTGCTCACCGGCGTCGCAAGCAAGGTTGTCAGCAATCAGACGGGCTACTACGAAGCCAACTTCCTCGACCCGGGAACTTACTCCGTCTCGGCGGAAGTGGCCGGATTCAAAACCATGGTCCGTTCCGGAATCGCCCTCGAAACCGGAGACCGCCTGTCGATCGATCTCAAGCTGGAAGTCGGCCAAACCAACCAGTCGGTCGAGGTCACGGCCGAATCGCCGCTCCTGGACACCACGTCGGCCGGCGGCGACCGCGTGCTGGACGACCGCGAGATCGCGCAGTTGCCCTATACCACCATGAATCCGTTTTCCCTGCAGGCCATCACCCCGGGAGTAATCTTCCAAGGCGCGCCAGGCATCGCGCGCGTTTTCGATAATGCCGGAACCGCGAGTTACGGGGGATACGGCCTGGTGGCGGGGCAGGGCATCATCGCGGGCGACGAGTTCCTCCTCGACGGAGCGCCCGTGACCGGGACCAACGGCGGACGCGCGGGCTTTGTGCCCTCCTCGCAAGCGGTCGGCGAAATGCGCGTCGAGACCTCTCCTTTCGACGCTTCGCTCGGCCATACCGGCGGCATCTTTGTGAGCGCCACCACCAAGGGCGGCACCAATACCTACCATGGCTCAGGATTCGACCAGGCTCAGAATTACCGCTGGAACGCCACGCCGTTCTTCACCCGTGAAAACTACAAGGCGGGCATCGCCAAGGGCACCATCGCCCCGGGCACGCCCGAACAATCGTCCGGTAAGCTGAGCCAGCCGGGCTTCGATATCGGCGGTCCCGTGCGCATCCCCAAACTTTATAACGGCAAGAACAAGCTGTTCTTCTATTTCGAATACGACAAGATCACCAACATTCAGGCCAATCCCAATACCCCCATCTTCACCATGCCGACCGCCGCGGAACGGACTGGCGATTTTTCGGCGCTTCTCTCCGTGCCCAACG
>Ga0209415_10020484_pt1 | contig 10270 bp, 3 predicted proteins | sample PeaSoiSIISIP2007_FD_187696 | JGI IMG/M metagenome (GOLD analysis project Ga0209415, IMG submission 187696) | Peat soil microbial communities from Weissenstadt, Germany - SII-SIP-2007 (SPAdes) (version 2) | ecosystem: Environmental > Terrestrial > Soil > Wetlands > Peat | place: Germany...
TATCAAGTGGAGTATTGGGTGGGAACGCGCGCACTCGACTTCGACGCGGGGCCCCAGGGCGAGTGGAAGACCTTCCCTTCCGGCACAATTAGAAACGCCCAAGGCGGAACGGTGAATCTGCAACTCGCGCCCGCGCCTATCAGCACTCAATTCGTGCGCATCTTGATGACGGAATCGTCGAATACCTGCGATCTGCATGGAGCGGACGACGTCCGCAACTGCGTGGGATTCGCCATTCAAGAAATCCGCCTGGGCAGCGTCGACTCCAACGGCGCTTTTGCAGAAGTTCAAAAGAGTTTCAGCGACAGGCCAACCACCTTCACGTCGTCATCGATCGATCCCTGGCACTCAGCCACCGACGTAAACGCCACCGGCAGCTATCAGCACAGCGGTTTCGATCTCTTCTTTACCAGCGGACTCACCAACAATCTTCCAGCCATGATTCCGGTCACCATGCTTTACGGGACGCCGGACGACGCTGCCGCCGAGATTGCCTACATCGAAAAGCGCGGCTACCGCATAGGATACGTCGAACTGGGTGAGGAGCCGGACGGCAAGCACGCCATGCCGGAGGATTACGGAGCTCTCTACATTCAATGGGCCGCCGCCATCCACAAGGTTGATCCCCAACTCAAGCTGGGTGGGCCAGTCTTCGAGGGAGTGAATGAGGACATTCGAGTATGGCCTGACGCGCAGGGCCGCATCTCATGGATGGGCCGCTTTGTAGATTACTTGAAGGCGCATGGCCGCATTTCCGACCTGGCTTTTGTGTCGTTCGAGCACTATCCATTCGAGCCGTGCGACATCACGTGGAAGACTCTGTATACCGAACCTCAGTTGATGAAGCACATCCTACAGGTGTGGAGAGACGACGGTGTCCCCAAAGACGTTCCTCTCATGGTGACCGAGAACCATCTGGCCGCCGCACTCACCGGACCTATGACGACGATCTTCGCAGCGCTGTGGCTCGCCGACAACGTTGGCTCTTTCTTCGAGGGCGGGGGCGCCGCATTCTATCACTCCCCCATTCAGCCGCAAGGTATTCAGAAGACTTGTCTGGGCTGGTCCTCGTGGTCGAACTTTGTTTCGGATGAGGACTACAACATCCAGGGCTACACATCGCCGTACTACGCGGCTCACATGATCAACCAGGAGTGGGTGCAGCACCGCGCTGGCGTTCATCAGATGTTCCCTTCTTCAACGAATGTCAAGGATGCCGAAGGCAACGTGCTGGTTACGTCGTATGCGGTGCGCCGTCCGGATGAGAATTGGTCGATCATGCTGGTCAACCGCGACGAGAACAATCCGCACACCGTGCGCGTTCAGTTTGAGGAATCCAAGAGCAAGCAGAATCTGTCGTTTTCCGGACCTGTCACTGTCGTGACCTTTGGGAGCGAGCAGTATGTCTGGATCAACGACGGCCCCAACAGCTATGCGGACCCGGATCACCCGCCGATCGCGGCTACTCTTGCGGCCGGGCCCCAGACTACGTTCAACCTGCCAAAGGCTTCCATCACGGTCTTGCGGGGAAAGGTGGTGGGTTTCAAGGATTGAAGCTGTTGCTTCTGCATTTGACTTATGAAGCAGTAGGGGGCCGACAAGCGGTCGCGAGCCACGCGATCTAATTGTTGCCCGGCGTCGCCGACTGAACATGTACCTTTGATTGCGAATCGGCTTCAAGTCACGGGAGCGTGACTCCGCATTTCAACGTATGCTGGGGTGTGCAGACGCTTCGATTCGCATTGGCTATCGGGTTGTTCATCCTCTTTGGACCGTCAGACCACGCTCGGGAAAAACACCCCGAGCCCTCCGCGTTCCGTCTGCAAAGGGACGATAAAGGCTGGGCACAGAGCACCTTAGGCACGCTTTCCCTCGAGGAAAAAGTTGGCCAGCTCTTCATGATTCGCCTGCGCGTGGGATCCTCAGGAGTTCGAAACTCCGAGTACCTGCGGATCTCCAACAGCATTCGCAAGTACCACATCGGAGCGCTGGCAATGTCAGTTCCGACGGGAGGGCGGTTTCTTCACGGCGACCGCCGCTATCAGACAGTCGTCCTGCTCAACCGGCTGCAGACGGAATCGAACCTGCCCCTTCTGGTCGCTGGAGATTTTGAACAGGGCGTGCTCCCGGCGCGTCTGTTCGGCACAACCGTGTTTCCTCACGCGATGGCCTTTGGAGCAGCAGGCAAGGTGGCCTACGCCGAGGAATTCGGTCGCATTACGGCCCAGGAAAGCCGTGCGATCGGCGTGCACTGGAACCTCTTCCCCGTCGCCGATGTGAATTCCAACCCTGCGAATCCCATTATCGGCACGCGAGCATTCGGCGCCAACCCGGAGCAGGTAGGGGCACTGGTGGCTGCCTACATCCGCGGGGCGCGAGCCAACGGAATGCTGACTACGGCCAAGCACTTCCCGGGTCACGGCAATACCGGGACAGACTCGCATCTTGCCGTCGCACGAGTCGACGAGGATCTGGGGGTCTTGCGCGCCGTCGACCTGCCTCCATTCCGCAAGGCAATCGACGCTGGGGTTGACGCTGTCATGACCGCGCATATCAGGGTTCCGGCACTCGATCCAGATCCGAACCTCATTGCTACTACGTCACCTGCCATCGTTACAGGTCTGCTCAAGAACGAACTCGGTTTCAAAGGAATCATCATCACGGACGGCCTGGATATGGCCGGACTGACTCGCCTCTACGCGGGAAACGTGGGGCGTGCCGCGGTGGACGCCTTCAAGGCAGGCAACGATGTGTTGACCATGCCGGCTGACCTGGATGCCAGTTACCGTGCACTTCTCGATGCGGTCCGCTCAGGTGAAATTTCCCGGCAACGTCTTGACGCGTCTGTCTTGAAAATATTGAAGGCCAAAGCTTCCCTCGGTCTCCAGACGACTCGTCTGGTGGACGTGTCGGCGATACCAAAACTGGTTGGCACTCCGGCCAACGCTGCAACCGGTCAGCGAATCTCGGATGCCTCCGTGACCCTAGTGCGGGATAACGGCAAACTGCTTCCACTGAGACGTGGGGCGTCTGTTAAGAAAGTTGTTCTGCGTCAACGAGGAGGACCGGATCGTCACGCAGCGCTGGTGATCGTGATCTGCGACAACGTTCGCGCAGAGGATGGTCGTGTTCTGGAGCGAGAAATACGGGCTCGTATGCCCGATGCGAACGTAGTCTATATGGACCCGCGCGTCGCGCCCGGCAGAGCGGATGGTGTGCTCAAAGCTGTGGACCAGGCGCGGGCAGTTGTGGTGGCGGTGTACATCGTGCCCTCAGCCGCGAGATCAAGGAAGGCGGGGCGCGGGAAGCATCCCGCGTCTCTGCCAGACTCGACGAGCGCTTTGTTCGAGAAAATTCTCGGCCGCGCCAGCGAGAAGACTGCAGTCCTGGCCATGGGAAATCCATACCTGGCCGATGATTTTCCCGCAATTCAGAACTACATCTGTACCTTCTCAAATGTGACGGTTTCGGAGATCAGCGCCGTCCGGGCGCTCTTTGGGGAAATCCCGATGCCCGGTCGAATGCCGGTCAATCTTTCGAGCGTCGGCCTAAAAACAGCTCCCGCCATCGCGACTGCACGCTGACATCCATTTTCGTCAGGCTGGAAAGTCAGTGGCGTCCGACACCACCCACGGTCTTTCAAGATCGGAAAATCCGTGATATATCAGTTGCTCGAATGAGCACCGAGAAAGTCGATGGTGCATCACCCGCGCGCCACATCCTCTACGCGCAGAGTCAGGACATCATTTGGAAAGAGGTTCACTATGCGAAGCCGCGAATTGTTGGCGCTGTTGATTGTCCTTTGCTGCAGCCTGGGCGCGCCCCTGGCCGCCTCCACCGGACCCGATGACCGTCCGCTCACCGATCCCAAGTCAGTGGTCTCGTCGTCCAACGCAGCCGCCCGGCCTGCGCCCATTGACGACCTTTACTACACAAAGAGTGTCTTTGGCGCCGCCTGGTCGCCGGACGGAAAGCAAATCGTATTCACCAGTGACATTGCCGGCCGCTCCAATCTGTGGAAGGTGAGCGCTTCCGGCGGATGGCCGATTCAACTGACCCAGTCCGACGAGCGGCAGTACAACGCTACCTGGTCGCCCGATGGCAAATGGATCGTCTACCAGCAGGATCACGCCGGCGATGAACTCTGGGATCTCTACGCAGTACCGAGCGACGGCGGCGAGATCGTGAACCTGACGAACACGCCAGCGATTCGCGAGGAGAATCCGCACTGGTCAAACGACGGCAGGACCATTGCTCTCTCCTATAAGCCGAAGGATTGCTCCCAATATGACATTGCCCTGCTCGACTGGAGCACGCGCAGAGTTCGGCTGCTGACCCATGAACAGCAACCCGGCTACTCCTGGAGCGTGGTGTCCTGGAGCAGCGACGATAAAACCATCTATGCGGGACGCGTAAATCCTCCGTTCACCGACGCGGACATCTACCGCATCGATGTGGCAACGGGAAAGATGGAGAATCTCAGCGCCCATCAAGGCACGATTCGCTATCTAGGCTCAGCGCTTTCGCCCGACGACAAAACGCTGTTGCTGAGTTCCGATGCCCACGGCGGTTACATGAACGTTGCCCTGCTCGACCTCGCCACCAAAAACATCACCTGGGTCACCGACTTGAAATGGGAAACTTTCGCCGGGAGTTTTTCACCTGATGGCAAAAGCTACAGCTACGTCATCAATGAGGACGGGGTGATCGATCCATACGTCGTCGATCGCTCCACCAGCCGTGCGGAAAAGGTAGACCTGCCGCCCGGCCTGAATGTGGTTCAGGGCAACCCCAACGAGTTCGCGCCGCAGAGCGACCGCGTGATCGTGTCCCACGAGGCTTCCAATCAGCCCAGCGACATTTGGATCTACAATCTCCGCACCCGCCACGCCGACCAACTGACTTTTACTGCGATTGCCAGCCTGCGCGCGACCCCAATTCCTCCATCCCAAATCGTCCACTACAAAAGTTTCGACGGCAAAATCATCACGGCGCTGCTCTGGGTGCCATTCAATCTCAAGCGTGACGCGAGCAATCCCGCGCTCGTACTTCCGCACGGCGGCCCCACCGGCCAGATGGTGGATTACTGGAACACCGATGTGGCTGCGCTGACTTCACGCGGATACATCTGCATCGCTCCCAACCCGCGGGGCTCCACGGGCTATGGCCTCGACTTCCAAAAGGCGAACTTTCAGGACCTGGGCGGCGGCGACCTCAAAGATGAAATCGCCGGAGTGAACTTCCTCAAAGCCACGGGCTTCGTCGATCCGAAGAAGATGGGCATCTACGGCGGCTCTTACGGTGGATTCATGACGCTGATGGCCATCGGCAAGACGCCCGACGTCTGGGCGGCAGCGGTAGACGAGTACGGCATCATCAACTGGCTCACCATGCTCAAGAGTTCCGATCCCTCGTTGAACGAGTTCCTGAAGGCGCTTCTGGGCGATCCCGAAAAGAACCGCAAGGTCTATGAGGACGATTCGCCGATCACCTACATTCGTAGCGAGAAGGCCCCTTTGCTCGTACTCCAAGGCGACAACGACCCGCGCGTTCCCAAGGAGGAGGCGCAACAGGTCGTAGATATCCTCAAGAAAGAAGGCCGGGTCGTGGACGTTCACTATTACCCGAATGAAGGACACGGCTTCGTGAAACGCGAGAACCAGATTGACTCCATCCGACGTACCATCGCCTGGTTCGACCAATATCTGATGGGAAGGACCCCAACCCCATAGCAACAATCGGGTGAGTGAATGACCGGAAGAATCTGAGTCTCGAAGCTAAAGGAGTTCTAGATGCCCAAACATAATACGAGACTACGGGGAATGGTGTTCCAAGACTCCGAATGCCACATGGGTTAGTCGTCGATCCCCGTGGAGCTGTACCAGAGATCGAATCCACAATTCCCCCGGTTCTATGTCCCGCAAGCGTCCCGCGCAGGTCCGGTGGCAGGCCAAAATCGTTTTAACTTGGCGAACCTGAGCTTTAGTACAAAGAAAATGCCAGTTAGATCACTTATTTGGTTTACACAACCGCCGACGAGTAATAGAATCCGTGATTCTGTTCTGAAGAAGGTGGGCCCCTGGATACAAATTTGAGCTTCAGCCTCGTGTGCTGGCATGCATCGAGCTCGATGCGCGTTCGTGCCCGCACTCGATTTATCGCCGTGCATGTCCCCATGCACTAACCGGCGCCCCCAAAGACCACCCGTTCAAACTCCTGAAATTCTTTAGTTGCCACACCGAAGTGCCTGCAAATCCAGGTTCGTGTGCGCATTGTCGGTAGTAAAAGCAGTTCGCAGGATCCGTCAAAAAAGGTTCGTCATTTCAATTGATTGAGGAGGGAACTTCCCTTGTTTGCCAGAAACTGTTTGATCCGATTTGCAGCAGTAGTAATTCTATCCGTGGCGATGGCAGTAGTCACCGTAGCGCAAGTGCAGTCGCGCATCGCCGGTGAAATCAACAATGAAGTGCGAGTGTCGTTGCCAGGAACAACCTCGCCGCTGGTTCGTGGCAGTGTAGATGCCGGACGCATGGTGTCCGGGCGAAATCTCGGCCGCATGCTTTTAATGCTCGCCCCTTCTGCTGCGCAGGATCAAGCAGCGAAGAAGTTCGTTGACGATCTGCATAACCCTTCGTCGCCGTCCTACCACCATTGGCTGACGCCGGCTGAGTTTGGACGGAAGTTTGGTGTGTCGGACCAAGACGCCAAAGACGTACAGCAATGGCTACAAGGGCAGGGGCTCACGGTGCACGAAGTCGCGCAGAGCCGCCGATTCATCGTGTTCAGCGGAACGGTTGACCAGGTCGAGCGCGCATTCTCCACCGAGATGCACACCTACTCGCTCAAAGGCAACGAATTTATCGCCAACTCCACCGGGATTAAAATCCCGGCTGCCCTCGCCCCGGTCGTTAAGGGCGTTGTGCGCCTCTATAGCGAGCCGAGCAAGCCGCAGGCGCACGTTGGCGGGACGGTCCACCGCGATCCCAAGACGGGTCAGTTCGAAGGTGGAGCCGGCGACCACTACCTCGCACCGGCCGACTTTGCGACCATCTACAACCTGAACCCGCTTTACCAGGCTGGGATTGACGGTACCGGTCAGACGATCGCCATCGTCGGCCGCAGCAACATCGACGTAAGCAATGTTACTTCATTCCGCAGCATCTTCGGCCTCCCCACCAATGACCCTCAAGTTATCGTCAACGGCGATGATCCTGGCCAAACCGGCGACATGCCCGAGGCTATGCTGGACGTAACCTGGTCGGGAGCAGTTGCTCCCAAAGCTACGATCCTGCTGGTCGTCTCGCAGAGCAACTTCTCGGATGGAGTGGACGTTTCCGCCAGCTACATAGTCGACCACAACGTCGCGCCTGTGATGAGCACCAGTTTTGGTCAGTGTGAAAGCACGCTGGGCTCAATCGGCAACGCGTTCTACTACGCGCTCTGGCAGCAGGCCGCGGCCCAAGGCATCACCTCGTTCGTCTCGGCGGGCGACAATGGCGGCGCAGGCTGCGACGCCCCGGACGGCGGAACCTTTGCGTTCAATGGGCTGGCAGTCAACGGCATCGCCTCCACTCCTTACAACGTGGCCGTCGGCGGCACGGAGTTCGAAGACACTACCAACCCCACCCAGTACTGGGCAACCACCAACGACCCAACCACCAATGCCTCGGCGCTCAGCTACATCCCGGAGCAGGTCTGGAACGAGAGCTCCAACGACCCCAACGGCCCGGTGCTCTGGGCCGGCAGCGGCGGCGTCAGCAGCCTTTACCAGAAGCCGGACTGGCAATCCGCTACCGGCGTCCCGAATGACGGGATGCGCGACGTTCCTGATATCTCACTCACTGCCTCCATCCACGACGGCTATCTGGTCTGCATGTTCAGCAACTGCAGCTACGGGAACTACTTCTACTACTTCGGCGGAACGTCAGCCTCCAGCCCCGCCGCCGCCGGCATCATGGCGCTCGTAAACCAGAAACTCGGCGGGAATCCGCAGGGCGTAGCGAATTACGTCTTCTATCGCCTCTACTCCACCTCCGGCGTGTTCCACGACACCACGGCCGGAAACAATATGGTTCCCGATCCTACCGGACAATACACTGTCGGCTACAATGCCGGCCCGGGCTACGATCTTGCCTCCGGCCTCGGCTCCTTCGATGCCAACGCACTGGTCAACAACTGGTCCTCCGCTGCGGCGGGCACCGGTTCCACCACAACGCTGGCCCTTGCTCCCGGACAGCCGAAGACGGCGGTACACGGCACGCCGCTCACGTTCCAGGCCAGGGTCCACTGCTCTGGCACCGGTTGCACTGCCCCGTCTGGTAATGTATCGCTGCTCGCGACTAACGGCACGGCCGCCCTCGGAATGGGCGCGGGGACCTTGTCTCCTGCGTGGACCGTCAGCACCGTTGACATCGTGACGGCGGCCGTCCCCGGAGGATCGCAATCCGTCTCCGCCCGCTACAGCGGCGATGGCACCTACGCCGCCAGCACGTCCAATGCAGTCTCTGTAACTATCACCCCCGAAACGAGCCAGTCGTTCGTCGGCGCGATCGGCGGCGGTGTATTTACCATCGCTCCCATCGAAGTTGGCTACGGACTGCCTCTGCGCATCGGAGGGATCGTTGCCGGTACTTCCGGTGCAGGCCATCCCAGCGGCCAGCTGTTACTGACCGTGGATGGCGTTCCTGCTACGACGGTGTCGTTCGACCCCGGCACCGGCAACCTCACGCCAAGTTCGCTCACTCTGAACTATGGAGAGAACTCCGGCGTCCTCTTGTCGACTGTATCAACCATCAGCCAGTCGAGCACCGTCTCCTATCTGCCGCCGACACTCTCCGGGTCCACGCAACGCTTCCCTGCCGGTCCTCACACCATGCTGTTCACATATCCGGGCGACGCCAGCTTCAGCGCCTCCACCTCCAACTCGTACACCTTCACGGTCCTGAAGGCCGACACGTTCATTGCGGACTTCTTCCCGCTCGGCACGCAGGTCGCGAACATCCCTGTTCATCTCATGGGACAAATCGGCTTTAAGAACCAGGGTTACGCGACTTACACCGGGACGATCACCATCACCGACAACACGAGCGGAACCCCCGTCGTTCTTGGCTCCGGGCCTTTGAACCTGAATTACGGCGGTTCGTACGACGTCCCCGTGACCGTAACAACTGCCGGCAACAGCCAGTGCGGACCCAGCTATCCTGGCGTCTGCCACGTACTGATTGTCAGCTTTAGCGGGGATCATGACACGAACCCGTCGACCGGGACCTATTACGTGCCCTTCCCTGCTACCAGCAGCAACGTGTACTTGAACTTGAGCGCCAACACAACCAGTGCAATTTCCGGCGCCCCTGTTACCCTTACCGCTCAAGTGCAGACAGACGTGCGTGGCTACATCCCAACCGGCGCCGTCACGTTCTACGACGGCACAACGTCGCTCGGCGCCTCTACCCTTGACGCCACCGGCACCGCAACCCTCGTCGTCACGACGTTCGCCGCCGGCACCCACGGCAACATCACTGCGGTTTACAGTGGCGACGCCATCCTCACCAGCACAACCGGCGGGCCGATCACCGAGAACATCTCCGACTACACGGTGCAAGCAACTCCGGCCAGCATCACCGTTCAGGCGGGACTGCCAGGAACCTCGAACCTGACTGTTATGCCGATCGGCGGATCAACCCAAACCGTGCAGTTCTCCTGCGGGACTCTGCCGGCCAACCTAAGCTGCAGTTTCAGCCCCACGTCGGTGACACTCGACGGAATCCATCCCGGCTCCATGAGCGTGACCATCAGCACCGGAACGGCAAGGGCAGGCTCCACAAACAAACCATTGCTGTGGGGAGCGGCTTCAACTGTCGCTTTCGGCTTCTTGCTGCTGCCCTTTGGCCGCCGTAAGCAGATCAAGACGACGGCCGGACTCGTCGTGCTCCTCGCGCTAACCGTTGCAGGTGTGGGCTGCGGCAGTTCCAGTACTCCGTCGAAGAATGCTGCTGCGGGGACCTATGTGGTGAACCTGACGGCAAATGGTGGGACCGGTTCCGCCGCCAAAAGCATTCCGCTGGTAGTCACGGTCCAATAAACGCATCACCACCCAAACGCGCCCGCGCAAGCGGGCGCGTTTGTTCTTGTCTCTATACTACGAACCAGTTCCCGACAATCCGACTTGTTGTGGGCTGCCAGCGGCGCTGTCTGTGACCTTCAGCGTCGCGCTGCGATTGCCCGTCGTAGTCGGCTTAAAGGTCACGCTGATCGTGCAACTCGCGCTGGC
>Ga0209415_10020485_pt1 | contig 10269 bp, 8 predicted proteins | sample PeaSoiSIISIP2007_FD_187696 | JGI IMG/M metagenome (GOLD analysis project Ga0209415, IMG submission 187696) | Peat soil microbial communities from Weissenstadt, Germany - SII-SIP-2007 (SPAdes) (version 2) | ecosystem: Environmental > Terrestrial > Soil > Wetlands > Peat | place: Germany...
GGGATTCGAACCCACGGTAGGGGTTAACCTACACACGCTTTCCAAGCGTGCGCCTTAAACCGCTCGGCCACCTCTCCTGCGACCTACGGAACCTTACCAATTTAGCAGAAACTCTTCCCCCGCGCACATTCCCCGGCTTCGCACATTCTTTTTCCTCTGCTAAACTGTTATCTGCGGTTCCGGGATAGTGCAATCGGTAGCACATCAGCCTTTGGAGCTGAGAGTCCTGGTTCGAGTCCAGGTCCCGGAACCAATCTCTTTTTTGCCCTGCGTAGCTTCGCGACGGCGGCGCATACCAAAACGACTCTCGCTGAATCACCACTCTTTGTTGAGTTGAAACAAGCCCTGCAATCAGTTCCCTCCCGCGCTCTGGATGATCGACCGGATGAAATCCGCTTCGTCTTGCCGGTAGGGCTGGCCGTCGTACCGGAATATTTCATGGAACCACACCGCCGGCTCGCGATTTACGTAAGGATTCTTCCAGGAGTCCCAAGGCAAATTTGTCTGCGTCTTTCCGACGACGAGCCCCCAATTGATCGCAGCGACGTGATATTTCTTTGCGATGGGCAGCGTCCCCTGAAACGTGCTGCCATTTCCACGGGCCATATATTCCGTGCAAAGAATCGGGCGATGATACTTTTGCAGCGAGAGCACGCGCTTCTCAAACACGTCAGGGCCATCATAGCTATGAAAGGAGATCACGTCGGATAACGCCAGCTGGATTCGCTCCATCGGATCGAGCTTCTCGATCGAAGACCAGTCCCCTTTCCACACTCCGCTCGTCAGTGGCTGCGACGCGCCCGCCTCACGGGCCCAGTCGAACACCCGTGGCAATAGCTCGAGCACCAGCTCTTCCTTGTTCGGCGGCTCGGAAGCCGCATAACTCCCATCGTTCGTGTTGTCCGGCTCGTTCCACACGTCCCAGCCGAGAACCCTCTCATCCTTCGCGAAGGCGCCCACTACCCCTTTCACGTACGCCTCCAGCCGTGGATATTGGCTGGGATCTTTAAGTGCCGCGGCTCCCGGACTTTGCACCCATCCCGAATTGTGCACGCCGGGTTTCGGCCCGCGCTGTTTTCCCAGCTTGGGGTTTGGGTCCCACACGGAATCAAAGAGAACAAAGATTGGTCTGATCTTATGCTTCTGCGCGATGTTCAGAAATGTGTCGAGGCGCTTCTTAAATCCTTCCGGATCCTGCTGCCAGAGCAAGTCGTGCAGAAACACCCGCATGGTGTTCAACCCTAGCGATTCAGCCCAACCCAATTCCTTGTCGATGCGCTGCGGATCAAAGCTTGCGGCTTGCCACATTTCCAGCTGGTTAATCGCACTGGACGGAATGTAATTGCTCCCAACCAGCCACCCTTGCCGCCCGTACCACTCGTTCGCTGTCTTCTCTGTCCAACGAGCCGTTTGTGCTTCCGAAGAAAATACAAATCCCAGAACGAGCACGATCACAGCGAAAGAGCGCTTCATAGGAATCATTCGTCCCCGTTTCTTCTTGTGATGACGATCGCTCGCAAGCCCCTGGGTCCTAGAGTGCTCCTGCATTTTGCAACGCGTCTTTCATCCCCGCCCAACTCTGTCGCGTGGATTCCTCGGGCGTCCCCGCGCCGTGCCAGTGCGTTTCCAGGCTTACGCCAAGCTTGTATCCATCTTGCTTCAGCGCAGCGAACTGCCCTCTCCAATCAATCAGGCCGCGGCCCATAGCCGCCCATTCGTAATCCTTGCCGTCCGCTTTTTTCGTGACGTCTTTGCAATGGCAATGCCCAATCCGCTCTTTCGGCAGTACAGCATATCCATCCGGGTAGGGAGTCTCGCCCCGCGAGGCAGCGTTGCCCGGGTCCCAGTTCAACAAGAGATACTCCGTTTTCACTCCATCAAGAACTTTCGCCGCTTCCGCCGCTGTGGCCGTGTTACACGCAGGTTCGTTTTCAAGCAGCAACGTCACGCCTTGCTTCCCTGCCAGTAGAGCATCCGTGAGCAACCTTTCGTTCATTCCCGCTCGAAACGGCGCCGGCTCTTCAAGACGCCAAAAATCGAAGCAGCGCACGCGTTCCGTTTGAAACGCTTTCGCCAGCGCGATGCTTCGGTCGAAGACTTCCCGCTGCTGTCCGAAAGTGAAATCAGCGTTGAACTGTGCCGCCTTTGGACTGAATTTCGATTTCGGCGCCCCGGGCCAATCCACTTTGAAGAGAGGGCTGGCGATGTCCGTCACCCGCAGCTTGTACTTTTCCAGAATCCGTCGTGCCTCGGCAATTTCGTTCGCATCGAGATTCAGCAAATTCTTGTTCCACATGCCTCGCAGTTCGATCCACTCCAATCCAAATTCATGCGCGATCACTTCGCAAGCGCGCCCAAAGTCTTGGCCCACCTCATCGTTTATGACTGCCACACGGAACGCAGAACTCATACCTTCAGCCCCAGCTTTTCTTCGACATACTTCTTATTCATGATTGCCGACTCCTTGGGCGTACGTGATTTATCCGGCACCGCGTCCAGCTCGAGAATCCCCCATCCGCGGAAATTTATTTTGCGAAGCGCATCCAGCACCGCCGGCAAGTCGACCAAGCCCCGTCCAAGCTCCACGAACCGGTAAGACTCCTTCGCTCCCTCTGCCCCCGGCAAATGCTCGACATCTTTTAAATGCAAAAAGAGCAGCCGGTCCCGGTATTTCTCAACGGCCTTCACGGGATCGCCCCCGCCTTGAAAATAATGCGCTACATCCAGCTCCAGTTTCGCGTAGCGCGGATCGACCGCGGCCATGATTTGCTCGACTCCTTCCGGAGTCTGCCCCATGGCGCCCATGTGGTTGTGGTAGCCAAGCTGCACGCCCAAGTCGGCGGTTCGTTTTCCGAGCTCCGTCATCAACATGCCGAGGCGCTTGTAGTCCGCCGCCACGATCGCTCGATCTTTCGGCCGCTCATCTATGATTTGAAGATACAACCCGCCCGCATCGCGAAGGAATTTCGCGTTCGCCACATGTTTCCCGAGTTCGGATTTTTCGATGCCAGGGTCAATGCTCAGGTTTCCGCTCGAAAGCGCAATCATCTTGAGATGATGTTTGTCGAGCTCTTCCCTTAGCGCCGCGCCAGTGCCAAATTCCTGAATGCTGTTCGACCGTATCTGAATTCCCGTGAAGCCTGCGGAAGAAATGTCCTCGATCGCTTGCCGATCGTTGCCGCCCCAGGTTATGGCCGCATAACCGATGTGCAGTTCGAATGGCCCTGGTGGGATTGGCTTTGCAAAGTGCGATAAATCGACCGGGGGATAGAGCCGCTCCGGCGCGGACACCAAACCTTCCGGAAAAGCCGCAGCTACTCCCAAAGCTCCCAGTCCCGCTAGAAACTCCCGCCGAGCTGTCCCGGATTTCATCGAATCTCCCCTGCGCTGCTTGTATGCGCACAAGATACCGCAACCGCCTGCTTCTGCACAGTATTTCAACGGATAAATTGGCGGTTGGACACGAAAGGCCGTATCGGTGTTTGCCAGCACGACTGTCAAACACTATGATTTTAGCGAAGAGGAGCCGGACGTTTTCTAAACGAGCGGATCGAGGTCTTGATGTCCCAGGAAACGCAGCAAACTCATCCGCACATCAACCCCTGGATCATCGCTATCTCGGTCATGCTCAGCACCTTCATGGAGGTGCTGGACACCACCGTTGTCAACGTCTCCCTCCCGCACATTGCCGGCAGTCTTTCAGCCACCGTCGACGAAGCTACCTGGACGCTCACTTCCTACCTCGTCGCCAATGCCATCATCTTGCCTCTCACTGGCTGGCTCTCCAATTTTTTCGGCCGTAAGCGCATGCTCATGCTCTCCGTCACTGGCTTTACCATTGCCTCTTTCTTGTGCGGCCTCGCTCCCAGCCTTCCCTTCCTCATCGTCTGCCGCGTCATTCAAGGCGCCTGCGGCGGAGGTTTGCAGCCCATCTCGCAAGCCATCCTTCTCGAATCCTTCCCACCGGAAGACCGCGGCAAAGCCATGGGATTCTGGGGACTCGGCATCGTTGTTGCTCCCATGCTCGGCCCCGTTCTCGGCGGCTGGCTCACTGACAGCTACTCCTGGCGCTGGGTCTTCTACATCAACGTGCCCATCGGCATCGCCTCGATCGTAATGACTTCGCTGTTCATCTTCGACCCATCGTATATCCGCCGCGCTTCTCAAAAAATCGACTACTGGGGTATTGGCCTGCTCGCCATAGGAATCGCCACTCTGCAAATCGTTCTCGATAAAGGCCAGGAAAAAGATTGGTTTGGAACTGGCTGGATCACCGCCGTTGCCGGCGTCGCAGGCGTTACCCTCATTACTTTTTTGATCTACGAACTCCATATCAAAGACCCGGTCGTCAATCTGCGTGTCTTTAAAGACCGCACTTATTCCACTGGGGTCTTCCTGATGTCTCTATTGGGAGTCGGCCTGTATGGGACCACGGTCCTCATCCCGCTCATCCTGCAAACGCTTCTCGGCTACCCAGCCATCCGCGCCGGCATAGCCATGTCTCCGCGCGGACTTGGCTCTTTCATCGCCATGCCGGTCGCCGGGATCATCATGGCCAAGCTTGATCCTCGCAAGATGCTGACTGCAGGATTGATCGTGTGCGGCTGGACGCTTTTCCAATTCTCGCGCCTGAGTCTCAGCGCCGGTTTCTGGGACTTCTTCTGGCCGCAGCTGATCATGGGCCTCTCGCTCGGCCTCATCTTCGTTCCGCTCACCACCATCAGCATGGCTCCCATCCGCAAAGAGAACATGGGCAACGCCACCAGCCTCTTCAATCTTGTGCGCAACCTCGGCGGCAGCATCGGCATTGCTGCTGTCAGCACCATGCAAACGCGTTTTCAGCAGCGGAATATCGCGCAACTTGGCTCACACGTAACGCCCTACAGCATCAGCGCGCGCAATATGATGAATTCCATGCAAGCCATGTTCAGGTCCAGTGGATCGGATTCGGTCATGGCGAATCGTCAGGCCCATGCCGCAATGTTCGGAATGGTCGAGCAGCAAGCCAGCATGCTCGCTTACAACAGCATCTTCTTCATCCTGGCGGGATTGTTCGTTCTGATGCTTCCGTTTATTCTTCTGATGCGCCGCCCTCAAGCCAAAGGCGGCCCCATGTCCGTGCACTGAAGTCCAGACGCGACACACCTTCGCGTTCGACGCACAAGTATCTTCGTGCGCACCTCGCGAAACCAGATAGTTTGCTCTGTCTTTGATTCTTGGCGCTGCGGAACTCTGCGCCCCGGATTACGACCTACTGCTCTGGATCGTACGGAATCGGCCCCGTCAAAGGCTCCATGATCTCTTCCGTCGAAACTCCCGATTCTTTCTCCGCTGTTTTATCCAATTTCCTCTGCACGCGCTTTTCTTCCTTCATTTTGCGCTTTTCCATCCGTTTCATTTCTTTTTGGCGTTTCTGGAATGTCGTAGTCATTGCGTCTCCTCGCAAACGCAGCAGGCGCGGTTGCGCGCCCTCACTGTCCAGCAATTTCGCGTTCTGTTACCAGCGCGGTTCGCGTGGCTGCCGCGCAGACTCGCGGTAGTCCTCATTCGAAAACCGTTCGCGCCCGCCGCCTCCGCCTTTTCCGCGGCCCCCGCCACCGCCGCTGCCCCTATCCGGCCCGCCAAAATTCCTGGGCCCGCGCGGAGGTCCTCCTTCGCCCTTAGGCCGCGCTTCATTCACTTTCAAATTCCGCCCGCCCAATTCTTTGCCGTCGAGTCCAGCCATCGCTTTGGCCGCTTCCTCGTCGTTGGGCATCTCCACAAACGCAAAACCGCGCGCCCGCCCGGTTTCCCGGTCCATAGCCATGTGCACACGCGTCACTTGCCCGAACGGCGTGAACAAATCCCGCAGCTCGCCTTCCGTGGTCTGGAAATTCATGTTCCCGACAAACAAACTCTTCATCTTGTTTCTCCCTGAACTCTTCGAAGAAGCACCATGAGTGCAGGATCTCGGAAAGCTCGCGCTTCCCGGACGCTACGTTACACTGGCCTGAAATTGGCTGAATTCGGTGGAGGGAGGGCCAGGTGCGCTCCCTTCAAGGAGTTCAGGCAACCCTACTTCGGGAGTCTACACGAAGACAATAACACATTTGCCCGAGAAACCCGGCAAACTCATTTTTTTCCAGCCGGGGCTCGCCGGCTGTCCAACACTCTAGCTCTTCAAAATCTCACCCACCGCTCGCCATCCTTGATCGATCGCCACATCCGAATACGCGCTCGCCCCCGCATCCGAGTTCGCAATCGCAATTCTCCCGAACGGTTGCCGCCCCATCACCCACGGCTTTTCTTCCTCTTTCCAATCCGGATCAAACAGTGAATTCGGCGTGTACGCATATCCGTGCGCCCAGCGATTCACCGTAATCCCTTCAATGTCTCTCGCAGGATCAAATCCCGCTCCGCCCAACATTCGCCCAAGCTGGTCTCGCACATTCCGTTCGAATTTCGAAAACGGTGTATCCATCAATTCCATCCGTCCCATTCGAAACTGATCGCGCATCGGCAGCCCCGGCTTGCACGGCGTGCGCAGCATGAACAACACCATCGGCTCTTCCGGCTTGCTCGGAAACGCGTACTCTCCAATGCTCACCGGAAAATCCAGCGCCGCATAAGTGTGATATCCTCCCGGCGCCACGATGTGCCGCACGCCCAGCTTCGCGAACGAATTCCAATTCCGCAGCGCCACATGCGTGTACACCAGCGGCGTCTTCACCAGATACGACAGCGCCTCCTTCTGTTTCTGCGGTAACTCCGGACAAATGTACGGAATCATCCCGTTATAGCAGGCCAGCACGCAATTCTTCGCCTGCACCGACTGCAACTTCTTCCCGCGCATGTAAGCAATCTCGACGGCCTTCGTCGCGTCGCCCGTTGCCTCGCCTCCGCCGATGTGCTGCACATGCACCACCGTGCTGTTCAACCGCACGCGCACCGCCGCGCCTTCCGCATCCAACTTGCTGTACTCCGCCCGCGCCGTCACCACGTCTTCCATCGACTTGCCCGGCATCGCTCCAGGAATCAGCGCCCGTACCAACAACCGCGCAATCGACGCATTTCCATCCGGAAAATGAAAAATGTACGGCTCTTCTTTTTCGTGCTCCCCAATTCCCAACCCATCGAATCCCGGATACGTAAACGATTCGTAGTCGTCCCCCGATTCGAAGCACCCCAGCGCCGGAACCGCATCAATCCCCACTCCATATAAATCGTGCGGAAATGTCTGGAAAAACGGCAGAGCCTCCGGATGCACTTTGCAAATTTTCGTCAAATACTCCGCATAACTGATCTTTGCCAGCTTCGCACGCTTCTCTTCCTTCGAAAGCCCAGCAAAATAATCCACTTTTTCCGTATAAACCCGCGCGATGTCTCTCTTCGCCAGATCCGAAAGTGGCGCCTTCGCCAAAAATTCCGCCCACGGCGTCACATTCATCCCCGTAATCACTCGGTCTTCGCCAAACGTCTCCTTGTCAAAAAACGTCGCCGTCCCCAATTTCGTATAAAGCTTCTGGTCGTACGCCTTGTAAAACCTCTCCGTCTCAATCCCAATCTCTTGAATCAAACCTTTCGCCACGTCGCTGTACTTCCCGGGACTTTCGATCGACTGCGTCCCGCCATAACTCAACACCATCCGCTTCCCCACGCGAAACTCATTCCGCTTCGCATGTCCGCCAAAATCGTCGTGATTATCCAGAATCAAAATCCGCGCATCGTGCCCCGCGCTCTTCCGGTAAAAATACGCCGCTGCCAGCCCGCTAATCCCGCCGCCTACCACCACCAAATCGTAAATCTCGCCCGTCTTCGCTGCCGCCCCATCTGAATCCCAACTCTCTCCATCGCGCAGCCGGTGCGCAAACGTAAACGTCCCGTCATGGTTCCCGCGCATCCCCATCAACGCCGGCGGATAGTAACCAGCCGCCTTCTCTGGCGCATACTCATCCAAAGCCGCCGCAGCCAAAAGCGTCTCCGCTCCCAGCGCCCCGCCCACACCAATCGCCACCCCATTCAAAAAATCGCGCCGCGTAATAGCCCGCCCCATTCCCAATTCCCGATCTTTCTTTTCGTCACTCATGCGCGGCATTGTAACGCAGTCACACCTCTCCGTGCCCTCTGTGTCTCTGCGTTAAATCTGTTTCTTGTTTTTTCCTTAAGTGTGAAGAACTACAATTCCCGCAAAGCCGTAGCCACAGGCAACCGCGCCGCCCGTATCGCCGGAAAAATCCCGCCCAACACGCCCATCGCCAGCGCAAACACCACGCCCATCACCATCAAGTCCGGCGTAATCTTGAACGCAAACGCCAAATTCGAAAATGTCTGAAAATTGATCGTGCTGGTCGTCAATCCATTCAGCCGTATCACCGCCAGGCACCCCAACACCCCGCCCACAAACGAAATTAAAAGTGCCTCAATGAGAAAAGAGAACACCACCGAAGGCCCGCCAAACCCCAGCGCCCGCATCGTCGCAATTTCCCGCCCGCGATCCGCCACCGCCGAATACATCGTATTCAACGCACCAAACACCGCTCCAATCGCCATAATCATGGCCACAAAACCGCCCAGCCGCGTAATCAGCGTCGTCATATTCGTCGACTGCTTCGCGTAATAATCAATCTCGCGGATCACATCCACGTTCAGCCGCGGGTCCGTCGTCACCGAATCCTTCAGTTGATTCAAATCCCCTGGCGAATTCAGGTGCACTGTTACCGACTGAAAAGACGTGTCCGGCCGGTTGTACGCTCCGTCCAGCAGGTGCGCATCCCCCCAGACCTCGGAATCAAACGAACTCCCGCCCGCGTCAAAAATTCCCACCACATTCCACCGTACGCTCCCCAGCGTAATGGTGTTCCCCAATTTCAAGCCGGAGTAAGTGTTCGTCGCGTTTTTCCCCACCACGATTTCCGCGAGCCCCGCCTTAAACATCCTTCCTTCCACAATTTTCACTTGCTTGCGGATCTCCAGCACGTTCGGCGAAACGCCGCGCAGTTCCACATTCGCATCCGTCCCGGTCGTTACCAGCGGTATCGGCGCCATCATCACCGCTTCCGGCGTCACCAGCGGTCCGCCCGTCCCTCGCGCCACTCCCGGCGCATCTTGAATAATCTTCACCGAGTCCAGCGGCACACCACTCGTCATCTCCGAAGTGGCTCCCGCACGCACAATCAGCGCATTGTCTTCCGAACCCGACGCCACCAGCGTCGCTCGAAATCCTCGCGCCAGCGACAGCATCGCCACAAACACACCCACCGTCCCCGCAATTCCCAGAACGGCAACGATGGTGGACGTCCAACGCGCTCTTACGCTGCGTATGTTGTAGACAATCGGTATCGCCACGTCAGACCCTCCGCAGCGCGTTTACCACGCGCATGCGCATCGCGCCGATGCCCGGAATCATTCCGCTCACCGCGCCCACCAACACCGCAAACACCAGGCCAAATGACAACATGGCCTTCGACAAAAGCAACGGCGGCAGCAATCCCGTCAGCGCGACGCTAATCACCGGTATTGCCGCCCATGCCAGCAATAGCCCCAGCACTCCGCCGAACAACGCAATCACCATCGATTCCGCAAGCACCAGGTACAGCACCGTCCCATCGGTCACTCCGATCGCTTTCAACACCGCCAACTCGCTCGTTCTTTCCCTCACCGAAATCGCCATCGTGTTTCCCGTCACCAGCAGCAGCGTAAAGAACACCACGCTCCCGATCGCCAAAATCAGAAACTCGATATTTCCAAACTGTTTCGCAAAGCCCGCCGCGAAGGCCGATTCCGTTTCCGTCTTCGTCTCGTAAGAAGAATTTGCGTACTTCGCATCAATCAGCTTTGCCACACGCGCCGAGTCGTCCGGGCTGTCCAGCTTCAGGATGTACCATCCCGCCGTGCTCTTCGCATACGCCGGGACATTTTCATCGAAGTGCTTCCACTGAAACCAGAACTGGCTCTCGTCCCCGCCCTCTTTTGCGGTGTGGTAAATCCCGTCCAGGTTGAATTCCCAGGTTTTCGTCGGCCCGTATAACGTGTTCTTGATCGGTATCCGGTCTCCCACCTTCCACCCGAATCGCTTCGCCGTCCGCGCCCCCACCACCGCTCCCTGCTGATCCTTCAGGAACGTGTTCCATTGATCGTCAGGAACGATGAATTCCGGATAGACCTTGCGGTGATTTTCCACGTCGATCGCAAACTGCGGAAAGAAATTCTTCTCATCCTGATATACGCCGCCAAACCAATGGTTTTGTGTTACGTATTTCACTCCAGGTATCAGCCGCACCTGGTCTCCAT
>Ga0209415_10020487_pt1 | contig 10269 bp, 4 predicted proteins | sample PeaSoiSIISIP2007_FD_187696 | JGI IMG/M metagenome (GOLD analysis project Ga0209415, IMG submission 187696) | Peat soil microbial communities from Weissenstadt, Germany - SII-SIP-2007 (SPAdes) (version 2) | ecosystem: Environmental > Terrestrial > Soil > Wetlands > Peat | place: Germany...
CACGATGACTCTCGGCCAATTCGAACAGATCCAGGCGCAGCAAACGCCCGCCATCGCCGCCGGATTGGCCACTCCGATTCCTGGAGTGACCCCGGTTGCCGTAGCCAAGTCGGGAAATGATCTTTACCCCTTGAATTCTCCCGTGCAGGATTCCTATCACATGTCGGTTGGTGTTCAAAGGGAACTGCGCCGCGATATGGTGCTCAGCGCCGACTTCGTGCGCAGGGTGTTCCTGAACCTCCAGTATGGCAATTTGGACCTGAACCGGTACAATCGCTATATCAATGGCGTTCAGTCGCCGGTCATCCCGATTTGCACCGGGACGCAGGCCAGCAACCCTGCCTCGGAGTGTTCCACCGGATCCATCAGCTTTTGGCAGTCCGGCGCCCGCAGCACCTACACGGCTTTGCTGGTGAAGCTGGACAAGCGCTTCGCGCAACGCTTCCAGTTCACGGCATCGTATGCGCTCCAGAGCCAGATGGGCCTGAACGGCATCGATAACTTGAACAACTATGACTCGACCTGGGGCCCGCAGGCTGCGCGCCAGATCCTGCACGTGGTCGGCACGGTGCAGATGCCCTGGGGCTTCTCCCTCGGCATCATATCGCAGACTTCCAGCACGGGTCCGGTTATGCCGGTCATCGGCGGAATCGACCTCACCGGCAGCGGAGTCACCAACACACCTCTGCCCGGCCTGTCCTTCAACTGCCTGAATATCAGTTGTGGAATGAGTGACCTGACGGCTGCGATTACGAACTGGAATAACACCTACGCCGGCAAACAGGACGGCACCGGCCAGCACAAGATGCCGACCCTGACGCTGCCTGCGAATTTCAGCCTGGGCCGTCCGTTCAACTCCCAGGATATGCGCCTCACCAAGACGTTCACCTACCACGAACGTTACAAGCTGAACATTTTCGGCGAGATGTTCAACATCTTCAACTACTCCAACTACGGCGGCTATAGCTTCGACCCGAGCAACTCCACGGGCTTCGGCATCGCGACGCAGCGCCAGACGCAGGTGTTCGGTTCCGGCGGTCCCCGCGCCGTGCAGATTGGCGGAAGAGTTACTTTCTAAGGGGCTTCTCCTCGCCTATCTCCGTGGTCGGAGCCGCCATGCGTCAGCATGCGGATCGGCGCGATGTTATTCAACGATTCTCATCCGCTTCGCCACTCGCGTGAGAATCTCGATCGCACGTTCGAGAATCTCGCGGGAGTGCGTTGCGGTGACGATGGTCCGTACCCGAGCTTTTCCCTCCGCGACCGTCGGGAACCCGATGCCGGTCGCAAAAAGTCCTTCCTCAAAAAGCGCCCTGGAAAATGCGTGCGCGGTAGCCGCTTCGCCAACCATGATAGGAGTAATCGGCGTCTCGCTCGCTCCGATAGAAAGGCCATTCGCGCGCAAGCCTGACTGAAAGAAGCGCGTGTTGGTCCAGAGCTGCTCGATCCGCTCCGGTTCCCGCTCCATGATGTCGAATGCGGCGAGGCAGGCGGCGGGCACCGCCGGCGGATGCGACGTCGAGAACAGAAAAGGCCGCGCGCGATGATAAAGAAAATCGATCAGATCGCGGCTTCCGCAAACATAGCCGCCGAGCACGCCCACCGCTTTCGAAAGCGTCCCGACCTGCACGTCGACGCGGCCGTGAAGTTGAAAATGATCCACTGTGCCGCGGCCGTTGCGGCCTAAAACGCCGGAGGAATGGGCATCGTCCACCATCATGATCGCGCCGTAGCGCTCCGCCAGCTCCGTCAATTTGTCGAGCGGCCCGATATCCCCGTCCATCGAAAATACGCCGTCCGTGATCAGGAGTTTGTGCCCGCTCGCCCCGTCGAGCGCGGCTAGTTTTTCCTCGGCGTGGGCGATATCGCGATGCCGGAAAACGTGAATCTTCGCCCGCGAGAGACGGCAGCCGTCGATAATGCTGGCGTGATTCAGCTCGTCGGAAATGATGTGGTCCTCCGGGCCCAGAATCGTGGAAACGGTTCCGGCGTTGGCCGCGAATCCGGATTGAAACACGACGCACGCCTCGACACTTTTGAAGGCCGCAATGCGGCGCTCTAGTTCGACGTGCAGGCTCATGGTTCCGGAGATGGTCCGCACCGCGCCCGAACCCGCTCCGTAGCGCCTCGTTGCCGCTATGGCCGCTTCCACCAGTTTCGGATGGTTCGCAAGCCCGAGGTAATTGTTCGACGCAAGGTTGATGACCTCTTTGCCATCGAATCGCGCGACAGGTTCGCACGGCGATTCGAGTTCGCGAAGCCGCTGAAAGGTGCCGGCCTTGCGCCAGCTTTCGAGTTGTTCCGTTAAGTAAGCCAGTGCTTTCGACATGGAAACCCCAGGATAAATCATCTGCTAAACTGCGGTCGAACGAATGCAAAGTATGGATACGCTCGACCCGCAGCACTTCATGACGGGCGAGTTCCTGTTTAACGACGTGAAAGCGTACTCCGCGCTCGGCGAGCATCGCACCGCGAGCAAGGTGGACCGCGACACGTCGGCGTGGCTGGCACAACAACTGGAGGGTTTCGGGTTCACCACGAAATTGCTGCCGTTTGGCGTGCGGCAATTCCAGTACGAGTCGGCGAGCCTGATCGTGAGCGGCCGTTCCATTCCATGTTTCCCTTTGTGGCCGCCGCGCGCGACTGGGCCGATGCGGGCCGCCATCGCCCGAGGGACTGTGAAGGGTTGCGTCGCGATCGTGCGACTTCCCAAAGGAGGCGCGATGACGGCGGCGCACCGCGCCGTGATTCAGCCGCTGATCGACCAGGGCGCAGCGGCGATTGTCGGCGTCACGCCGAGCGACTCCGGGGAACTGGTCGCGGTCAATTCGACCGCCGGCGCCGAGCCGTGGCCGGTGCCGATTCTCCTGGTCGGTCCGCCGGAGGAGATGAATCTGCGCGGCGCGACGGATGTGGCGATCTCCATTCAGGGCCGCGATGAACCACGCGCCGAAGCGGTCGAAACCATCGGTGAAATAGGGACCGGTAGCAAGCGCATCGTCGTCTCGACACCCTCCTCCGGATGGTTCCACTGCGCCGGCGAACGCGGCCCCGGCATCGCCCTGTGGCTCGCGCTGGCGCGCTGGTCCAGCCATCGCGAATCGAGCGTCCGCTACACCTTCGTCGCCTCCTCCGGGCACGAACTGGGGGAGCAGGGAATGCACAGCTACCTCGCCGGACCGGCCCCGCGCCCCGATGAAGTGGGCGTTTGGCTGCACCTGGGCGCAAGCATCGCGGCCCGCGGAAGTACGCGCAGGCTGATGACGAATCGCAAGGAATGGATGCCGGTGTTGTCGCGCAACTTTACTGCGATCGGCGATCTCGCCCCCGAGGTGACGGACGCGCCTCCGGGCGAATTCGCGCAGTTGGCCAAGCTCGGCTACCGCTCGTTCGGCATCGCCGGCGGTCACACCCTGTTTCATTCGCCCGGCGACCTGCCCGTGACCACCAGCGCGGCGATGCTCGAACCAGTGGGACAGGCGCTGCTGCGCACGATCGCCGATCTCGAATCACATTTGTAACAGCCAAGCCCGCGCAGGCATTCTGGTGATCCGTGCGAGCGCGAACCCGTACCACTGAAGTTGCCTTTCATATTGCGCCCGCCGTTCGGAAGCGTCGGCATCGGTCTTGAAATCGACAATCACCCACTGGCCGTCTTCGATGAACGCCAGATCGATGAATCCTTCCAGCACCCTGCCGTCGTCCAGCGTTGCCACCAGCGGATATTCACGATGACATCGGGCCGCGGCCCGCGCGCGAGCCAGCAGCGGAGCGGCGAGCGCGCTCTCCACGGCTGCCATCGCAGCCTCGCGCTCTTCCCCCGGGGACCCGAGCAAGCGCGTATTCCAGTCGACCAGTTGCTCCACCGCGCCGCCATTCGCGTCCAGTGGCACGTCGCGCATCACATTATGAACCAGCGTTCCGAAGCGGCGGCCAGCCGCCTTTCGGCCAGACTTCGCGACGGTCGCGGTCTGGACCTCGATCGGTTCACCCGGCGGAGCATCCAGCGCCTGGCTCGCAATGAACACCCGATGTTCCGGACGCGAGCCCTGCTCGATCACGCGCGCGCGGGCGGCCTGCCATTCGCGATATGCGGCGAGGCTCGCGCCGCCATCGTCGGTGAGAATTTCTTTCTGATGAAGCCCCAGTCCACCTTCGACGTTCAATAAAAGCTTCGATGGATCCCACCACACGACCTCATGTTCGCCGCTCTGCGGGCGGATAAGACCAGGCCTGACGGAAATTTCGCCCTCCCGATCGTACTCGGCCGGCCTTTCGATCAAGCTCGCTGGACCGAATTGCGGGCAGCCATCCGCGGGCTGCGATTTGCGCCGGTCGCCGCGCGAAGGATAAATCGCTTTGTTGAGCGGACTCAGCCACCCGCCATCGGGAAACGGCTCATCGCCGACCGCCGGAATCACCAGCAGATCGCGCGCGCGCGTCGCGGCGACGTAGGCCACTCGCACGCCTTCGGCCTGCTCCCTCGCGCGCTCTTGCGCTTCGTGATCGACCAGTTCGCGCGGAGCGCAACGCAGCAGGCGCACGGCGCAGAGGCGGCGCTCGCCGTCGACGTATTGATCGGTGTCGCGCGCGGCGATGTTCGCCGTCAGGTCCGCCAGGATCACCACCGGGAATTCCAGGCCCTTGGCTCCATGCACCGTCATCAGCCGCACGCCGTCGGAGTCCTCTTCCAGTACGGGCGCCTCCGCGGCTTCTTCTTTCTCCGCCTGCGCGGCCAACTCTTCCACGAATCCTCGAAACGAGATGCCGCCGGACATCTCATAAGTGCGCGCGAGATCGGCGACGCGCGCGACGTTCGCCAGAATCTGGTTGCCGCCCGGCCGCAACACGAATCCAGCGTGCGCCCGCGTCGCTTCCAGCAACGCATTCACGGTGGCGGCGAACGGCCGCCGGTTCCGCGCGTGATGTAACTCAGCCAGCAGCGCGAGCGCCTCGCCCACCGCCGCGAAATGGGCGTCCGCGGTTCCGTCGCACGGATGGAACGGATGCAGAGAACCGTGTTGGTGCCGGTAACGCAGCAACACTTCGTCGCGAATGGCGAACAAAGAGCCTTTCAACGTGGCGAAAACGCTCAGTTCATCGCCGGGCCACTCGATCGCCGCGAGGCCGGCGCGCAGCGTTTCCACTTCCTCGCGCCGGTGAAACGATTTCGACCCGGCCAGCAAATGCGACAAGCCGCGGCCCTCCAGCGCGCGGGCATATTCGCGCGTCAGGTCGACTTTCCCCTGCGTCCGCCGCCGAAACAACACGGCGATGTCGCGCGCCCGGAATCCCCACCCGCTGTCCTCCACCAGCCACGCGATGAATGCGGCGATGGCGTCGGGCAGGCACTTGTTCACGGCCTCTTTCGAAAGACGCATTTTGTAAGGCCGCGGCACCGGCAGCACGATCGCGCTGGGCCGTCCATGGGGATCGGGGCGATGTTCTTCGAGCGGCGCCCAATCGGCTTGCCCGCTATCCACATCCCCGGTCATTTCCGTTTCAAACGCGGCGTTCACCAATTGTTGGATGTTTCGCACCGACCGGAAACTGCGCGTGAGCCTCGCGAACCCCACGCCCCGGTCGATCAGCGTATCGCGCACTTTCCTGTACAGCGCGATATCCGCGCGCCGGAACTTGTAAATCGATTGCTTCGGGTCGCCTACCAGAAACAGCTTTCCCGCCTTGGGGACCACCCGCCGCCAGTCGGTTTCGCGGCGGTCATCGGAGGCCAGCAGCAGCAGAATCTCCGCCTGCAAAGGATCGGTATCCTGAAACTCGTCGATAAACAGATGCGTGAATCGATCTTGCAGATAGTGGCGAACCTCGGCATCGTCGCGCACCAGGTCGCGCACCGCGATCAGCAGATCCACGAAGTCGAGCTTGCCGGCCCGCCGCTTCCGCTCGTTATATTCCTGCACCAGTCCGCGCATCTCTTCGCGCAATTCCACCGCCAGATCGGCGTCCGCGCGGCGCCGGAACTCCTCGATCCATCGCCGCAATTCATCCGAGCGGAGAACCAGATCCTCGCGCGCAACTCCTCCGCCATACTCGCCGGAACCTTTCCTGAAGTTGCGTCCTAGGTCGCGCCCCAGTTTGAGCAGCAGCCCTTCGAGCGCGTCGTAATCGCGCGGTCCCGCATTCTCCGCCTTCTCCATCCACCCGGCAAGCGCGCGCGCGGGCGCGAGGCTGCGATACAGGTTATCGTTGACGCGGCGCGGCCGCGCGCTCAAGTCGCCCAACTCGCGGGTCATGCGCACCAGCGTCTTGATTTCTTCGTCGCGGGCGAACGGCTCGCGCGACCAGGTCGCCGGGTAGTCGCGCCACTCGACCAGTTTCCTGCCGGCCCACTGCAACTGTTCGATGGGCGGTGAGTCGTCCCACGAATCGCGCCATGCGAGCCTGGCAAATGCGCGGCGCAATCCGGGCGAGGATTTTGCCAGTCCCTTTTCGAGCCACGCGCGAAACGAACGTTGATACAAGCGTTGACTTTCCTGGTCGCTCAACTCCTGGAATGCCGGATCGACGCGGGCTTCCACCGGCCTTTCGCGCAGGATCTGCGCGCAGAACGAATGAATGGTCCCGATCGCCGCTTCTTCCAGGTGCTGGAGCGCAGCCTCCAGCGCGGGCGCGTTGTGGCGCTCCTTGTCCAGTTCCTCGCGCAGGCGCAGTTTCAACTCACCGGCCGCTTTGTGCGTGAAGGTCACGGCCGCGATCTTATCGATGGTCGTTTTTCCCCGGCCCAGCACCGCGACGATGCGCTTCACCAGTTCCGTGGTCTTGCCCGTACCGGCCGAGGCTTCGACAATCAGGCTTTCGTCGAGCGAAGTGCGAATGCGCTCGCGCGATACTTCGTCTGACTGAGGATGTGCGGCCGGGTTCATGCCATCCCCCGGATTTCGGTCAGCGGCTCCAGCCGCTCGTCTTGCCGATTCTTTTTCGTGAATCGCAGTTCTTCATACGGGCCGCACACCGGCCGGTAATCGCAATGCCCGCACGCTTCTTTTTGCGGCGCGGGTGGCAGAAATCCCCGGGCGATCGAGTCATCGATGTTCTGGAGCAGTTTGCCGAGAAACGCGCGGGAGCGATCTGTAATCGCAATCTCCGCGAACTTGTATTCCCCCCGCTGCGTCGCGTACAGCAGCCTTCCGGACTCGACTTCCGCGCCGAGCAATTTCCGCGCCGCGAGGCCATAAAGCAAAGGCTGCAAAAATAACCCTCCGCCGACGTACGCCGGAGGATTCTCCGGAGCCTTTCCCGTCTTGTGATCCGTCACCCGCAGCACGCCTCGCGTCGTGTGCCGTTCCACCAGGTCGATCGATCCTCGCAATCGCACTCCTTCGTCCAGGATCGCCTCCTCGCCGGTGCTCGCCGCATCGCGTCCGTCCTGCGAAGGGAGCCCGAACGCAAACTCGAAGTGCTGCGGAATCCAGTCCTCGTCGTTCACCGCGATGTGTTGCAGCCACCCGCGCAGATCGGTTCGCAGATCCTCGATTTCCGTTCCCCAGACGCGTTCGATCGCCGGCGCCAGTTCATCCGCGAACTCCGCGGCAACCAGATTGAGCACGCGATCGGCAATGGCCAGCGCCTCCGGCAGACGGTCGCCGTTTACCGGCAACAACGCCGCTGTTTTTAATTCGCCCAGCAGCCGGAACTGCACCGCGTGAAACAGCGCGCCGCGCGTCAGCGGATCCATTTGTTCCAGCGCCTCCGGGCTCTCTCGCGGGTGAAGTTTGTAGATCCCGTGCAGCGCAAATTGATACGGGCACACGGCGAACCGCTGCAACGAGGACGGCGACCAGGCGCGCGCCGTGAGCCTGTGCCCGTCCAGTGCGGCGAGCGCCCGCGCATCCGTCGTGATCAGCCCGTCGGACTCGCGCCACGTCCTGCTCTCCCATCGATACCAGCGCGCGCGAAGCGACCTTGTCAGGGGCTCGTTGGTTTCTACCAGGTAATGGGCGGATTTCTTGCGATGGAGCGCCACCAGGTCGTACTCGGCATCGTCGATCGCGTCGGCTGCATCGTTGGGCGCGGGCCAGTTCAGCCTCGCCGGCGCGGCTTCTCTGGTGCGTTCCTCGAATTTCTTCAACTCCGGCAGGCTGCCTTGAATCGCGCGCGGCAGTTCCAGGGCATAAAACGAGGGCACTCGCGGACGCGCCTCCGCAACGTCCATTCGAGGAAAGGACACCACCAGTTGTTCGCTCGCCGCGGCGATGGCCAGGTGCAACCGAACCCTCTCCCGATCCACGCGATGATGCCGCAGCAGCAAATTCGCGTCGGCCGCGGTGCGAAACGCATCCAGCAGCAGCGGATCTTCCAAAGCCCTCTGCGGGAACAGCCCTTCGGCGAGGCCCGGAAGAAACACCACCGCGAACTCCTGCCCGCGCGATTCCTCGATCGAACACACCAGCACGCGCGCGTAGCGGCGGTCCGGGGGATCGCGGCGCAGAAATCCGAGGCGCTCGCCCAGCACCTCGGCCACTTCCTCGAGCGTCGCCGGACCCACCTCGCCCATAGGCTCGAATTCCGCCAGAACGCTCAGCACCGGCTCCGGATTCTTGAGCGCGCGCCGCGCCAGTGCGTCCAGGGATTCCAGCCAATCCTTCCAGAACGCCTGCACAGGGAGGGCGTCTAACGTTTCAATCAAAGGAAGCGCGAATTGTTCGAACTGTTGAAGCTGATCGAGTTGCCGATCGAGGTGCCGGCGCGCCGTCTCATCGTCCTCGCGTTCAAGACGCCGCTCGAACTCGCGCTCCAGCCCGCGCAGCCGCCTCGCCCAGCGGTCCCGGCCGCCAATCACCGCGGCATCCACCAGAAGCTTCTCCCAGGCCGACGGCGCGGGCTTCTCGCGATGGTCGGAGGCCGGCTCGGGCAGCGCGGAAGAAAGCAATTCGTCGTCCGCCGGAACCCAGTCCGCCGCGCGGCCCACTTCGGCCGGCACCTGCCCCAGCGACAGATATTCCGCGAACCGCGACGCCGGGCATTTTTCCGCCGCGCACGCCAGCAGTGCCAGAAACGCCCTCCCTCCCGGGTCTGGACGAGCCGTCCCACGGCTGAAGTAGGCAGGAATCCCGGCGCGTCGCAACGCGTCCTCTATCACCGGCTGATACCGGTCGGGGCTGCGCAAAAGAATCGCCATCCGGTCGAAGGGCACTCCGTCGCCGGCGAATCTCAGGATGCGGCGCGCCATCTCGACCGCTTCCAGCGCTTCTCCCGGCGCCGAAAAAATATCAAACGCCCGATCTTCAGACCCATACGCCGGCGGCGATACCGAAAACAGATACCGCCGCAAATGTTCGAGCGACGATGCAGGCTCGCGAACGTCCAAATCCTCCGCCGCGACGCCGACAATCTCCTCGAAATCCTCAGCTCCCGACGTGACCGCCGCGAAAACATCCGCTGCCTGGCCGGTTAAGAAGCGAAAAAACTCGCGATGCGCGAAGGAATCGAGCGGCACATCGAGAAACAATAGCGGCAACCCCAGCCAGCGATGCGAGCGCACTTGCGACGCCAATTCGAACACGCGCGCCAGATCCGCCAGCGACCGCTCTTCCAGTTCCAACGCGTAGCGGGTCAGCAACCGCGCCAGATCCTCTCCCGGCGCGCCCGTTTCCTTTAAAGATGATGGCGCCACGCGGGCCAGCCGCAATTCGCTCAGAGTCCGCGCCAGCGCTCGCGCAAATCCAGGCATGCCCGCCACAGCTTCGAAGTAGGCGAACGGCCGCGACCCGCGCTCCGCGTGAATCATCCGTGCGGCAATGGCCTCAACGCCCAGGGCGCTCAACGGCGCCAGTCCGCGCCGAGCCATCTCCGGCCTTGCCAATTCCGCCGCAAATTGGACCAGAGTCGTCCGATGCAACCCCCCAATTCCGTCGATTTTGTGCGCTATTCCTTCCCCTGCCAAATAGGTAGGTGCGACCAGGACCATTTCGTTATATGCTGAAATGCGGTCACTTAGCACTACCGAGAGGCGACCGTTGGATCGTGATCGAACAATTCGCCGCATGTCTCCCAGTCTAATGGCTTAGAGTGAAAAAATAAAAAAGATTTCTTCACGGTGGGGTAACCCTAGTTAGACAAGTTTCGTTTATACAGATAACTTAAATCCCCGTTACGACAGCGGGCGCTCTCACCCCTTTTCACCCATAGAAAGCGCCCGCTCTCCTCTTTAGCAGGCTGCTGAAAAAGTCGTTCGACAGGCGAAAGCGCCTGTCCCACCACTCTGTCACTGCTTAATTTGCCGTGGTGGGGCAGGCGGTTCCGCCTGCC
>Ga0209415_10020490_pt1 | contig 10268 bp, 7 predicted proteins | sample PeaSoiSIISIP2007_FD_187696 | JGI IMG/M metagenome (GOLD analysis project Ga0209415, IMG submission 187696) | Peat soil microbial communities from Weissenstadt, Germany - SII-SIP-2007 (SPAdes) (version 2) | ecosystem: Environmental > Terrestrial > Soil > Wetlands > Peat | place: Germany...
CGTGTTGCAGTGAAGGCAGATCGTTGTTTGCAAATCGCTTGTTGCCGGCCATCAACTCCGCCAGCGCTGCGTCGGGAGTGGAAACGTCTTGCGCCCGCGCCGACAATGGCAGCGCAAGCTCCAGACCGCCGGCCAGCACTCTAGCGGCGGCTCCGGTTAAGCTCATCTGCAACATGCGGCGTCTCGACAGGGAATGTTCCGCATTACGTGCGTTCATAGGAATTACCTTAAGGTAGATTGGGTATCGCGAAGTGTAACTCGCCGTCCTTCCTGAGACAACCTGATTCGGCAATGTGCCATAATGACGGCGTTATGAAGGCGAAATTGCATCCTTCCCGTCCCCTGCTGGTGATGTTGGCCTTGCTGTTTTCGAGCGTGTGCCTGCTGGCGCAACAACCGTCTCCATCTGCCGCGGCGCCGGAGCCCAAGACCGAAGCCATGGCGTTGGTGAAACAAGGCCAGGATCTCAACAACGCCGGCAAACTGGACGAGGCGATTGCGATGTACCAGAAGGCGCTGCAACTCGATCCGCACCTCTACGACGCAGAGCTTTACATGGGCGTGTCCCTCGATTTACAGGGCAAGTATGCGGAAGCGCGCCAGCATCTGGCCAAGGCGATCGAGCTCGCCTCCGAGGCGCAGACTACACAGTCCTTGCGGGTAATGGCTGTTTCCTACGCCTTCGAACACAACACCGCCAAGGCATCGGAGTACGAACGGCGAGCTTTTGATCTGCAATCCAACTGGAGCAGGTATGACGATGCGGCCGGCACGGCCAACGAGCTGGCTCGCATCTATCTTGAATCCGGCGACCTGGACAACGCTTCCCGCTGGTATCAGACTGGACAATCGACCGCACTGAAGAAACCCCATATCACCCAGCCCGAGAAAGATGTGTGGAATTTCCGCTGGGAGGCCGCGATGGCCCGCATCACCGCGCGCCGCGGGCAAGCCGACAAGGCGCAGCAGCATCTGGCCGCGGCCAAAGCCATGCTGGACAAGGCCGACAATGCCGACCAGTTCCATTTCTATCCTTATCTCGTTGGATATGTCGCATTATATGGCGGCGATTACAAAACCGCGATTGCGGAGCTGCCAAAAGCGGGCCTGGAAGACCCTTTTGTGTTGAGCTTGTTGGCGCAGGCTTATGAGAAGTCCGGCGACAAGGCGCACGCGATCGAGTATTACCAGAAGGTCCTGACCATCAATCTGCACAATCCGTCGAATGCCTTTGCCCGCCCGCTGGCGAAGGAGAAATTGGCGGTGCTCGCTCCCGCGGCAGCCGTGCAATGACCCTATGAAGGCGAGGGTAGAGCGGCGCCTTAGCGCCGCGTTCGCGCCGGGGCAAGTTATGGGGCTGCCCTTTTTTTGTATGAGACAGGCTTGACACCAGCCTGAAGGCTGGCTCTACCTACTCCAGCTCGTCCGCCAGCCGCTGTACGGTGTGCTCGACCTTGATCTTCGAACCGTTCTTGTCGACGCCTCCACGGATTTGCATTACGCAGCCGGGACAATCCATCACCACCAGCGGCGCCCCAGTCTCTTTAATGTTCTTCAGCTTGCGTTCGAGAATGGGCGCGGAAATCTCCGGCAGCTTCAGCGAGTACGAACCACCCATCCCGCAACACATGTCGGCTTCGTACATCTCAGAAATTTCGAAGCCGGCCTTGGTCAGCAACTCGCGCGGCTGCTGCGAGACGTTCAACGTCCGCTTCAGGTGACACGAATCGTGATACGTCACCTTGCCTAGCTGCTGGCCCTCTTTGAATGTCAGGCGGCCTTCGTCAACCAGCTTCTTTACCAGCGTTGAAAAATCGACAACCTTGGCCGCTAGTTTGCGGGCACGGGGGAGTGAATCCGTCTGGCCGAGGCTTTCGAACGTGCTTATGAAGTCGTGCTTCAGCGCGACGGTGCACGTTGGACACGCCGATATCACGTACTCGACATCCTGCTCTAATAAAGCCGTGATGTTGTCGTTCGCGTTCTGCGCGGCAACTTCGTACGCACCGCTGAAGCGCGCAGGCGCGCCGCAACAGGTCTGGCCTTCGGGGAAGATAACTTCGATTCCAGCCTTGTTCAGAATTTTCACGACAGCCTCGCCCATCTCCGGATAGGCAAAATCGATGAGGCAGCCGGAATAGAACGCAGCCTTCTCCTTCTGCTTCGGCTGCTCGATCTGCTTGAACTTGTCGCGCAGGGGAACGTCGGCGATCGCCGGCAGGCTGCGGAATTCCGTCAGGTCGGAGAGGAAAACCGGCAGGTGGCGGATGAAGCCGTCCTTCTTGAGCGGCTTCTGTGCCAGCGATGCCGTGCGCAGCATCGAGTGAAACAGCTTGCGATTGTTGACGACGGAGAAGATGGCTTTCTGCGCGAACGGCTGCCCCTTTTCGACAGCGAGGCGGCGGCGCAGTTCCAGAATCAGTCCCGGGATGTCGATCTTGCCGGGGCAGAACTGAGTGCAGTTGCCGCACTGAATGCAGAGGCTCTGGATCTCGTCGGACGACTTCAGCGCGTCGAACCACGCAGTCAGAATCGTGCCGATGCCACCGGTATAAATCTTCCCGAAGACGTGGCCGCCGACCAGCCGAAAGACCGGACACACATTCAGACACGACGCGCAGCGGATGCATTGCAGCGCCTGTTTGAACTTCGGGTCTTGCGACATCTCGGTGCGGCGGTTGTCCATCAGGATAATGTGCAACTGCTTGGGCGTGCCGTCGGTGTTGGGCACCGGCCCGCTAATGATCGAGACGTAGCTGGTGAGCAACTGCGCGGTCGCGCTGCGCGGCAACGCGGTGAGCACCGGCACGACGTCGGCAAAGTCGGACATCAGCTTCTCGATGCCGACAATAGCGACATGGATCTTCGGCAGCGTTGTAACCAGCCGCGCGTTGCCCTCATTGGTAATGATGACCAGGCTGCCGGTTTCGGCGACCGCAATGTTCGCACCGGTGATGCCCATCCCGGCGCTGAGGAACCTGGTGCGCAGCTTGCCGCGCGCAAACTTCACCAGCTTGGGGATGTCGGGCATCTGGCCCGCTTCGACCTCCTGGCTGAAGACGTCCGCGACCTCTTCCTTAGTCATGTGGATGGCGGGCATCACCATGTGCGATGGCGTTTGCTTCGCCAGCTGCACGATCCACTCGCCCAGGTCGGTCTCGCGAACTTCGATGCCAGCCTTCTCCAGATAAGGGTTGAGGTGGATTTCTTCCGATGCCATCGACTTCGACTTGACCACACTCTTCACGCCGTTTTGCTGCGCTAGTTCGAGAATGTACTCACGGACCTTGGCGGGATCGTCGGTGCGAAATACTTTGGCGCCACGCGCTTGAGCCTGCTGCGTGAAGCGCTCAGCGAGTTCGTCCAGATGCGAAGCGGCGTAGCCCTTCCGCTCGGCGATCTGGGTGCGAACAGCTTCGAAATCGATGCCTTCGTAAGCTTTCTTGCGGCTGATGCGGTAGGCCTCGGAGAAGCGTCCCAGCGCGCCGGTGAGGTTGGGATTGTGCAGAGCGGTGTTGATCGACTCGCGGAATTCTTTGCGCATCAGTTCACCCCTGCCATGTCGTCAACGAAGACGATGATGAGTTTCTCCGGGCCATGAACGCCGATGGTCAGCACGCGTTCGATGTCGGCCGTGCGGCTTGGTCCGGTGATAAACGAGATGTAGTTGGTCTGCTCCGGGCGCAGTTTGCCGAAGATCGCCGGCATATCGGGAAGCAGCCGGTTCGTCTCAACGATTGCGATGTGGATATTAGGAAGCGTCGAGACCAGACGCCGATCCACGGGCGACGCATCCTGGACGAGTGAACCGGTATTGGCCATCGCCCAATCAAGTTGGCTGATGCCAATCTTTGACGCGGCGGCGCGCTCGCGCGTGACCTCGAAGCTCAAGCCGGGAACTCGCTCGCTCAGGAGGTCCTTGTTGACGCCGCGGAGGAACGGGCAATCAGCCCAAACTGCGTAGTACTGCGGCGAATCGGCTACACCGGTCTCCTGCAAATATTGGACGATGAAATTAAGTGCCGCCGTCTTGTGCGGGAAGCGCTGGACTTCTGCGCTCACCGCTTCCGCGCGTAGTTTGAAGGTGTCGAAGATGGAAGTCATGGGAACTCGCTTTTCGCTATTGGTTTTTCGCTCTTCGCCAGAAGCACATGTAGGGATCCCGGACGAAAAGCGAACAGCGAGAAGCGAATAGCGACGTTCTCAGCATGACAGGCAGATGAACGTCATGCTGTGACATGCGTCGCCAGAGATTGTGACCGGATCACAAAGGCAGTTTCGAGTTTCAAGTTTCCAGTTTCGAGGGGAGCAAACTGGCCTGGAAATTCGGGTGGGAAGTGGTTTGTGTGGACTGTACAGATCGAGGAAAACAATTGGACTCGAGTTTCGAGTGCGACGGACCGACCGTCGCCAACTCGAAACTATTTTCAGAGCTCAAGCTTCGAGTTCCGGCTGCCGTGACGGCAACTCGAAACCCGAAACTTGAAACTCGAGACTACCTCGTTGCAACTCTCTAGTGCACCACCAGGTGCGTGAACGGAACTACATACGCTATCAGGAATACAAAGATACCGACCAGCACCGCCAGCGCAATGCTATGCCAGAAGACGTAGCGCAAGATGTCTCCCTCGTGTCCATACCACTGCGTCGCGGTGCTGGCGACGACGATACTCTGGGCGTCGATCATCTTGCCCATCACGCCGCCGGCGCTGTTGGCCGAGGCCATCAGGATCGGCGACGTATTCACCTGCTGCGCGGTGATCTTCTGCAGGCTGCCGAAGAGCACGTTGGACGACGTATCCGAACCGGTCAGCGCCACGCCCAGCCAGCCCAGCATCGTGCCGAAGAACGGATACAGGTGTCCGGTGCGCGCGAAGGCGAGACCCATGGTCGCGTCCAGCCCGGCATAGCGGGTCATGAACCCAATAGCCATCATGGCCGCAATCGTCACCAGCGAGAATCGCACCTTCATCAAGGTCCGGCCATAAATGACGAAAATCTTCTTAACGCTCAGCCCCATAATCAAGCCGGAGATGAGGGCCGCCAGCAGAATGCCGGAGCCGGTTGCGCTCACCCAGTTCAGGCCAAATACTGCCGGCTCCTTCGTCGGCTTGGCCACTACCGGCGGGATCCGCAGCGCCAGATTGTTCAAACCGCCGACCACGAACTGCGGGTTGGTAACTTTACTGGGCGGCGTTTGCCACGTTGCCATCGAGGTGAAGACCTTTTCCGGAGTATTCATGAATTTCTTGCCGGTCTGGGAGCCCCACACGAAGACGATGACGCTGAGAATGATCCAGGGCACCCAGGCGCGAGTGACGTCGGCGCGGCTGAAGCCGTGAGCAGCGCGGTGCTCGGTCTTGGCTTCTTCCCCTTCGAAGGTATAGACCCGCTTGGGATGCCAGATGAACAGGAAGCCAACCAGGCATGCCATCGAAATTACCGATGAGCCGATATTCGCCAGCCACGGCCCATGCAGGTTGGAGATGAGAACTTCCGGTATCGCGAAGCTGACACCAGCCACCAGAATGGCCGGCCAGATTTCCAGCATTGATCCCCAGCCGGCAAAGGCAGCGATCAGCCAGAACGGCACCAGAACGCAGAACGGCGCCAGAATGCGGCCGGTCATCGCGCCGAGCGTGATTTCGCTGTAGCCCGTGACCTTGGCCAGAGCGATGATGGGTGTGGCCAACGCGCCGAACGCGACCGGCGCGGTATTGGCGATCAGCGACAGGCCGGATGCCTGCAGCGGCGGGAAACCTAAGCCGATGAGAATCGCGGCTGTAACGGCTACCGGAGTTCCGAATCCCGATGCACCCTCGAAGAATGCGCCGAAGCAGAACGCGATCAGCAGTAGTTGCAAACGCCGGTCTTGCGTGATGCCGGTCATGCTGTGTTGCAGCACATTGAATCGTCCCGCTTCACAGGTCAGCTGGTACATAAAGATGACGTTCAGCACGATCCAGCCAATGGGGAACAGGCCATAACCGATTCCATAAACCGCCGTTACCGCGGCCATGCGGCCCGGCATGTGGAAGGCGAAGATCGCCACAATCAAGGCGGTCGTCAGTCCAAGCAATGCTGCGTAATGCGCCTTCACATGGCCCAGTGCCAGGCTGCCCAGCAGCACCACCACCGGCAATGCGGCGATCAGTGTCGAAAGCAACCAATGCCCGAGGGGATCGTATCCCTGCGACCAGGGAGCGGTTACCGACGGTAGCTTGAGGATGATTACGGAGATGACGGCCGCGATGATGACGAAGATCGCGGAGGCGAGCGGACTCGCTTTTGGCGGCGTGCCCTTCGGCGGCGCGGTTACCGGAGGAACAGGAGTTTGAGTCTTGGTGCTCATGTGGTTCTCACCGATGTTGCCAGCATGTGGCAAGCCTTTCCTCGAATTTTTTCGTTCCAAGGAGTTCGTGGCCCGGCAGCGACGGAGTGTCCCAATAAGCTGGGAATGTAATCGATCGCCCTCCGGCGCGTATCTCCGAATCAGGCTGGCTAGCTGGGCGGGAAGGTTCGAGCCAACCGTAAGCACGGAGATCGCAAAGATTATCGCACCGCGTAGCAGGGTGCCAACAGAAAACTAGACGAATAATGGTTGATTGCGAGTGACCCATGTCACTTTTGGCTGTGACGCATGGCTGTTTTTCGCACAGGGACTCACGCTCTTCGGGACGGCGACGGCGGAAGCGCCGGGCTTTAGCCCGGCGAAATTGGACGATCCAAGAATGGCTTCAGCCACGGTCTCCGGGATTAGCCATTCAACATCGTTAGCAGCATCACGACGTCGCTCTTGGCGTAGATCGCGTGTGGCAGGTTGGCTTCCATGAACACCCATGAGCCCCTGGACAGTTCCTTTTCCTCGCCGTCCAAAGTGACCCGAGCCTCGCCGCTCAAGATTTCAATGATCGCCGGAACCGATGCGGTGTGTTGCGAAAGTTCCTGTCCGCTGGCGAAGCCGAAGAGCACGATCTTGACGCGATCGTCGCGGTGAAGGGTGCGGCTCAGCGTTCCATCCTTGGGGATTTCAAGCTCGTTCAGCAGGTTCTCGATAGCCACGTAGTTGGGCACATGCTCCTCCGGAATTCGGCAGCGGTGAACATGATATCCGAGCGCAGCAGTTCCAGTCGCTTAGGGATTGCGTGCGTCCACCGGATAGAAGTCGGGCTTATGACGCACTTTCCGCCACAGCTGCGGCACGAACTCACTGACCGCATTGGACAGGGCGCGGCCACCAAAGCCCATCCCAGTGCGAATCAAGGCGTGCTGCCAATCGGCCTCGCTCGGCACGCGCCAGGTGTTGGAGAGAAAATTGTTGCCGAATTCAGCAACGAATCGTGCATAAGCTAAGTGACGTTCTCCATCGGGTTGGTAAGCGCGGAAGGTGAGATCGATGGCGTTCTTCACTCGGCCTCCGAACGGCGCGTGAACGGTGTGAAAGTAGCGCGGATCTTCGCCCCAGGCCGCTCCCAAACCGGCTTCAATCGCATTGCCCGTAGAAATTCCCGTCAAGCGCATGCCATAACGCTGAGCGAAGCCGTCCCAATGGGAACCGTATTCGTGAGGGAAGTTGAACGCAGTCCCTATGGCTGCGGAAAACAAGCCGCCGGTCAGGCTCTTCGGGCCCACTGTCGCACGCGCAAACCAGCTTAACCTGCCCTCTGCGGTAATCGGGAGGTAATCGCCCGGAGTCTTGGGAATAGCATGAATGTAGTGCTCGAAGCTATAGGAGTCTTTGGGCTGATTGACAACAGGAGTGGAGCCCCCATTTGCGCGGCGGCCGACGCCAGCAGCATAAGTCCGGCGCACGTCGATAGGATCAACAGCCGCAGCGATGCGGCGAGCAGTTCCAGGCTCATCTCCAGAGGTCTCTTTCCAGCAATGTCATTTTCTCCCCGCAGTTCGTAGGGCGGTAGAGAATAGGATGCATTTTGACCGGGCGGCGACGGTCGCCGAAACATTGTCCGTCGGCAAAACCGTTGTCAGTGGTAGGGGTAAAAGATGAAGAAAGCCAGCGACAGAGCGGTGAGCACCCAGAGTCCCGGTTTCAACTCCCGGCTCTTGCCGGCAACGATCTTGCAAAGGGGATAGAGCGCGAAGCCCGCGCAGATTCCAATCGCAATATTGAACGTAAAAGCCATGAGCGAAACAACTGCAAAAGCTGGAATCGATTCACTGTAGTCGGAGAAGTCGATGTGGGTGATCGGCTCCAGCATGAACAGTCCCACTATGATCAGCGCCGGCCCGTACGCTACCGCCGGAATTGCAGCCACCAGCGGTGCAAAGAAGAGCGCCAGCAGGAAGCAGCTTCCGGTGACCAGGACGGTAAGTCCAGTTCTGCCGCCCACCTCGATTCCCGTTGCTGACTCCATATAAGCACCCGAGATTGTAGTACCGAGGGCTGGAGCGATGCAGGTGGTAACGGCATCCACCAGCATGGGCCGCTCAATCTGCGGGAGCTGGCCGTCCTTATCCAGAAAGCCGGCGCGCGCGGACACCCCGATTAGCGTCCCCATGGTATCGACGAATGCCATAACGAACATGGTGAGCACAACCGGGAAGGCTTGCCACGTCAGCGCTCCGCGGAAGTCGAGTTTCCACAGGATGGGCGCGAGGCTGGGTGGCAAGCTGACCAGCCCATGAGGCGCTGCCGCGACTTTACTAACGAACGCGACAATTGCGGTGATCACAATGCCAATCAGGATGGCTCCCGGAACTTTGCGGATAAGGAGGATGGCCTGCAGCACAATACCGAATATCGCTACCAGCGCCGCCGGCGAGGCCAGATGTCCCGCCTGCACCGGAGCGCCGGGAACGCCGACTCTGACCAGGCCTGCTTCGTTGAGTCCAATGAAAGTTAGGAAAAAGCCCATGCCGACCGCGAAGCTGAAACGCAACGATGTGGGCACGCCTTCGACGATCCAGAAGTGGCGCTTGGCGACGGCGCCGCTGATGGGCGCCCACGCGATGCCCTTCCAGTCTGGATCCATGTAGCCGAGAAACTTGAGATCCGGCCAATTGCCTTGCCAGCCGCCGCTGGGGAGCCAGAATTGATCCGACTGTCCCTGCAGGCTCAGCGGATCGACGAGGCGGAGCTGCTCGGCCTCACCTTTCAAGGTCCAGGTGAAATCCTCCGGCTTACCATCGAAGAACGGGCCGTCGTCCTCGGACATGTCGGAACCCAGAAAGCCGTCGGAACGATTTGCCGGGCTGACGGCGCGGACCCGACGCAGCGCCGGGACATAGGCCCACGCGGAATCGCGCTTGAGCGGATCACGGTACCGCCAGGTCAGTGCCGCGGTGCCGTTGAGGTCCGCCGGCGAGACGACCAGGTTGAGCAGCCGCGCGCTGAAATTCTGGGGATTCGCCGGGCGCTCCCGCTCCGGCACGCCATCGTAATACTCAAAGCTCACGTGAACGTCGGTGCGCCGTTCGAGCGCTTTTCGGCCGATCCAGTTGAGCTGGGACTCGGCGTACAGGGTCCCAAAGTACCAAGTTCGATAGAAGTAATTCCACACCACCTTGGCGCCCGCCTTGGGATCTGCCGCGTCGATGATCGGGAAGGGGAAGCCAAGGATATACGGCGGCTGCTTTCCCGCCCCCTTTTCGATGATGGTGCCCGTCGCATCGACGTCGAGCTGCCCGGCGTTTTTTTCGCTGCCGGCGCGAAAGTCGGGAGGCCAGGTGTACTTGCCGTCGGGCCAGTCGACGATCGGGTTTGCGTATTCGCCCGTCTGGTAATGTTTGAGGATTTCCGGCGGCAACAAGCCTTCGGCCTTTTGCCAATTCGTTTGATTGAGCACGTCGCCGGCCTTGAGACCGCCCGCACCGGCGGACTCCTGCGCCCCCGCCGGGTGGACGAGCCACAATGCGAGCAAGACGATCGAAGTCCGAATAAACATCGCGCCTCCTTTTCGCTGGCGATCCGGAACAAGCCCACACCTGCCTTCTGGGCCCTGGCGGACCGCAGCCCACCTGATCGAAGCTGCACTCGATGCGGCCGAACTTATCGCGGACGCCAGCGTCTTGGAAGCGGCCAATAGACTTAGATGCGTACCGGGCGCCGCGGGATGAAGACGAAGCCGGCACCCTTGCTGATCTTGGTGATCGCCACCTCGGGTGGCTCAGCAGAGGGTTCAGCGTCTTCATCGATCGTGACCTGCCATGCCAGTCGGGCGCCGGAAACCTCGCACGGAGTCAGTACCGCCCGGGGGTTCACGATGCGGACCATTGCGTCCAGCGCCCGGTGCGGCTGGCGATCGAGG
>Ga0209415_10020491_pt1 | contig 10267 bp, 10 predicted proteins | sample PeaSoiSIISIP2007_FD_187696 | JGI IMG/M metagenome (GOLD analysis project Ga0209415, IMG submission 187696) | Peat soil microbial communities from Weissenstadt, Germany - SII-SIP-2007 (SPAdes) (version 2) | ecosystem: Environmental > Terrestrial > Soil > Wetlands > Peat | place: Germany...
GTCCTCCCTCGACATGGGCGACGCGGGGCGGTGGTTGTTCGGTATCGCCGGCGGGTTCGCCGATCGGGGGCCGTCGAGCTTCGACATCTCGATCAGCAAGTCGATTGAGACCGAGACCTACACCGACGCGAGCGGCGAGAAGATGGGCGCGTACGGTGGCGAGCTCGCGTACTACTATGATCGCACGTGGGGTCTCGTGGTCCAGTGGAGCAACTACGACACGTGGAACTACACGGACCAGAACGGCGTCGTGCACCAGATTCCGACCGATCCGAGCTGGAACATCACGGTCGTGCGTCGTATCGCCATGAACTTCGCGATCTACGGCGCGTACGGGAACAGTGAGACGTACGCCCTCGATCAGAAATGGCAGGACGGCAGGAGCTGGGGGATTTACCTGCAGTATCTGTGGTAGCGTAGCGTTCGAAGGCGGTTCTACCTTAGAGCGGGCACACGGCGCCCGTGCACAGGTGCGCCGTGTGTTTTATAGGGGCACAGCGCGAGGTCCCGGTGTCCCCGCGGGCATTGGAGGCTCGCCCCCTTGGTACCGGGACGTGTCGCTCGCCCCGGCGGGCTGGCGGGCCAACGCTCGTGCCATACATTTGACGCTAGTGCCGCTGCCGACCGGGCGACACCGCCTGCCGAGCGAGCCCAGTCGCCGTGGCCATTCCCGTCAACACGCCGCGTCCGTTCCTGCCGTTCCGGACGCTGCCGGTCGTCCACCCACCTCTACCTATCGCCTGATGGCTCAGACTGTTGGTTGGTTCGATCCAACGCCAAGAGGTGGATTCGTCCGCCTCGCCGAGCACAGCTTCCTGCCGGCCCCGGGAGATGTGGCCGTTCGCCACCCGGGACTCCGCCGCGGTGACGCCGTCACCGTCGAAGGCGGACGGGTGCTCGGCGTGAACGGCTTGCCGCCCGGGACCGGGTTGAACGACCGGCCCGAATTCGCGAAGCTCGGCGCGACCCACCCCACGCGGCCCTTGGCGCTCGAGACCGCGTCAGCCTCAGGGCTCCGGACATCCGATATCCAACGCACGATCGACCTCGTTTGCTCTCTCGGATTCGGGCAGCGGGCCCTGATCGTGTCGCCTCCCAAGGCTGGCAAGACGATCGTGCTCCAAGCCGTGGCTGAAGGTGTGGCCCTCACGTACCCTCATTGCGAGTTGCTCCTCCTGCTCGTGGACGAGCGTCCGGAGGAGGTGAGCGAGCTCGTGGACTGGGGGCGCGGCACCGTCATCGCCTCGAGTTTTGACCTCCCGCATGAGCGTCACGTGGCGGTCGCCGAGATGGCCTTTGAGCACGCACGGCGCCAGGTGGAACTCGGGCGCGACGTCGTCATCGTGCTCGACTCGCTCACGCGGTTGGCCCGGTCGCACAACACGACCGCAAAGAGCAGCCACCGTACGTTGTCCGGCGGTCTCGACGCGAACGCGCTCGCCAAGCCGAAGGCTCTCTTCGGCGCGGCACGTGCGGTCCCGGACGGTGGATCCTTGACGGTGATCGCCACCGCGCTCGTCGAGACCGAGAGCCGTATGGACGACATCATTTTCGAAGAGTTCAAGGGCACCGGGAACTCCGAGCTACGACTGTCGAGGGAGCTCGCCGACCGGCGCATTTACCCGGCGGTCGATATCGCAGCAAGCGGGACCCGGCGGGAGGAGCTGCTCGCCGACGCCGAGACCGTCGCGCGCCGCCAGGCGCTGCGCCGGGCCCTCGTCGGCCTGCCGCCCGATCAGGCAATGTCAGCCTTGCTCACGCACCTGCGCCGCACCAAGACGAACGCGGAGCTCCTGCGGCAATTTGCCCCCGACGCGGGCCGCTAGAGCCCGACCAGCGGGCTCCCGTCTATACGACGGGCTAGTGCTGCCCGTTCCCTCGCCCGGCATCCAGGCTGATCGGCCCCGCCCCGAAATGGGCAATGAGCAGCGCGCCGCCCAGTAGCGAAAGGTTCTTGAAAAACATGGCGGCCTGGACCTGGGCCATCATCGGATCCGTGACGGCCCAGAAGTTGTGCATCATGAGGGTCACCGGCACGAGAAACACGACGATGAGCCACGCGCCAGCCCGAGCGCGGAAACCCACTGTAATGAGTACCCCGCCGACGAAGGCGATCACGCCGGAGAGCGGGACGAGAACCCCCGCCATGGGTACGCCTTGGTGTGCGGCGTAACCAATGCCCATGGCTGAGAAGTGGTGAAGCGGGGTCATCAAGAAGATGACGGCATATAGAAAGCGACCGAGTGGGACGAGGTAACGCATCGCGAGCCTCTTCTTTATAAGTGGAGTAGTGCCGCGCCCCCCGTGTCGGGGTGCGTTCGTCGCACCCTTTCCCCCGGGCGAGCAAGCTCAATGACCCAACGCCGCCCGGCTGAACGCAGTTCCGACGGAAGCACCGATGGCGTTTAAGTTGCTGTCCTCCAGTGAGTTAAGCCGCTTGGATCAGTTCTCGGTCGTCCGGCGGGCGTTTGGTAGTTCGGATCGTCGCGTGGCATATTGGGCCCCCCAATGACTCCAGCTAAAGCCGTGTGGGTCTTTCGGATCGTGCATCAGGACACGGGCAAGCCCGCGCAGGGCGTGCCCGTCACTGTGCTCGACGAATCCGGCGATCCCGCTGGCTATTGGGTAAGCGAGGCGGACGGGACGCTCGCGATTCCCCGTCGACCGGGTCCGAGGCTGCGCCTTCGTGTCGGGTTGCGGAACGAGGAGCCGATGGAGCTCGCGACGGCGAGTCTTGGTGACGAGCCCGTCGACCTCGCCGCGCCGAGCTTCGTGCCGGCGGGTTCGCTCGCCGAGCGCCCTGAGCGCCCGACGGTTCCACCCGGTGAACCGGTGGAAGTCCCCGCTCATGTGCTCTACTTCCAGCGACTGGCGCTGTTCGCGGACCGGGCCACCGCAGTCGGGGCAGGTAGCGACAACGTGGCGGACTTCTTCGTGCCGGCTCCTGAGCCCGCCGCCGTGATGCGGTATGGAGTCGTCGTCGAGATCGAGGAGCTTTGGGCCTCGCTCGGCGTGCAGTGGGGGGAGCTCTTGTACAGCGTCTCCCTCACTCCGGGTGACGAGGCGAGACTCGCCGTCCTCGACGGGCGCTGGCGTCGTGACGTCGAGGGTCGGGAGCGTCCGCTGCAAATCCTGGCCCGGATGGTCGGCACCTCGATGCTCGGCGATCTGGTGACGGCATTGCGTCCCGAGCTGCAGCTTGAGCCCTTCTCGGTTTCCACGCCGGACTTGGCGGCTGCAGCCGCGGACAGCGTCGGATTGATTCGCGAGCGGACCGAGCGCATGAGCCAAGCGCTGCGACGCCGACCGCTCGGCGTCGTCGACGTCAACGCCGAGCCCGCACCGGGCGGCGCGATTCGCACCGTCCGCAACACAACCGCGGACCGCGTCGTCACCTTCCACTTCTTCGAGCCCCTTGAGCGCTTCCGGGTGGTCGTGCGGACACCGCGGCTCCGGCCGGTGCTCTTCGTGCCGTTCCGTCTGCCCAACGTCGCGACGCCAGACGTGATCCGTCGCTTCGGGTACATCTTCCGGCGGACGCTGCTCGACCGGGCCATGGTGCCGCTGCTTGACCTCCTGCTCTCAGGGGAGAACGCGGACGCGCGGGTCTCCCGTCTGATCGAGCATGTCGAGGCAAACCTGTTGTACTACTCGACCGCGATCCTCGCCGCGGGGGACCCTGGGGCCCGCCTCCTAACCCTCGCGAAGATGCGGGCCCCGAACGGCGTGCCGCTGACGGACGTGATCGAGAACACGGTTGCGGGACGCGTGGGCAACGCGGTCGCGTTCCCGTTGCGCACGATGGAGTTGTTGCCGGCCGCCTGGCGCGAGGCGCTCGCCGCCTATGAGGCGCGGCCGCCGCGGATTACGGAGGAGTTCGCCGTCACGATCCCCCACCCGGGCGTCTGGGTCGCGGCCCAGCCGCACGAGCCGATGCAGCGCGTCGAGGCGCAGAGCGCGGCAGGCTGATCGGGGCTAGGCCCGCACCTGGTTGCGGCCCCCCTCCTTCGCAGCATACAGCGCGCGATCGGCGGTACGCAGGACCTCGTCAGGCGTCGAACGCTGGCCTTTGGTGTCGGCCAGTCCCGCGCTGATCGTCACCGCGACGGCTACAGGTCTCGTGCGCGAGGGTTTCCCGGCACCACGCTTGCGGCGCAGGCGGCGCCGGACGATGAACCGCGTGTCGGCGATCGCGCGACGCACGGCTTCGATATATGGCAGTGTGTCAGCCGTCGTCCGATCGGGGAAGACGATCGCGAACTCCTCGCCTCCATAGCGGTACGCTCGTCCCTCACCGTCGACCTTCGACAGCTTCGTCGCGACCATCTTGAGAATCTGGTCCCCCGCATCGTGCCCGTAGTGGTCGTTGAACCGTTTGAAGTGGTCCACATCGATCATCGCCACCGCGAACGTGCCGCCGAGTTGTTGCAGCGCTTCGACCAAGGCCCGGCGCCCGGGCAATCCGGTGAGGGCGTCCAGGTAGGCCAGCCGATGCGAGCTCTCGGCGGTCACGACCACGAGAATCAGGCCCGCCGTGCCGAGGAAGATCCCGGAGGCGGGGCCCGGGTAGAGATTCGCGAGCGGAGCGAGCGGCATAGGAACGTGCCGCGCCAGCACCGCGGCGAGCGAGGCAATAATCGCCCACACGAAGCTCCGGTCCATCGGGTCCGTTTCAAAGACCAGCGGCGCGGCCGCGGCCGCGAGGGCCACCGCAAACGCTAGGACACCCACTTGGATCAGATGAAGCCTCGGAATCCACGGGGCCGTGAACAGAGGGTGCTCCAACAGGGTCGTGGTCTGGACGGGGGCGTTGCGAGCTGCGAGGACCACCGCGACCACCTCGAGCGCCATCACGCCGAACGTGACGAGACCCGCACGCGTGAAGATCCCGCGGTCGGGCCGGAGTGCGAGGATGGCCAGATTGAGGGGCAACAGCACACTCACCGCATCCCACACCGTGCGCTCGAACAGCCCCGATTCCGGGAGGTGGAGCGCCGCGGTGCTCAAGGCGAGGGCAACCGTTGCGAAAAAGAGCCGGCCGCGCGCCAGACGCCAGGCGAGCAAGGCACCGACGACGTAGACCGTCGTCGGGAAGAGCCTCGCCGCCGCGGGCAGACTCGCGCGGAGCGCGGGCACCTGGAGAACGACGCCCGCGGCGGCTAAGAGGACCCCGTCCGGGACAAGGAAAGACACCCACCGCTTGGATGATCGCGCTGTCATGGCGAGGGCAGTCCTCGTGTCGCGGGACGAGAGGTGGAGATGCGGAAACCTCTACCAGTGATTCACCAACGGTCAACTCGGGCTCGCCGCCTGGTTGCGTTGGTTGCTCGGCGGTGGCGATATTTGGCCCCGGCGCCGCGATGCCCTTGCCCGGCGGTATCGTCTAGGGGACTAGGACGGAGCCCTCTCAAGGCTCAAACACGGGTTCGAATCCCGTTACCGCTACTTGTCCCACCGCGTCGTGTGGCGATCCCCGTCGCCCCCATCGTCTAACGGTCAGGACACCACTCTTTCAAGGTGGGAACAGGGGTTCGATTCCCCTTGGGGGCATTCGAGTTCCGCACATCGGGACAGGTTCGCGGCTCATCGTACGGAACGGATCTACTCGTGCCCCCCTCGACGAGCTGCGCGATGCTGTCGAGGTTGCTAATAGAATGCTCACGAGCGGCGAAGTCTCGCTCCACCTCGCGACCCAAGCCCTCGATCCGTTAGTCCCGCGTCAGCCGCACCGCTTTTTAGCGCATCGCCCACCCGCAGCGGTGCGAAGAGACTTGCCCCGGCGCTCGGCGACTAGCGTCCAGTGAACGATGACAGCCGAGGGGAAGGGCAGAACAGTGAGGGTCTTCCAGAATTCGTCTGCGGCCGACTCGACGAGGACGAGGATGACCGTGACTGCGCTCAGCAATAGACAGATACCGGCACCGCCGGTCGAACCCAGCGACCGCCGGGCGACCTAATCGGCGGGTAGGGTTGCCGGCCGCTGGAAGAGTACGACCAGGTTGTAAGGGAGAGGGCGCCGAGATCGGATGAACCGCAACCCCCAATGGTTCGCTTGTCGAGTGAGCCAGTGCACTGTGAAAAGGTTCATGCGGAACCCATGGGACGCTTTGACTCCCAACGCGTATAGATAGCCGCCGAGGGACGCGCGCGGGGCTTGAATCACCAACCTCCCGCCTGGTACCACGAGATCGCAAAGGTTTCGGAAAGCGATCTCTGGGCGTACGACGAAATCCAGCACACCGGAGCACACGACGACGTCATACTGCGCGGCGAGATGGATATGCTCCACGTCGCCGACCAACGCTCGGTCAACCTTTCCCTTGAGGTTATGAATCATCCTGGGCGACAGATCTACCACTGTGACGCGAAGGCCGGCTGCTTTCGCTGCTAGCGCATAGACCCCACCCCCGCATCCCACGTCGATCATAGTCGCGACCGATGGGTCTTCGAATGCCGCAAGGTCGAAAAGAGCTTGTCGCTCTCGCGCACTGAGGTGCCTTCGCAGGCCGCGTTCGGCCCGCCCAGTGTATGCATCCGCCTCAGATTCGAAGTGGCGCGCGGCGCGAGCTTTGTCCTGAGCGTAGACCTGGAATTTGGTCAAGCCCCTACTCATGGCAAACCTCGGCGGCAGGACGGTCACGTTGAAGCAGGCTCCTGGCCGTGTCAAGGTTCTCCGGCCCCGATGTCATACCCACACGTGGAGCATGACGGGCGCCGCCCGTTGGCCCTGCGATGCCTCTTAGGCGGCATTGATACCGCGGGCTGAGCCGCCGCAACACGGCCATCATCCGGTCCGCATGGCTCGGGTCAGGGTAGGTGGTGATCGCAACCCGCGGCGTGTCGCGAGCGATGGTGGCGTTAGGAAGGGATGGGTAACATCGCTGAAGAGGACCGTGCTGCAGGGCTTCGAAATGGTGGCCCGGAGCGTGCGCCTCGTGTTACGGACTTCCAGAGCTCTCGGGGCGCAGCACCAGGTCCACTCCCATGAAGAATTCCTTCCACACGCGGGTGTCCATCCCAAGACTCAGGTGCTGGAGGCCGGGCGTGAAATCGTGCAGCTCGGTGGCGGGGATTCGGAACTTGGCGAGCACCCGTTCGTTCCCAGAGTCCGGAAAGATCCTGATGGCGGCGGTGAGAGCCCTTTGCTCGCTGCGCACGGTTATGGTGCCGACGGCGCTCGCCGTGACGGTATCCCCTTGCTTTGCGACGGCGACTACGCTGTCCAGCGTGAACGCGATGTTCGGGTACCGCACGGTCTCGAGCACCTGGCGCATCAAGGCGTCCCGCATGGCTTCCCCGGTGGCAAGCGCGTCCGCCCGGACTGTGAACTTGCCACGGATGCCTTGCCAGTGGGTCGTGTCGCCCGTCACTTCACCGCTCACGGCTTCGGAGCACAGGTGGCGCACCTTTCGGCGCGGATAGAGAGGTACGTGTACCGTGTCTTCTGTGTCCGTGAATCCGGTCGTAGAGCGGGACGGGATGTTCATCGTCCAGCCGCTGCTCCGCCCCTCGCCCGGACGCCAGGAAGGATCGGCAGGGCAGGTGGTAGCCCACAGATGGTTCAGATTCGGGCTGACCTGCCACCAGGCAAGACTTGTTGACGTGTCGACGACCCAGCGCGCCTGCGTGACGGCGGGGGTCGCCTGCAGCATGAGGATCACGAACGCGGATCCAGGGACGAGCAACTCTGGTGTCCGGAGGGCGGATTGTTTCATCTTGGATGAAATACAACCCTCACCCCTAGGTTCGTCAACGCCGGCTCGAGGTGGTGAGTGGCGAGGCGCGCGGCCGGGCTGATGGGCGATAACTGCCATGGCTAGAGCGTCTTACCCCCCAGACCCGCCGTTTGACTCTGGCCGCTAGGAGACCTAACCTTTTGGAAGGCGGGGCATCAACCGCACCTGCCTCGTGGGTTGAATGGAATTGGTGTACTAAAGGAAAACCGCCGTTGGTCGGCAGACCGAACAGGAGGGAACATGGCCACCCGGGGCCTTGCCGTGGGGTTAGTGCTTGCAGGCGCTGCGTGTACGAGCATCCAGAGGATACAGCCCGCACAGTTCATTCCTCAGCGCCGTCCCGAGTCGATAATGGTTTGGACCGCGGATAGCGATGTGACGAACGTGGTTAAGCCGCAAATTGACGGTGACACCTTGCGGGGCACCGTCGCCGGACTGCAGGAGCGCGTCGCTATCCCCCTGAAGGACATTGTAACAGCCACGGCGAAGGCGCCCGACGGCACCAAGACCGCGATCCTCGTGGCTGGTGGGGCCGTTGTGGGAGGCTTCGTGGCTTATTTCCTCACCCAACAAAAGAACAACCCCACAGCGCCCGGGCCCAGCCCGATGTGCGCGGATCCCGACGGGGTCTGCTGAGCTGAAGCATTCGCCTTAGAGGTGGTGGGGTCGTGCAGTGAACGGCTAGCGCGGCGCGGTACGACAGGCGGAGCGGCGTGTCTCGCCGATTAGTGCCACGTTGGGGCGGCGGATGTGCCTGCTGAGGACGGCGCCCAAGGCGTCGGTCTTAGAGGAGTACTGGCCGGACATGAATGAAGGGCGGGTGGGCGTCTACGCCGAAGTGTTAGACGCTGGGGTCGTGCGGAGGGTGATCCGCTTCAAGTTTTGTAGCGCGGACGGTGCACCCGACCTAGACGTTTGCCACACCAGCGAGTGGCGATCCCACGCGGGCAATGCGGTGCCTCGGGCGAAAAAGGTGTCCGCATTTTTGCCCGCCTCGCGGCGGCAAGTATCGGGAGACGCCCGCTGTGTCTTGCGTAACGCACTCGGCCCAATGATGTTTCCCGCGCCCGCGCCGATAGCTCAATTGGTAGAGCAACTGACTCTTAATCAGTAGGTTCTCGGTTCGATTCCGAGTCGGCGCATCGAAGCAACTGGAGACGCGATGGGCACTTGGAGCCCGTCGCGTTTTTTATGGGCGGACGAGGTGGGTCAGTTTCTGGGTCAGTTTCGGGGCGGGTCCCGCCGGCGGTGGGACCAGGTCGACCACGTCCCGCAACGTGTCCTCGTCGGGGTGCTGGTAGCAGGTCAACAAGGTCTGCACGTCGCTCCAGCCGCCCGCCGCCGCCACATCCCGGAGCGGGAATGTCTTCCGCTCCGTTGCCCATTTTCGCCGGAAGCAGTGCCACAACCCGCCCTCGGGAGGGGATATTCCCGCCCGAATAAATGCGCGCCGTAACCACGCGCTCGCGACGTACACCGACACCGGCTTGTCTGCATTTCGCAACGAGGGAAACACTAATACAGAACCAATACGCGGGTTCTTCGCTCGTGCCTGCACGAGCGCTTCTTCTGCGCGGGTGGGCATCGGCGTGATCCAGCTGCGCCGACGTTTGTCCATTTCGGTGCGCCAATAAATCGTCCGGCGCTCGAAATTAAGATCGGGTGACAGGCATTCCGTATCCGACCCTGCGGGACTTGTACTTGGGCCGGACCGTGAATCCGAGCGTGCGGACCCTGGAAGCGTTACGGAAGCCGTATGAGATATTCCCGCAGTGGTTCACCGATCCCGCTCAGCAGGAAGAAGTGCCCGAAGCAGGGCTCGTGGGCCTGCTCCCGCCGCATCCTCGGACTCGGAGTCGCGGAGAGGCCTACCGGGAGGTCAGCATCCCATTTGCCGCGTGGCCGATGTATGACGTTTTCGAAACCTTACATCGCTGGCTGGATCAGGCCCCCCCCCGCGTCAGAACGGCCGATTGTGGGGGAGGCGGTGGAGAAGGATTTCATTCAGCGCCTGACCCGTTTCCTCCTGGCCCCCCTTTTGGCGGTGGAGAGGGAATTCGGTTCACTCAATGCCATTGTGCCTTTAATGCCCTTTGCCCCTCAGAGTGAACCCACACCTCAAGAGCGGGAAGATTGGGTCCGAACGATGCGGGCTCTGGGGCAAATGTGGTAACAGATCATGCGGGAGATGTTGGACCGAGCCAGAAGGCCATGACGATCCCCCGCTCATGTCAGTTGTCATGGTCATTTCCTCAGTGAATTTTTTCCGATAACCCGTCAGACACGCCGCGGCTGGAGCACCAAGTAGGCCGCTTCCTTGGCCTCTTTGAGGAGCGTCTTCCGCGGCGTGCCTATCCGCGCACGCATGGTCAGGCCACGAGCAAAATCCGTGACTTGGATCGCGCGCGCGGCTACCGGAAAGTCAGGCGGGATGTCTCCTGCACAGATCCCGTCCCGGAAACGGCGCTCCACCAGCGCCGCGGCGCCAGCGACCGTGCGCTGCAGGAACCGCCGAACCTCAGCGTCGTTCA
>Ga0209415_10020492_pt1 | contig 10267 bp, 5 predicted proteins | sample PeaSoiSIISIP2007_FD_187696 | JGI IMG/M metagenome (GOLD analysis project Ga0209415, IMG submission 187696) | Peat soil microbial communities from Weissenstadt, Germany - SII-SIP-2007 (SPAdes) (version 2) | ecosystem: Environmental > Terrestrial > Soil > Wetlands > Peat | place: Germany...
TCAGATTTGTGCCTCGCGCCAAAAAACATGGCAACATCCTGATTGACAACAACTTAGCCCTGGATCCCCAGGGGGGGTTCGTTGGCAGTCTCTGAATGGATTTGGGCCACAGGGAAGGCTTGCTCCCCACGGAAATCATTGATCAGAGACTCCTCACGTCGTCTCCTACAATCAGTAGCGACCAACGGGGCCGCAGCCCCGTGGCAGTTACTTGGCCAGGCGATAAAACCGGGTCGCGGCCACCGGTTGCGTGACCGTAATTTGGCCCCCCACAACCGTGTTAGTGGCCGTCACCGGCAGCCACTGCGGCGTCGTCAGGCTGGGGGTGGACTGGAGCGCATAATCGGCGGCGTTGGTCGGCCAGGAAAGGCGCACGGTGTTGCCCGGCAGAGAAAGAATCCCCAGGGCCGGGGCGACGACCGTGGCCGGGTTGAGGGTTGCCGCCAGCAGGTACACCGGGTTGTTGGTGTCAGCGGCGGGCAATACGATGCTCGAGAGCGTCTTCGACGAGTTCAGCGGGCATCGGCGCTGGAGCAAATCGAGGCCGTAATTAGCCGGATCACCCTGGTTCGATTTCAAACCGTTGAACACCAGACGGTCCGATTGGATATCGATAACTCCGGAGTAGGCCGCCATCCAGAAGACCCCAGGCCCCCAGCCGTCGCCCGTGCTGCCATCGGTGAATTTCACAAAGACTTCTTTTGAAGGGTTGTTGGTCAGCATGGGGGAGAGGTCGATGGTGTAGTAGCCCTTGTTGTACTCGCTGTGAACGTCATCCCCAAAGAGAGCCTGAGAACTCAGCACCTGCTGAAAGCCCGTATTGGTAGAGTTCACGATCGCAATCCGCTCGAGATAGGGGCCCCAACCATCGCTTGGCACGCCGTCCGAGAAACGGATTTGGATGATCTTGGAGGGGTTGTTGGTGAGGTACTGCGCGAGGTCCACGTCGTAGTAATTGAGGTTGGAAAGATCGTGCGTTTGCTGGCCGCTTTGAGCCACCCAATCATACTCGGTCTGGAAGTCGCCGTTGGTCCCGGAAGCCACTTGAATGACAAACTCGTTGCCGACCTCGATGAGGGCCACGGCATCGGTGACGTTGTTGGGAAGCTGGAACTGGTAGAGCATGTAATTGTTGCCGTCGGCAAAACGGTAGCCGTTGATGCTGCTCCCGTCGGCATCGACCAGGTAATTGGTTTCGTCACTGGTGCCGGTGACTAAACTGGCGTATTGAATCTGGGGGTTCATACTCTGGAGCGAGACCACGAAGTTATTGGCCATGTCGATCGTCACCTTGGCGTTGGTGGTGTTGGTCGGGAAGTCGAATTTGTAGGTCAACGACTGCGAGCCGTCAGCGAAGCGGTGGCCGCGGTTGCTCGGCCCGGACGCGCTGTTGTCGTAGAGGAAGGGTTTCTCCGCGTCCGTTCCGGTGTCAAACATGGCGTACACCGTGGCGGCGGACGTGTTCACGGGCGGATCCAGCCGCTGTGAGAAAACCCGAGGCGTGCCCGTGAACAGGCGGATCTGCTCGATGTAAGGGCCCCAGCCCTCCGTAGGCTTTGCGTCGGTGAACAGGATGTAAAGGTTGCCGGTGCCCACGGCCAACTCTGACGACACGTCAAAGGTGTACTCCTTCAAGTTCGCCAGGGCGTGCTCCGCGAACCCATAGATAGTTAATGAGTTGGCCACCACGGTGTAGCCGTTGGTGGTCGAGACGCTCGGATCGTAGTAATCCGTCGCCAGCGAGATCACGAAATCGTTGCCCACGGTGATGCCCAACGTCGCGTGAGCCAGACCGGCCGGAACGGGGAGGTCGTAAAGCGCGTAGGCAGTTGCGTCACAAAACCGCGCCGTGCCCGATTGAGCGGTGCCATTTTGCTGGTAGAGATACGTCGCCTCCGTCGCGCTGAAATCCGTCGGGAAGGACACGATATTGCTCACCTGGCTGTTGTCCGTGAAGCTCAGAATTGCGTGGTCGTAGGCGTTGGGACTACCAAACCAGCCCGCCACCGGGCCGAACCGGTTCGTGTCCTTCGAGCCGTCGGTATAGTGGAACTCGATTGCGGTAAGCGGATCGACAAGATCTTGCGGTGCCGCCAGCAACGCCAGATCCACCGAGGCGTACTGCCCGGCGTTGACGCTGAGGCTCTGCCCGTTGATGGTCGCCCCATCCAGCGCCGGCGTCTGCAACGTGCCAAACTTGAACGTCGCCCGCCCGTCCTGCGTGGCGACCGGCGACCCGTCAACGTAGGTCGCGGGCAGAGTGCCCGGGTCGATGCGGCGTCCATTGGTATCGAGGGCGTTCCCGAGACCCGTCGCTCCGCTTCCCAGGAAGACGTCAGTGTCAAAGAGCGTGTGCAGATCGACATAAGTCGAAGCCGCGACCATCGATCCGGCGGCCATAACCGAAGACAAGGCCAGGACAACCAGTTTTACATTTTTCTTCATAGCGATCTTTCCGTTCTTGAATTTGACACTCCGACCGGCGGATTGAGGCTGAGCCGGTTGCGGTAGATTGTCAACAGTTAAGTTGATTCTTCGGGTGGCTCACTTTAAGAAGCATTTAGGACGGCCTGAGGCTCGCGTATTCCGATTCTGTCGAGCCCCATCGGGCAGCCCATTTTGGAGTGCGGTGGCAAGCGAAGCGCGACACCGCTTTGGCTCGGGCAGCGGCGGGCGCTGTTGGACCTCCCCGGGCGTCCGAAAGCGGCGTCGGCGCTTCGCTCTGCCGCCGCACTCCATATTCACGTCGTCGGCGCGATGTCAACCGCCCTGTCTTCCGGAGGGAATCCGTTCAATTCCCGCTTTTCACGACGTATGGCGCGCATTAAGGTTTGCGGATGCGAACATCCTGCTTATTGCTGGCCCTGTGCCTGGCCGCCGGCTGCGCCAAGCTCTCACCCTCGGCTGCGCCGGACACGGACAATGCCGATGCCGCGTTTGTCCGCCTGGCCGACGATTACATTGCCGGCTATCTGGCCTGGCGTCCGCAGACCGGCACCGCCCTCGGCCTTCATGAATACGACGGGAAGTTGACCGATTACGGCCGCGCCTCGGTGGATGCGGAGTTGGGCCGTCTGAAATCGTTCGCCGAGCGGCTGGCGGGCTTGGACACCAACCGCCTCAGCACCTCCGCCTTTTATGATTACCGCATCCTGCGCAGTGCGGTTCAACGGGAGACCTTCGGCTTCGAGCGGATGGACATCTTCCGGCAGAACCCGATGACCTACGCCGGGGCTCTGGACGTAAGCGTTTACATCAAGCGCGACTTCGCGCCGCTCGAGCAGCGGGTGCGCTCGCTCATCGCGATTCTCAATCAAGCCCCGCCTCTGTTCGCGGCGGCCCGGGCCAACCTGGCCGACGCGCTGCCGCGCCCGCAAGTGGAGACCGCCATCGAACAGACCGACGGCACGTCGGATTTTTTGGCGAAAGACCTGGTCGCGGCGCTCAAGGAGGTCAAGAACGACCCACTGATGGCAGAGTTCAAGGCGGCCAACCAGCGGGCGATTGAAGAACTGCGCGCCTACACGGCCTGGCTCAAGCAACAGAAGCTGCCCAAGGCCAGCGACCGCTACGCGCTGGGCCGGGAAAAGTATATGGAACTGCTCCAATATGGCGAACTGGTGAGCGCGCCGCCGGAGCGGCTGCTCGAGCTCGGCGCGCGCGAGCTCCGTCACCAGCAGGAGGTCTTCGCCGAGGCCGCCCGGCGGATCGATCCGGACAAGAAGGCGATCGAAGTCTTCAAGGCCATCCAGCGCGACCATCCTACGGAAAAGAGCCTCATTCCCAATACGGCAAAAGACCTCGAGATGATCCGCGGCTTTCTCGTTGACCACCGCCTGATTACCCTGCCTTCACCCGTCCGGGCGCGCGTGGCAGAAACCCCTCAGTTCCAGCGCGCCACGAGCTTCGCTTCGATGGACACGCCTGGCCCGTTCGAAACCAAGGCCACCGAGGCCTACTATTATGTCACGCCCGTGGAGGCCGATTGGACACCGCAGCAAAAGGAGGAATGGCTGACGGCCTTCAACTATTACACGACCGACGTGGTTTCGATCCATGAAGCGTATCCGGGCCACTACATCCAGTTTCTGGCCCTCAAGGCCTCGCGGGCCACGCGCGTGGAAAAGATCTTCTCGAGCTACGCCTATGTCGAAGGCTGGGCCCATTACTGCGAGCAGATGATGATTGACGAGGGCTTCGGCCAGGGGCGCGGGCCGGACGCTGCGGTTCGCGGCGCAAAATACCGCCTGGCGCAGGCCGACGAGGCGCTCCTGCGCGTTTGCAGGCTGTGCGTCTCGATCCGCATGCACTGCCAGGGCATGAGCGTGGATGAGGCCACTCAGTTCTTCCAGGATAACTGCTATTACGAGCCCAAAGCCGCTCGCGCGGAGGCCATGCGCGGAACTTTCGACCCCGAGTATCTCTATTACACCCTGGGCAAACTCGAAATCCTCAAACTCCGGGAGGACTACCGGAACCAGGAGGGGACCAGCTTTACCCTCCGCAAATTCCACGACGAGATGGTCCGGCACGGCATGCCGCCTATCGGTCTCTTGCGGGAGCTGATGCTCAAAGATAGGAGTATTTGGAGCCAGGTGTTCGAATAGAAACCTTTGTCCAAAACCTTTGTCGGGAACCTTTGTCGCAAACCTTTGTCGGAGACCTTTGTCGTCTCCTTTGTCGGAAGATGCCCAATTCGACAAAGGTTCCCGACAAAGGTCCCGACAAAGGTCTGGAATCTTTATCGCGTAGATCAGCCCGTACGGTCTCCTCCACCTCAGGGCCTCAGCGCAAAGCTCACGTAGGCATCGCCGCTTTTGGTGCCCATCTTGCCGCCGCCGCAGGCGATGACCACGTATTGCCGGCCGTGGGCGAGGTAGGTCGCCGGGGTGGCGTAGCCCCCGGCCGGCAGCTTCGTCTGCCACAAGAGCTTGCCGTTGCGCCGGTCGAATGCGCGGAACGTCTCGTCTTTGGCCGCGGCGATGAAAACCAGGCCGCCGGCGGTAACGACAGGTCCGCCGTAGTTCTCGAGGCCGGTCGGGGGGATGCCTTGCGCCGTCAGGGCCGGCACTTCGCCCAGGGGAACCCGCCAACGAAAATCGCCGGTGTTCAGGTCAATGGCGTTGAGGGTCCCCCACGGAGGTTTCACCGCCGGATAGCCGTTCGTGTCGAGCCAACGATTGTACCCGCTGAAGCTGTAGGGGACGCCGCCCAGCACCTCGTCCCCGGCGAGCGGGCCGGTGCGAGACGAGTCCTGGCCGGGGCTTTCCACTCCCAGAACGATGTCCGTGAGCAACCCTTTTTGGCGTTCGGACAGAAACCCGAAGGACGGCATCACGCCTTTGCCCGTCCCCAGCAAACGGAGGATCTCCTCCCGCTTGAGTTTCTGGCCGAGGCCCACCAGTGAGGGAACGTTCTGCGCGGCGTTGCCCCGGCGGTCGGATCCGTGGCAGGCTGCGCAGATTTGCGCGAAAAGCTGCGCGCCACTGGCCGGGGGGCTGTTCGGGTCCGGCCGGGTCGGCACCATCTCGAGGATCCACGGCATCTCGTTCGCGTTGACATAGAGCACCCCATCGGGGTCAACGGCCGCGCCCCCCCATTCGCCCCCGCCGTCGAAGCCGGGGAAGATGATGGTCCCCTGGGTGCTGGGCGGCGCAAAGGGCAGATGCGGCCGCAGCTTCGAAAAGCGATCTATCACCGCGCGCCGCGCGGCCGGGGAGAGGTCCGTGATTTCGTCGTAGCTGAACAACTGCCGGGCGAAAGGCAACGGTTTCAACGGCAGCGGTTGGGTCGGCCAGGCGGCTTCACCCTCGAGGTCCGACGGTGGAACGGGTCGTTCCTCGATGGGAAAGAGCGGCTCCCCGGTTTCCCGATTGAATACAAAGACGTGGCCCGATTTGGTGGTTTGAGAGACGGCGTCGATGCGGCGTCCATCGCGCACGACCGTAACCAGGCATGGCGGCGCGGGCAGGTCCCGATCCCAGAGGTCGTGATGCACGAACTGGTAATGCCAGACCCGGCGGCCCGTCCGCGCATCCAGGGCGAGCAGGCAATTGGCGTAGAGGTCCTGGCCGATGCGGTTGCCGCCCCAGAAATCAAACGAGGCTGAACCGGTCGGGACGAACACCAGGCCCCGGCGCTCATCGACGGCCATGCCGGCCCAGCAGTTGACCCCGCCAACGTAGGTCCACGCGTCCGGCGGCCAGGTTTCGTATCCCGGTTCACCAGGGTAGGGGATGGTGTGGAAGGTCCAAACGATTTGGCCGGTGCGCAGGTCATAAGCGCGGAGGTGACCCGGCGCCGCCGGGGCGGGACCCTCGCCCACGCGCAGCGGCAGGAACAGGAGGTTCTCGTAAACGGAGCCCGGCGTGGTGGAGGACACGAAGAGGTTGCTCACGTCCCGGCCCAGGCCGTCCTTGATGTCCAGTCGGCCCTGGCGGCCGAAACCCGCGACCGGCCGCCCGGTCCCGGCGTCAATCGCATAGAGGAAATGGTCGACCGTGTAAAAAATCCGCCGCGCGCCGCCCTCGCCCCAGCAGACCACGCCGCGAACCACGCCGCCCGTGTTGATTCCCGGGTCGCTTGCCGCGGGGTCATAACGCCACAACTCCCGCCCGGTGGCCGCCTCGAGCGCCACGAGCTTGAACTGGGGTGTTGTGCCATAAAGCACGCCGTCAACGATGAGCGGGTTGCATTGAATTTGGGAAAGGTTGTCAGCCCGGGCATCGCCCGAATGATAGGTCCACGCGACCTCGAGCCGCGTGACGTTTCGCGCGTGAATCTGCTTTAACGGGGAGAAATGGGTTCGCCCCGGGTCGCCGAGATAGGACGCCCAATTGCCGTCGGCGGCCCGTGCCGCCAAACCGCCGAGCGTCAAGAACGAGCCGATGCAGAAGAACGTGGATAGAGTGACTTCGATCATGGGTAGTGTAGGAGCCGACGTGAGGCTCACTTTTTAGAAACAGGAGATATCAGAGCTTCCTGACGTCGGCTCCTACAGAAAGGCGGAAGAAGTCGCGGGCGTTCTCGTGCAGGATGCGCCGCGCCAGACGCTCGGCCGTGCCGCGGCCGAAATACCCGCCGGCGAGCTTTTCATCCAGCACTTCGGCAATCAACCGGCGCGCCGTCCGCAGCGCGCCGTAGGTCTCCTCGATATGCCAATTGTCGCCGCCGAGCATGAGGCGGGATTCGTCCGGGAGCACTTCGATCGCTTCGTGGAGCGCGAGTTTGAAGTGCGACGGACTTAGCAGGAACGACCAGGTCAGGTCCAGCCAGACGTTGCGGTAAACGAACGCCATGCCCAGCAGGTCCCGGCTCCACGGGTAGGCGAGGTGCATTAGCAGAAAGCGGGTGCGCGGGTGCCGCTCGATCAAAGCGGCGGCGCCGAGCGGGTGCGAACCGCGGATGATCCCGGTGCCCAGGTGCATCTGCACCGGAAGGCCGCGCGCCCCGGCCAGCCGGCAAAGCTGGTCCACGATGAAATCGCCGAAGGCCTTCCGCTCGGGCGGCGGCGGCGTGACTTGGCCCCACGCGGCTCGCGCCAGGCGCTCATCCGGCTCCTCGAACTGAACGTCGCGGTCGTAGGCCAGCGCGTTCTTGAGGGCGACCTGTCCGCGCGACGCCATGCCGTCCACGAGCTTCTCGAGGGCGGCAAGGTAGGCGTCGAAGGAAGCGGCCCCCAACCCGGCGCGCTTCAGGAGTTCATGCGCCCGGTTGCCGTTATGATCTCGCGAGTTTGGATGCCAGCCGAGCGCGAACGCATTGATGCGCATCACGGAACGGTAGTCCGCCCCGAGCGCGGGCCGGGCGTCGAGCAGCGGATCGCTGTAGGGGTCCGTGATTACCGTCGTGACGCGCGCCCGCTCGAGGATTTCGCGCCGCCACTCGGGCCGGCGATGGGCCGCGCGCACGGCGGCATCGAGCGCCTCCCAGTTGTCGCGCGTGATCTCGGGCGCCCCGCCCCCGTGCAACTCCACGACGGCGCAGACCAGATTGCGCACGAACGAGTTCGAGCCGCTCCCGTCCAAAAACGGAGCGAGTCCCTCCCAGGTCGTCGGGCCGGCGGCCGCGAGCATGGGGTCGGCCTCTCGCGCCTCGGAAGGCAGGCAATACGGCCGGGCCTGGGTCCAGCCGGCGTAGCTCTGCCGGAAAAGCTGGAGCAGGTTGACCTCGCGCCCAAGGATGACCTCCGGCAAGTGGTGCTCATGCACGTCCACGATGGGCAAGTGCTCGACGAATGCGCGAATTGAATCGTTCATGGCGGACCATTCACAGTTGACACACCTGCGAGCACGTGTCAACGCCGGCGGAGCGGCGCAAATCCTCGCCGGAGAAAGTTTTTCAACCGCGCCAAAGAGAAACCGCTAATCTTCGCTAATCTTCGCTAATCTTTTTTATTAGGGTGGATTAGCGTGGATTAGCGGTTGCCCCCTTCCGCGTATTTGGCGTGTTTCAAGGATAACGGTTTGCAGAAGTCACTCGAGCCCGTACTTCTCAATCCAGGCCTGGGGGAGGGTTCCGAAGCTCAGCAGCCAGTCGTTGAACCGCTGGAGGCTCCAGCCACGGCCGGCCATCAGGCGCCGTTGCAGCCGTTCGTTTTCCAATCGGCCGAGCCAGTAGCTCATCGGCACGGCCGGTTGGGCGGTGTACCAGTTCACGTCGGCCTCGGCCCGGGCGCGGGTGAAGCCGAGATGCCGCTGGAGGTGGCGGACGCCCCGATCATAACTGTAGCGGCCGGTTTGCAGCCGCAGGTCCACCAGGATGCGATGGCAGCGCCACAGGGCGTCATGGAGTTGCTGCACGCGAAGCCAGGGCGAGTCGTCGATCCGCAAATCCACCATCATCTGCTCGCACCAGAGCGTCCAGCCCTCGTAGAAGACGGCGTGCGCAAAAAGCCGGCGCCATTTGCGCGGATGCCGGTTGGCGGTCACGAATTGAAGGTGATGTCCGGGGTAGGCCTCGTGGGCGCAGGTCAGGGCGAGGCCAAAATGCTGCTGTTGCTCGGCCAGTTTCTCGGCTTCGGTGCTCTTGGTGACGCTCAGGTCGTTGACCCAAAAGATGCCGCGCTGGCGTTTGGCGAAAGCCGCCGGCTGGCTGTAGGCCGCCGTCGGGATCAGCGTTCGCAGGAACTCGGGCACCGGCTTGACCTGCAATTCATCCCCGGTGGGAAAGGTCACCGCCTGCGCTTGGCGGAAACCCTCGGCGATGCGCCGGGTTTCTTCCCGGTAAAGTCCAAGCAGCGGCTTTCCCGGCCGCCACGCGACCCGGGCCTGCGCGATGATTTCATCCGGCCGGCGACGGCGTCCGAACCGGGCGCAGGCGGCCTTGAGCAGGCCGCCCACTCGCTCGACTTCACCGAGTGCCGCGGCTTCCACCTGGCCCAGCGTGAAATCCAACCCCAGCTCGTCCCTGACCCGCCGCTGCAAGACCGCCGCACCGACGGCGAACGAACCGGCCGCCGCACAATCACGGCCTCTCACGCGGTCACGGTATCCCTCCAAGGCCCGCTTTACCGCCTCGAGCAGCGACGCGTCGTCCGGCAGCGGCCCGGCCGATTCGAGGAACTTCGCCGCTCCCGCGAGCAATGTTGCGCCGCCCGCCACGGTCTGCTCCATCACGCCGCGCCAGACCCGCTCCGGTTTCCGCACCGCCGGCAGAGCGGCTCCGACAAAGCCGGGCGCCGCTTTGAGCAGCGCCCGCAGGTTCCGCGCGGCCCGCTGGGGCTCATCGTCGCCTCGTTGCAGCTCGTACAGCAGGATATTCATGAGGTGCTCGGGCGCATTCGGCTCGAGCCCCGGGCGGCCCCGGGCGTAATCCTCGCTTTCCTTGAGCAACAGGCTGCGCAATGCCAGCCGGTCAAACTGCTGCTCGTTTGTCAGCTCCCGAGGTGAAATCTGCTCGAGAGCTTGCAGGGCCGATTGCCGCTCGCGTTCCCGCTGCTTATGAAATGCCGGGGAGAGCGCCCCCAGGTTTCCCTCCGCCCATCGCAACCCATTCATCGCCGCCAGCGTCGGCACCGCCTCGAGCAACCCCTCGAAATACCGCGACAGCAGTCCCTCGAACTGTTTTTCGGTCTTTTTCATATACTTCATCTCCGCATAAGGCTCCCGAGGCTGCGTAGCGCAGGTTTCCAACCTGCCGTATCGCCGACTTCCAGTCGGCAGTCTGTCGCTGCTTGGTCGCATCTGCGGATTGGAAATCCGCGATACGGCAGACTGGAAGTCTGCGCTACGCCTTCCGGTCGGCGAGGCTGCGTAGCGCAGGTTTC
>Ga0209415_10020493_pt1 | contig 10267 bp, 12 predicted proteins | sample PeaSoiSIISIP2007_FD_187696 | JGI IMG/M metagenome (GOLD analysis project Ga0209415, IMG submission 187696) | Peat soil microbial communities from Weissenstadt, Germany - SII-SIP-2007 (SPAdes) (version 2) | ecosystem: Environmental > Terrestrial > Soil > Wetlands > Peat | place: Germany...
GCCCCCAGCTCGCCCAGCCGCTGGACCAGGTTGAAGGTGAAGGAGTCGTAGTTGTCGACAACCAGGACCGAATCTCCGAGATCGCGGTCGGGAAGGCTGAACTCCTCGTTCACGGGAGGCGCCACCGGCCGGGCGGGACGGTCGCGATCACGGTCGCTGGCCCTCCGCCGCGCCGGCCACGTCCGCCATACCGGCCACCGCCGCAGCCGCCCCCGCCGCCCCGGCCGCCTCCGTCGCCGCGGCCTCCTCGGCCGCCTCGGCCGCCGGGCGGAGCGACTCCGCGGCGATGGCCAGGGCGCGCAGCTTGTTGTCGATCTCCCGCGCCTCCTCGGCGGGGTCGGAGTCGGCGACGATGCCGGCCGCGGCCTGGAGGTGGAGCCGTCCCTGGCGGACCACCGCGGTGCGGAGGGCGATGGCGGTGTCCAGGCTGCCGCGGAAGTCGAGGTAGCCGACCGCGCCCGCGTAGGCGCCGCGGACCTCCGGCTCCAGCTCGGCGATGATCTCCATCGCCCGCACCTTGGGGGCGCCAGTGACGGTCCCGGCGGGGAAGCAGGCGCGCAGCGCGTCCACCGCCGAGAGGCCCGGACGCAGCCGGCCCCGGATCGAGGTCTCCAGGTGCATGACGTGCCCATAGCGGCGCACCGCCGCGTAGTCGCTCACCTCGACGCTGCCGATCTCGCAGACCCGGCCCACGTCGTTGCGGCCGAGGTCGACGAGCATCAGGTGCTCGGCCTGCTCCTTGGCGCTCTCATGGAGCTCGCGCTCCATGGCGGCGTCCTCCTCCGGGGTGCGTCCCCGGCGCCGGGTGCCGGCGATGGGGTGGTAGTCGACCCGCCCGTCGGCGGTCACCCGGACCAGCATCTCGGGACTGGTGCCGGCCAGGGCGCAGTCGTCGGTGCGGAGATAGAAGAGGTACGGACTGGGGTTCACCGCCCGCAGCGCCGCGTAGAGACGCAGTGGCGACACCGGGAAGTCGCGACTGAAGCGCCGTGACACCTGCACCTGGAAGATGTCCCCGGCCGCGATGTACTCGAGGCAGCGCTCCACGGCCGCGATGAAGCCGGCGCGGCTCAGGTTGGCGGCGGCGTCGGGGAGGGGCGCCGGCGTGGAGGGGTTGACGGCCACCGGGGGTGCCACCGCGACGGCCAGGCTCTCCGCCATCGCGTCCAGGCGGCGGACGCCCGCCGCGCGCGCCTCGGCCAGGTCGCCATCGGTGGGGACGTGGGTGATGAGATGGACGACCTGGCGCTCCCGGTCGAGCACGCTGCAGGAGAGGCAGCGGCCCCACCAGGCGTCGGGGAGGTCGAGCGGATCGCGCTCGGGCCGGCCGACATTCTCGAAGCTGGTCGCCGCCTCGTACGAGAGATGCCCGACCGAGCCGCCGGTGAAGGGCACGTCGAGATCGTCGGGGAGGGCCACCCGCGGGCCGGAGGTGAACTCCTGGAGGGCGCGGAGCGGGTCGGGGCACGGGACCGGGGCGGCCGGCTCCCCCTCGCCGAGCCGCGTCAGGCGCCCCCGCCGGACCCGGAACCGCTCCGGGCCGGCCAGACCGGCGAACGTGAAGCGGGCAAACTCCCCCTCCCCGCTGGCGGACTCGAAGAGGAACGCGCCCGGACGGTCGCCCACCGCGGCGAGCAGCCGCGGCCCGGTCATCTCCGGAGCCGCCACGGTCCGCACCAGGGCGACCAGGTCGTGGTCCCGCGCCAGGGCTCGGGTCTGCTCGAGGCCCGGGCGGACTTCGGCGCTCGGGGGATCGCTCAGCGCCGCACCGCCGCGGGCGAGCCCACCCGCCGAGCGGGTCCGCCGGGGAGCAGCTTGGCGGTCCGCTCGAACCCCTTCTCGAGATCGGCCACGCTGCCGGCGCAGCAGCTCCGGGACATCACCTCGGCGATGCGCAGCGCGTTCACGCCGAGACCGCCATGGGGGGCAGGTCTCCGCGGGCCGGCTGCTCCACCACGTCGACGCTGTCCACGCGCGCCGAGCCGGGGCCCTGGCGGAGTGATTGAATCAGTCTCTCGACGTCCTCGCGCGGGCCCTCGACGACGCATTCCACGCTGCCGTCGGGCCGGTTGGCCACCGTCCCCCGCAGCCCCAGGTCCCAGGCGTGATCGAGGACGAAGGCGCGGAAGCCCACCATCTGGACGCGCCCCCGCACCGTGGCGTGGACCCGGATCTCGTCCACCATCGACCGATTATCCCGAAAGCGGCCGGCGGGAACGCGTGAGGCCTAGGCGGCCGCTCCCTCCAGCAGCCGGATGTGGGCGAGCAGCTCGCGGACCGAGGCGATCTTCGTCCCCGACAGCTCGGACATGAGCGCCAGGATCCGCCGCTGCACCGGTGCCTCGTGGTCGCGCCCGGGCAGGTAGGCGTTGAGCATGCGGCGGATGTAGTGGGGATCCTCGAGCAGCGAGACCACCGAGGGCTCGGTGATGGTGGTCGGGTGCTTCGGGTTGTCGTTGGTGGTTCGGATCATCCAGAGCGCCATGCGCAGGACGGTGGGGAGCACCTCCGGCTTGTTCTTCACGGCCTTGCGCAGGTACTTGGCATAGGCGGCGCCGTGGCGCAGCTCGTCAGCCGCCAGCACCTTGAAGATCTGGCCCAGCACCGGCTCGGGAGCATTGGCGCTGAAGGCCGTGTACCAGTGGGCCAGGCGTTGCTCGCCGCAGAAGTGCATGGTGAGGGTCTCGATCGCCGGGCCCTCGTCGAAGCTGATCCGCAGCCGCGGCAGCTCGGCCTCCTGGACCACCTCGCCCACCCGCTCCAGGTACTTGCGGAGGACCAGGTGGTGCTTCATCTCCTCGTAGAACCAGACCGAGATGAAGCTGCAGAAGTCGATGTCGGCGTAGAAGTCGCGCAGGAACATCTCGGTCGCGTAGAGCGCCGACAGCTCGGTGAGGCAGACCTCGCGGACATCGAAGATCCACTGCGGAGTGAGCTTCTCCGGCTCGATGGCGTCCCAGTCGATGTCGCGACTCAGGTTCCAGCGGGCTCGCTCGAGGTTGACGAAGAGCTCGTCGTAGAGCACAAACCCAGTCTCCTGGTGCAGAATGGCCAAAGCATCCGCCATTGCGGCGATGCAACACCACCGTTTTTGTGTGAGGTGGACAATTTGGCCACAGTATCCAAACCGCGACCGGCGGTCTTGGTCGAGTCGGCCAGTCTCCCCCCGGCCGTCACCGCCCGGCTGCTCGCCGACGCCGACGCGATCGCCGGCCGGATGGCTCGCCGGATCGCCGCCGAGATCAGCCTCCCCGGGCACTTCAACACCGTCTCCTACTACCGTTCGATCGTCTCGGCCTGCCGGGACGCGCTGCGGGTCCTGGTCCGGCGCCTCCACGACGGGCGCGGCCCACGGGCGGGCGACCTCGACCGGCTGGCCCAGACCGGGGCGGTGCAGGCCGACCTCGGCCTCCCCTTCGACGTCCTCCTCTCCGCCTACCGGGTGGCGGCCAAGGTGGTCTGGGAGGAGGTGGTGGGCACGGTCGCCCGCGAGCACGAGATGCCCTCGGCGACCCTGATCGCCCTGGCCTCGCAGATCATCGAATACCTCGACGAGATCTCGGCGGCGGTGGGGGCCGCCTACCTAGAGCGGCGCGAGCGGCTGCTCCGCCGGCGCGACCAGGATCGCGATCGGGTGCTCCACCGGCTGATGGCCGGCGACGTCTCGGCCGAGCTGCGGGTGGCGGCCGCCGCCTGCGAGCTGGACCTCAACCCTCCATACCGGGTGATCGCCTGCGCCTGGCCGGGGGACCAGGACCAGCTCGCGGAGCTGGTGACGCGGCCGCTGCGGGCGCTGACGGTCGCCGCCTCCGAGGACACCTGGCTGCTCCTCCTCGATCCGCGCACCGACCCCCTGCCCATCTGCGTGGCGGCCGGCAAGGCCAACCCGGGAGCCGTCTTCGGCCTCGGACCGGTGGCCGAGCGGCTGGCCGACGTCGCCGGAGCCGCTCATCGCGCCCAGCGTGCCCTGGACGTCGGCCAGCGGCTGGAGCCGGAGCGCCGGGTGCACGACGACGCCGAGCTGGGCGTATTCGCCGTCCTCGACAACGATCCTGAGGCGGTGCGCCGTTTCGTCGCCACCATCCTGGGGCCGCTCACCGCCGCCGGCGCCGATCGGCGCGGCGAGCTCCACGAGACCCTCGAGGCGGTGCTGTCGACCTCCGGGCTGGGCGAGGCCGCGGCCAAGCTGGGCCTCCACCGCCACACCGTGGTGTACCGGCTGCAGCGGATCCGCGACCGCGGCCTCCCGATCGACGACCCCGCCCGCCGCCACCTGCTCTGGCTCGCGCTCCGCGCGCGCCGGTTGCTGCCCGCCTGACGGGCGTTCGGCGCCCGCCTGAGGGGAGGTCGTTGCCCGCCTGACAGGGTCAGACGGTGGGTGTCGGGCCCGACCGCAGCGCCCGGTACAGGCTGAGCATCCGCTGGATGCAGTGGCGGTCTCCGGCTCCACCGGGGACGGCATCCTCGGCAGCGCCTCGATCCGCCGCGGGCACGGAGTCGCCGGTGCGGGTCATCCAGAGGGCCATGCGCAGGATCCCGGGGAGCGCCGCCGGATCGACCTGCACCACGCCGCCCAGGCGGCCGACGCAACCCGCGGCGCGGCGTGAGGCCTCTGACGCCAGGCCGGCGAAGAGGCGGCCGAGCCCCGGCTCCACCGCCCGGGCGCTGAACGCGCGGTACCAGCCGACCAGGCGCTGCTCGGCGCAGAGATGAGCGGTGAGGGCCTCGATGCCACCGGTGTCGCCGGAGCGGCCCGGTCCTCCACTGACGAGATGGTTGTGGACGATCATGGCCCAATCATCCGGGGTGCGGCCGGGCCAAAGCATCCGCCACCGGGGCGCGCCGCCGGGGGGGATTCTGGCTCTGGTGGACAACCTGGCCCGCGCAGAGAAACCGGCGCCCGGGCCTTGGTCGTGCTGGCCATGCGCGGCCGGGGCGGACAACCCGGTCACCGGGGGGGTTGGCCGGCACCCCGGCCACCGCGAGGTGACGGCGAGCAACCCGGTCACCGCGGGGTGGTGGCGCCGCCCTCCGCCTCGCGGGCGACCATGAAGAGCAGGTCGCTCAGCCGGTTGAGATAGCGGAGGACCTCCGGATTCTCGAGCGCCCCGGCGCGCTGCAGGCTGACCGCCCGCCGCTCCGCCCGGCGCACCAGGGTCCGGGCCAGGTCGACGGTCGCCGCCAGCAGCGTGCCCCCGGGGATGACGAAGGCGCGCGGCAGGGGGATCCGCGCCTCCAGCTCCGCGAGCTGGGCCTCGAGCCCCTCCACCATCGCCGCGGTGACGGTCGCGAAGTGCCGCTCCAGGCGCTCCCGCTCTCCGACCCCCGTGGCCAGCTCGGCGCCGACGGTGAAGAGCTCCCGCTGGAGGGTGAGGAGGCGCTCCGCCCGCGCCGGGTCGGGCTCCTGGGCACGGGCCAACCCGAGCGCCGAGACGGCCTCGTCGACCGCCCCGCAGGCCTCGGTGTGGAGGTCGTCCTTGGGCACCCGGCCGCCGTAGAGGAGCCCGGTCTCCCCGCCGTCACCCCGGCGGGTCGCGATGCCGCTGACCCGACCGGACGGGCCGGGCGGCCCGGTCACCGCGGACCTTCGTCGCCCACCCGCTGCCGGCGGGCGCGCTCCTCGACCCACTTGGTGGCCGCGATGGTCGCGGTGGTGGCGTCGCCCACCGCGGTGGTCACCTGGCGGGTGAGCTGGCTGCGCACGTCGCCGGCCGCGAAGATGCCGGGCACGCTGGTCTCCATGGTCAGCGGGTCGGTCAGGTAGTACCCGGCGGGATCGTGATCGACGTGGGTGTCGACCAGCCCGGTGTTGGGCAGGAACCCGACGAAGATGAACACCCCGCCGACCTCGAGGCTCGAGACCTCGCCGCTGACCACGTTGCGCAGCCGGAGGCTCTTCACCTTCCGGTCGCCCTCGATGGCCTCGACCACCGTGTCCAGGATGAAATCGACCTTGGGGTTGCGGCGCGCCTCCTCGGCCAGGATCGGCTGGGCCCGCAGCTCGCCGCGGCGGTGGACGATCGTGACCCGGTTGGCGAAGCGGGTCAGGAAGACGGCCTCCTCGACCGCCGCGTCGCCCCCGCCCACCACGGCCAGGTGGGCGCCCTGGAAGAAGGCGCCGTCGCAGACCGCGCAGTAGGAGACGCCCACACCGGCGAGCTCCGCCTCCCCGGGGACGCCCAGCTTGCGCGGGTTGCCCCCGGCGGTGATGATCACCGCGGGAGCGCGCAGCGCGCCCTGGTCGGTCTCCACCACCTTGGTGCCGTCGGGATCCACCCGGATCCGCTCCACCGAGCCCGCCAGCATCTCGGTGCCGAACTGCTGCGCCTGCTCGGTCATGATCTCGGCCAGGTCGGGGCCGAGGATCGACCTCACCCCGGGGTAGTCCTCGATCAGCTCGGTGTTGAGGAGCTGACCCCCGGCGCCCAGGAGCTTCCCGTCCACCATCGCGCCCTTGGCCTCGACCAGGGCGGCCCGCACCTTGTTCCGGCCGGCGTAGAGGGCGGCGGTGAGCCCCGCCGGGCCGCCACCCACGATGACGATGTCGTACTCACGCTCGGCGACGCGATCTGCCACGGTTCAGCTCTCCGGATGCACGAGCGCTCTGGGCCACGGGCGCCACGCGGCGGTTGATGGGATCTCAGGGAGCATACCGCGGCGCCCCACGCCCCAAGCCGCGAGCCTGCCTAGCCCCGTTCCCCGTCCAGCCTCGCCAGCAGCGCCGCCAGGGCGCGGGCACGGTGGCTCACCCCGTCCTTGGCCGCGGCCGTCGCCTCACCGAAGGTGATCCCGAGGTCGTCGCTGAGGAAGCCGGGGTCATAGCCGAAGCCGCCGGAGCCGCGCGGGGCCACCAGGACCCCGGTGGTCTCACCCCGCGCCGAGAGCGGCGGCGTCGCCGGGCGGGCGAGGGTCACCACGCAGACGTAGCGAGCCCGGCGGTCACCCGGGCAGCGCCGCTCCACCTGGGCGAGCAGGCCCTGCAGCCGGTCGACGTCATCGGCGTCGGGCCCCATCCAGCGCGCCGACGACGCGCCGGGCCAGCCTCCCAGTCCCGGCACCTCGATGCCCGAGTCGTCGGCGAGGGAGGCCATCCCGGTGGCGGCGCACACCGCCAGGGCCTTGGCGGCGGCATTCTCTGCATAGGTTTCGGCCGGTTCCTCGAGCTCCCCGGTGAACCCGGCGGCGTCGAGACCGACCAGCTCCCAGGAGTGCCCGGCGAGCAGACGCCGCAGCTCGGCCAGCTTGCCGGGGTTGCGGCTGGCGACCGCCACCCTCACCCGGGCGGGACCGCGATCCCCAGCGCCTGTGCCTGTGCGGCGAAGAGCCGCCGGAGGCCGGCACCGGAGAGCTCCAGCAGCCGGTCCAGCTCGTCCCGGCTGAAGGGTGCCCCCTCGGCGGTGCCCTGGATCTCGATGAGCCGCCCGTCGGCGGCCCCGACGCAATTCAGATCGGTGCCGGCGGCGGAGTCCTCCAGGTAGCAGAGGTCGAGCCGTGGCTCGCCGCCCACGATGCCGGCCGAGACCGCCGCGACCGGCTGGCGGAGCACCCCGGGACCCACCGCCCGGGCATCCCGCAGGGTCTGGACCGCGAGAGCGAGGGCGACGTAGCCGCCGGTGATCGCCGCGGTCCGGGTGCCGCCGTCGGCGACGATGACGTCGCAGTCGATGAGGATCGAGCGCTCGCCGAGCGCCGAGAAGTCGACCGCGGCCCGGAGGCTCCGGCCGATCAGACGCTGGATCTCCTGGGACCTGCCGTCGATCCGCCCCTTGCGCCCGTCGCGCTCGGTGCGGGTCTGGGTGCTGCGCGGCAGCATCGCGTACTCGGCGGTCACCCAACCCAGGCCGCTGCCCTTGCGGAAGGGGGGCACCCGCTCCTCCACGGTGGCGGCGCAGAGCACCCTGGTCTGCCCGGTGGAGATCATGCAGCTGCCCTCCGGATAGGGCAGCACGCCGACCTCCAGCACGGTGGGGCGAAGCTCGTCGGGGGCGCGGCCGTCGGGACGCATGGCCGGGGCAGTGTACGGGAGTTCAGCGCCGGAGCGGCCTGGCCAGGACGAGCACGGATAGCTCGAACAACCCGATCAGGGGGATCGCGAGGAACAGCGGTGTGACCGGGTCCACACCGGGCGTGACCAGCTCGGCGCCGACCACGACGACCAGCCAGACCATCCTCCGGCGCCGCCGGAGCCAGGCTGAGGAGACGACCCCCAGCAGCCCGAGCAGGACGACGACCACGGGCAGCTCGAAGGTCACCCCGAAGGCGACGATCAGCAGGGTGAGGAACGAGAGGTACTGGTCGAGGTCGGGGAAGAAGATCGCGTTGTTGCCGACGATGGCGGTGAGCAGGTTGAGCCAGAGCGGCATCAGGAAGTAGGCAAGGCACGCTCCGGCGGCGAAGAGGAGCAGCGCCGAGAGGATGACGGGGAGCGCGAACCGGCGCTCCACCCGCCGCAGCCCCGGGGCGACGAAGGTCCACGCCTGCCAGATGATGACGGGAAGGGAGAGCACCAGGCCGCCCACGACGGCCACCTGGATGGGGATGGTCACCAGCTCGGTGGGGCTGGTGATGATCGGCCTGGAGATGAGGTGGTTGTGCTTGGCGAGGATGCTGGTCAGCGGGTACTCGAGGACGCTGAGCAGGAGGTGGCTGAAGACGGCGGCCACGATGGTGGCCGCCAGCCAGGCGACCAGCGAGACGATGACGACGCGACGCAGATCGGAGAGGTGCTCGACCACCGTCATCCGGCGCTCGTCGTCGACGCGCTCGCGCGCCATCCGACCCCTGCCCCAGCGCAGGATCCCCAGTGCCATCTCAGGCCCCTCTCATCGCGCGCCGATCACCCCGACGGCGGGGCGGCGCAGCACCATCGTCAGGGGCTGGGTTCAGCCCCGGAGCGTCTCGTCCGGCCGGGTCTCGGGCACGGGCGCCCACTGCCGGGTGCCGTCGTATCCAGCCATCGGGCCGGCCGCGCGCGGCGTCGTGCCGGGAGCGCTGGGATCGGGCCCGCCCGACATCGCGCTGCGGAACTCGCGGATGGCCCGCCCCATGCCCGCGCCGATCTCGGGCAGCTTGGTCGCCCCCCCGAAGATCAGAACGATCAGGAGGACGAGAGGGATCAGGTACCAGAGACGCTCCATGGCCAGGTGCTCCGTCGTGCGGCCGGGGTGAAGAAGCAACCCCGACTGAAGTCAGTCTAGCACCGGGCCTTTCGGCCCATGCGTTGAGGACCCAGACGACCCTCTCAGCAGTCCTCCGGGCCGGCGCCGCGGAGCGCCCCGGCGAAGACCGAGACCGCCCGGTCGATGTCGGCGACCTGGTGGGCGGTGCTCAGGAAGGCGGCCTCGAACTGGGAGGGCGGCCAGAGCACCCCGGCCTCCCGCCAGCGCCGGTGGAGGCGCGCGAAGGCGTCCAGGTCGCAGCGCCGGGCGTCCTCGTAATCGTCCACCCGCTCCACCCCGACGAAGGCGGTGAGCATGCTGCCCACCCGGTTGACGGCGCAGGGGACCGAGGCGGCCACCGCGGCGGTGCGCAGCCCGTCCCCGAGCCGGCCGGCGAGGGCCTCCAGCCGGGCGTAGGCGTCTCCGTCGCGCAGCACGTCGAGGGTCGCGACCCCCGCCGCCATGGCGAGCGGGTTGCCGGAGAGGGTTCCCGCCTGGTAGACGGGGCCGAGTGGCGCCACCCGCTCCATCAGGTCGCGCCGCCCACCGTAGGCGCCGACCGGGAGGCCCCCGCCGATCACCTTCCCGAGGCAGGTCAGGTCGGGCTCGATGCCGTACAGCCCCTGGGCTCCCCCGTAGGCCACCCGGAAGCCGGTCATCACCTCGTCGAAGACCAGCAGGGCGCCGTCCTCGCGGGTCAGCCGCCGCAGCTCCTCCAGGTAGCCGGGCAGCGGCGGGACGCAGCCCATGTTGCCGGCCACCGGCTCCACGATCACGGCGGCGATCCGGCCGCCGTGGACCGCGAACGCCTCCGCGATCGCGCCCGCGGAGTTGTAGGGGAGCACCAGGGTGTCGGCGACAGCACCTCCCGGGACCCCCGAGGACCCCGGGAGGCCCAGGGTCGCCACGCCGCTCCCGGCGGCGGCCAGCAGGGCGTCGGCGTGGCCGTGGTAGGCGCCCGCGAACTTGACCACCAGGTCCCGGCCGGTCGCCGCCCGGGCCAGCCGCAGCGCCGACATGGTGGCCTCGGTCCCGGAGTTGACGAAGCGGACCATCTCCACGCTGGGAAGGGCCGCGCAGATCCGCTCGGCCAGCTCCACCTCCGGCTC
>Ga0209415_10020494_pt1 | contig 10267 bp, 3 predicted proteins | sample PeaSoiSIISIP2007_FD_187696 | JGI IMG/M metagenome (GOLD analysis project Ga0209415, IMG submission 187696) | Peat soil microbial communities from Weissenstadt, Germany - SII-SIP-2007 (SPAdes) (version 2) | ecosystem: Environmental > Terrestrial > Soil > Wetlands > Peat | place: Germany...
CCGCACCCGCCTCATTGCCGATCATGGTCTCGATTCCGCGCAAGAATGCCGCCGAAATCCGCCCGGGGCTGGATTGAGGCGTCATCGGCTCGGCAACGGTCAGTGTTCCCCCCACATTTTCAATACTGCCATCAGACCTGAGGACCTGAAGCGAAAGCCCTCCGGAGGCAAAATCCAAGGAGGCCGGCGACACATAGACAGGGGCCGTAAGTGAAAGCATTGCTCCGCCCTGTGCCGGAACCGTGACATCGAAGCCCGCCTGATCAAAAAAGCGCACTGCCACCGCCTCCCCGGCGGCTACAGTTCCTCCGGTGAGGGTCAGGCCATCGAATGGCTGGCACGAATTTGTGGAAAGCTGCCAGACCGCCGAGTTCGTTGCCGGCCCGTTGGCAGGAAACAACCGAAAGTAGCGTTCTGGATCCGAGGCGAGGACATTTACAGTCTTGGTCGCCCCCTGGCTCGACACAACTCCGACGTAGGGGACCCAATTCGGGTTGGCCAAGCTTGTGGTGGTCTCGAGCACGTAGCCCCCGTTGGTGTCCTGCCATGACAGTTGGATGAATCCCGGAGTGCCCGGCGTCGCGGGCGGCGTCCGGATGGGCACACTGAGCGCGGCCGGCAGCGTGGGGTTGGAAGCGACGGTCAGCATGGCCACGGCGCTGGTAACGCTCCCGAAGGGATTGCCGACCTGGACACTGTAGGCGCCGGCGTCTCCGGATTGTAGCGAATTAATGGCGAGCAGCGCGTTGGTTGCGCCCGGCAGAGCGCCGCCGTTCTTAAACCATTGGTAGGTCAACGGCGCGTCGCCTTCGGCGCAGACCCAGAGAAGCGCCAACCCCCCGGTCTGATTCGTTCGACTGGTCGGTTCACCGAGAATCGTTGGAGGGGTTCCCGCCTGGCTGTCCGGCAACAAACGCGCCAGGCTGTTGCGTAGTTGTCCGTTGATATTGGTAAACGATCCCCCAACGAGCACCTTTCCATCCGGTTGGAGGCAAAAAGCGTTAACCTCCCCCTCCCCAACACCCCCGCCCGCGTATCCGTAGGACGAATCGAGCGATCCATCGGCGTTCAAGCGGGCGATGCCTGTCATCCACGAGGGCGGAAGAATAAAGCCAAACGACCCCCCGATGAGGATATGACCGTCCGCCTCCGGCAGCGCCGCATTCATATACCCTAGGCAACCGTCCCCGCTTGGTAGGCAAGGGTGCTGGAAGCTGCCATCCAGCGAGCCATCGGGCGCCAACCTTGTGACCGAGCTGCCGACACTCCCACCCACGATAATCCGGCCTTCCGCATCCACCGCGATAGTTGAAATTCCGCCGATTGCAAACTCGCCGGTAGCGTCATCGCCGTAGAAATTCAACTCGTGGCTTCGGAATGTGGTGTCGATTGCATTAGCCGCCGTCAAACGGATGAGATTAGTCCAAATGGCCCCGTTCGCACCTTGAAAAACCCCTCCCACCAACGTGGAGCCGTTTGGCAATGGGACGATCGACAATACAAATCCGTTCGTAGATCCGGTCAGTTCGTCAGGGGCCTGGAACAAGTTGATCTGAAAGGTTGGGTCCACGGTCCCATTGGTGTTCAGTCTGGCCAAACTGCCGTGCGTGGCGCCATTGACTGTGTCGAACAACCCTCCGATTAGGATGTGACCGTCCGGTTGCAGCGCCAACGAATCAAGCCCCGTATAGCCGTTCATCCATTGCACGGTAGGCGGACTGAATGTGGGGTCCACGCTCCCATCGGAATTGAGCCGGAGCAGCGAAGCCATTGGTGCCCCCGCTCCATCTGGCGCCACAAGAATCTTGCCGTCGGATTGCACCGCGACCGCATTGAAGCCCGTCACCAGATAGAATGACCCGGGTGGGTTGTAGGGTTGGTAGCCAAAGGTGTCGTCCACGGATCCGTCTTGGTTCAGCCGCGCCAATCCGAAGGGCTCGATTCCCTTCAATCCGATCGGCCCGACTCCGTTAATGGAGCAAAAGGCCCCTGCGATGATAATCTTGCCGTCGGATTGAAGCGCGAGAGCGTAAATTGTCCCGGTCTGCGCACCGCAGTCCAGAACCCCAACAGGCGAATTCGGCGTGTAAGGAAAGTTCGTTTCGACGACCATTAACTGCCCCGTTCCCGCCTGCACCGTCAACGGGACGACGCTCGAATTGATAGTTCCGACGGAGTCCGAAACGCTCACCTCGTAGGAACCGGCGCCGTTGGTGCTGACGTCTGGAATGTCCAATATTGAGTTGGTCCCATTCGGGAGCGGAACGCCATTTTGACTCCATTGATAAGCAAGCGTGCCGGATCCCACGGCCAAAACTGAAAAGGCCACATGCTCACCAACTCGCGCGCTAATCGCTCGAGGGTGGCAGAGTATGGTCAGAGGGCTCGCCACGCCACCCGCGACCAGGCTTAGGGACGCAACGGTGCTGGAATCGGAACCGATACTGTTGCTTACCTGGACGGTGTAGTTTCCAAGATCGCTCGTTTGGACGTTTCCAATGGTCAGGGTGGCATTGGTCCCACCGGGCACCGGGACCCCGTCCTTAAACCATTGATAGGTCAAAGGCGGAGAACCCGAGGCGGAAGCCACAAATGACAGGCTCGAGCCCGACGGCACCGACTGGCTTACAGGTTGCAGAGTTATCTGGGGCGGGGCATTCGACGGCGAGGCCGCAACCGCGAGGCTGAAGACCACGCCCTGGCCAAGTACGCCGCCGAAGCTCGTGAAGCCATAGAGCGAGCTCCCCGACATCAGCAGCCCGACAGGGTCATAACCACCAGCGTCGTTTTCATTGAAGCTGTGCAGGGTCGTGAACCCCGTGCCATCGGTATTAACCTGGAACAGCGTCCCCAACCCCCCGCTACCACCACCAGAGGCTGCCCCATAGAGAGTGTCACCGGACAAAACCAAGCCTCCTGGGTCAGCGCCGTCACCGTACCCCGGGTTACCCCCGTCGCTCCCGCCGGTGAAGCTATGCACGATGGCGAACCCTGTGCCATCGGTATTAATCTTGAACAGGGTTCCCCGACTAGTCTCGGGGGCCACGCTCCAGTTGGTACCGCCCAGAAAGGCGGCCCCAAAGAGCGTGTTGCCCGACAAAACCAAGCCGCCCGGTCCGGACCCGTCCGTGCCGCCCAAACTGTAAAGCGTGGCGAAGGCTGTGCCATCGGTGTTGACGCGGAACAACGTGCCGCAGCCATGAGCACCGCCCCAGAACGCTGTCCCATAAAGCGTGCTGCCAGACAACACCAAGCCTCCGGGGCCAGCCCCGTCGTCCACTTCGGTGAAGCTATGCAGGGTGGCGAACCCTGTGCCGTCGGTATTAACCTTGAACAAAGCTCCAAACTTCTGGTTACCACCGCTATACGTTGCCCCAAAGAGCGCGTTGCCCGACAAAACCAGGCCACCGCCCGGTCCAGAGGCGGCGGTGCCGCTGAAACTGTAAAGCGTGGCGAAACCTGTCCCGTCGGTGTCAACCTTGTACACGGTTCCTCCTCCGCCGGTACCACCCGAGGATGTTGCCCCATAGAGCACGTTGCCAGATAAGGTTAAGTTACCGCCCGGGGTGTACCCGTCGTTCCCGCCGGTGAAGCTATATAGGGTGGAGAACCCTGTGCCATCGGTGTTAACCTTGAAGAGGGTTCCCCAGCCACTCCCGGGCCCGGTCCACCCGACACCGTCCCACGACGCCGTCCCGGTCCACCCGGGACCGCCCCACGAGGCGACCCCATAGAGCGTGTTTCCCGACACGACCAACCCCCACGGCTGAGCCCCGTCGCCGTTCCCCGCGAAACTGTGGAGGGGATTCAGTGTTTGACCCAAGAGGGAGGACGCGAGGCGAGTAACGAGGACCAGACCGATTGCGGCGATACGAAGCCTGGTCCACAGCTTAGCCGCGCCGAGCGCGGCGAGAAGCTCCCCCGGCGCGGTGACAGGCAGGTCCTGGGCTTTGGCTGCCTGAGGGCACCGAGGCGGAAGCACAGGCGCGGCTGCCTGGGGCAGGCGCATGAGCAGCCCCAAAACCCGCTTCATGATAGTTAGCGGCTGGGCTATTTCGCAAGTTCGGATTTCGTTATGGGGTGTCGCGAGTTGCATTTTCATAACTCCCTCCTTGAAATCCTCGGAACGTTTTGGGCGCCAGCCAGGCAATCACCGAATTACTGGTTTTACGACCTTGTACACCAACCGGTAATACTGCTGCGTGCCGGAGATTGAATTCGTAACGGCGTTCTGGCCGTTAACGACTACCGGTGCTGGAACAACGGGAGACCAGACCACCGTTGGAACAAGGCTCGTCGTGGATTCCAAAGTGTACCCGGCGGCACTGGCCGCCCACGTCAAGATGACATTGGCTCCGCCGGCAGCGAGCGTCAGTGTCGGTGGGTTGACGGGCGCCAACGAGATACTGAACACCGTGCCAAAGCCCGTGCCGCCCTCATACGCCGTCCCATAAAGGGTGCCGCCCGATAAGATCAACGCGGCTTGCGGATAAGCCCCGTCGCTTTCGACGACGATGGGGAAAGTCGATGCCCAGAAGGTGTACAGGGTCGCAAAGCTGGTGCCATCAGTGTTGAGGGCAAACACGGTGCCAAAGCCTGTGCCGCCGGCAGACGCCGTCCCATAAAGGATGTTGCCCGATAGGGCCAATCCGGCTTGCGGATAGGCCCCGTCGGTGTTTCCCGTAAAAGCGTGCAGGGTCGTAAAGCTCGTGCCATCAGTCTTGACGGCAAACACCGTGCCATGGCCCGAGCTGCCGCCTGCAGACGCCGTCCCATACAGGGTGTCGCCCGATAGGATCAATGGGCCCTGCGGCCCAGCTCCGTCGCTATTGGTGTAAACGTTACTCGAGTAATCGAAACTCGGAGCCGTGAAAGTGTGCAGCGTCGCAAAACCGGTGCCATCCGTATTGACCTTGAACACCGTGCCATTGCCCGTACTGCTGCCACCGGGGCCGCCCAGTGCCGTCCCATACAGCGTGTTGCCCAATGAAACCAGTCCGGCCGCCGGTTTACCTCCGTCGCTGTTTCCGGTGAAACTATGCAGGGTCCTAAAACCCGTGCCGTTGGTGTTGAGGGCGAACACGGTGCCGAAGTTCCCAGCGCCGGCGTACTCCGTCGTCCCGTACAGCGTGTCGCCGGATAAAATAACGCCGGCCAGCGGATTAGCTCCATCGAAGGAGGTGAAACTATGCAAGTTCGTAAAACCAGTGCCATCCTGATTGACGGCGAACACCGTGCCATAATCCGAAGCGCCCAAGTACTTCGCCGTCCCATAGAGGGTGCTGCCAGATAGAATCAGTGGGCCGTTCGGAGAAGCTCCGTCGCTGTTGGTTTGAGCGCCGGGAGGGCCAAAAGCGTCCGCTAAGCCTTCCGTGAAAGTATGCAGGGTCGCAAAACCGATGCCGTTCGTGCTCACGGAAAATACCGTCCCGCTGCCCCAGTTGCCGCCCTGGCTCGCCGTCCCGTAGAGGGTGTCGCCGGATAAGATCACTCCGGCTTGCGGGTAGGCCCCGTCGCCGTTGATATAATCGCCGAGGGCGCCAGAGGCCGCCGCAAAACTATGGAGGGTCGTAAACGTCTGCGCTGCGGCCGGGCCGGCCGGCATCAAACCGAGAACGGTGGTCAGCATGGGCAGGAGAAGCAGATCTTTAAAGGCTGTTTTCATATTCATACTGACTCGTTTTTCTTTCTGGCTGACTGATTGCCTTTATCGTTTCCGTCCCACCGCGACGTGCGGCGGTTTCGCTGATGCCTCCCTCTACGTCACTTATTGCGGCGGCGCGACCCGGCAGTTTGGGTAGGAGGGCGGGGGAAAGCAGAAAGCGGACGCGAGGAAGAAGGCGGGCGGTGCTCAGCGGAGGGGGTCGCGGCGGAGGAAGTGGGCGGTGGCTTGGGAGCGGGAGCGGACGTGGAGCTTGTCGTAGATGTTGCGGATGTGCCAGCGCACGGTGTCGAAGGAGATGTCCAGCTTGGAAGCGATCTCCTTGTATAGATAGCCAGTGGCTAGACATTCGAGGATCTCCCGTTCGCGCGGGGACAGGTGGATTTCGGGAGCGGCGGCGGCGCCTTTCCGGTTGAAGTATTCGACGACCCGCACGGCAATGTCGGCGGACATCGGCGCGCCACCGCGATGGGCTTCTTCGATGGCCTTGAGCAGGTCGGCCGGGGCAGTGCGCTTGGAAAGATAGCCGCCGGCCCCGGCCATGAGCGCCTGGAAGATGTGTTCGCCGTCGGCAAAAACGGTCAGCATGAGGATTTTCGCGCTGGGCAGCTTCTCCTTCAACTCCCTGACGCAAGCGATGCCCGACATTTTGGGCAGGTGGATGTCCATGAGCACGACGTCGGGCGCCAGCGCCGGAAGCGTCTTGAGCGCGGCTTCCGCCGAACCGCAGGCCCCGGCGCACCTGAAGCCCGGGGTGCCCTCGAGCAGCACGCCCAGGCTCTCGCGCAAGCCAGCGTTGTCTTCTACCAAAGCCACCGAGATGCGGGAGCCGGCTTCCGTCTCAGTGCCAGGCCATGCGGCTGAGGTTGGCATTCGCTCCTTCATCATCGCATCCGGAGCCAGGGGAGGGAACCCCGCCAAAATTGGCGGGGGGGGGAGGGGCGCGCGACAGATTTCTTCCCTGAACCCCGCCTGCCGCATGAATGCGGCGTTCCGGTTGGTTCCGGAACGCCGCATTCAGGCGGCAGGCGGAAGGGAATGGAGGGAGGGCGCCGCGGGCTCATTGGAATCAGAGTGGCACGTGCAGGCTGATCTCGGCGCCCTGGCCGGGCGCGCTTCGCACGGCAAAACGGCCGCCGGTCCGGGCCATGCGTTCGCACATATTGCCAAAACCGTTCCCGAGCGCGGAGCGCGGAGGGGTGAGTGCGGCATCGCCCGGATCGAAGCCGCGGCCGTTGTCTTTGACCTGGAGGGTCAGAGTCCTCTCTTCCAGCTCCAAGCGCACGGTGACCTCTGTCGCCTGCGCATGCTTGACGACGTTCTGCAGGGCTTCTTTGACCGCGAGGAACAAATGGTGCCGCACCTCGGTCCCCAACGGCAACTCCGGGACCGGGCTGGGGAGGACCAGCCGGCACTGAATGCCCGCGGGCGACAGGAATTGCGGGACGTACTCGCGGAGGTAGGAGACGAGTCCCGCCACCGAATCCTGCCTCGGGTTGGCAGCCCAGACGATCTCGTCCAGGGCCTGAAAGGCCTCGCTGGTGGTGGCGCGCAGCTTTTCGAGGCAGGGTCGGCACTGGCTGGGGTTGGGGAGGTTGCGCTCGCTCAATTCCCCCAGCACGGAGATCTGCAGGAAGCGGGAGCCGAGGTCATCGTGGATGTCTCGCGCAATGCGGGCGCGCTCGAGATCCAGCGCGTGCTGCTGCTCGAGGCGCCGCAGGCGGTTGATGCCCCGGACCCGCGAGTGGTGAAAGCCAAACGCGGCGGACACCGCCATAAGGCCACAAAAGGCGTAGAAAGGCGCGGTCTCATAAAAGTGCGGCGCGATGGAAAAGGCGAATGCGGCGCCCTGGGTGTTCCAGACTCCATGATTATTGCAGGCGATGACGCGGAACGTATAGGGCCCGGGACGGAGATCGGTGTAAAAGGTGGCACGGCGGTTGCCGTCGTCGGTGCGCCAGTTCGAGTCGCGGCCGTCGAGCCGGTACCTGAACCGGGCGCGTTCCCCCCGCGACAGGGTGTTGGCCGTGTAATGAATCTCCAGAACCCGGGCCCGTCCCGGCCCCAGGCGAAGCGGCGAGGCGGGGGTGCCAAGACCCGAAGGAGGGGCCGAGCGCCCGTGCAGCGCCTGCGAACGGCCGGCCGCAGGTTTGCCCGCTGGACTGAGGCCAAAGGGTGCGCCCTGGACTGCGCGGCCCTGGGCGCCACGCTCTCCGAAGACCACCTGGTCATCGGCCTGCACCTGTTCGATGACGACTGGTGGAGGCACTTCATTGCGATGAACGTGCTTCGGGTCGATGACGACGACGCCCTTGGCGGTGGGAAACCAAATCCGGCCTTCGCGGTCTCTGCACCCGGCAGGCTGGTTGTCGCCTCCGTTGCACTCGCTGCTCAGCATGCCATCGGTCTCACCGAACGCCAGGCCTTCCACCTGGGAACGTTTCTGCGCCGCGACGTCGTTGAGTTGTTGGCGCGAAATGCGGTAGATGCCCTGGAGCCCGCTTAGCCACAAGAAGCCCAGGCCGTCTCCCTGGATGTTGTTCACCGTGTTTTCGAGCAAACCCTGCTCGGTTGTGAACGTGAAGAACCGGTCCGCAGGGGCCGTGCGGCTCGCGCTTCCAGCGTCGGGCGGGACGAATCGGTTCAGGCCGTCTTCGGTACCAACCCAGAAAACACCGTCCGCGTCCTCGTGAATCCACCAGGCGCGGTTGTTGTGGTCTCCGCGGGCCGTGGCGTAGGTGGTGAACTCGCCGTTCCGCAGCCGATTTAGCCCGCCGCCGAAGGTGCCAAACCACATGTCGCCACGGGCGTCCTGATGGATCACGCGCACGTCGCCCGAGGAAAGACCGTTCGTTACCGAGAACCGGGTCCAACGGTTCCCATCCTGGCGAAGAACACCGTGCTTGGTGCCGACCCAGATTCGCTTGGCCCGATCCTGATAGAGGGATTGGACGCCGCCCAAGTCGTACAGGTCTTCGGCTGAGAGCACGTTCTGCCAATGGCCGCCTTCACGCCTCACCAGGCCGCTGGCACTGCTCGCCCAAAGGCGGTTAAGGTCATCGACTTGGAGGTGTGCGCTCCCACCTTGCCCCGGGATAGGATTAGCCGGGTCGAGGTTCTCGACCACTCCCTCGCGAATCGCGCTGACGCACGTCTCGGCGCCGACCCAGACGGTCCCGTCGGGAGCCGCCGTAACGGCGAGAGTGTTGTCATCGCGCAAGCCCTCGGCCACCGAATAGACTCGGACGCGTCTGGGCTGCAGACGGAACAACCCCATGGTAGAGCCAACCCATATGTTGCCCTCCCTGTCTTCGAGCAGGCGCGTAATGGTTAAGTCGGCCGGCCACTCCGAGGACGCCAAAGGCTCAAGCCGCCCAGCGACCAGGCGTTGCAAGGTATTTCCGCGAAGTTCGTTCTGCACGACCCACAGTTGGCCGTCAGCCGTCCGGAAGAGATCTTTAGGACTACCGACGAAACCAGGAAGCCCTGTAGTTACCCTCGACCAAGCCTTACCCTCCTGCCGCCAGAGGCCGAGGCCCAGGAGCCAGAAAGAGCCATCGTTGTCCCGCCAAAATGAGGCGCCAGCAGCTTCCTCCGGGATTTCCCATCGTTCGAAGGACTTACTCTTCAGATCGAGGTGAAAAAGATTCGTGCCCAGGGTGGCCAAGCGGACGACCAGCGAGGTTGGGCTCTCTTCAGCGAGCTGGTTGACTTGGTAGGGCACTTGGGCGGGGGCGAAATCCCAGGTGACGATGGCATCCCCGCGCGCCAAACCAACCTGGCCGGCTCGGGAGGAGAACCATACCCCGCCCTGGCCCGCTGGTTGGAGGATGCCAACGGGTCCCAAAACGCCTTGGGCCGGGCCGAAATGTTGGAAGCCGTGGGAGCGGTAACGCAGGAGGCCAGCGCCGGTTCCGATCCAGAGGTCCTCACTGCGTCCATCCTCTGCAAGCGCGTTGATCGAGTCATGCGTCATCTTGGGCGTGTTTTGGTGGTCGAAGACCTTAAACCTCACTCCGTCAAACCTGGCCAGCCCATTGAGCGTTCCGATCCAGAGATAGCCGTCCCGGGTCTGAAGCAGCGCCTTGACAGTGTTTTGCGGCAACCCGTTCTCGGCGGTGAATCGCGTGAGGACGTACTGTGGTTCCGAGACGGTGGCTGGCGCGTCCTCGGACAACGCTTCCACGACACTGGAACCTGCGAGAACCAACCACACCAACAGGGCGCCCCCGAGGCAGTGATGGATCATGTTAGGTGATTCGTAACCGTTCGGCACGACTGCTGCGACATGGCTGCACTTGCGCTGATGCCTTGATGAGGTCCACAACTTCACGTTCACTCCCAATAAAGCACCGCGGCGAAGGTTTCGCAACCGGGGTTGCAAAGCCGCGTTAAAAGCGGGGTTCGTCGGTGAAAACCGGGCTTTTTCTTGAACCGCTAATCCTCGCTAATCTTCGCTATTGGTGTGCCTGGCGGTGAGGGCTGCTGCGTGATATTGAAGCGATGGAAGAGCGCGGCATAGCGGGCAAATTGGGCGCGGCGCGCCGCCGGCTCCTGGTCGTGGGATTCGTCCTGCAAGCCAATGAAAAGCATCGAGGCCCGGCC
>Ga0209415_10020495_pt1 | contig 10266 bp, 10 predicted proteins | sample PeaSoiSIISIP2007_FD_187696 | JGI IMG/M metagenome (GOLD analysis project Ga0209415, IMG submission 187696) | Peat soil microbial communities from Weissenstadt, Germany - SII-SIP-2007 (SPAdes) (version 2) | ecosystem: Environmental > Terrestrial > Soil > Wetlands > Peat | place: Germany...
GACCGCGGCCAGGGGATTCCCTGGGAAGGCAACTACTCCTCCTGGCTGGAACAGAAGCAGAAGCGCCTGGCCCAGGAAGAAAAGGCCGAATCCGCCCGCCAGCGCACCCTGCAGCACGAGTTGGAGTGGATCCGCCAGTCGCCCAGGGCCCGCCAGGCCAAGAGCAAGGCGCGCATCTCGGCCTATGAGCAGATGCTCGCCGCCGGCGGCCAGCAGCAGGCCGAGGCGGGCCAGATCCGCATCCCGCCAGGCCCGCGCCTGGGCGAGGTGGTCGTGGTGGCCGAGCATCTGCGCAAGGGGTTCGCCGACCGGCTGCTGATCGACGACCTGAACTTCCGCCTGCCGCCCGGCGGCATCGTTGGCGTCATCGGCCCCAACGGGGCCGGCAAGACGACCCTCTTCCGCATGATCGTCGGCCAGGAAACCGCCGATGCCGGAAGCCTCAAGATCGGCGAGACGGTGAAGCTCGGCTACGTCGATCAGTCGCGGGACTCGCTCCGGGCCGACAAGACGGTCTGGGAAGAGATTTCCGACGGGCTGGACATCGTCGAGCTAGGCAAGAGCCAGATGCCGAGCCGGGCCTATGTGGCCGCCTTCAATTTCAAGGGCGCCGACCAGCAGAAGAAGGTGGGCCAGCTCTCGGGCGGCGAGCGCAACCGGGTGCATCTCGCCAAGATGCTGAAGTCGGAGGCCAATCTGCTTCTGCTCGACGAGCCGACCAACGACCTCGATGTCGACACGCTGCGGTCGCTGGAGGAGGCGCTGACCGACTTCGCCGGCTCGGCCGTCATCATCAGCCACGACCGCTGGTTCCTGGACCGGATCGCCACCCACATCCTGGCCTTCGAGGGCGACAGCCAGGTGGTCTGGTTCGAGGGCAACTACCAGGACTACGAGGCCGACCGGAAACGCAGGCTCGGCGCCGAAGCCGATCAGCCCCACCGCATCCGCTTCAAGCCGTTGACGCGGGGGTGATACGACGGTGCGCGAAGATTGTTACTGGCTACTGGTCTTCTGACGCAGCGCGTCGAGGAGGGCCGAGACCTGGCCGCCTTCGCTCTGGATCGCAGACGCGATGTCCGACCGGTGGGTGATGCGCAGGCTGACGCCCTCGACCTCCAGATCGATGATGCGGAGCTGACCGCCCTGATCCTCGATGCGCCAGTCGAGGTGGATCACATCGCCGTTGGTCTGGTCGATATGGGAGTTGACGGTGATGGTTCCATCGTCATTGGGTTTGGCGTCGGTCACCTGGAACCGCTGGCCGGCGTATTCGGCGAAGGTCTTGGCATAGGACTGGACGAGAAGCTTCTCGAACAGCCGATTGAAATCCGCCTTCTGGTCGTCGGTCGCCACTTTCCAATAGCGGGCAAGCACGAACTTGCAGATCCCCGGCAGGTCGAAATGGGATTCCAGCAGGCCTTGGAAGCGCTTCTCGCGCTCGGCCGGACTGAGGTCCGAGCCGGTCAGCGAACTGATGGCGGTGTCGCCCAGGTTGTTGATGAAACTCTGCGCGTCGGCCGGGCTCACCGCCTGGGCGCGAAGAGGGGCAAGCAGAAAGGCGGCGGCACCGGCCGCCAGGAAAACGCGACGCTTCATGGTTTCAGTTGCTCTCCGTCAACTGGGACCCGCCGGGCGATTCATAGGGCAGCTGCGCGAGCGGGTCGTCTTCCTTGGCGTGCTTGATCGTGCTGTTGCGGTTTTGGCGATAAAGGCTGCGAATCGTCGCGTAGTAGTCGATCGCGCCTTTTCGGATCTGGTCGAGGGTATCCAGGTTGCGCGCCCGCATGTCCACCGCATAGAGGCCGGCGCGGACGTAGCTCAAATACTGCACGTCATAAGCGGCGAACAGGTACGACCAGGGGTCGGCGACGGCGGTTACGGCCAGGCCGCTCAGGTCGCGCGGGTTGGTCGGCCCCAGCACCGGCAGGTAGACATAGGGCCCTTCGCCCGCACCCCAGACCGCGAATGTCACGCCGAAATCGGTGTCGTGGTACTTGAGGCCGAACTTCGAGGCGACGTCGAAAATGCCGGCGACCCCAAGTGTGCTGTTGATCAGGAACCGCTTGGCGGTGATCCCGGCCCGCTTGCCGTTGCCCTGGAGCAGGTCGTTGGCGAAGACCAGCGGCGCGTCCAGATTGACCAGCACGTTATGCACGCCATGCTCGACCGGAGTCGGCAGCAGCAAATTGTACCAGGCGGCCAGGGGCTTGAAGACCAGCTCGTCGAAGCCGTAGTTGAGATCGAAGAAGTACCGATTCAACGGCTCCATCGGGTCGTTGTTTTCTTTATAGGTCGCGAGCTCGTCGGGATCCTTCGGCGGCGTTGCGCAGCCGGTCAGCAAGCTGGAGAGAAGAATCGCGCCGACGATCGCGCCCAAGGCTGGCAGTCGTGACAATCTCAGCGATGTACTGGGCATCCCAGATGGTCCCTTCTTCTCAAGACCCACACGTCGGGCGCCGCGCCCCCGACAGGAGGTGGTTCCTCCTCGCCGCTACGGCAGCCCCAGCCCCATCACCCGAACGCATCTCCGGCACCAACGTCCTTAGGCCCCTGACGGCGCGATTCCACATCCCGGCCGCGCAATTTAAGTAGCATAGCGCCCATGGGTTTGCCAGGGGTGACCCTTCGACAAGAATCTTGCAGACACACGACTGTTGCCCAAATGCCGCAGCTGGGCTTCCGACTAGGCGATGATTTCGGCGTGGTGGCAGGCGACCAAGCGCCCGTCCACAGGCCGCAGTTCCGGTCGTTCGGCGATGCATATTGGCGTGGCGTGGGGACAGCGGCTGTGGAAGGCACAGCCCCCCGGCGGATTGATGGGTGAGGGCAGCTCGCCCCGCAGCACGATTCGCTTGGCCCTGGTGCCGGCATCAACCGCCGGCGTGCTCGCCAGCAGCGCCTTGGTGTAGGGATGGCGCGGGCGCTGGAAGATCGTTTCCTTCCGGCCCTGCTCGGCGGCGCGACCGAGATACATGACCATGACCTCATCGGCGATATGGCGGACGACGGAGAGGTCATGGGAAATGAAAAGATAGGCCAGATCGAACTCGTCCTGGAGATCCATCAGCAGGTTCAGCACCTGGGCCCTGATGGATACGTCGAGGGCCGAGACGGGCTCATCGGCGACCACGATCCGGGGACGGAGCATGAGGGCGCGGGCGATGGCGATTCGCTGGCGCTGACCGCCGGAGAACATATGCGGATAGCGGCTGTAGTATTCCGGCCTGAGGCCGACCCTTGCCATCATGTCGCGCGCCGCCGCCTGGCGCTGGCCGGCATCCATGTCGGTATTGATGATCAGCGGTTCCTCCAGGATGCTGCCGACCTTCTTGCGTGGATTGAGCGACGCGAAGGGATTCTGGAACACCATCTGGACGACCGGACGCAGGCGCTTGAGGGCCTCCGCCCCTGCCGTCGTCACCTCGATGCCGTCGATCTTGAGGCTTCCGGCGGTGGGCTTCTCGATCATGGTCACCATGCGGGCGAGGGTGGATTTGCCGCAGCCCGATTCGCCCACCACGGCCAGGGTTTCGGCCTTGGCGAGGGCGAAGCCCACCCCGTCCACCGCCCTCAGCGTCTTGTCCTTTCGCAACAGCCCGCCGCCGATCCGGTAATAGCGCTTCAGCTCCCCTGCTTCGAGCAGCGGCCCGTCGTTCATGCCGGCACCTTGGCCGCGACGGCGTCGAGGGGCTTCAAGCAGCGTACCACGCGGCCTTCGGCATCGGCCTCCAGGGCGGGGTGCAGGCGGCGGCATCGGTCGTCGGCGTAGCTGCAGCGCGGGTTGAACAGGCAGCCCGTCGGCCGGTCGTCGACACCGGGCACAACGCCGCCGATCGTGCTGAGGCGATGCCGGCCGGCGCTGCGCTCGGGCAGGGCATCCAGCAGTGCCGCGGTGTAGGGATGGCGCGGGTGCTGGAACAGGCGTTCCGCCGGCTGCATCTCCACTTCCTCGCCGGCATACATCACCATGATGCGCTGGGCGGTCTCTGCGACTACGCCCATGTCGTGGGTGATGAGGATCAATGCCATGCCCCGTTCGCGCTGAAGGGTCAGCAGCAGCTCCAGGATCTGGGCCTGAATGGTGACGTCCAGCGCCGTGGTCGGTTCGTCGGCGATGAGGAGGCGCGGATTGCAGGCGATCGCCATGGCGATCATCACCCGCTGGTTCATGCCGCCGGAGAGCTGGTGTGGAAAGGCGTCCAGACGCGAAGCGGCCTGGGGAATGCCGACCTGGTCCAGAAGTTCGGTCGCGCGCGCCCGGCGCGCGGCCCGGCTGCCGCCCTCGTGGACTCCGAGGGTCTCCATGATCTGGAAGCCGACGGTGAAGCAGGGATTGAGGCTGGTCGTGGGCTCTTGGAAGATCATCGCCACGTCCTTGCCGGTGATCTGCCGGCGCCGGCGTGCGGGCATCGCCAGCAGGTCCTGGCCATCGAAGACGAGCCGGTCGGCGCTGACCTTTCCGGGCCAGGGAATAAGGCCCATCAGAGCCAGCATGGTGACGCTCTTTCCCGAGCCGGACTCGCCGACCACCCCCACGACCTCGCCTTGATCCAAGGTGAGGTCGAGCCCCGCCACCGCCTTCAGCGGGCCGCGCGCGGTCCTGAATTCGACCGAGAGGTTCTTGATCTCGAGCAGCGCCATCAGTGCTTGAGCTTGGGATCGAGGGCGTCGCGCAATCCGTCGCCCATCAGGTTGAAGGCCAGCACCGTGATCAGGATTGCGAGTCCCGGCAAGGTCACCACCCACCAAGCCCGGTCGATGTAGTCGCGCGCGTCCGCCAACATGCTGCCCCATTCGGGCGTCGGCGGCTGGGCGCCGAGGCCGAGGAAGCCGAGCGCGGCGGCATCGAGGATGGCCGAAGAGAATCCGAGAGTCGCCTGCACGATCAACGGCGCCAGGCAATTGGGCAGCACCGTCACGAACATGAGGCGCAGAGTCCCGGCGCCGGAGACCCTCGAAGCGGTGACATAGTCCTTATTGACTTCGCTTAAGACCGCGGCGCGCATCAGGCGCACGTAATTCGGCAGGGTCACGATCGCGACCGCGACCATGGCGTTGATCAGGCTCGGCCCCAGGATCGTGACGATGACGATGGCGAGCAGCAGGGACGGAAGCGCGAGCAGCATGTCCATCGCCCGCATGATCGCGACCTCGATCGCACCGCGGAAGAATCCGGCCAGAAGCCCAAGTCCGATGCCTGCGGCCAGGCAAATGGTCACCACGATGGCGCCGATCAGGAGCGAAAACCGCGCGCCGAAGACGAGCCGCGAGAACATGTCGCGCCCGGCCGGATCGGTGCCGAGGTAGTAATGGCCCACGCATTGGGCGAAATCGGCCGGATCGCGGTCCTGCCAGATCGGCGGTGCCAACTGGCAATCGGGGTATTGCTCGATGGGGCTATAGGGCGAAATGACATTGGCGAAAAGCGCCAGCAGACAGACCACGAGAATCACCACCATGCCGGCAAGCGCACCGCGATTCGTGCGGAAATAGATCCAGAACTCCCGCAGCGGATGGAGCGGCTGGTACTGTCCTTCTGCGGCTGCGTTGACGGCCACGGACTTACCTCACATGCCGGATGCGGGGGTTGACGAGGCCGTAAAGCAGATCGACCGAGAGGTTGACCAGGATCACCATCGAGGCGACGAGCAGCACGCCGGTCTGCAGCACGGGATAGTCGCGCCGGGCAATCGATTCGACCAGCCAACGGCCGATCCCGGGCCAGGAGAAGATGGTCTCCGTCAGGATGGCGCCGCCCATGAGCGTCCCCACCTGCAGGCCGATCACCGTGATGACGGGGATGAGGGCATTGCGCAACGCATGCACCCAGAGGACGCGCATCGGCGACAGGCCCTTGGCCCGGGCGGTGCGCACGTAGTCCTCGTTCAGCACTTCCAGCAGCGAAGAACGGGTCATGCGGGCTATCACCGCCAACGGGATCGTGCCGAGCACGATCGCCGGCAGGATCAAATGGCTGAGGGCCGAGGTGAAGGCGCCGTCCTGACCCGAGAGGAGGGAATCGATCAGCATGAACCCCGTGACCGAATCGAAATCATAGGCGATGTCGATCCGTCCCGAGACGGGGGTCCATCCGAGATTGACCGAGAACAGCAGGATGAGCAGCAGACCCCACCAGAAGATCGGCATCGAATATCCGGTGAGGGAGAGACCCATGACCGAATGGTCGAGGAAGCGGCCCCTGTGGGTCGCCGCCAGCATGCCGGCGGGCAAACCGAGGAGGACGGCGAAGAGCATCGCCGCCAGGGAGAGCTCGATCGTGGCGGGGATCAGCTGCAGGAAATCCCGGATCACCGGGGCATGGGTCGAGAGCGAAATGCCGAGGTTCCCTTGCAGCACCTGCCCGACATAGACCGCGTATTGAACCAGGAGCGGCCGGTCGAAACCATACTGGTGCAGGAGCTCGGCATGGCGGGCGGGGTCGATACCATGCTCGCCCGCCAGCATCTCGATGGGATCGCCGGGAATGAGGCGGATCATGGCGAAGGTGAGCAAGGTGATGCCGATGAAGGTCGGGATCACCAGGCCGACGCGCGTGACGATGAATCGCAGCATGGCCTACCGCCTAAAAGGCAAACGGGGGAAGCCGGTGGTCCGGGCTTCCCCCGCTCGATCGCAGCCTTTGGGCGCCGTTCCTACTTCAGGCCGACGTCGTTGAAGACATGCAGCCCAAAGGGATCGACCTTGTAGCCGACGACGTTCTTGCGGATCGGCTCGTAGACCACCGAATGGGCGATGGTGACCCAGGGCGCCTGCTGCTTGAACACCACCTGCGCCTGCATGTAGAGGGCCGTGCGCTTGGAAATGTCGCTCGTCTGTTTGGCCTGCTGGACCAGGTCGTCAAAGGGCTTGTAGCACCAGCGGGCCCGGTTGCCGCCGTCCGTCGCCGCGGCGCAGGACAGCAGCTGGTTCAGGAAGTTGTCCGGGTCGCCATTGTCGCCCGTCCAGCCGAGCAGCACCATGTCGTGCTCGCCGTTCTTCGAACGCTTCAGATACTCGCCCCATTCGTAGGTCACGATCTTGGCGTCGATGCCGACCTTTTGCAGGTCCGCCTGCATCATCTCGGCCATCAGCTTGGCGTTGGGGTTGTAGGGCCGCTGCACCGGCATGGCCCACAGGTTGGTCTGGAAGCCGTCCTTCAATCCGGCTGCGGCGAGCAGCGCCTTGGCCTTCGCCGGATCATAGGGATAGTCCCGCACGGAATTGTTGTAGGACCACATCGTCGGCGGGATCGGATTCTTCGCCTTGCGGCCGGCGCCCTGATAGACGGCCTTCAGGATGGCGTCGCGGTTGATCGCATAATAGACCGCCTGGCGGACCCGCACGTCGTCGAAGGGCTTGTGCGTGGTATTGAAGGCGAGATAGCCGACGTTGAGCCCTTCCTGGTGCAGCACCTTGATGTCGGGATCCTTCATCATGTCGGCGACGTCGGCCGGGTTCGGATAGGGCATGACCTGGCATTCATTGGCCTTCAGCTTGGCCCAGCGGACCTCGGCGTCGGGCGTGATGGCGAACACCAGGTGATCGATCCTGGGCTTGCGGCCCCAATAGGTCGGCGCGGCGGCGTAACGGATGACCGCGTCCTTCTCATAGCTCTCCAGGGTGAAGGGACCGGTCCCGACCGGCTCCAGATCGACCTGCTCGGGCGTCTTGGCCGCCATCATCGCATCGGCGTATTCCTTGGACATGATCGAGGAAAAGGCCATGGCCAAGTCGGCCAGGAACGGCGCTTCGGGATGGTTGAGGGTGAACCTCACCGTGTAGTCGTCGACCTTATCCACGCTCTTGATGATGTTCGGCATATCCATGTCATTGAAGTACTCGTAGGTCCCGCCGGAGACCTTGTAGTAGGGGTTGTTCTTGTCGAGCTGCCGCTCGAAGCTGAACAACACGTCGTCGGCGTTGAAGTCGCGCGTGCCGGTGAAGTTCTTGCCGTGGAACTTCACGCCCTTTCGCAACATGAACGTGTAGGTGAGGCCGTCGTCGGAGATGCTCCACTTTTCCGCCAGGGCCGGCTGGACCCGGGTCGTACCGACGATGAACTCCACCAGGTTGTTATAGAGCGGCTTGGTCGCGTCGAGGGTCGTGCCGGACGTGAAGAGCTGCGGATTGAACCCTTCCGGGCTCGCCTCCGAGCAATAAACCAATGTTTTCGCCTCGGCGGAGAGCGCGAAGCCGAAGGCCGCGACCGCGCCGAGCACGACGGCCCCCAGAGCACTGCGTTTCATCAAAACCTCCCGATAAGTTGACGGCTGGTTTCAGGCCATTTCCCCGGCCATCACCACCATTGGCGGCGACGGTAGGCCCGCCCTTCCGGACCTGTCAATGGGGTGGGATCGGCGAGCGATGTCCTGCAATGGTAACAGTATCCGGCGACATTCCCGGCCCGACCGGGATAGAATTCGGGCGCGAAGTCTGTCAGTCCAAACGGTTCGGAAGGGAAAGCGGCAGGATGGATCGCATGTTTGGTCGGGAACCGGCACGGACCCGGCGCGGCGGAATGCCGAGCGCCGTCGGCCGCCTGATTGCGGCTCTATTCGCCATGGCCCTGCTGGCCGCCTGTCAGAGCGGCGGGCTGACCTACAATCCGTCCACGGGCCTGTTCAGCATGCCGTTCGGCGCCCAGAGCCACAAGGACGGCGGCTAGCGTCTTGCCGGGAAGCGCGGGGGCCAACCCCAGCGCCGTTGACGGGGCGAATCCTTCCACTACCTTGCGGCCATGCTCGATAGCCCGATTCCCACGCCCTATGTCTGCGACCGCCATTCGGTCCTCAAGGATTGGATCGACCTGAACGGCCACATGAACGTCGCCTATTACCTGACGGCCTTCGATCAGTCCTTCGACGAGGCCTATGAACTGATCGGCATCACGACCCAGCATCTGAGCCGGGCGGGCGGCACGACCTTCGCCGCCGAGATGCACGTCACCTATCAGCAAGAGTTGATGGAAGGCGATCCCATCCGGGTGACCAGCCAGCTCATCGCCTTCGATGCCAAGCGCATGCACTGGGTTCAATGCATGTACCACCGGCGCGACGGTTTCCTTGCGGCCACCGCGGAATGGCTGGTGCTTTACGTCGATCTCGGCACACGCAAGGTCGCGGCCATGCCCGAAGACCTGCAGCAACGCCTGGCGCGGATCCGTGAGGCCCATGCCCGGCTGCCGCGCCCGGCGGTGACGGGCCGCGGGATCGACATCGCCAACCGCCGGCCTCAGAGCGAAAGCTGATTGGCCCCATGGGATCCACCAAGACCGGCGCCGCCATGATCCCGGCCGACGCGCTGCGAAGCTTCGTCGGCCGCTTGCTGCCGATGCTGCCGGAGGACTTCGCAAGCTCCGTTGCAGCCCTCGACCTGAAGGTCCTGAACCTGGCGCCGGGACGCCTGCCGGTCGGCCGCTTCTGGAAGAAGGCCATGGCCGGCGGCATGCCGCTCCTGGCCCCGCTCGCCGCTCTCGAGCCGTCCTTGCGCTGGGTCCAGAACCCGAACTACGTGGCAGTGCCGCCTGACCCGGCCTTCCTGGAGAACTACGGTTATGCGGTGCTGGCAGGGCCGGGTGGGCTCATCGAGACCCGCGCGCTTGCCCTCGGGCTCCTGCTGCTCGGGCCCGGCACACATTATCCGACCCACCGGCATCCGGCGGTCGAGATCTATGTCGTCGCCTCGGGCGAGAGCGAATGGCGCATGGACGAGGGCCCCTGGCGCCGGCGTCCCGCCGGCCATGTGATCCGCCACGAGTCCATGGTTCCCCACGCCACCCGCGCCCTCGCCGACCCTCTGCTTGCGGTCTATGTCTGGCGCGGCGATCTCGATACCCATGCGAGAATCACCGGGGTCTGATAAGACCTCCTCGATGGAGCCACCTTATCTCGCCAATCTGCCGCCTTATCTCGTCAATCTGAACGAGTCCCAGCGCGCCGCCGTCGAAGCGACGGAAGGCCCGGTGCTGGTGCTGGCCGGCGCCGGCACCGGCAAGACGCGGGTGCTGACCACGCGCCTTGCCCATATCCTGATGACCGGAAAGGCCCGGCCGGGTGAACTGCTCGCCGTCACCTTCACCAACAAGGCGGCGCGGGAGATGAAGGAGCGCATCTCCAAGCTTCTCGGCCGTCCGGTGGAGGGCTGGTGGCTCGGCACCTTCCATGCGCTCGCCGCCCGCATCTTGCGCCGGCATGCCGAGGTCGTCGGCCTCAAGCCCAACTTCACCATCCTCGACACCGACGATCAGGTCCGCCTGCTGAAGCA
>Ga0209415_10020496_pt1 | contig 10266 bp, 9 predicted proteins | sample PeaSoiSIISIP2007_FD_187696 | JGI IMG/M metagenome (GOLD analysis project Ga0209415, IMG submission 187696) | Peat soil microbial communities from Weissenstadt, Germany - SII-SIP-2007 (SPAdes) (version 2) | ecosystem: Environmental > Terrestrial > Soil > Wetlands > Peat | place: Germany...
CAGCCGCGGGTAGTGGTGGTGCGGGCGGATGGTCTTGAACCCCACCGCGAGCAGGTAATCCACCGGCAGCATGCAGGACGGCGACTCCCATCGCCGGTCGCCGAAGGCCTCGATCGCCTTGACACCGCGCCGGGTGAGGTCCTTGGCCATCGCCTGCACGAGCATCCGGCCGATGCCCCCGCCGGCGAACTCGCTCAGCAGCTGAGCGGTCATGAACAGCACCGCGTCGGCGCTCACCGGACTGGTGGGAAAGGCCATCGAGCGGGGGGCGTACTGCGGCGGCGCGAAGAGCATGTACCCGGCGGGGACACCGTCGACATACGCGATCTTCCCGCAACTGCCCCATTCGAGCAGGACCGACGACACCCACGACTCTTTCTCGAGTTCCGGGTCGCCACTTTCCTCGGCCCGGGCCCGGCTGACCGGCCCCAGCTCCCAGAAAACGCATTTGCGGCACTTCGGCGGCATGTCGCCGAGATTGTCCAGCGTGATATTGACGATACGGCGCGACATCCTGTTCCCCGGTAGGCCGATCCCCCAGCAATCCACAAGCGTGCCTAGCAGATACCCCTTATCCTGGCATGATACTGGACCACTTCAGGAGCCGACTTCAGGAGAAGCCGTGACCGCCGAAGAGCAGCCCGCATCGCAGCGACAGCGAATTGACCCCTATGTCGGTCAGTACGCCGAACGTGCCGTTGGCATGGTCGCCTCCGAAATCCGGGCGCTGTTCGCCGTCGCCGCCCGGCCCGAGATCGTCTCGCTGGCCGGCGGCACGCCCTACGTGTCCGCGCTGCCGCTGGAGGCCGTCGGCGGCATGATCGGCCGGCTGATCGCCGACCGGGGCGACAGCGCGCTGCAGTACTGCACCGCGCAGGGAGACGCGGGGCTGCGCGAGCGGGTCTGCGACGTCATGGCGCTGGAGGAAATACGGGCTCACCCCGACGAGATCGTCATCACCGTGGGCTCCCAGCAGGCGCTTGACCTGCTCACCAGGATCTTCATCGATCCCGGCGACGTGATCCTCGCCGAGGCGCCCTCGTACGTGGGCGCCCTGGGCGCCTTCGCCTCCTACCAGGCCACCGTGATCCACGTCGCCATGGACGATGACGGGCTGATCCCCGAGGCACTGGAGGAAGCCATCGGCCGCACGACCGCGGCCGGGCGGCGGGCCAAGTTCCTCTACACCGTGCCCAACTTCCACAATCCGGCCGGGGTCACGCTCGCCGCCGGGCGGCGGCACCGGATCCTCGACATCTGCCAGCGCGCGGGCCTGCTCGTGGTCGAGGACAACCCGTACGGCCTGCTCGGCTTCGACGGCGAGCCGATGCGGGCGCTGCGGGCCGACGACGGCGAGGGAGTCGTGTATCTCGGCACGTTCTCCAAGACGTTCGCGGCGGGCGTCCGGGTCGGCTGGGCGGTGGCGCCGGCCGCGATCCGCGACAAGCTGATCCTGGCCGCCGAGTCGGCGGTGCTGTGCCATTCCAGCTTCTCGCAGCTGACCGTGCGCGAGTACCTGACCACCCAGCCGTGGCTCGAGCAGATCAAGGACTTCCGTGAGCTCTACCGCGAACGGCGGGACGCCACACTGAACGCCCTGCACACGATGATGCCGCCCGGCTGCCACTGGACCCGGCCGGGTGGCGGTTTCTACGTGTGGCTCAGGCTGCCCGACGGCGTCAACGCCAAGGCCATGTTGCCCCGGGCGATCTCGTCGCGGGTGGCGTACGTGCCGGGCACGGGCTTTTACGCGGACGGCTCGGGCGGCCAGTACGCGCGGCTGTGCTACTCGCTTCCCAGCCCGGACCGGATCCGCGAGGGGGTCCGCCGGCTGGCCTCGGTGATCGAGACCGAGATCGAGCTCCGGGACGACTTCGGCCCGGCCCCCGGTATCCGGTAGATCATGGACGAACTCGACCGGGTGGTGGTCCTCGCCGGCGGCCTGTCCGCCGAGCGGGAAGTGTCGCTGCGCTCCGGCCACCGGGTACGCGACGCCCTGGCCGAGGCGGGCATCGACGCCGTGGTGGCCGACGCCGACGCCGAACTGCTCACCCAGCTGCGCGCCGACCCGCCCAGCGCGGTATTCCCCGTCATTCACGGCGCCTCCGGTGAAGACGGCGCGATCCGGGAAGTCCTCGCGCTGCTCGGCACGCCGTACGTCGGGTCGGTGGCCAGCGCCTGCCAGATGGCGTTCGACAAGCCGACGGCCAAGGCCCTGGTCGCGGCGGCCGGAGTGACCACGCCGACGTCCGTGACGCTGCCGCGGGAGACCTTCCACGATCTCGGTGCGGCCGCGATGATCGACCTCATCGTGGCCAAGCTCGGGCTCCCGCTGTACATCAAGCCGTCCCGGGGCGGCTCCGCGCTCGGCGCGGGACCAGTCCACGACGCGGCGGAGCTGCCAGCCGCGCTGCTCAGCTGTTTCGCCTACGGGGACATCGCGCTGATCGAACGGTTCATCTCGGGCACCGAGGTCACCGTCGGGGTGATCGACCTTGGCCAGGGTCCGCAGGCCCTGCCGGCCGTCGAGATCGTCCCGGGCGACGGCGGCTACGACTACGCGGCCCGGTACACCGCCGGGAAGACGGAGTTCTACGTCCCGGCCCGGCTGCCCGGCGAGGTCGCGACCCAGGTGGCCAGGATCGCGGTCGCCACGCACTCGGTACTCGGGCTGCGCGACCTGTCCCGGACCGACCTGATCGTGGACGAGACGGGCACGGCGTACTTCCTCGAGGTCAACGTGTCACCGGGGATGACCGAGACCAGCACGCTGCCGATGGCGCTGGAGGCCTCCGGTCACGCGTTCGGCCGTATCTGCGTCCGCCTGCTCGAATTGGCCGCCGCCCGCGGCGGATAGATCACCAGGTCTCCGCGGTTGATGGTGATCCCGTTCACCCAGGGCTGACGCTGAAACCAGGCGGCACCGCCTGTCAGCGCGGAAAATGAGGGCATGGCACAGCGGCGTGCCGTCTCGGTGGCGGTGCTTGCGGACATCCACGGCAACCTTCCGGCACTCAACGCAGTTCTCGCGGAAGCGGACATTGCGGATGCGGAGGCCGTCGTGCTGCTGGGTGATATTGCGCTGGGGCCGATGCCGGCCGAGACGCTGGACGTGCTGGCCGGGCTGGGCGAACGGGCGGTCTGGGTGCACGGTAACTGTGAGCGGGAGACGATTACCGCGTTCGACGGCAGGGACGTGCCCGGACCGAACGGCCCGCAGGCTGCCGACAGCGCCGCGCTGATGGGCCGACCGCACCGCGACATGCTGGATGGGCTGCCGCTGACGGTGACACTGGATGTCGACGGCCTTGGGCAGACGCTGTTCTGTCATGCCTCGCCGCGCCGCGACGACGAGATGCTGCTGGTCGACAGCCCGCCCGAGCGCTGGGCGGCTGCGTTGTCCGGGCTCGGTTCCGGCATCCAGGTCGTGGTCTGCGGGCACACCCATATGCAGTTCGGCCGGCTCGCCGCCGGGCGGCGTGTCATCAACCCGGGCAGTGTCGGCATGCCCTACGGTCCGCCCGGTGCGCACTGGGCCGTGCTGGGGCCAGATGTCATGCTGCGCCGCGCCGAATACGACACCACGGCAGCCGCCGAGGTGATCGCGGCCAGCCGTTATCCCCATGGCGGGGAGTGGGCCCGCGAGTACGTGCTCAGCCACTACTCCGACACCGAGGCCCTCGCAGCGTTCACCGAGATCGCCCGCCAGCAGGAAGGCCGGGCCTCCTGACCGCAGAGACCCCGGCCCTTCCCGTGCCCTCGTTCCGGCAAAGCCACTGTACGGCTTCACCCGCGGGCCTGTCCCGCACCGGCACCCCAATAACACCTGCGACACCGCTGCCATCACCCACCTCGCCGATTACCAGCAGTGAACACCACCCAGGCCAGCAACCGGTCAGGCACCGAGATGTGCTGTACCAGGAGGCTCCCGCGAAAATCGGTTGACCTAGGTTAAGGTTATGCCGCTGACCAGGGCATACTCCAACCTCTGGTGATGATCACTCCACATCCGTGTGGACCTGACCATCCTCGCCCAGTTCGCCGACGCCCTCCTGGCCGCGCGGACCTCGTATAGCACCACCGCGTTCCTGGGCCCTCTAGGCTCAGATCCATGACAGGACGCAAGAGCTTCGGCAGTGACAACCACACGGGGGCGCACCCGGCGGTGCTCCGCGCGATGATGGAGGCCAACTCCGGCGACGCGGTGGCTTACGGCGCCGACGAATGGACCGAGCGGGTCACCACCCAGCTGTGCGAAGCGTTCCAGGCCGACGGCGGCGCTTTCCTCGTGCTGAACGGGAGCGGGGCCAACGTCCTTGGCCTCAGTGCCCTGCTGCGCAGGCACGAGGCGGTCATCTGCGCGGAGTCCGCGCACATTAACACCGATGAGTGCGGTGCCCCCGAGCGCCTAGTCGGCACCAAACTTCTCGCGGTACCGGCGCCGGACGGCAAGCTGACTCCGGAGCTGATCGCCGGGCAGCTGGGCGGCCGCGGTGACGACCACTTCGCCCAGCCGGGTGTGGTGGCGGTCACCCAGGCGACCGAGTTCGGGACGTGCTACACCCTCGCCGAGCTACGGAAGATAGCCGACTTCTGCCGGGCCAGCGACTTGCTGGTGTTCCTGGACGGAGCCCGCCTGGCCAATGCGGTCGCCTACCTGGACTGCTCGCTGGCCGAGCTCGCCGAGTGCGCGGACGTACTTACCTTCGGCGGCACCAAGAACGGCGGAGTGGGCGCGGAGGCGCTCATCGTGATGGGCGGGAGCCTGGCTGCCGACGTGCCGTACCTGCGCAAGCAGCAGACTCAGCTGACCTCCAAGATGCGCTTCGTGGCCGCCCAGTTCGGCGCGCTCCTGCAGGATGACCTCTGGCGGAGCAACGCCACGCACGCCAACGCCATGGCGCGCAGACTCGCCGACGGGGTTCGTGCCGTGGACGGCGTCGAGATCGTCCACCCGGTACAGGCCAACGCGGTCTTCGCCCGGCTCCGGCCCCGTCACATCGCCGCCCTGCAGCGCGACTGGACGTTCCACGTCTGGGATGAGCGCGGTTCTGTCGTCCGCTGGATGACCGCCTTTGACACCTCTGAGGCCGATGTCGACGCGTTCCTGGCCGACATCCGTTCTACTGCCGTCGGCCAGGAAAGCCGCGATGTTTCACGTGAATCCAGCGCGTCCGGCTAGCCTTCGGGGTCCGGCGGCGCGGCTGAGGTCATCGCCTTAACGATGCGCTCCAGGTCGTCCACGGTGGCGAACTCCACGACGATCTTCCCCTTGCGCTGGCCCATTTCCACCTTGACCCGCGTCTCGAAGAGGTCGGAAAGGCGATCCGCCAGATGGCGGAGGCCCGGGGCGGTCGGCCGCTTGGCCACGCGGCTCGAACGCTGGCGCGGGGCGTCATCTGACCCGACGGCAACAAGCTCTTCGACGTTGCGGACGGACAGGCCCTCAGCGACGATCCGCTGGGCCAAGCGCTCTTGTGCCTCGGCACTGTCGAGGCCGAGTAGGGCCCGGGCGTGGCCTGCGGTGAGTACGCCTGCTGCCACCCGCTTCTGCACGGCCGGCGGCAGGTTCAGCAGTCGCAGGGTGTTGCTGATGTGCGGGCGGGAACGGCCGATCTTGCGTGCGAGCTCCTCGTGGGTGGCGCCGAAGTCGTCCAGGAGCTGCTGGTAGGCGGCGGCCTCTTCCAGCGGGTCGAGCTGCTGCCGGTGCAGGTTCTCGATCAGCGCGTCCCGGAGCAGGTCGTCGTCTTGCGTCTGCTTGACGATGGCGCCGATCTCGGTCAGCCCGGCCTCCTGCGCGGCGCGCCAGCGGCGCTCGCCCATGACGAGCTCGTACCGGCCGGCCCCGACGGCGCGGACGACCACCGGCTGCAGCAGGCCGACCTGCCTGATCGACTCGGCCAGCTCGTCCAGGGCCTCCTCGTCGAAGCTGCGCCGTGGCTGCCGCGGATTGGGGGTGATCGCCGTGACCGGGATCTCCTCGTACCGGGCCCCGGCGACCTCGCCCAGTGGCACCGTGCCTGGTTCCCCGGCCGGCGCCTGGCCGAGGGCCTGGGCCGCGGCCGCGCCGCGCGCGGCGTCACCGTCACCCAGCCGGACAGGATCCGGGATCAGCGCTCCGAGCCCCCGGCCTAGACCGCGCCTCTGCTGCGCCACTGTCTCACGCTCCCTGGCGGGTACCAGCCGACTGCATCGCCAGCTCCTTAGCCGCCTCGGTGTAGGCGATCGCGCCGCTCGACCCCGGGTCGTAACTGATGACCGACTGGCCCCGGCTCGGCGCCTCCGACACCCGGACGCTCCGCGGGATGATCGTGCGCAGCACCGACGTGCCGAAGTGGGCGCGGACGTCGTCGGCCACGTCAGAGGCCAGCCGGGTGCGTCCGTCGTACATGGTCAGCAGGACGGTCGAGACGTGCAGTCCCGGATTGAAGTTCACCCGGACCAGTTCCGCGGTATTCAGCAACTGCTGGACACCTTCGAGCGCGTAGTACTCGCACTGGATGGGCAGCAGCACTTCCTCCGCCGCGACCAGGGCGTTGACGGTCAGCAGCCCCAGCGAGGGCGGGCAGTCCACGAACATGTAGTCCAGGTGTGTGGTGTCGTAGGCCCGCAGCGCCCGGGCCAGCCGCAGTTCCCTGGCCACCACCGGAACCAGCTCGATTTCCGCGCCGGCGAGGTCGATCGTGGCCGGAGCGCAGTACAGGCCCGGCATCGCCCCGGCCGGCCGGATCACCTCGGCCAGCGGGCGGTCTTCGACCAGCACGTCGTAGACGGACGGAACGCCCACGTGGTGCTCCACGTCCAGCGCGGTAGACGCGTTGCCCTGCGGATCGAGGTCGATCACCAGGACCCGCGAGCCGTGCTGGGCCAGGCTGGCGGCCAGGTTGACCGCGGTGGTCGTCTTGCCGACCCCGCCCTTCTGGTTCGCGATCGTCATGATCCGGCAGCCGGGCGGGCGCGGCCACGACTGCCGGTCGGCCAGGCCCCGCACGCCGACGGCGGCTTCGGCCGCTCGTCCGATCGGCGTGTCCGCCTGGTCGCGCGGGACAACGGGGATGACGACCGGCGGAGCCGGCGTATCCGGCCGCCCGCCGTCCATAGCGCTCTCGACGGTCCCGTTCGCAGACTCCTCACCGTTCACCTGAACGCCTTTCGATTCCCGGCCCGCGCTCGTGCCCGGATCAGTATTCGGGGCCGTGTCCGGCCAGCCCAAGCCCTCCGCGCCGACACTGGCACGGGCGCCATCCAGCGTGATGCCCTTTGCTCCTTGCGCCAGCGACCCGTCCGGCCAGCCCAATCCCGCTTCACCCTGCCGGTAATAGCTAGGCCCCACCTATGCCCTGCCTCATGTCGCGAAGAACCGCACGACGGTAGTCGCAGGAACGACCTTACCTTGCCCCGCCCGCACAACCCGGGCGTCGCGAGCACCAATTCGGCGGAGCACCGACCCGGCGGACTTCAGTTCCTCCGCTGCCGTACGCCCCTTGATCGCCAGAATCATCCCTCCCGGCCGCACCACGCCCATGGCCAGCTCGGCCAGCCGGGGCAGCGGAGCGACCGCACGTGCTGTTACCACATCAGCTCTTATAGTGACATCTTCGGCGCGGCCGCGCAGCACCGACACGTTCGCGAGCCCCAGTTCGGTCACGCACTCGGTCAGGAACCGGCAGCGCCGTTCCATGGGCTCGAGCAGGGTGACCGCCATATCGGGAAGCACCATGGCCAGGACCAGGCCGGGCAGCCCCGCCCCCGAGCCGAGATCCACGAGCGTACCCCGCCGCTGCTCGATGAGCTCGGCCACCACGGCGCAGTTCAGCAGGTGCCGGTCCCAGAGCCGGGGCACCTCCCGCGGGCCGAGCAGGCCGTGGGCCACCCCGCGGGTGGCCAGCAGGCCGGCGTACGCCGTGGCAGTCGGCAGCGCCGACCCGAAGACGCCCGCCGCGCTGGCGGGTACCGGCGCCGGGCGCGCCGCTGCGTCCGCGATCACGGGAAACCGGGCATTACAGGGCTGGGAAGACCACGACCCGCCGGTTTGGTTCCTCGCCCTCAGACTCGCTGCGCAGGCCCGCGGCGGCCACCGCGTCATGCACGATCTTCCGCTCGAACGGGGACATGGCCTCCAGCGCCTTCGGCTGGCCGGTCCGGGCCACCTCCTCGGCCACGGTGCGCCCGTAGTCGGCCAGTTCGGCTCGCCGGCGCGCCCGGTAGCCGCCGATGTCGAGCATCAGCCGGGCCCGGGCGCCGGTCTGCCGGAGCACCGCGAGCCGGGTCAGCTCCTGCAGCGCCTCGAGGACCTCGCCGTCGTCACCGACCAGCTCATCCAGGGTCGCCCCGACTACCGAGACGATCGCCCGGTCGCCCTCGACATCCATGTCGATGTCGCCGTCCAGATCCGCGATGTCGAGGAGGCCCTCGACGTAGTCAGCGGCGATATCGCACTCAAGCTCGAGATCGCTGAGCTGCGGAGTGCTCTCGGCCTCGTCGAGGGTCTCCTCCTCGTCGGTGACCTCCACGTCCTGGCTCACGACCGGACCTCCCACCGTGCTGCGTTGTTGTCTGAACGTTCGGGCTCGCCGCCTACCGCTTGCCCGACCGTTTGCTTCTGGCCTGCCGGACCGGCTGCTGCCGGACCACCTTGGTCGCGGGCACTTCCGGCTCGGGAACGGCCTCCGGTTTCGGCCGGCCCAGGCGCAGCAGCCCGCGCTTGGCGGCACCATTCTGCCCGTTCGGGGGACCGGATGCGTTGGCGGCGGCATCGCGAGAGGCCGACCCCGTCTGGACCCGGCCCGCCGTGGTGGTCGTACCGCCGGCTCCTGACCCCGTCTTGGCCCGCGGCGCACCCGGCGCAGGCCGCCCGCTGCCTGCCGCGGGCCGCGGGCCGGCCGAGGCCGTCTTTGCGGTGCCGGACGCCGTCTTTGCGGTGCCGGACGCCGTCTTCGCGGTGCCCGAGGCGGCCTTCGCGGTGCCCGAGGCGGCCTTGGTGGCGGAGCCACTGGCCGCGGTGGCGGCGGCGGTCGCGCCCGCCGGCTGCGTACCCTCGGTGGTCCAGTTCCGGAACATGAAGTACTGCTGGCCGAGTGTCCACAGGTTCGTCGTCACCCAGTACAGCACCAGCCCGAACTGCCAGTACAAACCCGTCAGCGAGAAGAACGGGACGATGTACATCATGTACTTCTGCGACTGGGCCATCGGGTTGTCCGGGTCCACGTTGGTCTGCATGAGACCGCGCTTAGCGCTCTGCCGGACGGTCATGAACGTCGTCGTCGCGCTGAGCGCCACGGTGATCGCGGCCACGATCGAGGCACCCAGCCCCATCCCCGTCGTGTGCGGGAACAGCAGCTTGTCGTACAGGTGCACGCCGAAGATCGTGGCCTTCTGCGCGCTTTCCAGGACCGGGACCGTCAGCCCGTACTTGGGCGCCTGGCCCGGTTTCCACTCGGCGATCGCACGCAGCACGTAGAACAGCGCGAAGAAGATGATCATCTGCGGGATCATCGGCAGGCAGCCGGCCAGCGGGTTGACGCCGTTTTCCTTGTAGAACTTCATCGTCTCTTCGTTGAGACGCTGCTTGTCGTTCTTGTACTTCTTGCGCAGCTCCTGAAGCTGCGGCGCGTGCTGGGCCATCTTCCGCTGGGCGTGCACCTGTTTTACGAACAGCGGGATCAGGCACACCCTGATCAGCACGACCAGAATCACGATGGACAGGCCCCACGCCGCCCCAGAGGCCGGGCCGAAGATGGCGCCCATCACGGAGTGGATTCGCATGATGACCCACGCCACCAGGTCAGCCAGCGGGTTGAGAATACTCACCGGTCAGCTCCTCGCGGGCTTGTCGGGATTACGCGGGTCGGCACCGGGTCGTAACCGCCGGGATTAAACGGATGGCATCGGGCGATGCGCTTCACCGCGAGCCACAGCCCGCGCGCCGCGCCGTACTCAGCCAGCGCGGTGAGCGCGTACTCACTGCACGAGGGCGCGAACCGGCATCGCGGGGGCAGCAGCGGGCTCACGAACCGCCGGTAACCCGCGATCGGAAACGCGAGCAGCCGAGCCGGCATCGTCGCGGTGCGGCCCGTGGCGTTCTGTATGGCTGTCTGTGGCATTACCCGACGTGTGTCCCAACCTGCCGCCGCAGCAACCTGCTGATCACCAAGTCCAGATCTGCGGCGAGATCCGGCTGGCTTGCGTACGCGGCCGCAGCATTTGCGCGCACCACAAGAAGGCTACCGCCAGGAAGCGACTGAAGGTACCCGCGCATGAGCTCAC
>Ga0209415_10020497_pt1 | contig 10265 bp, 9 predicted proteins | sample PeaSoiSIISIP2007_FD_187696 | JGI IMG/M metagenome (GOLD analysis project Ga0209415, IMG submission 187696) | Peat soil microbial communities from Weissenstadt, Germany - SII-SIP-2007 (SPAdes) (version 2) | ecosystem: Environmental > Terrestrial > Soil > Wetlands > Peat | place: Germany...
GCCTGGTCCGCCACGGCGGAAGACCTGGGACGGCCAAGCACCGGAGGCTGGTAGGGGCACCCACAAATCCCCTGGCGCGCAAGCGCCGTCTGCCCCACCGCAAGTGGTTGCAGATCATTACGTCCCCTTGGCGCACAATGGGTTTGAAGAGGAAAAGCGAGGTAGACCCGTTGCGCCGTCCATCTGCAAGCCCGTGCGATCTGTCCGCCGGAATGCCTGAGTTTTCGCCGTCCTTTCTCCCTCCCCGGGTACCCCCCCCCATTTTCGTCCCAACCCCTTGAAAACAGGCAGGTTACGCAAAAAATGACCCCCGAATCGCGCCTAAATTCAAGAAAATAAATGACTTATTCTGCTAGAATTCTAGCCTCATTGAAAAAACAAAGGACTTACGGGTTGCGCGGCCTGTAGAACTCCCCGTTTTGGGCGGATTTCCCTCCCTCTTCCAGTCCACCGCGCGCCTCTGCAACACGGCCGTCCATCCCCGCAAATCCGGATTCGCCAACCCGTCCGTACCGCACCGGCTCCGCCCGTCCCAAAAGCAAACCTGCGGAGAAAACGGGAAACCTCCGCTTGCAAACCGCCGATTCAGCCGGCTTTCCGGTTGAGCGGCCGCTCCATCCGCCTTAGCGTCCAAAAAGGGAGATCGCCCAGGCCTCGCTCCGCCGTCCTGCGCGCCACCTCTCCGAGCGACGCACAGACACCAATGGCGACCCAGCAAGCACAGACAGACGCCGAAGGCCTCGCCGGCAGGCTGACCGAGGTGGCGCTCGGCTACCAGAAGACGCTCAGGGAGAACTCGCGCCATCAGCAGGCTCTGGTGGGCATGAGCCTGGTGGCGCTGGCCAGCCGTCAGCCCGAAGCCGCCGTGAAGATGGCTTCCGCAGCCGTGGAAGTTGCGCCCCGCATGGGCACAGCCTGGGTCGCGCTCGGCCAGGCCTTCAAGGCCGCCGGCCGCATGGAGATTGCCGAGAGCGCCTACGCCCAGGCCATTCGCCTGGACGGAATGAACGAGTTGGCGCGGCTAGGCCTGGGTGAGCTCAAGGTCGCGACAGGGCGGCCCGAGGAGGCTGTTCAGGAGTTTGAGCTGGCCCTGTGCCGCAATCCCGCCCTGGTGGCCGCCCACCTGGGTCTGGGCAATGCGCTGGCCCTTTCCGGGCGCAATGAGGAAGCTCTCGACCGCTACCAGCAGGCCCTGGCCCTCCGCCCGCGCCTGCCCGAAGCCGAGTTTGCCGCCGGTTTTGTCCTGGCCCGGCTGGGAAGGCCCAAAGAGGCTGAAGTCCGCTACCGCCGCGCCCTCGTCCTGCGGCCCGAGTTTGCCGCCGCCTGGATGAATCTTGGCAGCCTTCTGCGCGAACAGGGCCGTGAGGTCTACGCCGAGGCCGCCCCGCTGCGGGCCGTCGAACTGCGCCCGGACCTGGTGGCAGGCTGGATCAATCTGGCCATGCTCGAACGCGAGCGCCGCCGTCCCGCCAAGACCGAGGCGCATCTGAGCAGGGCCTTTGCCCTGAACCCCGAGCAGGTCGAAACGCACATTGCCTGGTGCCAGTTCCGCGCCGCGGAGAAGGACCTGGCTGGCGCCTGGGGCTGGCTGCGCTGGGCCCTGGCGCGCGAGCCCGAGCAGCCGGAAGCGGCAAACATGCAGGGCATCCTGCTCCACACCGAGGGCCGCTTTGCCGAGGCGCTGGAGGCCTTCGAGCGGGCTGAGTCCCTGGGCCACAACGCCGCCGCATCCAACCGCGGCAACACGCTGCTCGATCTGGGTCGCATGGACGAGTCCTTGCAGGCCCACGGGAAGGCCGTCGAGACCGATCCCTACCATCCCGGCTCTCGCTACAACCTTGCGCTTACCCAGCTGCGGCTGGGCGACTGGCAGCGCGGCTGGCCGGGGTACGAGGCCCGCTGGCGCTTCCGCGAGGTCCATCGCGCCCCGCGCATCTTCCGCCAGCCCCGCTGGCAGGGCGAGCCCCTCGAGGGCCGCCGCATCCTGCTCCACGCCGAGCAGGGTCTGGGAGATACCATCCAGTTCTGCCGCTATGCAACCCTGATGGCTGCGCGCGGCGGAACGGTCATCCTGCAAGTGCAGCCGCCCGTCGAGCCCCTGCTGCGTTCTCTCGCCGTGGTGCGCGCCGGACAGGCGGAGACCGCTCTGCTGGGACAGAAGCCGCCGGAGTTCGACCTGGAATGTCCGCTGCTGAGCCTTCCCGCCGTCTTTGCGACCACCCCGGACACTGTTCCCTGGGCTGGCGCTTATCTCGGCGCCGACCCGGAGTTGGCGATCGACAAGCGATTGAAGTATCCCTGCGTGCGCCCATGCTCTCAGCCTGCCGGGGAGTCTTTGCGCGTGGGCCTGGCCTGGGCCGGCAATCCCCGCTACAAGGCCGACCACCAGCGCTCCATGGAGTTGAAAGCGCTGCTCCCTCTCTTACGTGCCCCCGCCGTCACTTGGATTTCCCTCCAGAAGGGGCCTGCCGCCGGCCAGCTGTCTGCTCTTCCCGGCAATCTCTTCGTCTGGGACGCCTCCAGCCGCGACCGCGACCTGGCCGAGACAGCCGCCCTCATGGCCACGCTCGACCTGGTCATCACAACGGACACTTGCATCGCCCACCTAGCCGGCGCCATGGCCAAGCCGGTCTGGATCCTCCTCCCCCACCTAGGCGACTGGCGCTGGATGCAGCTGATCGAAACCACCCCCTGGTACCCCACCGCACGCCTTCTGCGCCAGCCCTCGCCCGGCGACTGGGCCAGCGTGGTCAGCCGCGTCCTCGGCGATCTTACCGCCCTTGCCGGCCCTGACGGCCAAGCGACGCATTGGCCGGCTCACAGCAATACCCGACCCTCCCAACCCCTCTCAGCCGGACTCTCCATCCGGTCAAAAAGAAATCTCAAAATACTCTTGACAATCGTTACTCCATAAATTAGAGTACTCCTAAATGAAGACAACTCTGGAATGAATCAGGGCCTTCAAGGAGACTTCCACCATGGCAAACATCGAAGAACAGGAACTGAAAGACAGGCTCACCCTGATCGAATCCATGATCGCAGAAGGCCGGCGCACCACCGAGAGCTGGGGCTGGGTCTTCGTCCTGTGGGGCGTAGCCTACTACATCGCCATCGCCTGGGCCAATTGGGGACGGCCCTCCCTCGCCTGGCCTGTCACCATGATCGTCGCCAGCGTACTCACGGGTGTGCTCGCATCACTGAACGCCAGTAGGCAACCTGGGACAACCGTCGGCCGCGCCTTGATGGCCATCTGGATCGCCATGGGCGTCACCACCTTCTGCCTTATGCTCTCCCTGGGCATTACCCACCGCCTCGATTCCCACATCTCCGTAGCCGTCGTCGGTGCCATGCTCGGCACCGCCAACGCCGCCTCCAGCATCATTCTCAAATGGAAGATGCAGTTCGTCTGCGCCGTGGTCTGGTGGACCACCATGGTCGCCGCCCTCTTCACCTCTGAAAACCTCACGGCCATCATTTTTCTGACCGCCATCTTCCTCTGCCAGATCGTATTTGGAATCTATGGGATGGTCTGCGAGTCACGCAGGAACAGGGCCAGTGAGGCCCGCCAAGGGGCCTCCCATGCCTGAGCTGCCGGAACTGAATCCTGTCATTCACGGCAAGCTGCGGCTGGCACTGCTCAGCCTGCTTTCGGGGGTGGAAGAGGCGGAGTTTACCTGGCTGCGCGCGAAGACCGGCTCGACCGACGGCAACCTGGGCGCGCAACTTCTCAAGCTCGAGGAAGCCGGCTACCTGACCGTCGAGAAAAAGTTCGTTCAGCGCAAGCCGCAGACCCTTTACCGCATGACCGAAACCGGCCGCCAGGCCCTTACCGCATACGTTCAAGCGCTGAAGCAACTGCTCGGCGCCGCCATCGAAAACTGAGACTTCCACAGACGGCTGACATTTCCGATTTCCGACCCTTCAAGGAGTAAATCGATGAAAGACATTCGGACCGCAAATCAGCTCAGCGGCCGAGCCATCGGAGCGCTGTTCTTCACTGGCTTCGGCGCGCTCTGGCTGCTCCTCTCGCTCTACGCCCGGCAGACGCTCAGCTTGGGCACCGGCCTCGGCGTCCTGCTCGGCGCCGTTGCTCTCGGGTGGAGCGCCGTGCACCTGCTCCGCCAGGCCAGACGCTTCCCCCGCTTGCCCGACAACCCCGCCATGGGGCGCGCCTTCGCATGGGTCAACGGTGTCCAGTGGATCGCCGTTTCCGTTGTGGCCTTCAGCTTCGCGAAGCTCCACATCGACGCCTATGTCATGAGCGCCATCACGGCCATCGTGGGCCTGCACATGTTTCCCCTGGCGCGGCTGTTCCGCTATCCGCTGCACCACGCGACCGGAGCCCTGCTGGTGGCCTGGGCCGCGGCCAGCACCCTGCTCCTGCCCGCCGATCAGCTGCAAGGAGCAACCGCCCTCGGAACCGGCCTCATCCTCTGGCTCAGCGCCGCCGTCACGCTGGCCATCGCGCTGCAGGCCCTCCGCCAACCCGCCCGCCAGTTGGCCTGAAGCCCCGCTGACTCGCTGACTCGCGCGTTTCAGCCTTCCCCGGCCAGGCTGCCTTGCACTCGCTTCATGATCCCCAGGTAGTAGGCCAGGTTGTGGATTGTGTTCAACGTCCCCGAAAGAGCCTCACCGGCCTGCATCAGGTGCCTTAGATAGGCGCGCGAGTAGCGGCGGCAAACCATGCACTCGCAGGCCGGGTCGGGCGGGCCCTGGTCCTCTACATACTTCTTGCCCTTGATGTTCAGCCGCCCCTCGCTGGTAAACAGCAGCCCGTGCCGCGCGGCGCGCGTGGGCAGCACGCAGTCCATCATGTCCACGCCCATGCGCGCATACTGCTCAATCTCGTCCGGGTAGCCCACGCCCATCACGTAGCGCGGCTTGTCGGCGGGGAGCAGCGGCAGAACTTCGGAGATCATTTCGAGAGTCAGCTCGCGCGGCTCGCCCACGCTCAGCCCGCCGATGGCGTAGCCGTCGAAGTCCATCTCCACCAGGCGCTCGGCGCTCTCCCGGCGCAGGTCGCGGTACACGCCGCCCTGCACAATGCCAAACAGGCTCTGTGTCCCGCCGCCCAGTTCTTCGTGCCAGATCACTTCTTCACGGTGAGCAGCGAAGTGCTCGATTGATCGCCGCGCCCAGGCCATCGTCAGCCGCAGGCTTTCCTGGGCTCGGGCGCGATCGGCGGGGTACTCGGTGCACTCGTCGAAGGCCATGGCGATGTCCGCGGCCAGGGCGATCTGCACGTCCATGGAGTGTTCGGGCGTGAAGAAGTGGCTGCTGCCGTCGAGGTGCGAACGGAAGCGCACCCCCTCGTCCGTCACCTTGCGCAACTGGCTGAGGCTGAAGACCTGGAACCCGCCCGAGTCGGTGAGCATGGCCCGCGGCCAGCTGATGAACCGGTGCAGCCCACCCATGCGCCGGATGGCCTCGTGACCAGGCCTGAGGTAAAGATGGTAGGTGTTGCCCAGGATGATCTCGGCGCCCAACGTCTCCAGCACGTCCTGCGCCACGGCCTTTACCGTCCCAGCCGTCCCCACCGGCATGAAGACGGGGGTTTTGACGGCCTGATGGGGCAGGACGAGTTGCGCGCGCCGGCCGCCGGCTTCGGATTGGTGGATGATCTTGAAGGCTAGACTCACTGAACGATTTTATCGGGAGACTCCCATTGGGGGTTGTGCAGTCACAATCCATCGTCTTGCGCGCATCCGTCAGGGCAAGGTACTCTTCGTGTGCACAATCGACACCAGGAAACAGAGTGGAGCCCCATGACACCTATGCTGAATCGCCGCAGCTTTCTCATCGCCGGCGGACTTACCGCGCTCGCTTCGACAAAAGTGCTTGGCGCCAATGACAAGATTCGCGTCGGAGTCGTAGGAGCCGGCGGACGCACGCGCGGCCTGCTCGATGCCGCTGAGAAAGCCGGGGCATACGAGATCGCTGCCGTCAGTGACGTCTATGGTCCGCGGCGCGATGCGGTCAAGGAGAGGTCCAACGGGTTGGCAACTACCCATCTGGATTATCGCGAGGTGCTCGAAAAGGAGATCGACGCCGTGTTCATCGCGTCGCCGGATCACTGGCACGTTCGCATGGCAGTCGATGCATTGGCGGCCGGCAAGGATGTGTATCTGGAGAAGCCCGTGACCCACACCCTGGAAGAAGGCGCAACGCTGACCCATGCGGTTCGCGCCAGCAAGCAGATATTGCAGTGCGGGATGCAGCAGCGCAGTTGGACTCATTTCCGGGATGCCGTGGACCTGATTCAGGGAGGCGGCCTGGGGCGCGTAACCCAGGTGAGGACCTACTGGTGGCAAAACTACCAGCGCCACGGGGTATCGAAGCCCATCGATACGGAGGCGCTCGATTGGAAGATGTGGCTGGGAGGGGCTCCGGAGCAGGCTTTCAGCGAGGAGAAGTTCATCCGCTGGCGCTGGTTTTGGAACTTCGGCGGTGGCGCCATGACCGATTTGTTCACCCACTGGATCGATGTGGTGCATTGGGCCATGAAGGTTGACGCCCCGCGCAACGCGCAGATGCTTGCCGATAAGTACATTTTCGACGAGTGGGATTGTCCCGACACCATTCAGGCGGCTTTCCGCTACCCCGGCTTCGACGTGGTCTACGAGGGCATGATGGCTTCCTCCATCGATGACGGCGGCTTGGAGTTTCGTGGCGCCGAAGCGACCTTGAAGATCAACCGCAGCGGATTCAGCGTGTATCGCGAGGGCGTGGAGAGTGCGCAGAACCCCGTTCTCGCGGCGCACAGCTTCCAGGACGGAACCGTCGCCCACATGGAGAATTTCTTCGAGTGCCTCAAGACGCGCAAGGAGCCGAACGCGCCCGTTGAGGCCGGTGTCGCAGCCGCCCGCGCCGGTCATATTGGCAACCTGGCCTACCTGCACGGCGGTCAGGCCGCATGGCCGCCGAAGGCTTCCGCTTGAGCCGCAGCCGTTTGTGAGATAGGCGGTTGGCCACTATTTTCCCGCGCCAAGCCGGATGAGAAAGCCAACCCGCGCCACGCGCGGCATTCCCAGCGTGGTGGTCGGCGTCTTCGAGTCCTCGATCTGCCGATTCAGCAGGTTTTCCCCGGCCGTGAACAGCTCCAGCCGCTTGCCAAAGTCGTGCGCGGCATAGGCGTCCAGCCGGAAGTACCCATGTAGCAGGTACGTATTGGCCGCATCGTCGAACTGCCTTCCGCTCAGCCTCCCCTGCAGGTTCACCGTCCCCAGCGAGGGCCGGAATGCGCGCACATTCATGGTGGCCAGGTTGCGCGCTACCTCGGGAATCCAGTTGCCAAGGTCCTGGCTGCCCCTGGTCACGGTGGCGTTGGCGAATTGGTAGCCCCCGTCCACCGCCAGCCAGCGCCGCGGGGCCAGCTCAAAGTCCACGGAGACGCCCTTGCTCTCAATCTGCCCCAGGTTCTCCCGGGTGTATTTGGTGCCCGACCCGACGGCCGTAATGGGCCGGTTGACCTGGGTGAGGAAGTAGCTTGTCCGGATGCTGCCCCAGCGCCATTCCGTGGCCACGCCCGTCTCCCACCCGGTGGCGCGCTCGCTCAGCAGATTGCCGTTGGGCAGGGTCAGCTGGCTCCCGACCTGCGTGGCGCGGTAGAGCTCGTTCGCCGAGGGCTCGCGGAAGGCGCGGAAGCCAGAGGCCGAGAGCGCCCAGTGACTGCCAAGCCTGCGCGAGAGGCCCACACGGGGATCGAAGGACCGTTGCCCCTCCTGCGTGGGCTGTGCCGCCGCCGGAACCCAGGCGGTTCCGTTCCACGACAGCACCTGCCCGTCGAAGTTCCGGAACCAGTCCATCCGGCCGGATGCGGTCAGCGTCCATGCCTTGCGCACCCCCATCGCCTCGGCGTAGGCGCCGGAGTCCCTCTGGTGGTCGTGCAGGTTGGTCAACGCGGCCTTCGCTCCATAGGACTGTTCCTGGTCCCACACGCGCACATCGTGGGTGTCGGCGCCGGCCACCAGCAGCAGCCCGGCTCCCAGTGGCTGGCTCCAGTGGGCCACCGCGCCCAGCTCGTTGTCCGGAGTGAGCGAGAACTTGGTGGGGATCTCGCCGTTGCGCAGCGTGGTGGGATTCTCGATGCTGGAAAACGTCTGCCTGTAATGCTCGGTCGACCCGTAGATCCGCGCGACGAGGGATCCGTTGCGCGGCCCCTGCCAGTCGCCCCCGGTCGCGTAGCGCCAGAGGCGGGTCCCGTTGGTCTGGAAGGGCGTTCCATTGTTGCGCGCTTCGTTGAAGCCGGCTCCGCGGGCGAACAGCCTGAGCGCCCCGCGGTCGTGCTCGGCCAGCAGCACTCCGTTCTGGCTGTGCACGTTGCTGGCAATATCCACCGGCCCGCGCTGCGCCGGAGCCTCCTGAATATAGCCATCGGTGCCCACCACGCCGCCCGCGGCCAGCAGCCCCCAGGCGTCGCGCCTGCCTTCGAGCAGCAGGCTGTCGTCGTAGGTGCTTTCGCCGCCGTAGCTCGACCTCAGCTCGCCCCGGTTGGAAGCGGGCCGCGCCGGGACCACGTTGACCACGCCACCGATGGCGCTCGACCCGTATAGATCGCTTGCCCCGCCGCGCACCAGCTCGATGCTCCGGATGGCCAGCTCCGGCTGCTCCTGCCAGTGGACCGTATCGGCAAAGGCATCGTTCAACGGCACATCGTCCTCGGTGATCAGCGTCCGGCTGGCCGACGTGGAACCTAGGGCGCGCAGGCTCATGCCCTGCGAAGAAGGATTGGCCACCAGCGAACTCGACCGCCGGAAAAGCTCCACCCCCGGAAGCTGCCGCATCTCATCGTCCAGCGTGATGGCGGCCGTGGTGGCGAGCCTCTCTTCAGCGAGCTGCCGCGTGGCGACTGGGCTCTCCAGCAACCCCATCGGCGTACGATAGGCGGTCACGGTAACCTGTTCGGTGTTGGCGGCGGGCTCCAGTTGGATGACCTTACCCGATGTCAAACGGACCGTTTTTTCCGCAAACCCCGGTGCCGACACGCGCACCTGGCAGGTATCAAGGCACTCGACATTCATCTTTCCGGTGTCATCGCTGCGCCCCCGCAGCTTCCCAGCGGAATCCCTTGCCGTAGCTCCCGCCAACGCGGCGCCGCGGCTATCGGTTACCGTCACGCTCACTGTAACAGCCACGCTCTCCGCTACTGTCACAGGGGCTTGTGCGCTAACCCGGGCCTGGGTAAACCCCACCGCCCCAAGCGCCAACGCGCCAGCCATCGCTTTGGATTGCAACCACCGCATGGGTCTCGTTTCCGGCCTTCTCGTGCAGGCTGTCCAGCAATTGTGACACAGTTTTCCCAGACCCCGCATCCACCATCCGGGGCGCAATCTCGCAGAGAGGGACTAAGACGAAGGCCCGCTCGGCCAGCCGGGGATGAGGAATCTCCAGCCCCGGCTCGCTGATTTTCAGGTCGCCCAGCAGCAGAATGTCCAGGTCCAGCGTACGCGGCCCGTTGGGGAAGCCCGCCGCCCGGTCCCGCCCAAACTCCTGCTCGATTGCCAGCAATCCCTTGAGCAGTTCCCGCGGCTCGAGCTCCGTCTCCAGCGCCACCACCGCATTCACAAAGCGCGGCTGCTCGGCAAACCCCACCGGCTCTGTCGAGTAGAGCGAGGACCGGGCCGTCACCCGCCCCAGCGCTTCGAGGCGAACCGCGGCCGCAGCCAGAGTCGCCTCCGACGTCCCCGCCCAACTGGCCAGGTTTCCCCCCATCCCGATGTACGCCGTCCGCATATTCTTCAGACTATCGCGGCCACCCGCGATTCCGGCCAATGCCTCAGGAAGGATGAACCACAAACTCTTCAATCTGCTAGCATCCCTTTTGGAGACTTTTCCTTTATGGACGCTCTTACCACCGCGGGCCTCGGCGCCCGCCGCAATGAAGACATCGCACTTGACCTGCTCAAGTTTGTAGCCGCCACGGCCGGCGTAGGCCGCCCCGCCGCTCCCTCCACCGGATTCAGCGGCGCCTCCGCGCCCAAGCCGGAGGAGCACGTAACCCAGTTGCTCGACCTCTACAGCCGCTGCCTCAAGGCCGTCGAAGGCCAGGGGCCGACGACCGAGGTAGCAGAATAGCAGGCGAGCCCATCCTCCGTGTCGCCGTAGCCGGCGCCGGCGCATTCGGCCGCAACCACCTCCGCGTTTACCGTGAGCTCGAGACCGCCGGCCACGGTGTCGCCCTGGTCGCAGCCGTCGAGCCGGACGCCGCCCGCGCCGCCGACGCCGCCGCCAAATACTCCATCCCTGTCTTCCCCTCGGTGGATGCG
>Ga0209415_10020499_pt1 | contig 10265 bp, 6 predicted proteins | sample PeaSoiSIISIP2007_FD_187696 | JGI IMG/M metagenome (GOLD analysis project Ga0209415, IMG submission 187696) | Peat soil microbial communities from Weissenstadt, Germany - SII-SIP-2007 (SPAdes) (version 2) | ecosystem: Environmental > Terrestrial > Soil > Wetlands > Peat | place: Germany...
TCGGGCAGGACGAGATCCAGCATGCCGACTGCGTCGGTGGCTTCGGTCTCGGCTGACTCACCTGGCGTGCGCGTGGTGTTAGTGGGTGCGTGTCTCTTCGCTGCGGCCGCCACGGTGATCACGTCCTTCTTCTGGTCCACAATCTGGTGCTGGCCATACTGCGGCGAGCCGGCGTGGACCGGTCGGAGCTAAACATCAGAAATCAGCACATCAGATAGCCGGCATATTCGGCAGAGCCGACGGGCCCTGAAACAGCGGGACGTTCGCCCCGCGGTGCCGCCCTGGCCCATTTCCTAGTCGGCGATCCGGTACTCCTCTAGCAGCCGGCGGCCCACGATCATCTTCTGGATCTCCGCCGTACCTTCACCGATGAGCAGCATCGGGGCTTCCCGGTACAGACGCTCGATCTCATACTCCTTGGAGTAGCCGTAGCCGCCATGGATGCGGAAAGCGTCCTCCACGACCTCCTTGCCGTACTCGGAGGCGAGGTACTTGGCCATGCCGGCCTCGAGGTCGTTCCGGTACCCGGAGTCCTTCTTGCGGGCCGCCATCACCATCATCTGGTGGGCGGCCTCGACCTTGGTGGCCATCTCGGCCAGCTTGAACTGGATTGCCTGGTGCTGGGCGATCGGCTTGCCGAAGGCGTGCCGCCGCTGCGCGTAGGCGATGCCCAGCTCGAAGGCACGGAGGGCGAGTCCGCAGCCGCGGGCGGCGACGTTGACCCGGCCGACCTCCACGCCGTCCATCATCTGGTAGAACCCCCGGCCGGTGGCGCCGCCGAGCACCCGGTCAGCGGGGATCCGGACGTCCTGCAGGATCAGCTCGGTGGTGTCGACGCCCTTGTAGCCCATCTTCTCGATCTTCCCTGGCACGGTCAGGCCCGGCATCTTCGGGTTGGCGCCGAAGCCGGGCTCCTTCTCGATCAGGAAGGTGGTCATGTTCCGGTGCGGCGCGTCGTGGCCGTCATCGGTCCGGCAGAGCACCGCCACCAGGTTTGAGGTGGCGCCGTTGGTCAGCCACATCTTCTGGCCGTTGATCACGTAGTCGCCGCCGTCGCGCACCGCCTTGGTGCGGATCGCCGAGACGTCCGAGCCCATGCCCGGTTCCGACATGGAGAAGGCGCCGCGTACCTCGCCGGCTGACATGCGGGGCAGGAAGTAGTCCTTCTGTTCCTGGGTGCCATGCTGGAGGATCATGTGCGCGACGATGAAATGGGTGTTGACGATGCCCGATACCGACATCCATCCCCGGGCGATCTCCTCCACTACCAGCGCGTAGGTGAGCAGCGATTCCCCGAGACCGCCGTGCTCCTCGGGGATAGTCAGCCCGAAAAGGCCCAGCTGCTTCATCCCATCGACGATCTGGGCGGGGTACTCGTCCCTGTGCTCAAGCTCGGTGGCGACCGGAATGATTTCCTTGTCGACAAAGTCCCGCACTGTCGCGAGGATGTCCCGCTGGATCTCCGTCAGGCCGTCGGTCTGTGCCAGGCGTCCCATGGCGTGGCTCCGTGTCTGCAGGGGAAGGGGGCGGTAGGTGTCGGTGAGGGCGGGCTGAAGGGGCGAAAGGTCATGTGGGCGGCCCGGGACGGCCCGGCTGCTCCCCGCCGCGTTCCTTGATGTAGGTTTCGGTCGGCACCATCACCTTGCGGCGGAAGACGCACACCAGGGTGCCGTCCTGCTTCCAGCCGCGGGTCTCGACCTGGACGATGCCCCGGTCGTCCTTCGACGTGGACGGCCATTTGCCGAGCACGGTGGTCTCGCCGTAGATGGTGTCGCCGTGGAAGGTCGGCGCCACGTGCTTCAGGGACTCGACCTCCAGGTTGGCGATGGCCTTACCGGAGACGTCCGGCACCGACATGCCGAGCAGCAGGGAGTAGATGTAGTTGCCCACCACCACGTTCCTGCCGAAGTCGGTGGCCTGCTCCGCGTAGTTCGCGTCCAGGTGCAGCGGGTGGTGGTTCATGGTGAGCAGGCAGAACAGGTGGTCGTCGTACTCGGTGACCGTCTTCCCGGGCCAGTGCTTGTAGACCGCCCCGACCTCGAACTCCTCGTAGGTCCGTCCGAACTGCATTGACGATGCCTTTCTTTATCTTTGCTTGTGCGGGTTGGTCCAGCTGGCACGGGTGGTCTCTGGCCTGGGGAGCGTGCGTGGCTCAGGTCTGCGGGGGCTCGAACTTCGAGGTGCGCTGCATGCCCGCCGCGCGCCCCTTGCCCGCGATCACCAGGGCCATCTTGCGGGAGGCCTCATCGATCATCTCGTCACCGAGCATGGCCGACCCCCTGGCCCCGCCGGCCTCCGAGGTGCACCAATCGTAGGCGTCCAGGATCAGCTCCGCGTGGTCGTAGTCCTCCTGCGAGGGGGAGAAGATCTCGTTGGCCGCGGCGATCTGGTCCGGGTGTAGCACCCACTTGCCATCGAAGCCCAGGGCGGCGGCCCGCCAGGCGACCTCGCGATAACCTTCGTGGTTGCGGATCTGCAGGTAGGGGCCATCGATAGCCTGCAGGTCGTGGCTGCGGGCCGCCATCAGGATGCGCATGAGGATGTAGTGGTAGGCGTCCGCCGGGTAGCCGGGCGGCTGCTCGCCGACCACCAGCGACTTCATGTTGATCGAGGCCATGAAGTCGGCCGGGCCGAAGATAATGGTCTCGATCCGCGGTGAGGACGCGGCGATCGCATCGACGTTCACCAGGCCCCTGGCGTTCTCGATCTGGGCTTCGATGCCGATCCGGCCGACTTCGAAGCCCATCGTCTTCTCGATCTGGGTCAGCAGCAGGTCCAGCGCTGTGACCTGCCCGGCGTCCTGCACCTTCGGCAGCATGATGCAGTCCAGGCTGGCGCCAGCCCCCTCGACCACCGTGATCACGTCCCGGTAGGTCCACTGGGTGGTCCAGTCGTTCACCCTGACGACCCGGGTCTTGCCGCCCCAGTCGCCGTTGTTCAGCGCGTCGACGATGGCGTGCCGGGCGCTCTCCTTGACCAGCGGCGCGCAGGCGTCCTCGAGGTCCAGGAACACCTGGTCCGCGGGCAGGCCCTGCGCCTTCTCCAGGAAGCGCGGGCTGCTGCCGGGGACAGCCAGGCAGGAGCGGCGGGGGCGTAGGCGAGTCGTGGGGACAGCCGGGGCGGTGGTCATGTCGGGTCGCGCCATCCTCTGCAGGTTGCGGTGCTTGTCGGCGGGGTGGGTGCGGGGTGGTCGGTAAGGCTCAGGATGCGCCTGCGGCCGGGCGGCAGCCAAGCGCTTCCCATGCTGCGGCACGCCCATATCGGCACTGTCAGGCCGTCCCGGCCAGCCGACCAGGCCGGCTCTGCCACGGCTGGAGCTTGTTGGCGAGCCGGATCTCGTCGACGATGCGGCCGATGATGGCGGTGATGCCGAAGTCCTTAGGGGTAAAGACAGCGGCCACGCCCTCGGCCCGCAGGATTTCGGCGTCGGCCGCTGGGATGATCCCGCCGACCACCACCGGGAGGTCCCCCGCCCCGGCCTGGCGCAGCCGGCGCAGCACCTCGGGCACAAGCTGGCCGTGCGAGCCCGAGAGGATCGACAGCCCCACGCAGTGCACGTCCTCGGCGACCGCGGCGGTCACGATCTGCTCCGGGGTGAGCCGGATGCCCAGGTAGATCACCTCGAAACCGGCGTCGCGGGCCCGCAGCGCGATCTGCTCGGCGCCGTTGGAGTGCCCGTCCATGCCGGGCTTGCCCACGAGCAGCCGCAGCCTGGCCGTCCCGAGCTCCTCGGCGGTAGCGGCTACGGCCGCGCGCACGGCGATCATCTCCCCGTGCGGCCGGGCGGCCGCCGCCGCCGAGCCGCTGACACCGGTGGGCGCCCGGTACACGCCGAAGACGTCCCGCAGCGCGAAGGACCATTCGCCGGTGGTCACGCCCGCCCGGGCGCAGGCCAGGCTCGCCGCCATCAGGTTGACGCCGTCCTGCGCCGCGTCAGCCCTGAGCCGGTCCAGTGCGGTGAGCGCCGCGGTCTCGTCGCGATGCTCGCGCCACTGCCTCAGGTTGGCCAGTATCTCCCGCTCGGCGGCCGGGTCGACCTGCTGGACTGCGGCGTCGAGGTCGGCGGTGAGCGGGCTGGGCTCGCTGGTCGTGAAGCAGTTAACGCCTACGACCTTGTCCTCGCCGGACTCGATCCTGGCGTGCCTGGCTGCGTGCGAGGCGACGAGCTGGGCCTTGAGGTAGCCAGACTCCACCGCCGGTATCACCCCGCCCATGGCCAGCACCTTGGCCATCTCCGCTTCGGCGCCCGCCAGCAATTCCGCGGTCTTGGCCGCCACCACCGAGGAGCCATTGAACAGGTCGCCGTACTCAAGCAGGTCCGACTCGAAGGCGAGCACCTGCTGGATGCGCAGGCTCCATTGCTGGTCCCATGGCCGCGGCAGCCCCAGCGCCTCGTTCCAGGCCGGGAGCTGCACAGCGCGGGCCCGGACGTCCCTGGACAGCGTGACGGCCAGCATCTCCAGGACGATCCGCTGGACGTTGTTCTCTGGCTGCGCCTCGGTCAGGCCCAGCGAGTTCACTTGCACGCCGTAGCGGAAGCGGCGGCTCCTGGGGTCGGCGATACCGTACCGTTCCTCCGTAACCTGCTCCCAGAGCTGGGCGAAGGCCCGTATCTTGCACATCTCCTCGACGAACCGGACACCCGCGTTGACGAAGAAGGAAATCCGCGCGACGACGTCCCGCATCTGCTCCTTGGGGACCTGCCCGGAGTCGCGGACGGCGTCCAGGACGGAGATCGCGGTGCACATCGCGAATGCGATCTCCTGCACAGGCGTGGCTCCGGCCTCCTGGAGGTGATAACTGCAGACATTGATCGGATTCCACTTGGGGAGGTGGGTCACCGTGTAGGCGATCACGTCGGTGGTGAGGCGAATCGACGGACGGGGCGGGAAGACGTACGTCCCGCGGGAGAGGTACTCCTTGACGATGTCGTTCTGGACGGTGCCGGTGAGCTTGGTGATGTCGGCGCCCTGCTCCTCAGCGACGACCTGATAGAGCGCCATCAGCCACATAGCGGTGGCGTTTATCGTCATCGAGGTGTTGGTCTGGTCCAGCGGGATTCCGTCGAAGAGGGTGCGCATGTCGCCCAGGTGCCCGACCGGGACGCCGACCCGGCCCACCTCGCCGCGGGCGAGGATGTGGTCGGCGTCGTACCCGGTCTGGGTGGGCAGGTCGAACGCCACCGACAGGCCGGTCTGGCCCTTGGCGAGGTTGCGACGGTAGAGCGCGTTGGACTCCGTTGCGGATGAGTGCCCGGCATAGGTCCGCATCACCCAGGGACGGTCCCTGGGGGGCCGCTGCGGCTGCTGCTCGTTCGATTCGGTCATGCCATCCCGTTCTCACACGTTCCGGAACCGGTTGATCTCCGTTAGGTGCTTGGCGCGCAGCTCGCCGTCGCGTACGCCGAGGCCCTCTTCGGGCGCCAGGCAGAGCACCCCGACCTTGCCATGGTGCAGGTTCCGGTGCACGTCCAGTGCGGCCTGGCCGGTCTGCTCAAGCGGGTAGACGACGGACATGGTCGGGTGGATCATGCCCTTGGAGATCAGGCGGTTGGCCTGCCACGCTTCGCGGTAATTGGCGAAGTGCGAGCCGATGATGCGCTTGAGGCTCATCCACAGGTAGCGGTTGTCGTACTCGTGCATGTACCCCGAGGTGGAGGCACACGTCACGATGGTGCCGCCCTTGCGGGCCACGAACACCGAGGCGCCGAAGGTCTCCCGGCCCGGATGCTCGAAGACGATGTCCACGTCCTCACCGCCGGTCAGGTCGCGGATCCTGGAGCCCAGCCGCTTCCATTCCTTCGGATCCTGGGTGTGCTCGTCCTTCCAGAACTTGTAGCCCTCGGCCTTCCGGTCGATGATCAGCTCTGCGCCCATCGACCGGCATAGGTTGGCTTTGGCCTCGCTGGAGACGACGCAGATCGGGATGGCGCCGCCGGCCTCCGCATACTGGGTGGCGTAGGCGCCGAGACCGCCGCTGGCACCCCAGATGAGGACGTTGTCGCCCTGCTTCAGCCCAGCTCCGTTGCGCGAGACCAGCTGGCGGAAGGCGGTGGAGTTCACCAGCCCGGGCGTCGCCGCCTCTTCCCAGGTGAGGTGCTTGGGCTTGGGCATCAGCTGGTTGGTCTTGACGATGGCCAGCTCGGCGAGGCCGCCGAAGTTGGTCTCGAAGCCCCAGATGCGCTGCTCCGGGTCCATCATCGTGTCGTTGTGACCATCGGAGCTTTCCAGCTCGACGGACAGGCAGTGCGCGACGACCTCCTCGCCTGGCTTCCAGATGTTCACGCCGGGGCCGGTGCGCAGCACCACGCCGGCGAGGTCCGAGCCGACCACCTGGTAGGGCAGGTCGTGCCGCGCGGTGAGCTCGGAGAGCTTGCCGTAGCGGCGCAGGAAGGCGAAGGTGGAGATCGGCGAGAAGATGGAACTCCACACGGTGTTGTAGTTGACCGCGCTGGCCATGACGGCGATCAGGGCTTCACCCAAGCCGAGTTCGGGGACTGGCACCTCTTCCACGTGCAGGGACTTGCGGGGATCCCTGTCGTCGGTGTCGATGCCGTCGAACATGTGCTCCTCGTCCCGGTGCAGGGTGACTGCCCGGTAGGCCGACGGCAATGGCAGCGCGGCGAAGTCCGCGGCCTGGCTGTCGGAACTGAGGATCGCGTCGAGTATTTCCTTCAAGGCTACTCCCAAAGGCGTATCTGCATGTGGAACGCAGGGCCTCGTGGAGCCGTGCAGCGACTGGCTGGACGCAAAGTTTCGTTCATCTGGGCGGTGGCGCGGGCCTCTGTCCCAGCCGCTTTCCCGCATCCCTGCCTGCATACGACGATGCCAGGCCATCTTCGTGATGTCTATTGAGAGTTTCGCATAGATAGTTAAGCGAAAGGTTTAGATTGAACGAGTTTCGAGTTGATGCTCATCCCATGGTGGCGGCCGGGCGCGGCCGTGCGGCCGACGGAGATGCGTCGTCACGCTCAACGCCTTGTCGCCGTTGTTCGCGTCCACGCGAGTGGTGTAAGAGGTGCCTGCTCAGTTCTGACCGTTTCGTCCTGAGCGGCGTGTCGCTGTGACGTGATGCGGCCAGCCTGGTGCGCCCCATCTTCGAGCACCCCGACGCCGCGGCTCTGGTAAACCGCGGTCTTGGCATTTCCTTTGATCCGGACGCGGGGTAGCGTCGCGCAGGGGAGCACAGTGCACTTCCTCTACGTGGTGCAGGTGATCGTGTCGCTCCGGACTCCGGCGCCATGACCCACTCGGCGGGTGGCGTGCTAGGGAGCGCAGACACATGGACCAATCGTCAGATCCCCCGGTACCTCGGCTGCGGGACATTACGGCGCTGCCGGATCTGTTGCACGGGAGTTCTCGTGCCGGGCCGGTCCGCGAGCGCCGCCCCGTCTACGTTGACCTGCTGCCACCGTGCAATGCGGGGTGCCCGGCTGGCGAGAACATCCAGGCGTGGTTGGCGCACGCCGAGGTCGGCCACCATGAGCAGGCGTGGCGGCAGCTGGTCGTCGACAATCCGATGCCAGCGATCCACGGGCGGGTCTGCTACCACCCGTGCGAGAGCGTCTGCAACCGTGCCAGCCTCGACAGCGCCGTCTCGATTCACTCGGTCGAGCGGTTCCTGGGAGACCTCGCGCTTGAGCGGGGATGGTCATTCGACCTTCCGCCGGTACGCAGCGGCAAGCGGGTGCTTGTCGTCGGCGCAGGGCCGAGCGGCCTGTCCGCCGCCTACCACCTGGCCCGCCTGGGCCACGACGTAGAGATAAGGGATAACGGCGACCAGCCCGGCGGGATGATGCGTTACGGCATTCCCTCCTACCGGATGCCGCGCGGCGTCCTCGACGCCGAGGTTGACCGGATCGCCCGGCTGGGTGTGCGCATGACCTGCGGCCACCGGGTAGAGGATCTTGACGCCGAGCGGCGAGAGGGCGGGTTCGACGCCGTGTTCGTCGCGGTGGGCGCACACTTGTCCAAGCGTGTCGATATCCCGGCCAAGGACGCGGGGCGGATCGTGGACGCGGTGTCGTTCCTGCGCAGTGTCGCCTCGGGCGACCGGCCGGTGATCGGGCAGCGCGTCGCCGTCTACGGCGGCGGCAACACCGCGATGGACGCCGCCCGGGTAGCCCGCCGCCTGGGCGCGAACGACGCCACCATCGTCTATCGCCGCACCCGCGCCCAGATGCCCGCTCATGAGGACGAGGCTGAGGAGGCTGAGCGGGAGGGGGTCCGGATCAACTGGCTGCGCACGATCACCGCCTTCGACGGCCCGGAACTGACGGTCGAGGCCATGGAACTGGATGAGAACGGATTCCCCCAGCCGACCGGCCGGTTCGAGCAGCTCGCCGCGGACACCGTGATCCTGGCGCTCGGCCAGGAGACCGACACCGCGTTCCTGCGCCAGGTGCCCGGAGTGGAGTTCAGCCGGGACGGCACCGTGCAGGTGTCGGCGTCGATGATGACCGGCTGCGCCGGCGTGTTCGCCGGCGGCGACATGGTGCCGGCCGAGCGCACCGTGACGGTTGGCACGGGGCATGGCAAGAAGGCAGCCAGGCACATAGACGCGTGGCTGCGGGAAACCGCGGCGGTGAACCGGCCTAAGCACGAGCTGGTCAGTTTCGACCAGCTGAACCTGTGGTACTTCGGCGACGCCGCCCGCCGGCGGCAGCCAGAGACCCCGCCGGAACAGCGGATGGCGGACTTCGGCGAGGTAACGGGTGGCCTGTCCGAGCCGGAGGCTACCTACGAGGCGCGCCGCTGCCTGTCGTGCGGTAACTGCTGCGAGTGTGACGGATGCCTGGGCGCCTGCCCGGAGGATGCGGTGATCAAGCTGGGTCCCGGGCATCGCTACGAGTTCGACTACGACAAGTGCACCGGCTGCGGCAGCTGCTACGAGCAGTGCCCGGTGCATTCGATCGAGATGGAGCCGGAGGATCTGTGATGCGTGCCACGGTCGACGGCAACGAGGCCGCGGCGTCAGTCGCCTACCGGCTCAACGAGGTCTGCTGCATTTACCCGATAACGCCGTCGTCGCCGATGGCCGAGCTTGCGGACGAGTGGTCCAGCAAGGGACGGCCCAACCTGCTGGGCGGCGTGCCGTCCGTGGTGGAGATGCAGAGCGAGGGCGGGGCCGCGGGTGCTTTGCACGGCGCGCTGCAGAGCGGCGCGCTGGCGACGACTTTCACGGCGTCGCAGGGCCTGCTGCTGATGATCCCGAACATGTACAAGATCGCTGGTGAACTGACCCCTGCCGTGCTGCACGTCGCAGCACGGTCGCTGGCCGCGCAGGGGCTGTCCATCTTCGGTGACCACTCAGACGTGATGGCGGTCCGGCAGACCGGCTTCGCGCTGCTGGCCTCCGCGTCGGTCCAGGAGGCGCATGACCTCGCGCTGGTGGCGCAGGCCGCCACGCTGGCGACGCGGGTGCCGTTCGTGCACTTCTTCGACGGATTCCGCACCTCGCATGAGCTGAACACGATCGAGATGCTGTCGGACGACGACCTGCGCGCGCTCGTACCCGAGGAGCTGATCCGCGCACACCGCGGGCGCGCGCTAACACCGGAGCGGCCGTTCATCCGGGGCACCGCGCAGAACCCGGATGTCTATTTCCAGGCGCGGGAGACGGTGAACCCGTTCTACGCCGCCGTGCCGGGCGCGGTAGAGGACGCGATGGCCGCCCTGGCCGGGCGCACCGGGCGTCGCTACCACAACGTGGAATACGCCGGTCATCCGGAAGCCGAGCGGGTGATCGTCGTGATGGGATCGGCAGCGGAGACGATCCAGGAGACCGTGGCCCACCTGTGCGCGCAGGGCGAGCAGGTCGGCGTGCTGCAGGTCCGGCTGTACCGGCCGTTCCCGACCCGGGCACTGCTCGATGCGCTGCCCGCGAGCGCGGCACGAATCGCCGTGCTCGACCGGACCAAGGAGCCCGGCTCGAGTGGCGAGCCGCTGTTCCTTGACGTGGTCGCCACGCTGGCTGAGGCGCATACCGGCGGTGAGCGCCCGGTACTGCCGCTGATGACCGGCGGCCGCTACGGCCTGTCGTCGAAGGAGCTGACCCCGGGCATGGTCGCCGGGGTGTATGCGGAACTCGTGCGCGAGCGGCCGCGGCCCCGGTTCACGATCGGCATCGTCGACGATGTGTCCGGCCTGAGCCTGCCGTATGACCCGTCCCTGGACATCGAGCCGCCCGGCACGATCCGCGCGGTCTTCTTCGGCCTCGGCTCGGACGGCACGGTCGGCGCGAACAAGAACACGATCAAGATCCTC
>Ga0209415_10020500_pt1 | contig 10264 bp, 8 predicted proteins | sample PeaSoiSIISIP2007_FD_187696 | JGI IMG/M metagenome (GOLD analysis project Ga0209415, IMG submission 187696) | Peat soil microbial communities from Weissenstadt, Germany - SII-SIP-2007 (SPAdes) (version 2) | ecosystem: Environmental > Terrestrial > Soil > Wetlands > Peat | place: Germany...
AGCATCCTGCCCAGCGCGCCGCCGCCCCGATCGAGCACGACACCCGTGCGCACGCACACCACGCGCACGCCGAGCTCTGCGGCACGGTCGGCCTCCTGCTCCCATTCCTGGCATACCTCTGCCAGGAAGCCGCGCCCGGCGGGCGCCTCCTCGTCGAGCGGCTCCTCGCCGCGCGAGCCGTAGATGCCGATCGCCGAGGCGCTGATCAGCACCGGCACGGGCGCCGGCAGCGCGCCCAGCGCGCCGACGAGGTTGCGCGTGCCGATCACGCGGCTGTCGCGGATCGCCTGCTTGGCCCTCGCGCTCCAGCGCTGCGCGACCGGCTCGCCCGCCAGGTGCAGGACCGCGTCGCGTCCCTGCAGGGCCTCTGCGGGGGCAGCTTCGGCCAGCGGGTCCCAATGCAGGGCCTGCACCTCGCCGAGACGCTGCCGGGCGCGGCCCGGGTCGCGGCTCAGCACCGTCACCTCGGCGCCGCGCGCCAGCAGCGCGGCCACCAGTGGCGCTCCGAGCAGGCCCGTGGCCCCCGTCACGGTCACCCGCTGCGAGCTCACCTGCGGCGTCGCCTCACCCGACCCCGTCGCCGGTGGCGGCGCCCGTCGCGGGCGCCGCCGAAGGGGAGCCGGTCAGCATGTCGCCCGGGGCGAAGCCCACCTCCTGCCCGGCCAGCGCGGTGCCGGCGGCGCGCGCCTGCTCGGCCACCGCGGCCGCCACCGCAGGGGCGACGTCACGGTTGAAGACCGACGGGATGATGTAGTCCTCGCGCAGCTCGCTCTCGTCCACGATCGCCGCGATCGCGCGCGCGGCGGCCATCTTCATCTCCTCGGTGATCGTCGGCGCGCGCACGTCGAGCGCGCCCCGGAAGATGCCGGGGAAGCAGAGCACGTTGTTGATCTGGTTGGGGTAGTCCGAGCGTCCCGTAGCCATGATCCGCACGTACGGTGCGGCCTCCTCGGGGCTGACCTCCGGGTTGGGGTTGGCCATCGCGAACACCATCGCGTCCCTGTTCATGCGCGCGAGCGCCTCCGCCGGCAGCGCGCGCGCGCCGGAGACGCCGACCAGCAGGTCGGCACCGTCGATCACGTCGGCCGGGGAGCCCGAGCGCTGCTCGGGATTGGTGACCTCGGCGAACCAGCGCTTGACGCTGTTCATCGAGCCGTCGAGGTAGTCCTCGCGCCCGACGTGCAGGGCGCCGCGCGAGTCGGCGCCGATGATCTGGCTGACGCCCGCGGCGAGCAGGATCTTCGTGACCGCGATCCCGGCCGCGCCGAGCCCGATCACGAGCACTTTCAGGTCCTCCAGGCGGCGGCCGGTGAGCTTGACCGCGTTCAAGAGCGCCGCCATCACGACCACGGCCGTGCCGTGCTGGTCGTCGTGGAAGACCGGGATGTCGAGCTCCTCCTTGAGCCGCTGCTCGATCTCGAAGCAGCGCGGCGCGGAGATGTCCTCGAGGTTGATCCCGCCGAATGCCGGGGCGATCAGCTTGATCGTGCGCACGATCTCCTGCGGGTCGGTCGTCTCCAGGCACAGCGGGAACGCATCCACGCCGGCGAACTCCTTGAACAGACAGCACTTGCCCTCCATCACCGGCATCGCCGCGCGCGGGCCGATGTCGCCAAGGCCGAGTACGGCGGTGCCGTCGGAGATGACCGCCACGGTGTTGCGCTTGATCGTGTACTGGAAGGCCCTGTCGGCGTCCTCGGCGATCGCCAGGCAGACGCGCGCCACGCCCGGCGTGTAGGCCATCGAGAGGTCGTCGCGCGTCTTCAGCGGATGCTTGTTGTGCTGTTCGATCTTGCCGCCCACGTGCAGCAGGAACGTGCGGTCGGTCGTGTCGATCACGCGCGCGCCCTCGACCGCTTCGATCGCCGCCACGATCTGCCCCCAGTGGTCGCTGCCGGAGGCGTCCACCACGATGTCGCGCAGGCTGTGGTCGCCGTCGGCCTTGACCAGGTCGACCGCGCCGATCATGCCGCCGGCATCGCCGATCGCGCTCGTGACCTGCCCGAGGATGCCCTGCGAGTCGTCGAGCTTCACGCGAATGGTCAGGCGGTACTGGGCGCTTGGAGTTGCGCTCACGGGGTAGTGCTCCTCGGTTGGTGGCGGCGGCAGGGGATGTTAGGAGGTATAGGGCGCCAACACGTGTTCATACCGGTGCCCGACCCCGTGAGGGCGCGCCCGCCGGGGCTGACGCCGAGTCGTGGCGGCGACTCGTAGAGTGCGCAGCAGATGGCGGCCGACACGACAGCGCACGCTCCCGCGAAGGGCACCGGTGCGCCGGCGGGCGCTCTCGCCGATCACGAGCGCCGCCTGTTCCTGATCGACGGGCCGAGCCTCGTCTACCGCGCGTTCTTCGCGCTGCCCGAGTCGATCGCCACGTCCACGGGCGTCCCCACCAACGCGATCTTCGGCTTCGCCTCGATGCTCGTGAAGATCGTCACCGAGTACGGTGTGTGCCCGACGATCGTGGCCTGGGACGCGGGCACCTCCGGGCGCACCGACCTGTTCCCCGACTACAAGGCCTCGCGCCGCTCGCGACCGGACCTGCTCAAGCAGCAGTGGCCGGCGATGGAACCGCTGGTCGAGGCGTTCGGGTACCGCAACGTGCGCGTGGAGGGCTACGAGGCCGACGACGTGATCGCCTCGCTGGCCGAGCGGGCGCTCGCGGCCACCCCGCCGGTGCCCACGATGATCGTCACCGGCGACCGCGACGTCTTCCAGCTGATCGACGACGGCGGCGTGATCAAGGTGATGGCCACGGCGCGCGGCATCACCGACACGAAGATCTACGACCGCCAGGCGGTGATCGACAGGTACGGCATCCCGCCCGAGCTGATCCCCGACTTTTACGGCCTCAAGGGCGACACCTCCGACAACATCCCCGGAGTTCCCGGCATCGGCGACAAGACGGCCAGCGAGCTGATCCAGAGCTTCGGCGCGCTGGAGGACGTGCTCGGGCACATCGACGACATCAAGGGCCCGAAGCGCAAACAGAACCTGCTCGAGCACGCCGAGGACGCGCGCGTGTCAAAGCGCCTTGCGACGGTGCGGCGAGACCTCCCCGTGGAGTTCGACATCGCAGCCGAGGCAGGCCGCGAGCCGGACCGCTCGCGCGTGCGCGAGGTCTTTCGCGAGTACGAGCTGCGCGACCCCCTGCGCCGGCTCGAGGAGGCGCTCGGGGACCCCGACGTCGCCGCGCCGGCGCCCACGGCGGACCTCACGCTCAGCGCCCGTGTGCGTGCCGGCGCGCCCTCCGAGCTGCGCCGGCTGGGCTCCCCGCGGGCCGAGCTGTGCGTGGTGGCGAGAGCCAGCGAGCCACCCGAGGGCGAGCTGTTCGCCGAGGGCCCTGCGTGGCGCTTCGCGGTGGCTGCAGACGGCGAGGTGCTCTGCGGCGAGTGCGACGCCCCCGAGCAGGTCGTGGCCGAGCTGGGAGACCGCCCGGTCCTCGCCCACGACGCCAAGGCCCTTGGCGTGGTCCCGCCGGGGCTGGTGCACGACACGCTGCTCGGCGCCTACCTGCTCGAGCCCGCCCGCCGCGGCTACCCGTTCGCCGAGCTGTGCGAGGAGCGCGGCCTGGCGAGCGACCTGGAGGACCCGCTGGCGGCCGACGCGGTGCTGCTGGGGGCGCTCGCGGACTGGCAGCGCGAGCAGATCGCCGAGCGCGGCCTGGAGGGCGTGATGGCCGAGATCGAGCTGCCGCTGGTGAGCGTGCTGCGCGCGCTGGAGCTGCGGGGGGTGCGGTTGAACCTCGAGCGCCTGGAGGGGATCACCGCGCGCGTGCACGAGGAGATAGCGGTGCTCGAACGGGAGATCTTCGCGCTCGCCGGCGAGGAGTTCCTGATCGCCTCGCCGCAGCAGCTCGGTGAGATCCTGTTCGTCAAGCTCGGCCTCTCGCGCAAGCGGCGCGGCAAGACGGGCTTCTCGACCGACGCGCGCGTGCTGCAGGCGATCCGCTCAGAGCACGAGATCGTCCCTCGCATCGAGCGCTGGCGCGAGCTCTCCACGTTGATCAAGACCTACCTCGATGTGCTGCCCGAGCTGGTCGATGGGCGCTCACGCATCCACACCACGTTCCTGCAGGCGGTCGCCCAGACGGGTCGCCTGTCGAGCACCAACCCGAACATGCAGAACGTCCCCATCCGTACGCCGCTCGGGCGCGAGATCCGCGGCTGCTTCGAGGCCGACGACAGCAAGCTGCTGATCTCCGCCGACTACTCCCAGATCGAGCTGCGCGTGCTCGCCCACGCGGCCGGCGAGCAGGTACTGATGGACATCTTCGCTCGCGGCGAGGACGTCCATACGGCGACCGCGTCACACGTGTTCTCGGTCGAGGCGGACGACATCGACCCGGGCATGCGCTCGAAGGCCAAGATGATCAACTACGGGATCGTCTATGGCCTCTCCGACTACGGCCTCGCCGACCGCCTGAACATCCCCCGCGAGGAGGCCAAGGAGTTCATCGACGCCTACCTGCAGCGGTTCCCGGCGGTCGCGCGCTTCATGGCGCAGACCGTCGAGCGAGCGCGCGAGGAGGGGTACGTGAAGACCCTGTGGGGGCGGCGCCGCCAGATCCCCGAGCTGCGTGCGCGCAACTACCAGACGCGCACGCTCGGCGAACGCCTCGCCGTCAACACGGTCATCCAGGGCACGGCCGCCGACATCATCAAGCTCGCGATGGTGCGCTGTGAGCGCGCGCTGGCGCAGTCCGGGCTGAGCACGCGTCTGCTGCTGACGATCCACGACGAGCTGCTCTTCGAAGGGCCGCCCGAGGACGAGTCGGGTGCGCGCGAGCTGATCGAGCGCGAGATGTGCGGCGTGTGGGAGTGGCAGCCGCCGCTGGCCGTGGACGTGGGCTCCGGGCGCACGTGGCTGGAGGCCAAGTGAGCCGCAGCACGCGGGCCGCTTGCGGGGCGTCCGGGTGAGCCGCACCCTGGCGGTGCTGCTGGGGGTGGGAGCGGGCTGCCTGGTGGGGATGCAGGCGCCGATCAACTCGCGCCTGGGCAAGTCGGTGGGCACCGCGCAAGCGGCGACCTTCTCGTTCCTGGTGGGCACGGTCGCGCTCGTCCTGCTCACCGCGTTCTGGAGCGGCGGCGGGTTGCAGGGACTCGGCAAGATCGGCAACGCTCCCTGGTGGGCGTTGATCGGTGGCCTGCTCGGGGCGGTCTACGTGACCGTGGCGCTTGTGGCGGTGCGCACCCTCGGCGCGAGCGGCCTGACCGCGGTGGTGATCACCGGCCAGCTGGTCATCTCGGTCGTGATCGACCGGCTCGGGCTGCTCGGCGTGGCCAGGCAGCACATCGGCGCCGGACGCATCCTCGGGCTGCTGCTGCTCGTGGCCGGCGTGCTGCTGGTCGTGCGCAAGTAGCCTCAGCCGAGCGCGGTGCGAAAGCCCTCGCGCCAGCTCGGATGCGCGGGCGTCCAGCCGAGCTCCCGCTTGGCGAGCGCGTTGGAGGCGCCCTGCGCGCGCGTCATCGTGGCCACCCCGTAGCTGCCGGCGGCAAGGCGGGCGATCGGCGTGGGCACCCGCAGCGGCCTCGGCGCCCCGAGCGCGTGCGCGAGCGCGGGCAGCCACTCGGCGACCGCGGCGGGCTCGTCGTCGACGATGTTGTACACGCCGCCGGACCCGGCCTGCAGGGCCGCGACGGTCGCGGCGGCAGCATCGTCGACGTGGATGAAGGACCACACGCCTGCTCCGCGCCCGACGACCGGCATGCGCCGGCGGCGCACGTCCTCGCCCATCGAGCCCGCTGCGGAGATGGCGCTGCCGGGGCCGTAGAAGTAGCCGTAGCGCAGCACCACGCCACCGGCGCCGAGCACGCTCTGCTCGAGCTCGGCCACCGCTCGCGCGCTGCGCGCGAACGACGGCGGCGGGTTGCGCACGAGCGGGTCCTGCTCGCGGTGGATCGTGCCGCGGGGACCCGGCTCATAAACGAAGGCGATGCTCTGCGCGACCACGCGGGTGGCGCCGGCTGCTTGCGCTGCGTCGACGAGGATGCGCGTGCCCTCGCCGCGCAGCCGGTCGTTCAGGACGAAGTCGCGCTCGATCCTGCGCGGGTCGATGCGCGCGGGCAGCGCGGTGAGCTGGTGGATGACGGCCTGCGGTGCGGCGTCGGCGACGGCGGAGCGCACCGCCTCGGCGTCGAGCGCGTCGGCGACCACCGCGCCCGCGCCGGCGGCGCGAACCTGCTCGGCGCGCTCTGGTGAGCGGGTCATGCCGGTGACCTCGTGGCCGGCGGCCAGCAGCTGCGGCAGCAGTCGGCGGCCGATCACGCCGGTGGCTCCGGCGAGGAAGACCCTCATGCGGCGCTGGCGCGCGCGCGGGCGCCGCTCAGCGCGCCGCCCGTCCGGTCTGGCTGCGGTGGCGTCTCGGGAACGGCGCAGACCATGCCCTCGCTGAAGCCGGCGGCGCCGAAGCCGAGCGCGAGGTTGAAGCGCCCGCGCATGTTCTCGAGCGCGATCACGTTCGTCAGCTCGACGAGCTGGGCGTCGTCGAGATGCTCGCGCAGGCGCGCGAACAGCTCCTCGGGCACGTCCACGGGCGTGCGGCTCATGCCCACCGCATAGTCGAGCACGAGCTTCTCGAGCTCGTCGAAGTGCTCGCTCTCGCGGTAGCGGGGCAGGGCGAGCAGCTGCTCGTCGGCGAGGCCGCCTCGACGCGCGATCTGCGAGCCGATGTCGATGCAGTACTCGCAGTTGGTGAGCGTCGCCGCCTTCAGCTCGGCCAGCAGCTTCAGACGCTCGGGCACGCGGTGCAGCCGTGCCGTTGCGTCCTCGAGCATGCCGTAGCCGACGAGCAGGCGCGGCAGCCGCGCGTAGGCTTCCACCGGGCCGAGCATGCCCGCCGGCCGGCGTCCGGTCAGCTGCCCGAGCTTGCGGCGGCTCAGCGACAGCAGGAGTCTCGTCAGCGGTCCGGCCTCCGCGGCGTCCAAGGGCTCGATGCGGGTCATGGCCTGTCTCCTTTCGATCGGGGGCGGGAGGCGCGCGCCTGGCGCCTGGCGAGCGAGAGCAGCCACAGCAGCGCCGCGGCCGAGGCGGCGAGCGAGGCGAAGTCGAAGTAGCCGACCCAGGCCGGATGGGCCTTGCCGATGTCGAGCAGGTGGTTGAGCGCGTGCAGAACGAACTGGATCGTGACCACCGCGAGCATCGGCACGCGCCAGCCGGGGTGCCGAATCGAGACGAGCAGGCCCGCGGCCAGCGCGGCGCTGAACGTGGCGTTGTCGCGGATGTAGTGGACGTTCTCCGGCCCGAACGGCCCCAGCGCCTTGTAGAAGGCGTGCGGCGCGATCGCCATGAACGCGGCGAGCGCCAGATGGTAGGCCGCGAGCACGAGCAGGCCCGCGCGGAGCGTGTCCTCAGCGTATTTCGGGAGGGCAGCGGTGCGCGGACGGTCGGCGATCACGTTCATCGCCACGCACGATATGCTCTCGTTGGTACACCGTAAAGGACCAATCGAAGCATGAATTTGGGTACCAGTACGACCGGCCCGGAGCTGCTGATCGAGCTCGACCGCGACGCTCGACGGTCGCTGCGCGCACAGCTCGAGGACGGGCTGCGCGAGGCCGTCCGCAGCGGGCGCCTGGCGGCCCACTCGCGACTTCCTGCCACGCGCACGCTGGCCGCCGACCTCGGGGTCTCGCGCCGGCTGGTCGTGGACGCCTACGCGCAGCTGCTCGCCGAGGGCTACCTGCTGGCGCGTCACGGCGCGGGCACGTTCGTGGCCGGTGCGGCCGCGGCCGCGCAGGCCCCGCGGGTGGAGCCGGCCCCGGGCGCGCCGGCGTTCGACTTCTTCCCCGGCTACCCCGACCTCGCCTCGTTCCCGCGCGCGCCCTGGCTGCGCGCGCTGCGTGAGACGCTGCGCGAGGCCCCCGACCGCGCGCTCGGCTACCCGGACCCGCGCGGCGCTCCGGAGCTGCGGATCGCGCTGGCCGCGCACCTGCGCCGCGTGCGCGGGGTTGCGGCCGACCCGGGGGCGATCGTCGTGTGCGCCGGCTCGGCGCAGGGCTTTGCGCTGCTGGCGCGCGTGATCGGATGCCCGCCCGCCGGGCCGCGGCTGGCGGTCGAGGATCCGGGACTGCCGACGCACCGCGCGATCCTCGCCGCGCAGGGCGCGGCGCTCCTCGCGCTAGGAGTGGACGAGCTGGGTGCCCGCGTGGACGAGCTGGGCGCGCTGGCCGGCCGCGAGGGACCGATCGACGGGGTGCTGGTGACGCCCGCGCACCAGTCGCCGACCGGCGTGGCGCTTTCGCCCGAGCGCCGCGCCGCGCTGCTCGGCTGGGCCGGCGCGGGCGGCGGGCTGATCGTGGAGGACGACTACGACGCGGAGTACCGCTACGACCGCGCGCCGCTGGCCGCGATGCAGGGCCTGGCGCCCGACCGCGTGGTCTACATGGGCACCGTCAGCAAGACGCTCGCGCCCGCCCTGCGCCTGGGCTGGCTGGTGCTCCCGCGACGACTTGTGGACGCGGTCGTGGGCGAGAAGATGCTGGCCGACAACGGCTCGCCCACGCTCGATCAGCTGGCGCTCGCGCGCCTGATCGAGAGCGGCGCCTACGACCGCCACCTGCGCACCGCGCGCAGGCGCTACCGCGCGCGCCGCGACGCGCTCGTGGCCGCGCTCGCGCGCCACCTGCCGGGCGCGCGCGTGACCGGAGTGGCCGCGGGACTGCACGCGATCGTGCGCCTGGAACGGGAGGTCGACGGGCTCGCGCTCGTGCGCGCAGCGCGGCGACGGTCGGTGGGGGTCTACCCGCTCGGCTACGCCTACATGGACGTGCGCGCGGTGCACGACGGTCTCGTGCTGGGCTACGCCAACCTCGCCGAGCCCGCGATCGAGGAGGGCATCCGCCGGCTGGCCGGGGCCCTTGAGGAGCTCGAGCTGGCACCGCCGGGCGGCGTCGCCACGAACGAGGGCGGCGCGATCGCGAGGTAGTGGTTGAACACCCAGTGCGACAGGCGCCGGCTCTCGAACCCGCGGACGATCGCGGTGAGCGCGCGCGAGGGGGTCATCTGCCCGACGGCGCGCTGGGCGTGCAGCATCCAGCGGAACTTGCGCTCGTGCGCGTCCGAGAAGGCGCCGTAGCGGGCGAGCGCCTGCTCGCGGTTGCGGCGTCCTTCGAGCACGCCGCGCAGCTCGCGCCCGGCGGCCAGGCCGAAGTAGAGGGCGGTGCGGATGCCCTCGGCGGTGAGCGGCAGGCAGTGCCCGGCGGAGTCGCCGGCGAAGAACACCCCGTCCTCGACCGCGCGGCGCAGCTTGTGCGGGATCCAGTTGCCCTGGTAGCCCTGCGCTGGTAGCTCCAGCGAGCGCGCCAGCCTCACGGTGGGCTCCTTGACGTGGTGGCGCGGCCAGAAGGAGCCGACCCCCACACGCAGCTCCTCGCCCGCGGGGAAGCTCCAGCCGTAGCCCGCGCGCACCAGGCCCGCGTCGAGCCACAGCTCCATGTCCTGCGCGTGGCCTTCCGGGTGCACCTCCAGGCCCCGCGAGAGGGGCGCGTCCGGCGGCTGGATCGACGCGGCGCGCGAGAGCACGCGCCGCCAGCCGAGGCCGTCCACGATCAGCGGTGCGCGCAGCTCGCCGCGGTCGGTGTGGACCGTGTGGCCGCTGCGCCCGGTCACGGTCGCGGTCTCGAACTCGAGCTCGCCACCGTCGGCCTGCGCGCGCAGCAGCGCGCAAAGCTCGCGGTAGTCGAATGTCGAGAACGACCACGGCAGCGACCAGCGCGCCGTCCGGTGGGGCGTGTGCACGAGCAGCTCGCCGAAGGTCTGGCGCAGGGAATCCATCAATCCCAGCGCCGACAGCCACACCGTCGGGATCGCGCAGGCGGAGGTCTGGCGCTCGCCGACCTCGTAGCGGTCGATCATCAGCACGCGCGCGCCCGTGCCGGCCAGCTCGCGCGCGACCGCCAGCCCGGCGAAGCTCGCCCCGCAGATGAGGACGTCGCAGTCGCGCTCCAAGCGGGTGCGCTCCTGCCCCCGCTTCGTCGCTCGCACAGGCATATCCCCCGCAATGATACGGCTGCGCTACGCTTCGCCGGGTGCAAACAGCGATCGAGAATCCAGAGGCCCGCGTGGTCGACGGGTCGAACGGGCTCTTGCTCGAGGTGGACGGACAGATCGTCCCAAACTACGATGCCACCTTCCGGGTGATCGAGGAGGGCGAGGTGGTCACCGGCCACGTCGTCCGCATCGACAAGGACGAGGTGCTCGTCGACATCGGCTACAAGTCCGAGGGCGTCATCCCGGCCAACGAGCTGTCGATCCGCAAGGCCGT
>Ga0209415_10020501_pt1 | contig 10264 bp, 8 predicted proteins | sample PeaSoiSIISIP2007_FD_187696 | JGI IMG/M metagenome (GOLD analysis project Ga0209415, IMG submission 187696) | Peat soil microbial communities from Weissenstadt, Germany - SII-SIP-2007 (SPAdes) (version 2) | ecosystem: Environmental > Terrestrial > Soil > Wetlands > Peat | place: Germany...
CGCGCAAGCGTTCATGACAAGGTCGTCGGCGAAAGGCAAGGAGCTTCGCCACATAACTTTTTCAGCAGCCTGCTAGATCGTCCGCCGCTCCCGTCGACACCACCCCGCCGTACTGAATCTCCTCAGCCGCGCGTCCTCCCAGAAGAACCGCGATCTGATCTTCGAGTTCCGGCTCCGTCATCAGGTAACGCTCTTGCGTGGGCAATTGCAACGTATAGCCCAGCGCTCCAATTGATCGCGGAATAATGGAAACTCGATGCAATGGATCGGCATGTTTCATTGAAAGAGCTACTAACGCATGGCCGGCTTCGTGAACCGCGACGCGCTCCTTCTCTTCCGGCGTCATGACGCGGCTCTTCTTTTCCAGGCCCAGCGTGACGCGATCGGCGGCTTGTTCCAGATCGCGCAACTCAACGCTCTCGGCGCCCCGCCGCACAGCCAGCAGCGCGGCTTCGTTTACGATGTTGGCGAGATCGGCTCCCACCATGCCCGGCGTCCGGGCGGCGATGGTTTCCAAATTGACGTCGCCAGCCATGCGAATCTTACGCGCATGCACTTTGAGAATATCGACGCGGTCCTTCAAGTCCGGACGGTCCACGAGCACTTGCCGGTCAAAACGGCCGGCGCGGAGCAGGGCCGCGTCCAGGACCTCGGGGGTGTTCGTGGCGGCCATGATGATGACTCCTTCCGAACTGTCAAAGCCATCCATTTCAGCAAGCAACTGATTCAGAGTTTGCTCACGCTCTTCGTTGCTGAAACCGATTCCCCGGCCCGATGTGCGCGATTTGCCGATGGCATCCAGTTCGTCGATGAACACGATGCAAGGCGCCTTTTCTTTGGCCTGCTCGAAGAGGTCGCGAACGCGTGCGGCGCCCACGCCCACGAACATTTCGACGAACTCCGAGCCCGAGATGGAGAAGAACGATACGCCCGCCTGTCCAGCCACCGCTTTCGCTAACAGAGTCTTGTCGGTGCCAGGAGGTCCCACCAGCAACACTCCCTTGGGAATGCGGCCGCCGAGTTTCTGGTATTTTGCCGGCTGCCGAAGGAAATCGACGATTTCTTCCAGTTCCAGCTTGGCTTCATCCACCCCCGCTACATCCTCAAAGGTCACTTGAACCCGGCTGGACTGGTCGTAAATCTTGGCTTGATTCTTGCCAAAAGTCAGCGGTCCCTTCACCTGCGCGATGCGACGCATGCCAACTCCGTAAATCAACGCAATGAACGCGAATGGCACCAGCCAAACGAGCGCATTCCAGATCCAGGAAGGACGGTCGATGTGGCCCCCGAACTTCACTTGCTGGGCTTCTAATTCCTTTAAAAGCAACGATTCATCAACACCGGGCAACCGCGTGGCAGTGATCGTGCGTTCGCCAGCCGGAGTGGGGTGGGATGAATCGTCTTTGCGAACGCCGATCAGCTCTCGCTCGGTGACCTGGACGTCGCTTAGTTTTCCGGCACGAAGTTCAGCGAGGAAGTCGCTGTAGGACACGGGCTTGGGCGCTTCGATTGGGAACAGCTTAAGAACGAAGTGGAACGCCAGCAAGAGCAATATGATGTTGACGACTGTAAATACCCATCGGTGTTGCTGTTGGCGTTCCATCTGCCTGATTTGATGCATGTGGCCGACCACTAAAGTCCTAGAGAGTATGGTGCGGCAGATGCACTGTTCTTTACATCCCGCTGGAGGTAAATGTATATGCGCAACTTACATCTGATAGCAGCAGGCTTGGCAATGGGCGGCATGCTCGTAGCTCGAGAAGATGTCCCCCCGCCTGCAACTCCAATTCAACTGACCGTGACCGGTCGAGGCACGCCATGGCAAAGAGGTTCCTGTCATGAAGCCAGGGGACTTCATGGTGTTTCAGAAGAAAGAGCGCCTTCCGGTCACGGATTTGGCCCCGCGCGCGGCGCTTGAACTCTACATTTTGATCGACGACGCCTCCGACATGAGCCTGGGTTCACAGTTGGGAGATTTGAAGCAGTTCATTGAGAATCAGCCCGCAGAGACGTCCATCGGAATCGGTTACATGCGGAACGGCACGGTGGAGTTCACCGAAGCGCTGACGGCCGATCATGCTAAGGCAGCCAAAGGTCTGCGATTGCCGCTGGGGTATCCCGGCGTGATGCCGAGTCCATTTCTATCGCTCAGCGATCTGATCAAACGGTGGCCGGCTGACGCGGCACGTCACGAAGTTCTTCTGGTGACGAGCGGCAATGATCCGTTAGGCGGTGGAGTGGTCGATCCCTACTTGGATGCCGCCATTGAACACGCTCAGCGCGCAGGCATCGTCGTATACGCGATCTACGCGCCGGCGGCTGGTCACGGGGGTCACAGTTTTTGGCGGATGAACTGGGGCCAGAATCACCTCGCGCAGATCGCGGAAGAAACGGGCGGGGAGTCGTATATGCTCGGATTCGGGCCGCTGGTTTCTTTCGCGCCTTATCTGTCGGAATTGGCCGAGCACCTCTCTCATCAATACGTCGTGACGTTCGTGATCAAGCCAGGAAACAAGGCTGGCTTCCAACCGGTCCGGTTCACTACCGAAGTGCCGAACGCGGAGATAGTTGCCGCCAGCAAAGTCTATGTTCCGGCTGGTCACTAAGCGAGCGAGATTCGAGGTGATCGAACTTCACCCAGCGCGTCTCCGATGTGTTCGATGATCGAGCCACCCGCTTAGCTTCACCCACGGCCACGTATTGATTACCGATCGTGCCTCGATCCATCCCCGGCGTGCCTGAAACACTCCGTACCGGATCTGGTCAAGCTGCGCGATGCTGTGTGCATCTGAGCCAATCGCGAGCAGGACGCCCGCTTCCTGCGCAGCCTTCGCCATCGTATCGTTCAAATCGAGACGGTACATGGAACCGTTGATCTCAAGAGCTGCACCCGTTTTGTGAGCGGATGCGAGGACACGTTCGAAGTCCAGCTCCAAAGGCTCGCGTTCGCCAATCAGCCGGCTGGTAGGATGCCCGAGAATGTCAACATGAGGATTCGCGAGTGCATCAAGCAAGCGGCCCGTGATCTCGTCTTTGTTGTGGCGAAAGAGGGAATGAACAGACGCGACCACGATGTCGAGCCGTGCGAGAACTTCATCCGGATAATCCAGCTTGCCATCGGCCAAGATGTCGACTTCGGCTCCGATCAAAATGCGAGGCGGCCGGTCGCGCCGTTTTTTCCGAAGGTTCTCGATTTCCTGGATCTTTTGTTCCAACCGATCCAAAGCCAGCCCGTGAGCGATGCGTTGCGACGGAGAATGATCAGTGAGCGCAATGTATTCGTAGCCGAGTTCGGCGGCATGCTCGACCATTTCATCGATCGTCGACTTGCCGTCCGAGTAAGTGCTATGGGTGTGAAGATCGCCCCGCAGGTCCTTCAAGTTGATCAGCTTGGGCAGCCTTCCACCGAGTGCTGCCTCGAGTTCACCTCGGTCCTCGCGAATCTCGGGAGGCATCACCGGCATGTCCATCAGCGCGTAGACCTCGGTTTCGTCCTTGCCGCCGACTCGCTTCTTGCCACGAAAGATACCGTATTCGTTGAACTTTAGTCCCCGTTCACGGGCTAACGTGCGCAGGTGGATATTGTGCTGCTTTGATCCGGTGAAGTACTGCAAAGCCGCGCCATAAGATTCTCGCGCGACCGCGCGGATGTCCACTTGAATTCCGCCCTCAACGAGCACGGTGGCCTTGGTGTCGCCGATCGCGAGAACCTGTTTCACCAACGGCAATTTCACCGCTTGCTCCAGTGCGCCAGGGTTGTCCTTCGAGATGATGAGGACGTCCACATCGCCGATGGTTTCCCGCCGCCGGCGAAGAGAGCCCGCCACCTCGGCGCGCTCAATGAGCTTGATCTTGCGTAGCTCGGCGAGCAGATTTTCCGCCAACGGCAGAGCGACGCCAAGTAACATTCGCTTCTGGCCGGCGGCCCACAGATCGATCCCGCGTTTAATATTGTCGATCTTCTTCTGGCCGAATCCTCTGAGTTTTACGGACGCCGCCTTGTCGAGGGAGGCCATCAAGTCCTCAAGACAGCTAACCTTGAATTTCTTATGCAGCAACGCCAGCGTCTTCGGACCAAGCCCCGGAATGCTCATCAGATCGATCAGCCCGGACGGAATTCCATTACATTCTTGCTCGTAACGCGTCACTGTCCGAGTGCGGGCATATTCATCGATCATCTCGGACAAGTCGTGGCCAATGCCCGGGATCTCTTGGAGCTTTCCTTGTTGGGCAATGGAGGCCAGGTCCTCCTCCAGGTCGCGAATTGAGACAGCCGCTCGCTCGTAGGCCATGATGCGGAATCGGTCTTTGCCTTTGAAGGCCAGAACCCGCGCCATCCGCTCAAATATGCGTGCAATCTCCTCATTGAGCATGATGATTAATCCCTTCGTGGCGCCGCGAATCTCATCGGGCTAAAACCAAGTGCGCCTCGCGCCTCGTTGGCCGCGTGGTCGAGCGCATCTTGTAGTTGCTGGCGGGCATTCTCGAGTGACGCAGCGTCCTCAAACGGCGGGAAGGTGAGAGGCTCACCGCAAGCCACTGCAATTCGCCCATACGGCAGCGGATTTCGTGCGTCGTCCCACTTATGCCGTTCAAAGACCGAGGGAGTGCAATCCGCGCCGACCGGAATGAGAGGCACACCGGCTGCCGACGCCAATGCGATGGCTCCGACCCTCGCGACAAACGGTGGACCGCCGCCATCCGGAGAAATTAGCGCCGCAGCGCCCTCATGAACTTCATTCGCGATTTCGATGAGAGCTTTCCATCCGCCATGTTGCGCGTCCCCTCGGACGATTTCGAATCCCAACCAGCGGCAAAATAGCGCCACACAATCGCCTCTCGCATCGCGGGCGACCATCAGTTTCACTGATGCGCTGGGCCTCCGGGCCGTAAAAGCCACGAGCAGCGAAGGGGCGCTTCCGTGCCAGATAGCGAGCACCGAGCCCTTAGGAAAATCCGGCCATCGATAAGTGCCCACCGTCACGATTCCGCTTGTCGCACGAACAGCACGGGCGTATCCGTACAATAGGAGAGCCGAGAACCTCACTGCGATCCAGTGGATCGGCGGAAAGAACCGCCGGATGAGTTCCAGGGTCAGATCGACCGTGCGGGTAACGCGATTCCGTCCAACTTTGTGAAACTCCGCGGAAGAAATCGTTTGGGAGCGCCGACGTAGTGCGGTCAGCCTTGTGATTTCCGCCGCAAGGTCGCCCGGCCCGTTCGGCCCCGCCCCGTATAATGGATCTTGATGAGTGGTTTGCATCAGCTTCGCTCCCGCCGCATTGGATTGGCTTTGAGCGGTGGCTCCGTGCGAGGGCTTGCCCACCTCGGCGTCGTCAAGGTTTTATCCGAAGCCGGCATCCGGCCGGCTGTCATCACCGGAACCAGCGCCGGCAGTCTGATCGGCGCAATGCTTGCCGCCGGCCTGGATTGGAGCGAAATTGCGTCGCTGGCAGGCAAGACGTTCTGGCCCAAGCTGCTGCACGGGCAGACGCTAGAACGGTTTTGTGTAGAGCACCTGCCTGCGACTTTCGCTGGCCTGAAGCTACCTTTCGCGGCCCTCACGACTGAGTTGCCAGGAAAGCGAGCGGTGGTCATCACCAAAGGCGAACTTGCCTCCGCGATCAGCGCGAGTTGCGCCCTTCGTGGCATCCGGCGGCCAGTCAAACGCGAGGGAAAGCGCCTGAAAGATGGCGGCATCGCCTGCGTACTGCCGTCGGAAGCATGCCGGGCCATGGGTGCAGACTTCATCATCGGCTCCGATGTTTGGGAAGTCAGCTCGTTATTGCGCGGCGTCGGCATTGAGCCTCATCATCCGCGCGCGGGCCGTACTTACCCTTTGCATTACCATTCCGCTGTTCGCAACACGGATCTTCTTATTCATCCCAGGGTTCCTTTTGCCGGTTATATGCCCGGCCCTCTCGCAATCGAGCGCTTGATTTCGGCCGGGGAGAACGCCACCCGGCTGGCCCTCCACCGATTCGCTGCGACGGCTGCCTGATCTCGTTCCACTTATTTCTCCTAGACCCCGGAAGGAAACGTCTCGGCCGGTTCGCCGATACCCCATTCCGACGTAGGCTCCAGCGGCTCGACCGCTCGCGTCCGATCGACGTGGATGACCGCATCGAACTGATCGGACAATCGCGCATGGAAGTAATGGCTGGCAAGCTCGGATTCCGGCAGGTAGATGACGCCGATCGCCCGCTCCCACATCGTCTCGCTGAGGCCCTTAGAGACTGGCGTACCGCGGGGAAGCGTTAGCAGAAACGCCGGTATTCCCGCGTCATGGAACAGCGCCTCGTAGCTGCCGGGCATGGCCGGGCGAACTCTCTTCCGCTCCGCTGACCCGCCCCAATTGGAAGCGGCCGTAACTGTCCCCGTGTATGTCGTGAAACCAATTAGGACCGCTTTACGGCCATGCCTTTCGCGGACCAACTGGCCGACGTTCCATTCACCCAAGCGGCCCACTTCGGTGGCGCGCGCGTCTCCCAGGTGCGAATTATGCGCCCAGAGCACTACTTTAGGCCGCCGCCCTTGCAGGGCAAAGTGTTCCACCAGCGAATCCAGCGTCTCCGCCATGTGCGCATCGCGGAGATTCCAGGAGGAGATTCGTCCTCGAAACATCGTGCGGTAGTATTGTTCCGCGTTCTTCACCAGCCGCGCGTTCTGCTCGGCGTAGAAGAAATCGTCCGCCGCGATTCGCCCATCGCGCCGCGCGTATTCCGCGGCTCGCTTTTGCAGGTCGATCAACTGGTTGATGACTTCAGCTTCACAAGTGTGGCTCAATCCAAGTCCGGCGGCATAACCGTACTCCTGCGGATCTTCCCCAAAGTTTTCAAAACATGCGTAGCGGCGGCGCGCCCGCTGAGCGCCCTCCGGGTCCACTTTGTCCAGGTAATTTAGAACTTCCTCGATCGAAGCATGCAAGCTGTAGAGGTCGAGTCCATAGAAGCCCGCCTTTCGGGTGCCAGCAGAAAGCGAATCGTTGTAGGCGCGGAGCCATCCGATGAAATCCAGCACGTCTGCATTGCGCCACATCCATGCGGGAAACCGTCTGAACCCAGCCAGTGCTTCGGCAGCGTCGGCGTCACCACTTTGTTCACGAACATAACGATTCACGCGATAGGCATCCGGCCAATCCGCCTCCACCGCGACCACCGTAAACCCCTTTTCCTGAATCAGGCGTTTGGTGATCTGGGCGCGTTGCCGGTAGAACTCGTGCGTTCCGTGCGATGCCTCGCCGAGCAGTACGAAGTGTGCATCGCCGATGAATTCGAGCAGCCGATCATAGTCCGCGCTAGCTCCCACCAGGGGGGAAGCGGCATCGCGAACCAGGTCCGTAACAATGGGTAGAGTTGCGTCGAGCATATCGATCACCTTCCCATATACCGGGAGCAACTTAGCAACCAAATGCGCGAACCAAACGGTACCCCAAATGCACGAACTCGTTGCAAATGCACAATGTCGAAATCGCTCGCCGCCTGGAGGAGGTGGCTGATCTTCTGGAAGCGCAGCAGGCGAATCCGTTCCGCGTTCAGGCCTATCGCCGGGCTGCGGCGGGTGTTCGGCACTTACCGAAGCCGCTGGCCGCGATCTGGCAGGAGCAAGGCGACGCGGGTCTGCGCGCGGTAACAGGCGTCGGCGAACGCCTGGCTGCGGCACTCCGGACTTTGGTCACCACCGGCCGCCTGCCGATGCTGGATCGATTGCGCGGCGAAACGGATCCGGTGGCGCTGCTGGAATCGGTCCCCGGAATCGGAACGGCTTTGGCTGAACGTCTCCATCGAGAATTGGGCATCGACTCTCTGGCAGATTTGGAGGCGGCCGCCCACGACGGACGCTTGGCCGATATCGGCGGCATCGGCAAGAAGAAGCTCGCCGGCATCATCGACACGTTGTCCATGCGCTTGGGCCGCGTGCGTCAAGCCGGATACATCCATGAGCCAGACGAGCCGCCGGTGGAAGAACTACTCGATGTAGACCGCGAGTACCGCGAGAAAGCGGCCTCTGGCGAATTGCCAAAAATCACGCCGCGCCGCTTCAACACCAGCGGCGAGGCATGGCTCCCGATCCTTCACACGCATCGCGGGGAGCTCAATTACACCGCCCTTTATTCAAACACGGCACGGGCGCACGAACTTGGGCGCGTCCGCGATTGGGTAGTCCTCTATTACGACGGCGGACTCGATGAACGCCAAGCCACCGTGATCACCTCTCACCGAGGTGTTCTGGCCGGAAAGCGCATCGTACGACGCAGGGAGCAAGAATGCCAACGGTATTATCAGCCGGAGCTCATGCCATCGCCGGCGCCAGTTCCGCAGCCCGTATCTTGAATCTCTTATCCAGCACCGCGAGTTTCTCCATGATCCCGGTGTATTCCAGCTCCGACATCGGCAGCATCGCTGTGCCGAAGAATCCCTGGCGGCGCATGTCGATCGCTTTATTAGCCACGTGCTCGCGAACAGTGTTCCAGAACGGTTGTGCGAATCCGTCGATGGGCTCCGTCAGCTTGCCGTTGTGAACACAGAATCCGGCGCAGCTTACGATGGGCGGTCCATCGAAGTAGCTAATACCGGTATTGAGCGTGACTGGCATCAGCGGCATCTGGTGCGAGCCGCGCATGCAACCGGCTACGAAATGGCCGATCGCAAAGGGCGCCAGCACTTCGCCGGTGGCCGGGAAATCCTTCTGGACGCGCACCAGCATCACCGGATCGTCCTTGCCCGTGTATTTGCCGGCAATATTGTGCAGCCGGGAAGTCGCGACCGCGACGGATTGTTCGCCGCTCGCGCGGGACCAGACCGATTCCACCACGTAGCGCTCCGGGTCGCGCAGCAGCGCCGCGATGTCGTACAGATCCTCCGGCGCGTTCAGTTCGATCACGCGATCGCCCGCGGTGTTGTTCACATCCATGATGACGAAACGGAATCCGCGAGACATCCCGGGTGACAGAATGAGACCCGGCGTGTTCATCACATCCGCGAACGCCAAGTACAACGGCAGATTGTAAGCGCCGGGATCGGTCTTATCGGCCGCGAAGAACAGGAAAGGTTCATTCGGCCGTTCTTCGATTTCCATCTCGGCGACGGCTGGGCCCATTCCCTTCACATTTCCAGAAAACGAATCCTTGAGAAGGTCCTGCCCTGCTCCATACAGCCCTTCTTCCCGTGCTTCTTTCGTGCCCGCCAGAAAGGCGTCCCAGGCGAGCTTGTGAATCTTCTCGTCGCCTTCTCCCCGCCTGTGCGTCATCAGGATCGCAATGTCGTCGCCGGTGTGGCTGATGTAATGGTCCAGCAGCAGACCGGGCGCGCGGTCGCGAATATATTCCTCCACCGTTTCTCTCAGCCGCTTGGATGGGGCCACGTGGCCGCCGATTGAGCCAATGTCGGCCTTGATCACACTTAAGGTAAGTTTCATCACTGCACCTCGCGGAATAAGCAGTGCAACCGATATTCCATGGCATTGTGCTTGCAGCACAGTAGTCGCGGAGGGATATTATGCCAGCCAAACAGTTTCAATTTCGGGCAGAAGCGCGGCAGAGCATTTTACGGGGCGCCAATGTTCTGGCGGACGCAGTGCGAGTCACGCTGGGGCCGAAGTCCAAATGTGTGTTGATTGAAAAGAAGTTCGGCCGGCCGATTGTCTGTGACGATGGCGTCACTATCGCCAAGGAAGTGGAGCTCAAGGATCCCGAAGAGAACCTCGGCGCGCAAATGATACGGGAAGCAGCCGAGCGGACCGGAGAGGCGGTCGGCGACGGTACCACGACCTCCACGTTGCTTGCGCACGCCATTCTGACCGAAGGAGTTCGCAATGTCGCCGCGGGCGCCAGCGCCGTCGACCTGAAACGTGGCCTCACTCGCGGGCTGAAAGCGGCGGTCGATTCACTTCGGGCCTTATCCCGCCCAGTTACCAGTAAGCGTGAAAAGGCGCAGGTGGCTGCGATTTCTGCGCATAATAACCCAGTCATCGGCGATATGGTTGCCGAGGCGGTCGAAAAGGTTGGAGCGGAAGGCGCCATCACCGTGGAAGAATCCAAGACCACTGAGACAGTGCTCGAGATTGTCGAAGGCATGCAATTCGACCGCGGCTTTATCTCGCCCTACTTTGTCACCGCTCCCGAAGCAATGCAGGCGGCCTTGGACGATCCGCTCATCCTGCTGCACGAAAAGAAGATCAGCAACGTGAAGGACCTGTTGCCGCTGCTCGAGCAAGTCGTTCGGGCCGGTAAACCATTGCTGATTATCTCGGAAGACGTCGAAGC
>Ga0209415_10020502_pt1 | contig 10264 bp, 8 predicted proteins | sample PeaSoiSIISIP2007_FD_187696 | JGI IMG/M metagenome (GOLD analysis project Ga0209415, IMG submission 187696) | Peat soil microbial communities from Weissenstadt, Germany - SII-SIP-2007 (SPAdes) (version 2) | ecosystem: Environmental > Terrestrial > Soil > Wetlands > Peat | place: Germany...
CGGCTTCATCCACCCCCAACTGTTCGCTGACAATCTGCCTGACTTTCTCGGTGACTTCTTTTTTTGCGGCAACGGGCATTTGAACGTCCCACCTTCCTGAAGGCAAAGAAAAGGGAAGAAGTAGTGTAATGGCCCGCACGAATCGATGTAAAGAAGGGTTCCGGGTAAGCCTTAATCTGGCGGCGCGGCCCACCTGCATCCTAACCGCTGGCTGCTGGGACGGTCAAACCGCCGCCGGGCGGTTCGGGTTCCCATCGTAAAAATATTCATCGTTAGAGAGGCTGCACAAACCCGCGCCTTACCCAGGCACAAGAAAGAGAACTAGGTATGCAAGGCTCCAAGCTAGGAGCACGGGGACGAATGCGAACAGAGCAGCAGTCTGCCGCGGTCGAATGCCTGATATTGCATCGGCAGCCTTTTTATCACATTGATTTGCGAGTCTATTTGGTAGCCCATCGGGGGTCCCGGTTCCGCCTTCGGCGGAGACCATGCAATCGTGGTAGATATTCCAGCGCAGTTGCGCAGTCCCGTCAGTCTCCGACACGTACGTGTATAAACCTGCCCCTACAATCCAGATAACCGAAGCTATGATTCCGGATCGTTGCCAGCCGTTAAGCTTCACCCGTTGGTTCTCCTGTAGTCTTGCGGAAGTATATAATCACGCGCGCCATCCGGGTCATTATAGACAGGACGTTTCGGCGCAGACCGCGAGGCATTTTAGGACCAAGCCCCAGCCCCGGCTCACTGGCCCGAATACTGATCCCGCAAGCGCGTCTGGCGGCTGGTCATGGGGATTTCCTGCCCGGCGATGAAGACCTGCTTTACGTCAGTTCGCAGATCCAGAGGATCTCCGTTGGCCACCACTATGTTGGCGGTCTTGCCGGCGTCGAGTGATCCCAACTGGTCCGCCACGCCCCAGGTTTCGGCGGCATTCAGAGTGATCGCCTTGAGCGCCTCGTCATAGGGCAGCCCGAAAGCGGTGGCGTAGCCGGCCTGGTAAGGCAGATTGCGCACGTTGTGGGCGTCATACGATGCGAAGACGATCTTGACTCCTCTTTTGTAAAGCTGCGCCGGCAGACTGTAGACCGCGTCGTAGCGTTCGTAGGGTTTGGGATCCTCGTAGATGGGACCGACGATCACGGAAACTTTGAGTCCGGCCACGTAGTCAAGTACGGACTGCGAATGGCTGATGTGGTTCAGCACAAACTTCAGGTTGAACTCATGGGCCAGCGACACTGCAGTTTGCAAGTCGTTGGCTTCCTCGGCGGCGAGAACGATCGGCTTCTTGCCTTGCAGGTAAGGCAATAACGCTTCGAGCTTCAAATCTCGTTTCGGAGCGGTGGGAGTTTTCTTGTCTTTTTCTTTATCGGTGTCTTTGTCGTCGGGCTTCTGCGCGGCTTCGCTTTTCTTCCTCTCGTAGTCGGCCCAGTGCTGAGCGTAGTCCTGAGCATCGAGGAAGGCCTGGCGCAGTTGGGCGGCCATGCCCATGCGGGTCGAGGGGAACTTCCGTTTGTCCCAGGATTCGTTGCGGCGCTGGTCACCGGTGAAATTCAGCGGCATAGCGATGTCGCGTATCAACACCATGTCTTCGGAAGACTTGCCCGCCAACTGCACGAACGAGTCCTGGCCGGGGAGAGTGTCTTTGCTGTCGGGAGCGATGACGGCGTTGGTGACACCGTTCAGCCGGGCGACGGGAATCAGTTCCGATTCCGCGTGGAAGGCATCATAGACGTGCATGTGCGGCATGATCTCGTCACTCGATTCGATGAGATCGTTGGTGCTTTGCTCAGCGGAAATCTCGGTGAGGCCGAGATTGTCTTCCGAGTCGATGAGCCCGGGATAAATCGTCATGCCGGTGGCGTCGATCACGCGGGCGTCTTTAGCAATCTTGACCGAGCCTGCCGCGCCGACGGCGGTGATCTTGCCGTTCTGCATGACCAGCACGCCGTTTTCGATGGTGCCGTGCGAGATGGTCAGCAGTTTGCCGCCCTTTAACACGACCGGTTTCTGCTGGGCAAGGGAGGGAAAGGCGTAGCAGCAAATGATTAGGCCAACGACCGAGAGCCAACGACCAGCGACGCGTTCTTGGTTTTTCATTGTCCCTCCGAGTAGTGCGTCATGCCGAAGCCGGGCAGTGAGCGATCGAAGTAAACATCGCCGTCGATGAATACTTTGCTGGGAACTCCGTAGCTGGAGAGCGGGTATCCGTCCCAGATCACCAGGTCGGCGTCTTTGCCAACATCAATCGATCCCACCTTGTCATCCACGCCGATGATCCAAGCCGGGTTCAAAGTGATCATCTTCAGCGCCTCTTCGTCGGTGGCGCCGCCGTAACGAATACTCTTGGCGGCTTCCTGATTGAGGCGGCGAGCAAAGTCGCCGGAGTCGCTCTTGATGGCCACTCGCACACCCTTGCGCATGGACATGACTGCGTTCCATGGGATCGCGTCCCAGGCCTCTTGCTTGTAGCCCCACCAGTCGGAAAAGGTCGCAATGGCAACATTGTTCGCCGCTAGTTGGTCAGCAACCTTGTAGGCTTCGAGCGCGTGATGGAAGGCGCGCACTTTGTAGCCGAACTCTTTCGCGATCGCCATTTCGGTCAGCAGTTCATCGGCGCGGTAGCAGTGGATCTGCACCAGCAGATTTCCCCGCAACACATCGGCCAGGGCTTCCAGTTTCAGGTCACGCTTGGGAGCACTGGCATCTTTGTCGCCTTTTTTGACTTTGGCGTTGTACTCGTCCCATTCGCGCATGTATTCCTGGGCCTGGACGAGAGCTTCGCGTTGAACGGCAAAGTTGCCCATGCGGGTGGAGGGAAGTTGGTCCTTGCTGCCGTATACGCGCTTGGGATTCTCGCCGCTGGCGAACTTGATGGAGCGCGGGGCTCCGGGGAATAGGAGGGCGTCGCGGTTCAATCCGTATTTGTGTTTGATGACCACGGCCTGGCCGCCGATCATGTTGGCAGAGCCATGCAGCAGCAGAGAAGTGGTGACGCCGCCGGCCAGGCCGCGATAGATGGCCTTGTCCTGGTAGTCGAAGGCGTCGATCATCATCATTTGCGGAGTGACCGGGCTGGTGGCTTCGTTGACGTCGTCATCGAGCGCAATGTGGGAATGGGAGTCAACGATGCCCGGGGTCAGATACTTTCCTCCGGCGTCGATGACGGCCGCGCTGGACGGCGCGCTCACGTCTTTGCCCACGGCCGCGATCTTTCCATCCTTGATGTAAACGCTGCCATTCTGAATGATGCCGTGAGTGACGGTCATCACCACGGCATTCTTGATGACGATGTCGTTATGCGCGGCTGGCTGTTGGGCTTGAGTGAGCGCGGCGAACAGCAGCAGAAGCAGGAGTGCGGAGCGGGTCGCGATGCGATTCATGCTTGCGTCCTTGCTTGGAATCGGAAGTGTGCGGAAAGCGGAAATTGTAGGAGGGAATGAGGGCGGCGTCAATCAAAACACGATGTGAGAATATGGCTTTGTGGTTGTTATGTTGAGGAGGGCGTTCGATGCGGGCGGTGGTGCAGCGTGTAAGCCGGGCGCGAGTCACGGTGCGCGGTGAGGTGGTAGGCAAGATCGAGCGCGGTCTACTAGTCCTGATTGGGGTTGCGGGAACGGACAGCGAAACGGATGCCGACTATCTGGCCGAGAAAATCGCTGGTCTGCGAGTGTTTGAGGACGACGCCGGCAAGATGAACCGTGCGGTGGCGGAAGTCAGTGGCGCCGTGCTGGTGGTCTCGCAATTTACGTTGTATGGAGACGTGCGGCGGGGAAAGCGGCCGTCCTTCGATGCCGCGGCCCCGCCAGAGCAAGCGCGCCGGCTGTATGAGTACTTTGTGGAACGGATTCGAGCTGCCGGCCTCCGCTGCGAAACTGGGCGCTTTCAGGAGATGATGCAGGTCGAACTGGTGAACGACGGGCCGGTGACGATATTGCTGGATTCCGGGAAGGCGTTCTGACACTCACGTGGGAACAGCCGCCCCCGGCTGTCCCGCCGAGCGAAGCTCGGCAGATCAGCGTTCATCCGCGTTGATCTGCGGCGATAGCGTCTAAGCCGTCACTGCCTGCGGTTTGCCCGCCAGCAACTGCCGCAGCACAAATTGTAGAATGCCGCCGTGGGCGTAGTACTGCGCTTCCTGCGGCGTATCGATTCGCAATAATGCTTCGAAGTCGTTGCTCTTGCCCTTCACCGTCGCCCTGACCTTCACTGGTCGGCCAGCGGCAAAATGCTCGACCACATCGCGCACTCCGCTGACCTCGAATGTCTCTTCGCCAGTGAGCCCCAAGGATTGCGCGGTCTCACCTTCGCGGAATTGCAGCGGCAGAATGCCCATCCCCACGAGGTTCGAGCGATGAATGCGTTCGTAGCTTTCGGCGATGACCGCGCGCACTCCCAGGAGCAGCGGCCCTTTGGCCGCCCAATCGCGTGAAGAGCCTGATCCGTATTCCTTGCCGGCGAGAATCACCAGCGGCACGCCCTCGGCAATGTATTTTTCCGAAGCCTCGTAAATGGTCATCTCGGCGCCGTCGGGCAGGTGGCGGGTGAATCCGCCTTCGAGATTGGGGACCATTTTGTTACGCAGGCGCACGTTGGCGAAGGTGCCGCGCACCATGACTTCGTGATTGCCGCGGCGCGAGCCGTAAGAGTTGAACTCAGCCGGCTTCACGCCATGTGCGATCAGATATTGTCCTGCCGGGCTGTCGTGCTTGATCGAACCCGCGGGTGAGATGTGGTCGGTGGTGACGCTGTCGCCGAGGACGGCTAGCACGCGAGCGTTCTTGATGTCGGTAATCGCCCCCGGTTTCACACTCATTCCATCAAAGTACGGCGCTTGGCGGATGTAAGTAGAGTCGTTCTCCCAAGCGTAAGTTTCGCCCTTGGGGACGGCCAGGGCGCGCCAGCGGTCGTCGCCGTGGTAGACCTCGCCGTAGCTGCGGCGGAACATATCCGGGGTAATGGACCTGCTGATAGCTTCTTCCACTTCACTGCGAGACGGCCAGAGATCAGCCAGGAACACGGGCTGGCCGCTCTTATCCTGGGCGATGGCGTCTTTTCTCAGGTCAAGATCAATGCGTCCGGCGAGCGCGAAAGCCACCACCAGCGGCGGCGACATCAGGTAGTTGGCGCGCACGTCAGGATTGATGCGGCCCTCAAAGTTGCGATTGCCCGAGAGCACCGATGCTACCACCAGATTCTTCTCGTCAATGGCCCGCGAAACTTCTTCCGGCAGCGGGCCGGAGTTTCCAATGCAGGTCGTGCATCCATAGCCGACGATGTGGAATTTCAACTTCTCCAGATATCCGGTGAGGCCGGCGCGTTCCAGATAATCGCGGACCACTTTCGATCCAGGAGCAAGAGACGTCTTTACCCAGGCAGGAACTTGCAGGCCGCGTTCCACCGCCTTCTTGGCCAGCAGGCCAGCGGCGATCATCACCGATGGGTTCGAGGTATTAGTGCAACTGGTGATGGCGGCAATCACCACGCTGCCGTGATGGAGATTTCCGTTCCCAGAAGCCGCGGCTGCGCCTTTTCCCGGCTTGATCAGCGAAGGCAGGGCTTTGTCGAACGATTCCTTGGCTTGCGAGAGCGGAACGCGGTCCTGCGGACGCTTGGGGCCGGCGAGGCTCGATTCCACGCTGGCGAGATCTAGCGCGAGCAACTCGGAATACTGCGCTTCTGGCGTCTTCTCGTCGTGGAACAGGCCTTGCTCACGCGTATAAGCTTCGACTAGCGCAATCCGTTCTTCGTCGCGGCCCGTCAGGCGCAGGTAGGCGAGGGTCTCTTTATCCACGGGGAAGATACCGCAGGTGGCGCCGTATTCGGGCGACATGTTGGCGATGGTGGCGCGGTCGGCGAGCGGCAACTCCTGCAAGCCGGGACCAAAATACTCGACAAACTTCCCCACCACGCCGTGCTTGCGCAGCATCTCAGTGATGGTAAGAACGAGATCGGTGGCGGTTGCGCCTTCCTTTAATTTGCCGGTAAGTTTCACGCCTACAACTTGCGGGATCAGCATGGAAACCGGCTGGCCCAGCATGGCCGCCTCGGCTTCGATTCCGCCGACGCCCCAGCCCAGCACCCCGAGACCATTGATCATGGTGGTGTGCGAATCGGTGCCGACGAGAGTATCGGGATATGCAGTTTTCTTTCCGTTAGCGTCGTGGACGAATACGACTCGCGCGAGGAATTCAAGATTGACCTGATGTACGATGCCGGTGTCCGGAGGAACGATGGCGAGATTGTGGAAAGCGGTTTGTCCCCAGCGCAAGAAGCCGTAACGTTCTTTGTTGCGGATGAATTCCATCTCGGCGTTGAACTGGAAGGCGTTGGCGGTGCCGAACTGATCGACTTGGACGGAGTGATCAATGACCAGTTCTACGGGCTGGAGCGGATTGATCAGCGTGGGATCGCCGCCGAGTTGTTTCATGGCGTCGCGCATGGCGGCCAGGTCAACCACGCAAGGCACGCCGGTAAAATCCTGTAGCAGCACGCGGCTGGGGGTGAAGGCGATTTCCTTGTCCGGTTTCGATTTGCTGTTCCAGCTGGCCAACGCGCGGATGTCCTCTTTAGTTACACTGCGGCCGTCCTCGGTGCGCAGCAGGTTTTCCAGCAGGATGCGGAGCGAAAAGGGCAGATGTTTGGTGGAAATGCCTTGCTTGTCGAGGGCGTCGAGGCGGCAAATCTCGTAATCGTGGCTACCAACGCGGAGAGTAGAGCGGCTGCCAAAGCTATTCATGATGATGGCCTTCCCTCTCTAGTTTAGTCGTTCAGGATGGGTTGCGCCAGAAACCAAGGGCGCAGCAGCGGATGAACTTCCTGAATTAACCACAAAGGACACAAAGGTACACGAAGGAAAACCTTTGCAACCAAGGCCTTCGTGAGGCTTCGTGGTTGATTGATTTTGCCGGCGCTATTTGGGAGCTGCGGGCAGCGTGTACTCGAAATCGTAGGAATGCTGCCCGGCGTTGACGATGATGTCCATTTTGCCGGTGAGGCCGACCAGTTGGCCGGTGCCGGAATCGGGCACAACCGTGACGCTCAGTTGCGGGACGCCGCGCGTCATGGTGGCGCTGTGTTGCAAGACGAAGCTGCCGGTGTGGCCATTCAGGTTGCCGGTGACCCGCTCCATGGCAACGTAACCGGCCGAGCCTTTGACCTCGGTCAGAGCGGATAGCATTCGGCCCTTGCTGGTGGCTTCGAGATCGCCGTGGAACTGTTTGTCGATGGTCATCCGGCCCATAGTGGCGTCTTCGAATTTTCCGTCCGGCGTCTGCGGGGTCAGCTTTACTTCGAATGGTCCCTTTGCGTGAATGGTCATGGGTACGCCTTTCTGGGGTGGGTTTGGAGTTGCGGAGTTCGCCTGGGCGTGGGCCGTGAAGCCAAGCAGCAGACATACCGCCGTGACGGCGAAAGTGCCTGCACGAGAACGATCATTCATGTGCTTCTCCGTCTTGGGATGTTCGTGCATTGCGCCGATTGTTCTGTCAAACCCGTACGCGAATTCCAACCGCTTGAGCTTAATGCGATCGGCGCGCACGTGGGCAAGATCATAATGGGCCTGCTGCGTCAGCCAGGTTGCGGCGCTGCCGCCGAAGACCTTCGACAGGCGCACCGCCATCTCGGGAGAAATGCCGCGCTTGCCGTTGACCAGTTCTGACAGCGTAGTGCGAGTAACGCCGAGGGCAGCGGCCGCTTCCGTGATGGTCAAGCCTAATGGCTCGATACACTGGCGCAGCACAAAGCTGCCAGGGTGGGGTGGGTTCTTCATCGGCATGGTTCGGTCTCCAGCCACTCCGTTGTTGCCTCAAAACCCGCTGCGACCAAGTCGGGGAACTTGAAAATCCGTTGTCCCGCCCGGCCACCGATCTCAGTCTCGCCCTGGGCTTCAAGGTTTTTCAAAACACTCGAGATTTGAGGTTCAGCGAGATGCAGGGCTTTCATGGTTTTCGTGAATCCAGAAGCCTTGAAGGCTTTGGTTGAGAGGGCAGATCCCTGATGCTGAAAGGGACGCGCTCGCAGCCGGTAGGCGCCGCCGCGTTCCGCCCGCGCATAGATCACATACGGTCGGTCCTCGTAGTCGCCAAAGCGGTCAATAACAACTGCGCTGCCATCTGGAAATACAGCCTGAATCTGGAGCACGCCCCCGATGGCATGAATGTAGTTGCGCAGCGTACTGAGATACATGTCGGCGCGCTGTTCGATGCGGGAAATCGAGCTTTGCGGCACGTCCAGCATCTCGGCAAGGTCGGCTTGCGTGAGCTGCTTGGCCCTGCGGAGTTCTTCCAAAGCCATCCGCTGCAATTCCTCGCGCACTCGCTGCCGGTTCTCCGCCAGACTTGCGGGATCCATTTTCGCCTGAAGCTCCTTATAGTTTCGCGCCATACCGCCGCCCTCCCCGTCGGGTTCACCCAAAAAGCTCATTCGGTCTCTAACTCCCTCAAATGCTGGTCGTAAATCGTATCCGCCCTCGGCACATATTCTTCATACCAACGATTGTTGCCGGTCTTGTCCCCGCCTAACAGCAGGAACGCTGTGCGGCGGGGATCAAATGCGTAGAGAATCCGATACGGCCGTCCCTCGTGTTGAACGCGCAGGTAACAGGCTGACGGTGAAGTCAACGCTCTTCTGCTCAGACGCATCGAGGCCGTCCCACCATCGGCCGAATTCATTGGAGAACTCGACCTCCCAAGCCATGTTCTAATATGTCATAGAAGACATTATGCTGTCAAGGACATATTGCGGTTACGGCCGGTATAGCGGTTTACCGCGCCGCAATCCACACCTGGTATCCGACGACGGCCATCATGAACAAAAGGTAGATTCGGAGGGACCAGAGGACGAGCAGTTCGGGGCCTTTGAGGCGCCGCCTCGGGATGAAGTGCTTCTTCGCCTGAACCAGCTGATCGTGTTCAAGCGACGATAAAGCCAGCCTTTGATCCGCGCTGGAGATCAAAGCCGGCGACTGTTCTTTTGGCGTCATAAAGCTAGCTTCTCCTACTTCCCACCCAACGCGGTAAAGATGTTGGGCGCGATGATGCTGATGCCGAAGAGTACGCCTGCGGCGGTCAAAATAAATACGACGCCGGTTGACAGTACGTTTGCCCACAGGGGACTGACCAGGTCGCCCATGATTTCTCTGTCATTCACCAGCATGAATAGGAACACGAGCGCGGGTGGCATGGCCAGAACTGCAACCACGTTTACCACCAGAACCACGTACACCAGCGGTAGCCCAGGGATGAGAACGATGGCCGCCGCAGCCACGGCACACAAGGTCAACACAGAATAAAAAGCTTTGCCCTGTCCCATGGGAAGATTCAGGCTGTGGGGTTTGTGGGTCACCTCTCCGAAGGCGTACGCCGAAGAAGTTGAAATCGTGATCGAGGCAACAATTCCGGCCTCAACCATGCCGAGGGCAAAGAGCGAAGCGCCAAATCGGCCGATCAGAGGCTGGAGAGCTTGCGCAAACTCGGCCGCTTGGAAAGTATCGGCCGTCATCTGATGAGCGAACAACGGCGCCGTCGCTAGGATTGTGGCAACTGCGGCGGCGGTTGCCAATGCAGCTCCGAGCACGGTGTCAATGCGGCCGAAGCGGATGTCTTTCGTGGTCATTCCTTTGTCGACCGTCGCGCTCTGCTGAAAGAAAAGCATCCAGGGCGTTACCGTGGCTCCAATGTCGGCCAGCACAATCAGCAGAGTGTCCTTATTGAAGCCGGGAAGCGGTTGCCAGGTGATGAATGCATGGCCCACTGAGTGCCAACTGGGGTGGGTCATGAGCGCAACCGGAATAAAGACCAGGTTGAATAGCGCGGCGGCGAGCGTAATTCGTTCCCAGGTCCAATAGCGGTGACTCACCAGCGCTCCGTACAGGATGACGAGGGCAATCAGGATTGCCATCCAGGGCGGAACGCCAAAGAAACCCAGGCCCGCACGGATCGCAATAAACTCCGTGATGAGCGTGAGGAAATTCCCAATGCCCAGGTCAATCATGGAAAACCATCCCCAGAACGGCCCGAAGCGCTCGAAGATGAGCTCGGCGTGTCCGCGGTGGGTTGCCGCGCCCAGGCGCACGGTCATTTCCTGCACCACGATCGCCATGCAAAACGTGAGGGCAACGAAGGGAAGGAAGAATCCAATGCCAAACTTCGCGCCCGTGGCGGCGTAGGAGAGCATGCTGGGGCCGTCGTTTTCTCCCAGCATGACCAGAACACCCGGCCCCACCAGCAGCCACAACAGCTTTGCCCGAGAGGAAAAGCCGCGGCGG
>Ga0209415_10020503_pt1 | contig 10264 bp, 9 predicted proteins | sample PeaSoiSIISIP2007_FD_187696 | JGI IMG/M metagenome (GOLD analysis project Ga0209415, IMG submission 187696) | Peat soil microbial communities from Weissenstadt, Germany - SII-SIP-2007 (SPAdes) (version 2) | ecosystem: Environmental > Terrestrial > Soil > Wetlands > Peat | place: Germany...
GATCGCCGCGAGCCGGCGGCCGATCACCAGAGCGCCTGTCACCAGCCGGTCGTAGGTCATCGGCTTGCGCTCGATATCCTCGAGGATTGCCCGATCCCCGCCGTGGATGTGGCGCGCGTCCAGCACTGCCTGGAAGAGCGTCTTTCCGGTCTCCGCGGTCTCGAACATCATGGAGGACATGATGTTGTAGAGCCGGAGCCCGATCTCGCGCCGGCGGCGTCGGCCCTTGATCTCCGCCGAGAGCTCGATCGCCCTCGGCTTTTGAATGGTAACGGTGACCTTGGGGAACCAGCGGAGCCGCAGCTTGCCCTTGAGGCGCGAGAAGCGGGTGAACTGCAGCCCGTCGAGCCGCACCGGCAGGATCATCGCCTTCGCCTTGTCGGCAATCATGGCGGGCCCCTCGTAGATCTTCATGAGCGCGCCGGTGACGGTGAGACGACCCTCCGGAAAAATCACGCAGGGCCGGCCCTGCTCGACCGCCCGGATCAAGGTCTTGGTGGCGAGTGGCTTCAAGGGATCGATCGGGACCGCGTCGACGAGGTTGAGGAACGGCTTCACCCACCAGGCCGCGGCGCGGTTCGCGGCCACGGCGAACGCCGGCCGGCCTGGCAGGAAGGTCGCCAGCAGCGCGCCGTCGATGAAGGAAAGATGGTTCGCCACGATCACCACGCGCTCGCCCGCCTCGGCGATGTGCTCGATGCCCCGGACCTCCACGCGGTAGACCAGGCGAAAAAGCGCGCCAAGCAGGCTCTTGAGGAGCGCGCCGGGCAGAAGACGCATGACGACGACGGCCGCCACCGCATTGACGATGCCGACGGTGAGAAAGACCTCGGGTACCGTGAGCCCCGCCGCCAGCATGAGCGCGCTGATCACGCCCGCGGCGACGATGTAGAGCGCGTTCAGAATGTTGTTGGCGGCAACGACGCGAGAGCGATGGCTTTCCTCGCAGCGCGTCTGCATGATCGTGTAGAGCGGCACGATGAAAAGGCCGCCGCAGGCGGCGATCGCGAACAAATCCACCATCAGGCGCCAATTGGCGGCGTGCGAAAGAAAGGCGGCGATCCCCACGAGCGCACCGTCGCCGCCGATGGCCCGCGTGCTGGCGGCATAGAGGTCGAAGGTGAAGAGCGCCATACCGAGCGCGCCCAGCGGCGCCAGCCGCGCGCTGACCTCGCCCCGCAACAGCCGCGCGCAGAGCACCGAGCCCGCGCCGATGCCGACGGAGAACAGCGTCAGGAACAGGTTCAGGACGTCGGGGTCGGCGCCCAACGTGTCTTTGGCGTAGGTGGGAAGCTGCGTGAGGTAAGTCGCGCCCACCGCCCAGAACCAGGAAATCCCGATTATGGAAAGGCGAATGTCTCGCCTCGCGTTGGCGTGGCGGATGATCGCCAACGTTTCCGCCAGCACGTTCGGATTGATCGTGAGATCCGGCATCGCTCGCGCAGCCCTGGGAATGAACAGGCTCGCGATCCAGCCCGCCAGCGCGAAGCCCAGCAGCACAACTGCGACCACCGCGGGTCCGTGGCTCAGGCCGATCAGATGAACGCCCGCGATCGTGCCGATCAGTATGGCGAGAAACGTGCCGGCCTCGATGAGCGCGTTGCCGCCCACGAGCTCGTCGGTCGCGAGATGATCGGGCAGGATGCCGTATTTGACCGGTCCGAAGAACGTCGATTGCACGCCCAGGAAGAACAGCACGGCGAGCTGATAGGCGGTGTTGTCGAGCACGAAGCCGACGGCCGCCAGCGCCATCACGCCGATTTCCCAGAGCTTCACGTAACGGATGAGGCCGGACTTCTCGAACTTGTCCGCGAGCTGGCCGGCGGTCGCCGAGAAGAGGAAGTAGGGCAGGATGAAGAGAGCGGTCGAGAGCGCCACGATCACGCGCGTCTCGGTCGACGAATGCGGATCGCCGTAGGTGATCAACGTCACCAGCGCGGTCTTGAAGAGATTGTCGTTCACCGCGCCGAGGAACTGCGTGATGAACAGCGGCAACAGCCGACGGCTCTTGAGGAGGTGGAGCTGGGATTGCGCCATGGCGGAACCTCCGGTGAGAGGGATCAGGTGGCGAGCACACGCCAGCACGCCTCGGCAAGCGCGGGTGCCAGCGGGGTCAGGGGGCCGGGGAGCCGGCCGTAGGTCTTGAACGTCGCGGGCTGCACGATGAGGCCCATGACGAGCGCGGCCGCGAAGTCGGGATCGCCCGTCGGGATCTCATGGCGCGCCATGCCCTCCATCAGCACCCGCCGCACCACCTCGACGGGCGTCGTCTGGCTCTCGCCGAGCCGCCGCATCGAATGATGCTGCACGAGCAGCAGGAACTGGAACAGCACCGGGTCCGCGTCGAAGACGCGGGTGCATTCCTCGATCATGACGCGGAGCTTCTCACGGGTGCCGTAGTGGCTCGCTTGCAACGCCTCCAGCCGCTCGGCAAAGGCCGCGTAATGCTGCTGGAACAAAGCCAGGATCAACTGGTCCTTGCCGCGGTAGTGGCGATAGAGCGCGCCTTCGGCGATATCCGCGGCCTCGGCGATGTCGCGGACGGTGGTCTCGGCCACGCCCTTCGCGACGAACAGCTCCATCGCCTTGCGCTCGATCTTCTCCCGGGTTGCTGTGCCGTCTCGCATGATTCGATAGGAAATATGAGTGAACGTTCGCTCACGTTACCTGACCCAAGACAATTCTGTCAACGGCCCCTGTGGGGCGCGAAAAAATAGCGATGTCTCAAAGCTTTGGTTAATATCCGGAATCAGCTGCTTCGGGACCGATTTGCTCAGTTCTCGGCTTCGCCGGTGCAGCGCTGGAACCTGCATTGTTGGAGCCTCAAATCATGCATTCGATGGGACTCGGATTGCACCACCGGAGCGCATATCCGGCAGGAGTAGGGTATTGGCCTTGGCTGCCGGCCCTCGCGGCCGCGGCGTTTCTCACGCTGATACCGAGCTCGGACGCACTCGCGCACATCATTCAGGGCGAGGCAGGCGGCTTCGGAGCCGGGTTCGAGCATCCCCTGACGGGTCCCGATCATTTCCTGGCGATGTTCGCGGTCGGCATCTGGGGCGCGCAGATGGGCGGGCGGGCCGTTTGGGCGCTTCCCGTGACCTTTCCGCTCATCATGGCGGCGGGCGGCGTCGCGGGAATGCTGGGGCTGCCGCTGCCGCATGTCGAACTCGGCATCGCGCTATCGATCCTGGCGCTGGGATCGGCCATCGCGTTCGGCTGGCACCCGGCCGAGGCAATCGCGCTCGCCTTGATCGGCGTGTTTGCGATCTGCCACGGCTATGCCCATGGCGTCGAGCTTCCCAATGCGGCGGACCCCGCCGACTATGCCGCGGGATTCGTGCTCGCCACGGGCATGATCCATGTCCTCGGCGTCGGCGTTGGGCTCGCCCTCAACAGGCCGTTGGAGGGCCGTCTCTCTCGCGCGCTCGGCGCCATGATCGCGGCAGGAGGGGTCTATTTCCTGGTCGTCGTCTGACCAGCGCGCGTGGCCCGAGCTGCAGGTCCTGCGCTGGTTTGGCCCCGCCGCCGCGATCCTCGCGGTCGCCGGAATCGCGGCCGCGCAGTTTCAGCCGGTCGCAGACCGAAGCATGCTGGAGCGTGGCGCACTTTCGGTGATCCTCAGCTATCCGCGCGCACTTTCCTTGTTCGGTCTCGGGTGTGCCCTGGCAATCGTGCGCAGCGGGGAGGCCGCTCTCGCCGCCATTTTTGCCGTCTTGGGACTCTGGCTGGGTTTCGAATACCGGGATTGGTTGATCAACGCGGTGATCTCGGGGCCGGCGACGACGGTTCGGCTCGGCCTTCCCGGCCCGGTCTCGTGCTTAGCCGTGGGCGTTCTCCTGGCTGCGCCGCATTGGCTTCGGTCGTGGCTGTTGCCGCCGGCGGCGATCCTGGTGGGCGCGATGCATGCCGTCGGGATCAAGCTCGTGGATCCCAGCTTTCACGACCCAGATTTCCTGCACGGCGCGATTGCCGCAAGCGTCTGGCTCGTGGTCGCCGTCGGCCTCACGGTTCACCTTTGCCACCGGCCCTGGTTGGACATCGCGGTCCGGATCCTCGGGAGCTGGCTCATCGCCATCGGGCTGATGCTCGGAACCGCGATCCTGGTGCCGCGGCCCGGCATCGGTGCCGCCGCTCCGCAGCCAACGGAAAACCTAGGGCAGCCGGGATCACTGGACATGGGTCCGGAATCGCCCGAAGTCGGCCGCCGCAAATCTCGCCTCGTGCAGCCTGGGTTTGATCCCTTGCCGCAGTGACTCCAGCAGGGCCGTCCGCGCGGAGCGCACGCCCACCCATCGGCCATCCCGGGAGAGGGCTCGCGGCGAGGCTGCTGCTGGCCGCAAGCGCCGTCGTCGGCTCAAGCTCACTCGCCTCCGCGCATCCCGACATCGCAATCGAGGATCGGGTGACGTTCCTCTTTCGAGGCGCGCAAGTCACGGGGATCGAGGAAACCTGGACCTTCGATCCCAACTATAGCCAGAGCTTCCTCACGGACTACAAGGCCGAGCGCGATGGCAGTATTTCCGCGGCCGGCAGCAAGCTGATCGCCGGGCGCATCCAGCCGAATCTCGCCGAGGTTCGCTATTTTACCTACGTTTCACTGGATGGCCGCGATCTTGGAAACCTTCCGGTGCGCGACTTCGTCGCGACGGCCAGCGACGAGCGCCTCACGTTCACTTTCGTCGTCGATCTGCCGGCCCCGGTCGATCCCCGCCGCCAGGCGCTCAAGCTCGAGATCTACGACCACGACTACTACGCCGCAATCCTGCTCGCGGACGACAATCCCGTGCGATTTCGGAACCAGAAAGGCATCTCGTGCGAGCCGCGGCTGCGGGAGGACATCGAGAACGCCTACTTCGGGGACATCTATCCGCAGGAGATCACGTTGTCCTGCCGGTAAAGCCGTCGCGTTTGCGGGATCTGCCGTGTTGCGAAATGCAATGTTATAACATAACATAACCGAGTGGCGGCCCCTTCGGAGCCAGCCAGAGGGGGCAGCGATGCGGTATGCACGGTTCCTGTGTGTCCTGCTGTTCGTCATGACCGCGGTTGCGCCGGCCCGCGCGGCGCCCCCGCCGGGCGTGGTCGAGGGGTTGGCGCGGGACGCTCTCCAGCGGCCGCTGGCAGGCGTGCATCTCCGGCTTGAGGCGCCGGATGGGCGCGTAGTCGGCAACGCCACCAGCGGACCCGACGGCGCCTATCGCTTCGCCGGCGTCGCGCCCGGCGTCTATTCCGTGGTTGCGGAGCAGGACGGCTTCGAGACCGCAACAGCCGTCGTGAGCCTCGAGGCGGGTGCCGGCGCCAGTGCCGACCTCACGCTCGCCTCGAAGCAGGCGCTCGATCTGAGCGTGGTGGCGAAGCGGCTCGACACAGCGCGGGTCGACATCCAACCGAGGATCGGCGCCACGACCTATACCATCACCGACAAGTCGATCGACGACCAGCCCGGTGGCGACAACAACCCGCTCAACCAGGTGCTGCTACAAGCGCCGGGCGTCGACCAAGATAATCTCGCCAATGGCGCGATCCACGTGCGCAACGAGCATCTCAACGTGCAGTATCGCATCAACGGCGTCATCATACCGGAGGGCGTCAGCTTCTTCGGGCAAGGACTCAATCCGCGCTTCGTCGGCTCACTGCAACTGATCACCGGCGCCTTGCCCGCGGAGTATGGCCTCAGAACCGCGGGGATTGTCGACATAGAGACCAAGAGCGGCTTATTCCAGCCCGGGGGCTCGGTCTCTCTTTACGGCGGCAGCAACGACACGATTCAGCCCAGTGTGGAGTATGGCGGCTCGGCGGGCGGCTATAACTATTTCGTCGCGGGCGACTACCTGGAGAGCAGCCACGGGATCGACGCCGTCACGCCCTCCTACAATGCGATCCACGACGACACGCTGCAGGCCCATGGTCTTGCCTATGTCGACAAGATCATCGATGCCTCCAGCAAAATCAGCGCGATCGTCGGAGCGTTCAACGGCCAGTTCCAGATTCCGAACAATCCCGGTCAATCCGCGATCAATTTCGTGAACGGAAGACCACCAAGCACTTTCGATTCTAGTAAAGTCAATGAGCATCAGACTGAGGGGAGCCAATTCGGCATTGTCTCGTATCTCCGGTCCGAGGCGGACCTGGACTTCCAGCTGTCGGTATTCACGAAATACAGCACGCTGCACTTCCATCCGGACCCTCTCCCGGATCTCGCCTTCAACGGCATCGGACAGGACGCGATGCGCACGAGCTTCGCGAACGGCTTTCAGGCCGAGGCGAGCTATAAGCTCGGCGCCGATCACACGGTGCGCGGCGGGCTCCTGTTGACCGGCGAGCGGGTCTCCGCTGATACCAATTCCCTGGTCGAAACGACCGGCGCCTCGACCGATGTCCCCTTCACCATCGTCGACGATCACGCCAAGACCGGATGGACCTATAGCGCCTACCTGCAGGACGAATGGCGCGTTACGCCGACCGTCACCGTCAATTACGGCGGCCGCTTCGACGTGGTCAACGAGTACACCACGGGAAACCAGATCAGCCCGCGATTGAATGTGGTCTGGCGGCCCTCGCCGGCGACGACCTTCCATGCGGGCTATGCCAGCTATTTCACGCCGCCGCCCTTCGAACTAGTCTCGACCGAGACCATCAGCAAGTTCGTGAACACCACGGCCGCGCCCGCGGTGACGACGAACTCGCCGCTCCGGAACGAGCACGCCCATTATTTCGATGTCGGCGTGGCTCAGGACGTGCTGCCCAGCCTCAAAGTCGGCCTCGATGTTTATTACAAATACTCGCGCAACCTGATCGACGAAGGGCAGTTCGGCGCGCCGGTGATCCTGACCCCCTTCAACTATCACGTCGGATTCAATCGCGGCGTCGAGATCTCGACCTCCTACGACAACGATCCATTCTCATATTACGGCAATCTCGCGATCGCCCAGCAAAAGGCCGAGGGGATCAATTCCGCCCAATTCAACTTTTCCCAGGACGACCTCAATTTCGCGGACACGCATCTCATCAATACCGATCACAGCCAGCGGATGACCGCGTCCGCCGGTATATCGTATCTTTGGCAGGATACGCGCTTCAGCGTCGATATCGTCGCCGGCACGGGGCTCAGGACGACGCGCTCTAACGGACCCATCAACGGCGGAACCGTGCCGTCCTACGAGCAGGTCAACCTCGGCGTCTCGCATCGCTTCGCCTCGGCGCCAGGTGGCCCGATCACCGTGCGCGTTGATTTGATCAATGTGTTCGACGAGGTTTATCTCCTGCGGAGCCAGACCGGGATCGGCGTGTTCGCCCCACAATTCGGCCCGCGGCGCACCTTCTTTGCGGGCGTGAGCAAGGAGTTTTGAATGGAGACAGTGGGCGGGCGGCCGTGCCCGATCTAGCTGCCGTTCTTTCGGCTCTGCAGGCCGGCGGCGTCACCGTCTACCCATTGATCGCGCTCGCCGTGGTGGCGGCGGTTGTGGTGCTGGAGAAGAGCTTCGTCGTGGCGCGGCGAACGCGTCTACCGGTGCGGCTGGTCGATCTCGTCGAGACCTACGGGTTCAACTGGGGCGAGGTCGAAAAGCAGGTGGCGGCGCTCGGCGGACGCAATTATTTCGGAGGATTCTTCCGGGTGATCCTGGAGAACCGCGCGCGCCCGCCATGGTGGGTCGAATCCCGTGCGGCGGACGAGGCGAGTTTGGTCGAGAAAGCGCTCGGACGCTGGCTTTGGGTGCTCGAGACCATCGTGACCGCGGCGCCGCTCCTGGGATTGCTCGGCACGATCACCGGCATGATCCGTGCCTTCAGGCTGTTCGGCAATCAGGGCCTGGTCGATCCGGCGGGCGTCACCGGCGGCGTTGCCGAGGCCCTTATCGCGACGGCGCTGGGGCTTTTCATCGCGCTGGTGGCTCTGTTCGCCTTCAACTACTTCTCGCACCGCCAAGCGCAGATCATGGATGAGATGGAGCGGCTCGGCACAAGGCTCGTCGATCACATCCGGCTCGATGCGGGCGAGGGTTCGCGATGAAGCTGCGCAAGGCGCGAAGCCGCCGCCGCGGCCGCATCGAGATCATCCCGATGATCGACGTGATGTTCTTTCTGCTGGCAACCTTCATGCTGGCCTCGCTCTCGCTGCAGAACCTGCACTCCCTGCCGGTCGATCTGCCGCGCGGACAAACCACGCCGCTGCAGGCGAAGACTCCGGTCACGCTCACCGTGACCCGTGCGGGCGACCTCCTGCTCAACGACACGGCTGTAACCCTGGAGACGCTCACACCAACCTTGCAGTCCATGTTGCCCTCGCCCGACGCCAACGTGGTCATCGCCGCCGACAATGCCGCCCCCAATGGCATCGTCGTCCAGGCCATGCTGCGCGCGCGCGCGGCCGGCGCCGCGCATTTCTTGTTCGCGATCAAGCGAGAGTAGCGCCACGATGGCGGCGGCCGCGTATCGCGACGATCCCTGGCGCCGAGTACCCTGGCTCCTGCCGACAGCGGCTTTACTCACGGTGCTCTCGCTGATGGGGTTTCTGAAGCTGCTCGCGGGACCGCCATTCGTTACACCGCTCGCTCGGGCGATCGAGGTCGAGGTGGTCGAGCTGGCGCCGAGCCCGCTCACGCCCCGAGCGCCGCCCGCGCCCCCGGCTCCGCCGGTGAGCGAGCCGCCGCCCACGATTGAGCCGCCGCCCCCACCGCCACTGGTTCAATCGCTTCCGCCGCCGCCGCCCGCGCCCGATCCGGTCGAGGCCCAATCGGTGCCACCTCCACCACCGCCGCCGCGTGCCGCACGGCCCCAGCGGGCCGCGCCATCAGCCCGACCGCCGCCGGTCGCCGCAGTGCCGACGGCGCCAAGTCTCGCACCCGCGCCACCCGTCGCGAGCGCCCCTCCGAGCGGCGGCAATATGGGCGCACGAGCGCTCTATCAGCCGTTGCCGGAAATCCCCGAGGACTTGCGCCGCCGTGCCATCGACCTGGTGGCGGTGGCGCGCTTCCACGTAAGCGCCAACGGCTCGGCGGAGGTCGAGCTCATCGAGCCCACGCCCGACCCGAACCTCAATCGCGCGCTGATGGAAACCCTGCGGAAGTGGCGCTTCTTTCCGGCCATGGAGGCGGGCAAACCCGTCGCCTCGGTCGTGGATATCCGCATCCCCATCTCGGTTCGTTAAGCACAATTCTGGCCCGGACTCGATGGAGTGGTTTAGACTGCGGCCATGTGGTTGCCGTTTCGGTTCCGCCGGGTCGTCCGACCGGCGTTATTGGCTCTGCTGCTGAGCGCTGGTTCCGCCAGCGCGCATCCGCACGTCTTCATCGATTACACGGTCACTGTGCTGTTCGATGACAACGCGGCACAGGCCGTGCGCGTGTCCTGGACCTTCGACGAGATGTACAGCTCGATGCTGCTGCACGACTACACCAGCCGGCCGCCACGCGACGCCCTGACGCCCGCGGACGTCAAAAGCCTGCGCAAGCAGGCCTTCGAGGACACTGCCGATTACCACTATTTCGTCGATCTCAAGCTCAACGGCGCCACGTTGCCGGTGAAGGAAGTGACGGACTTCGATGCCCGCTTTCATGATCATCGCATGACCTACGCGTTCACTTTACCGCTGCGCGCGAGCGCGTCCCAAGCGCGCAACACCCTCGAGATCGATGCCTTCGACAACGAGTTTTATATCGATTTCGAGCTGGCTGAAAAGCATGGGGTCATGGTGGAGCACGGCGAGAAGCTCGGCGCATCCTGCGCACCGAGGCAGCAGAGTCGGGACACCACCATGGTGGGCTCTGTGAGCTCGATCGTCGTGGCCTGCACCTATGGCGCCGCCGCGGGCTGAGCCTTCGATGACACGGATGCTCTCGGTGCTGGGAATCTTCCTGTTCGCGCTGCTGAGCGCCGCTCCCGCGGCTCGGTGCGATGCTCTTACCAGCGGGCGAAACACGCCCGAGGCGAGCCCGACCCTGGTGCCGTTCGGCGGCGGCCTGGTGATGCGGCTCGCCGCGGCGCAGCGCAAGCTCAACGACTCCATTTCGGCGGCGTTCCGAGACGTGCGCGATAGCCATTCGCGCTCGGCGATCGTGCTGATCCTGGGTTTGGCCTTCCTCTACGGCGTTCTGCACGCGGTGGGGCCCGGCCACGGCAAGGCCGTGGTTGCCGGCTATTTCGTGGCCAATCGAGCGCGCTGGACCAGCGGCATCGCGATGGGAAGCCTGATTTCGCTGATTCAGGGCGCCTCCGCCATCGCGCTAGTCGGTCTGCTCGCGGTCATCCTGCAGTGGCGGCA
>Ga0209415_10020505_pt1 | contig 10263 bp, 10 predicted proteins | sample PeaSoiSIISIP2007_FD_187696 | JGI IMG/M metagenome (GOLD analysis project Ga0209415, IMG submission 187696) | Peat soil microbial communities from Weissenstadt, Germany - SII-SIP-2007 (SPAdes) (version 2) | ecosystem: Environmental > Terrestrial > Soil > Wetlands > Peat | place: Germany...
CGGAGGGCTGGCGCTGGGCGGAGGGCTGGCGCTGGGCGGAGGGCTGGCGCTGGGCGGAGAACTCGGGCTCGGGGACGGACGACTCGCGCTCGGGGAAGGACTCGTGCTTAGCCCGTTCATGGGGAACCGGTCGAAGAATGCCTGGTCGCCGAGGACCCGCCGGGATCGGATGTCGGCCCGCCGGGTCCAGGCATCGCTGTTCATGACCAGCGCCAGTGCCTGGGGGAAGGCTGGTTTCTTGCTGAGCGCGGTGATCACGGCGGCGAGCCGGTCCCGGTCGAAGTGGATGATGGCGGTTCTGAGGAGGTTGTGGAGCACATCGACGTGTTTTACGGTGTACGGGAACCGGGCGCGGAACAGATGTGCGACCTGCGTGCCCGGCACCACCCGGCATTCGTACCCGAGGGCCCACAGCCGGAAGCAGAGTTCCATCTCCCCGCCGCCCCACAGAATGAGCCCTGGATCGAAGCCGCCGGTCTGGTCGAAGACCTCGCGGCGCATGGCCATGAAGCATGAGCTGACGATCGGGACAGGGTACGGTTCGTCGCCCTGGCGCGGGAGCCACTCCACTTCCAGGGCGGCGTTCTTCCAGTGCAGGCCGTATCCCACCCGTGACTTGTCGTTCAGCGAGGCAATCGCAGGGCCGACCGCTCCGGCGCGCGGATCGGCAAGGACCGCGGCGAACGCTTCTGGCCAGCCGGGCCCGGGATCGACGTGAGCATCGCTCCACAGCACAATCGACTTGGTCGCGAACTGGGTGCCGAAGTTACGTGCCAGCGGAGGGCCGAGCCGCTGCGGCGGTTTGACCACGTGCACGTCAGGCTGCCTGGCCTGCAGCAACTCGATGCTGCCATCGGCGGAGAAGTCATCAACGACGATTAACTCGGCATCCGCCGGAGCCGTCGCCGCCAGGCTTTCTACGGTCTGGCACAGCCTTTCGCCCTCATTGTGGGTCACAACCACAATCGAAACACTGCTTGAGAGACTCACGAAGCCACATCCAAAACTGGGCGCTTCATCCAGGATGAGGCAGTGACCGTAGGGGTGTCAACGGCGCATTGGCACTCGCGGGGAGTATGGCCCCGAAGATTTCGGTGCCGCATCTCGGGCCGGGGGCATGTAACTGTGGTCAAGTGGCCGTCCAGTGCGGAATACGGCAGCGACAGCCACTTATCGGGATTGGGAGGTTTATATCAGGCCAGACGGGCCTTGCTGACTCCCTGGCCAAGATGCGGGCGCGCTGCCGGGCACTACCGCCTGATCAACTCGTGTGCGATGCTCGGCATTAATCGATGAGTTAGTGGAGATGCCGTTATGACCGTCACGCTGGGAGCCAACAGCCACTTCTTCGACAGGGTGAAAGCGGTGGTGCCGGGTCTGGCCGCGCGCCGGGTCTACCGGGACGACGGCACGCTGCCGCAGTTATGGCCGGGCGCGCAGGAAGGCAGCGCAGACAACTGGTGGCCCGGGCAGCGGGTGATCTACTCTGTGCGCCCAGATCCGGCTGAACTGGCCGCCGGGAGCCTGGACGCCCAGGTCAGGGCCTTCGTAGCGACAGCGCCGCCGGGGTCCTGCCTGACCAGCTACCACGAGGCCGGGTCGCTGGACAAGGGCCAGGCGTACGCGGGACTGTCCATGCAGACCATCCGCAACGTCCACGTCAGGATGCAGGACCTGTGCCGCGGCAGCAACGTCGCCTACGGCACCATCACGTGCGGCCCGCCGGCCGATAAGTACCGGTGGGTACCGCGACCGGCGTACCCCATGGACTGGTACGGGGTGGACATCTGGGACGGGCCGAATTGGCGGGCCGATGCCAGCGCTCCGCTGAATGCGGCGGCGCTGCGCGCCAGGCTAGATCAGAACTTACAGTACGCGCAGGACCGGTCGGGCCAGGCGAATCCCGTGCTCCACGTGCCGGAGACCAACAGCCAGTACCCGGCGAAGCGCGGTGAGTGGCTGGAATGCGTCGCGGAATGGATGAGCCAGAACGGCGGGCAGCTGATGTGCACCTACTGGAACCCCGAAGGCGGGCTGTCCGGCGATTTCCCCGGCGATGACACGGCCCTCATCACGTCGCTGAACAACATCGTCACGGAGTACGGCTCGTGAAGGTGGTAAAATCCCGCGCGCCAGCTGGCTGGAATACTACCCGGCCATTAATCTCCCCTGCCGACTCAGCAGTCCGCCCTTTCCCATGACAGATTGGGGCAGCGTCTCGATCGTGATCGCGACCCACAATGAGGGTGAGCGGTTGTGCCAGACGGTCATGGACCTGGCGGCGACGGCTCCGGCGGACTTTGAGGTGATCGTCGTTGACGACTTCTCCACCGATGGCAGTATCGAGTTGCTGCGCGCCAGCTCGCCTGATGTGCGTGTCGTCAAACCGCCGCGGCGGCTGGGCCCGCCGCTGGCGAGGAATTTCGGCGCCGGGTTCGCGGCTATGTCCTGGATCTTGTGGAATGACGCGCATATCGAGGTGGAGCCCGGGTGGCCGGAAGCGCTCGCCGCGGAGCTCGCCGATTCTCGTGTAGGGGCGGTCGGCCCTGCGGTTGCCTCGCTGAACGACAAGTCGCGGGTGGGATTCGGCCTGCGCTGGAAGAACGCTGCCCTGCAGGCAGAGTGGCTGCCTCGCCGGGGCGACGGACCTTACCCTGTCCCGTTCGTCAGCGGATGCTGCATAGCCCTGCGGCGGGAGGTATTCGAGCAGACCGGCGGCTTCGACCCGGGCCTGATATTCCGGGGCGGAGGTGAGCTGGAGCTGTGCTTCCGGCTATGGGCGCTGGGGTATGAGTGCCGGGTGGTGCCGGGCACTCGGGTCGCGCACCTGTTCCAGTCCCGGTTCCCCTACGCCGTGAGAACCGTCGATGTGCTGCACAATCTCCTGCGGACCGCCGTCATCCACTTCGACCGGGACCGGCTCGCCGCCGTCTTCACAGCGCTCAGCACGAGACGAGCGTTCCCCCAGGCACTGGCGCTGGTGATGGACAGCGATGCCTGGACCCGGCGGGCCGACATCCGGTCCGGGCGGGTCCTCGACGACCAGGCATTCTTCGACCGGTTCCCCATGAACGGCCTGAGTCGCCAGCCACGCGCCAGCGGCGCCCGGCCCTGACCCTGGCAATTCATGCGGCTCCGTGACTGAGCGGCGCGCCACCGAAGACGGTGCTCCTGACCGGGTAACGCCGGACCGCTGCACTGCGGAAAGGGTCGGCAGCGGAGCGCGGGGTACACCTGCCGATGAAAGCAGGCTGCATTACGCAGTGCCGCCGTTGACGGCGGATTGGGTATCTATGCGAATCATTGCCTCGGCGCCCATTGCTCTTCGTCGCGCCAGCAAAGCGCGGCTAGCATACAGATCAGCACCCACATGGGAGTGCGAGTGCTCGAAGTGCAGGCAGGTCATGGCGGGAGCGGCACGCCAGGCCTTGACGATCTCCCGGCGGCTGGCGAGCTTATCCAGCAGATCGTGGTCGTCGCACCCCCACCCCGTGTAGTCCGTGCAATATCCCCCGACTTCCTCGAATACCTCTTTCTCCAGCAACAGGCCGCCCCCATGATGGGTGGTAGCGGCACCGCCTTTACCCGGCGGCTTGGCGAGTTCGCGCACGCTGTCCGGAGCTATCACCAGAGGACTGCGGCCCGCGCCGCGCCACACGAACCGTTCGCCTGGCATCGGAGTAAGCACGCCTTCCGTATCTGCAGTGACGTAGCAGGCATGCCTGACGGCTAGCAGACGCCAGGGAAGAAGCTGCGGTGGGCCAGCTGGAATCAGCCGGTACATCCGGGGATGCGCGACAACGTTCCTTCCCGGCACGCCTATCAAGCTGATCCCCTGCCTGAGGAAGTCACGACGCAGCGGCAAGACGTCGGCGTCGGAGTGATACAAGAGCCTGGACCGGGCCGATCGCGCACCCAGATTCCGCAGCGGGCTGCCAGCCGTTACCGGGCCCTGGCTCCGCACGACCACTAACCTGCTCCCGCTCGAACCACTATCTGCAATCGGCAGACCGACACCGTCGCCGAGGGCAACAATGACTTCGCATGGCACATCCTGCCCGAGCCACGAGCTAACTGCAATCATGATGGTCTGCGTGCCGTAGTGACTGCCAAACAATGGCATAATCACGCTCACATGCGGCTGGAACAAATCCCGGCTATACGACTGCGCCATGGAACCTCCCCACCAGCCGGTGCCTGAAGCTTCATGCGGACTGGATATGCGCCGATCTGCAGGCGCCGCTAATCATGACGCCCCAGGCTGTTCCCTCCGGCAAGACATCATCATCCATGACTGCATCTCTCCCTGGCAAGGTCTGCGGGGTTCGAGAACCCGGCCGCTGTGGTTGCCCTGGGCCTTCTACGCGGCCCGCTCGTGCTCGCTGAGTAGGCCGTCGAGAACGGCTGGCCCTTGACCCTGTGCGTGCCGGAAACTGTGCCGTGAACGTGGCGTCCCGATCATGGATCAGGAATATGAACCGTTCGCGCCGTGTCTTGAGCGTGAAGTCCCTCGTTGTCGTTCTTGCCCACGTCGTAACAGGGTCCGGGCCGGTGGTTCGTGGATCCTGGCGGCTGTCCATGTCCGGGCTCGCCGAGTTTCGGCCACGGGCCGGCCAGGACGTGGCCGCGCGGAATGTTCCTGAATCCTAGGAAGCCCCCGACGGGGGGCAGGCGCCCAGGTGGCGCGGGGCGTTCCCAGGGGCGGCAGAGGTCGGCAAGCCCATCGGTGCGGCCACTGGCTTGATACCGATCAAGATTATTGCAGCTCAGATCAGGTTGCCATGTTCCACGGCCGCCCGGATCCAGGTGCTGCGAGGCGAAGGACGCCGTCGGCACCCCGATCTGCCGTTCGCAACGATCCGCAGCTACTTCAACTGCCTCTACTCGTTGCTCCTCACCTGGGCCGGACGCGTCACCAGCGTCCGCGAGATCACCCGCGACGACATCGAGACAGCCCTGCGCGAACGGCAGGCAAGCACCGCACGCAACCTGCTGCCCGCGGTCCGCAGCCTGTTCCGGGCACTCAAGCAAGAACGGATCGTCTTCCGGGACCGGCCCGCGGCATGTCCCTGCCATCTGCCAGGAACCTGCCCGCCCCGATCCCCGCCGACCAGCTCGCCGACCTTCTCGGCGAGGCCGGCAGCACGATGGGCCAGCTCATCGTCGCCCTGATCGCCATCCACGGCCTCGGTAAACGGGAGACGACCCGCCTGCTGCTCTCCGACCTCGCCCTCCCGGCCGGGCGCCTCCTCACCCGCCGCCGCACCCGGCAGCACACCATCTACCCCGACGAGCTCACCCGCGCCCTTGCCGCCGCCTGGCTACGCGAACGCGGCCGCCGCTGGTCCGTGACCACCAGCCCGCACCTCCTGCTCAGCCAGATGTCCGCAGCCGACAGCACCCTCCCGCCGATCTCCGGCACCGTCATCGACACCATCTTCAAGCCACTGGCCCTGACCCCCTCCCGGCTGCGGCAGGATCGGATAGTCGACGAGGCCACGCACACCGCCGACCGTCCCCTCATGCACGTCTTCGGCCTAACCGCCACACCCGCCATGCGCTACATCCACGCAGCCCGCCCCGAACGCCGCCCAACCCTGCCGAGATAAGCCAGATCACCCACGATCAGGACCACGACCATCACGCCGACCGGCGAACCCGGCCCACGCTCAGCCCGAATACCGCAACCACGTGCAGGTTCCAGGCCATCCACCACCAGGAATCAGTGAACCCGCAGGCTTTCGCCTCCTGCGCCACGCCAATGTCCACCCGAGGGATGGGGACTTTCAACCGGCCACCAGCGCGGACGCAACCTGGCCGTTGACATGCCGTGCGGTACAGAGGAACCTTTAAAGGCGTGAAAGGTACGGCCTCGGCTCATACGACTCGCAATCCAGAAGATCGGCGGCTGGCTGGCCTCCACATCGACCAGTTGGAGCACGGGCCGATCGCCGAGTTCAAGCGGCCGATGAGCCGATTGAGCTTCAACCTCGGCCTGGCCCGGCCCGGCGATGGTTCGTGTTCCTGCCAGTTGCTGTTTCGGATGTCGTCAGGATAAGTCAATTGTCGCAAAGAGACATCCCCTATAGCAGCCACTTCCGCCGTGCTTTGCAAGGGCATCCGAATCCGGTCGTATGTCGCATCCGCCTTGAGCCTGTTCAGGTGTATCTGGCACCGGCGCACATGTTGCTTCATGACGGACAGTCGGACAGCCGCGAGGGCCTGCGCCTCTATACGGTGACTGGTCCTTTCGATCAGACGGAGCAAGCCCGGAGCTTTTCGGTCATATGAATGAGCGACGCCATTCCCTCGCCGGTGACCTCGGCTTCGGAAGGACGTCGGTGGCATGACAACCTACACTCTCGTGACCGTCGTTCATAGAGTGGATTACCCGCTGCTACGATTGCAGGCTCGCTCACTGAGTCGCTATCTGCGGCTCGGAGCGGCCGACGAGATATGGGTCATCGCCAATCAGGGGCTGCGCGGCACCACCGACTGGCAAGAGTTCCTTCTCAGGGACTACGGGCCCCTCGCGAATCGGGTCCGCTTGCTCGATTCCTCTGAGGTGGCCGCGGTCGGCGAGGCTACCAGAGGCTGGGTGTCGCAGCAGATTCTCAAGCTCATGGTGGCGAGCCTCGTGACCACCGACCGCTACGTGGTGCTTGATGCGAAGAATCACGTCGTGTTCCCCTTGCGCTTCGAATTCTTCGAGGTCGGCGCCAAGCTCCGATCGAGCCGGACGAACTTCGAAGGGAACGCGATGCGCCCTTATCTGACAGGCGCTCTTCGCTATTTCGGCGTCGCGGAGAGCAGCGTCGTCAGTTCCTTCCTGCCGACGATCACTCCCTTCGTCTTCCCGACACAGCTCGCCAGGACATTCGTCGATACGGTAGCTGAGCGCGAGCAATGCGCTTTTGCCACGGCGTTCGGCAGGCTCCGCACTACGGAGTTCCTACTCTTTGGAGGCTATCTTTGCTCGCAACCGGGCGGTATCGAGAGGGTCTACGACCTCACCGGTCGGGGGTACCCGGTCATCTGGAGGCGCACCGCCAACCAGGGTTTCCGAGGTGTCGAGCCAGTTGTCGCGAGAGTCGAGGCCGAACGGCTTCCATTCTTTACGGTTCACCGCCCGGCATTTGCCCTGCTGGATGTGCCATCCAGAGAATCAGTGGCCGCACTTTGGACCAGACGCCACCTCTTCGACAGTGTCGAGGCGGGCCTCCGATTCCTCGCCAGCATCTAGGGTTGATCGCAGCCTGGGAAGGAAGAGCCGCGAGGTGCCCCCTTGGCTCAGCCCTGCGAGCGTCCCAATTGGCCCGCGGCTGTCGCAATGAGCGGCTTGCAGCGGCGGATGTGCTCGAGGTGCTAGTGTCCCGAGTTAATTCGCTGGCAGTAGGCGGCGAGGGTGTCGAGGATCTCGTCGGCGCTCTTGGTCCAGATGAACGGCTTCGGGTTCTTGTTCCATTCGTTTTCCATTCGTTGGTCCATTTGCGCAGGTCGGCTTCGAGCTGGGTGACGGAGCGGCGGGCGGAGCGGCTGAGCTTGCGCCGTGTGAGCTCGGCGAACCACCGTTCCACGAGGTTCATCCACGAGGCGCTGGTCGGGGTGAAGTGCAGGTGGAAGCGGGGGTGGCGCAGCAGCCATTTGTGCACCTCGGGAGTCTTGTGGGTGGCGTAGTTATCCAGGACTAGGTGCAGGTCCAGGTCCTTGGGGACGGCGTCGTCGATCAGCTTGAGGAACCGGATGAATTCCTGGTGGCGGTGCTGGCGGTAGGGCTGGGCGATCACCGACCCGCTGCCGGTCTCGAACGCCGCGAACAGGCTGGTGGTGCCGTTGCGCACGTAGTCATGAGTTCTGCGGGCCGGGGTCGTCGGCAAGACCGGCAGGCACGGCGCCGTCCGGTCCAGGGCCTGGATCTGCGACTTCTCATCGACGCACAGCACCAGCGCCCCGGACGGCGGGTCCCTGTACAGGCCCACGATGTCGCGGACCTTGTCGATGAACTGCGGGTCGGTGCTCAGCTTCCACGTCTCGATCAGGTGCGGCTTGAGGCCGAACGCCCGCCAGATCCGCGACACCGCCGTCTGCGACACCCCGGCCGCGGCCGCCATCGACCGGGTCGACCAGTGCGTATCCTCCCCGGGCCCGCGCTCTTCCAGGGTCGCCGGTGGGTTGCTGAGGGAGCTATGTCATGATTCGTCCACCGAGGTGCGCTCCTTGACCGCGGGGCGAGGACGAACTGGCCGCTCACCCGGGATGCTGTCCGGCGTTTCTGCGAGGAGTACTCTCGTCGGTATGAGTGAGGGTTCCCTGTCTTTCGATGCTCAGGTCGCAGACCATCAGGTGATCTTCAGGGCGGGCCAGGTCGAGGCTGTCGTGGTGCCGTTGGAGGAGTACCGGGCGCTGAAGGCGCTGGAGCAGCGTGAGGCTGAGCTGTACTGGGTCGCTCATGAGAGCAGGTATCCGTCGCGGCCCGGTGATGAGGTTCCTGACGGCAACGTCTATGACTCGATGGAAGCGCTGGTGGCTGATCTCGGCGCGGGCGGATGAAGTATGTTCGCACGCCTGGTTTCCTGATCGACCTGCGCCGGCTGCCAGACGAGCACCGCAAGCCGTTCAGGCCGTGCATGAGGTTCTCCGTCTGGCGCTGGACGCTGGTGCCCATACGGGCGCGGTGCCGTGGCCGAGGGCGTTGCGCGTTCATCGGATCGGCGTGAACTATTCGATGACATGGAGCTTCGCGGGACCGGACGGCCGGGCATTGTTCCGGCTGGCGGAGGTCGCCGGCGAGACGGTCGTGGTGTGGCTGCGTGTCGGCGACCACGGGATCTACGACGCCTGACCCAGCGTGAAGTCGAGCCGCTCAGCCTGAGCCGCCTCACCATCTGGTCGCGTAGGCCCCGGACTGGTTCAGGTCGGTGGCCGGCGCGCGAGTCCGTTCCTCCCGGTGGCTGTTCCGCGTGTTGTCGGGCCCAGGCGGAGGCGAACGCCTGTTCGGCCGTGTCCCGGTCGTGGGCTAGGCCGGTCACCGGTGATCATTTCGAGGGGCAGTTTTGAGGGGCAGAGTGTCGCTAGGGAGGGCTTATCTGGGCGAGTCTCAGCTAGCGTGGGCTAACGTATGGCCTGGTCAGGCCTTATATGGCCTGGCCAGTGCAGACGCGAGTGATTCATGGCATGCAAGAGGTCCGGGGTTCGAATCCCCGTAGCTCCACTACTTACTACTGCGGGCCATTTCCGCGGGTCAGAGGCCATATACGGAGCGCGGCCGGTGCCCCCGGAAAGGCATGCGCAGCACGATGACGACCATTGCCCGGATCCCGGCATTCCGCTATTTCCGCAGGTCACAGGCCTGTGAAGATCCCCGGAACCGGTGCTTGCACCGGCCGCAAGAGGTCACGATCCAGATTCCTCATCGCCGCAGGTCAGCGGGTCAATGCCGCTGGCTGGTTACCAAACTGGTTACCGCCAGGCCGCTGCCCAGAGCAGATCAGGGCACCGGCCGACCGGCGGGAGCAGGGACCTGGTCCATAGCTCCGGCACGCCGGCGATCGCGGGCATGTGGTCGTGGTCCCGATTCCAGATTGCTCAGCGCCACGACCGAGCTGCCGACGGTCATCGCGACCGTGCCGAAACGGCCATCAGCCGCAAGTGCGCGTGCTACGCAGAGTCAGGATGCCAGTGGTGCGCTGAGCGCTCATTCAGCGCCTGCCGAGTATGGATTCCTATCGAGATGGTGGTTATTCGGGAGGCGGGCCGCGCGGATCGCCTGTTATGCGTCCGTGTTGTCGGGTTGCTGGCCGTCAGGGTTTCCGAGTGCGCTGAGCGTGTCCGGGTGAGCTGGCGTGCCGTTTGGATGGGGCACGTGGCGAGCGGATGCCGTGACCGTCTCAGATGACGGCTTGATCCTGGCGGCCAGGGCCGCCGGCCTGTGCGGCCGGCTGAGCCGGGAGGCGCGGGGTCGTGCCGGATCGTGGCCTGGGGCGCGCTGACGGCGGGTTTCTTGTCGTGTCGCGCACATGGTGATGGTCCTGGCCGGGATGCGGGCCGGCGGGTACCATGCCCGCGGCCCGCCTTATCCAGTCTGGCTCACGACGAATCCCTGGTCATGACCGTGGCGGTCGGTGTAGTCACCGCCGGCCGCGCAGGTGCCGGCCGGGGCGCACGACACCGAGTTGACCGCGGCGCCCCCGCCCGTGTTCAGGGCCGCCAGGCCGGGCACCGCGGTCGCCGTGCCCCAGCGGCCGTTCCGCTCGACGGCCACGA
>Ga0209415_10020506_pt1 | contig 10263 bp, 5 predicted proteins | sample PeaSoiSIISIP2007_FD_187696 | JGI IMG/M metagenome (GOLD analysis project Ga0209415, IMG submission 187696) | Peat soil microbial communities from Weissenstadt, Germany - SII-SIP-2007 (SPAdes) (version 2) | ecosystem: Environmental > Terrestrial > Soil > Wetlands > Peat | place: Germany...
GCGTCGACGTTCAGGGAAGCGATAGTGGGATCTTGAATGTCACGGCCGGGGGTGCCGTGGTCATGGGTTCGACCCAGGGTGATGCGACCGGCGACACGGGCACTGGCGCCACGATGGACATCGAAGCCGGGACGGGGGTGCAGATCTCGGGTGTCGTGACCGCCGACGGAAATTCAAGTCTGGACGGCACCATCGGCGGTCAAGGCGGCTTCATCACCATTACGGCGGACTTCGGCGATCTCGCCGTGCAGAATGACATCACCGCAGAAGGCTCGACCCCGGACGGTGGAGGGGGCACGCTCATGCTCTCCGCCGCCGGCTCGGTCACGGTGCAAACGGCGATGTCCGTGTCGGCACGAGCCGTCGCGGCGGGCTGCGGCGGAAGTCTGTGCATCGCGGCGGGTGTGGACATCACCACCGCGGGCTCCTTGGACGTTGCCGGCGGGTTGAACGGCGGTATGATGGACATCGATGCGCCCGGCAACGTCACGCTGAACGCCGTCGTGGACGTGAGCGGCTTTAATGTGGCCAGCTCCGGCGGCACTGCCACCATCACCGCCGGTGACGGAGGTCAGGGAACGCTGTCCATCGGCAGCACCCTCGACGTGAGCGCTGCGGGCTGCAGCCTCACCACGACGGGCTGCGGTAACGCCGGCGACGCCGAGCTCGAGGCGTGCAACATTACGGTGACCTCCACCGGCCGCGTGGTTGCCACCGGTCCGTCCGGGGGCATCGCCAACCTCACCGCGCATGAGCAGGCAACCATCACCGGGCGGATTGCCGCGACGAGCACCGTCCCCACCCTGCCCAGCGGCACGATTACGATTAAGCACCCGAGCCGGAAACCAGTGAGCGGTGCCGGCATCATTTCGCCGACGGCGGTCGACGTCGCGCTCGGCACCTGCACCGCCTTCGGCCAGCAGGACATGGGCATGTGCCTGGATCCGTGCCCGGTGTGTGGCAACGGTGTCGTCGAATATCCAGAAACGTGCGACCAAGGCGTGATCCCGCCGCAAGGCTGCAGCGGGTGCTCGCACTACTGTCAGCTCGAGAACTGTGATGACGGCAACAGCTGTACGATCGACACGTGCGACCCGTTGCTCGGATGCAACCACGTGTTTGGACCAACCCCGTGTGATACCCCCACACCGTCGGGCCCCACTTCGACGCCGACGAACACGCCGACGACTACGCCGACGCGCCCTGCGACGCCAACGCCCACTGTGACGCCGACGCCGAGCAACACGCCAACCCGGACCAACACCCCGACGCCGACGCAGACGCCAACCGCCACCAACACTGCGACGCCCACCAATACGCCGACACGGACGAATACTCCCACGCAAACGAGCACAGTGACCCAAACGTTTACGCCGGGGCAAACCTTCACAGCCTCACCCACGGGTACGCCGGTGCCGACGCCGACGCCGTCGTCACATCACGACTCGGTCGTGCTGGCGGCGCGTCCGCTCTCGGTGACGATCCCGCTCGGTCAGTCATCCGTGAGTACGACGGTCAAGGTGACGGTCGTGAACGCCGACGTCTTACCGAAGCCGGATCGGATAGGGTACACGATTCAGCTCGTGGCGAGCGACGGTGACTGTCCGCCTGGAACGGTTGCCGGCCTTCCCGACTTCGACATTCGCACGCCGGGCGCGCAGGATTCCGTGCTGCTTGCCGGCGGGCGCGCCAAGAAGGCCGTCGTGCCTTTGACGATATCGAGCGCGCTGTTCACGAGCTTCAACCTGCACAGTCCGCAGCGCTGCACGCTGAGCTTCATGGCGCGTGCGGTGCTCACGGGCAACGCCGACCCGACCCCGGACAACAATGTCATGACGGTCGAGTTGAACGTGATCGACAGCAACGATCCGTATCAGACGGCGGTCCACCAGACGGTGATGAACAGTCCCAACCCGCTGACGTTCCGGATCCGGAAGGGGCAACCAAGCATTGTCAAGAGTGGGCGCCTGATGGTGGGCAACGCCGACAGCACGGATGCCTTTGGTCACGCGGTGACGGTCACGGCGGCGGATGGGAGCTGCCCGATGGGTACGGTCGGGTCGGCCGTGTTCCTGTCGCCGCTCGACCCGACGGCGCCGAACGGCGCGGCGGTGCCGAACAACGGGACGCGCAGCGGCAGCGTCGGCCTGCTGCTGAACGCTGCAGCATTCAAGACTGCCAACGCACGGTCGCCGGCACGCTGTACGGTGGTGTTGACCGCCACCGGCCCGGCCGGCGACGCCGACCTCAGCAACAATACGAGTAAGTTGACCATCGACGTCATCGACGCCAACGACTATTAGTTCACCCATGGCATCGACCGGGGTGGTCATCGACCCGCGGTATCTCGAGCACGATACCGGCGCCGGGCACCCCGAGCGTCCGGAGCGGATCGCCGTGCTGCTTTCGATGCTTGAGACTGCGCCGGCGTTCCATCAGGTCCGGGCACGCCCGGCAACCGGCGACGAGCTAGCGATGGTCCACGACGGCACATATGTGGAAGCGGTCGCCGCGACGGAGCGCGAGCGCCCCTGGTTCGCCCTCGATGCGGACACGCCGACGTCGCCGCGGTCGTTCGCGACGGCGTGCTTGGCGGTTGGCGGCTTCCTGGCATTGCTCGATGCCATCATGGCCCGGCAGGTCGCGAACGGCTTCGCCTTCGTGCGCCCGCCGGGGCATCACGCCGAGCGGCATCGGGCCATGGGCTTTTGCTTGTTCAACAACGTTGCGGTGGGCGCCGCGTACCTGCGGCGGCAGTTCGCGCTGCAGCGCATTCTGATCGTTGATTGGGATCTGCATCACGGCAACGGCACCCAGCACCTCTTCGAGACCGACCCGGGCGTCCTCTACATCTCGGCGCATCAGTACCCGTATTACCCCGGGACGGGGGCGATCGATGAGGTCGGCCGGGGCGAAGGGGAAGGCTACACCGTGAATCTCCCTTTTCCCGCCGGCTTCGGCGATGCCGAGTATGGCGAGGCGTTTCAGCGCATCGTCGAGCCCATTGCCCGCCAGTATGCGCCCGACTTCGTGCTGATCTCCGCCGGCTTCGACGCGCATGCCCGCGATCCGCTCGGGGGAATGCAGCTCACGGAAGCCGGTTTTCGGGACATGACGCGCACCCTGCTCGGGGTAGCGCGTGACCACGGCGGCGGCCGCTGCGCTGCGATTCTCGAAGGGGGCTACGACCTCACCGCGATCCGCAGCTCCTCCACCCAGGTTTTGTCCGAGCTGGTCGGAGAGCCGCAGCCGCTCCCGGCGGCGTCGCCTCCCAGTCGCGCGACGCCGCTGCTCGAGCGGATTCGGAAAATCCAGTCGCGTTACTGGCGCGTGTAATCGCGCTGTCGCGCGTTCAGTCCACGTCGCGAAAGAAGTCGCGTTCGGATTCCGAGACCGCGGGGACTACCTTCACCGGCTGGGCCGCGACGGTGTGGGGCTCGGTGCCGCGCCGGAAGCATTCGAGCAGGGCGCCGCCGTCGCCCGGGAGCGCCCGCTGCCCGGTCTGCTTGTTGATCAAGACGAAGCCGATGCCCGGCGGGACCGGAAAATCGAGGATCGGCTGGTTGTCCAGCGCCCGTTCCATGAAGCGTTCCCAGATCGGCGCGGCGACGTGTCCGCCGGTCTCGCCCTTGCCCAGCGTGTGCTGCTCGTCAAAGCCGACCCAGAGCCCGGCCAGCAGCTGCGGCGTGTAGCCGAGGAACCAGGCGTCGTTCATGTCGTTGGTCGTTCCGGTCTTGCCGGCCGCCGGCCGCCCGATCTCTTTGGCGCGGCGGCCGGTGCCGTGGTCGATCACGCTCTGCATCATGCTGGTGATCAGGTAGGCGGTCTCCGGGCTGATGACTGGCTCGGACTGCGGTGTGGTTTCATCGATGACCGCCCCTTGTTGGTCGGTGATGCGGGTGATGAAGCGCGGCTCCACGCGCCGCCCCTCGTTGGCGAACACGCCATACGCCGCCGCCAGATCGAGCAGGGTGACTTCGGAGGATCCCAGCGCTAGCGACAGGTTCGGCGCCAGCCGGCTGCGGATACCGAGGTGGCGGATGTATTGGACGAGCGGCTTGATGCCCAGGCGCGTGGCGACCTTGACGGTCACCACATTGCGCGAGAAGGTCAGCGCCTCGCGCAACGTCGTCGGACCGAAGTATTTTTCTTCATAGTTGTGCGGCATCCACACCGCGTTGTGATCCTGGAAGGAGATCGGCTCGTCGACGATGATGGTGGCCGGCGTGAAGCCGTGGTCGAGGGCCGCCGCGTAGATCAACGGCTTGAATGCGGAGCCCGGTTGCCGCGCGCCTTGCACCGCACGGTTGAATTGGCTGCTGTCGAAGTCCGTCCCCCCGACCATTGCCTTGACGGCTCCGGTGGCCGGCTCGAGGGCGATGAGTGCACCTTGGACCGATGAGTCTTGATCGCGGACGAATTGATAGACGTCGTTGTTGCCCGGGGCGTCGGCCAAGCGCACGCGCCGCACATCGCCGACATGGGTGGCGTTGGCTGTGGCGTCGTCGCGCGCCGCGCCGGTCAGGACGCCTTTGAACGGCCCAACCTGCAGGCGTACGGCCGTCGCGTGTCCGCTCGCCGCGGCGGTGGCGGCGCCGGTCACCATGGCCTCGTAACTGCGGCCGCGTTCCAGCGCCCGCCCGAGCATGGCCTGGCGCTGGTCGCGGAGAAAGGCCTCGCTCTCCGCCGGAGAGAGGTGGCGCACCGCGCCGTTGTAGTGCTCGCGCGCCGACAACTCCTGCAGTCCGTCGCGCAGCGCCGCCTCGGCTGCCGCCTGCATGCGCAGGTTGACGGCGGTGTGGACGCGCAGCCCGAGCGCGTACACGGCGGTCTCGCCGTACTTGTCCTCCAGCAGGCGGCGCACATGCTCGACGTAGTAGGGCGCCGTCATGTAGCTGCCCTTGCGCGATGCCAGCGCAAGCGGCTCGCGCATCGCTGCGGCGGCCTCCAGGCGGGTGATGAAGTGCACCTCCGCCATGCGGTCGAGCACATAGCGTTGGCGGGCCTTGGCGCGTGGCCAGTGCTTGAAGGGCGAGTAGCGGCTCGGGGCCTGCGGCAAACCTGCCAGCAGCGCCGCTTCCGCGACGGTCAGGTCGGCCAGCGGCTTGCCGAAGTATTCTTGCGCCGCCGCCGCGACGCCGTACGCGCCGCTGCCGAGGTAGATGTGGTTGAGGTAGAGGTAGAGGATTTCATCCTTGCTCAGCTGGCGCTCCAACTGCATCGCGAGGAACATTTCCTTCAGCTTGCGCTCGTAGCTCTTCCTGGGGCTCAGGAGCAGCGATTTCACGACCTGCTGGGTGATGGTGCTGCCGCCTTGTACCCGCCCCCCGGCGACCGTGTTGTTGATGAACGCGCGCAGGACGCTGAGCGGGTCCACGCCTCCGTGGCGGTAGAAGCCGTCGTCCTCAGCGGCGATGAACGCGTTGCGCACCACTACCGGGATCTGTTCGATGGGGACCAGGTAGCGCTTCTCGAAGTAGAACTCGCCGATCACGGTGTCGTCGTCGGCGAGGACCTGCGTGGCCACCGGCGGCCGGTATTGGGCGAGCTTCTCGACGGGCGGAAGCGTCGTGGTGATCTCCCAGTATACCAAGCCGACCGCCGCCGCCGCCGCAAGCAGCAGCACGACCGTCAGGAACACGAGGAAATTGCGGAGCGTACGCGCGAACCCGGTAGCGCGGCGGGGACGGATTCGCGAGCGAGCCATAGGCGATCACCCGCACGATAACGGCGGCCGGCCCGGGGGTCAACCACGGCATCAGTGGGCGGCGCCGGGTTGCGCAGGAATGCGTGACAAGTGGGGATCGTCAAGTCGTGTACGATTGCAATCACATACAACATGTGCATAGATGTCCTCACGCTTTCCATGGCGATGCATACTGTTCTTGTGGTTGATGATGAACCGGCAGGCCTGCGTGCCGTGCAGCGCGCCTTAGTTGACGAGCATCCTGTCGTGACGGTGGCCAGTGGCATCGCCGCGCTCGATGTGCTGGCGGCGCAGCCAGTTGCCCTGCTGATCGCCGATCAGCGCATGCCGGAGATGCGCGGCACGGAGTTGCTGGCACGCTGCGCGCGTCAGCACCCCGACGTCATCCGCGTCTTGCTGACCGGATACGCCGAGATCGAGGCGCTGATCGATGCCATCAATGCGGGACAGATCTATCACTATCTTACGAAGCCGTGGGAGCCGCAGGAGTTGCGACTGGTCGCGCGCCGGGGCGTGGAACGGTACGCGGCCGAGGCCGAGCGGCGCCGGCTGATCCACGCGCTTGAGCAGGCGGGGCAACAGGCACGTCGTGAGGCGGAACAGAAGGGCCGGCTGCTGATGGTGGCGGCCCATGAGCTGGGGACGCCGTTGCACGTGCTGTCGAACGCGTTGGCCTTGATGGCCGAGGGCGATCTGCCGGCGCCGTCCCGTCGATGGTTGGACACCGCGCGGCGGAGCGTCGATTGGCTCGGTCGCGGTCTGGCACAGATGACGACGGCGGCGCGCTGGCGCGCCGGCAGGTTGACGCTGCAGCGCCGCCCGGCGGATCTCGCCGCGGTGCTCGAGGATCTGCAGGCGACGGTCGCGCCCATCATCGCGGTGCGGCGCTTGGCGCTGCAGGTGTCCACGCCCGCTGGGATGCGCCCGGTAATGGTGGACCGCATCTGGCTCGGCCGCGCCCTGTTCAACCTCCTGTCCAATGCCGTGCGCTTCACCCCCGACGGCGGCAGCCTCAGCGTGGAGGTCGCCGCCGATGCGCACGCGGTGCACATCAGCGTCGCCGACACCGGCATCGGCATCGACGCCGCCGTCATCGGTCAGGTGTTCGAGCCGTTCTCGCCCGCCTCGGGCGACCTCTCGCTGCACGCCTCCGGCCGCTTCGAATTCGGTTCGCGCGGCCTCGGTCTCGGCCTGGCGATTACCAAGGCGATCGTCGAGCAACACGAGGGCACGATCACCGTGCGCAGCGCGGCCGGTGCCGGGAGCCGATTCACGATCACACTGCCGCGCTGCACCGAGGCTGGGTCGGAGGGGTAAATTCAGATAGGATGGCGCTTGCGATGGTGGCAACCGCAGGCGCGAAGAGTTCGCTGCGCTGTGATCACTGCGGGCGAGACGTGACCGAAACCGTCCACACGCGGTCTTCGTATCGCGTGGACTATTACGCCTTGCACACCGGGGAGGTGGAACCGGTGGCGATTCGGCGCGGCGACGACACCATGCCGGCGGTCACCGTGCTGAAGCTCGTGCGACCGACCAACGTCGTGACCTGTGCGGATTGCTATCGGCGGCCGGGCGTGCGGGTCGAACGCGAGTCGTTGTTTCGCCCTGAAGCGCAGCTGGCTGCGGGGAGCTGACGGCGAGAGCGGTTGCATGGCGCGCATCCAGCGTTCGCATCTCGCGGGTACGTGGTACGCCGGTGGTCGGGAACCGCTGCGCGCACAGGTGGACGATCTGCTGCGGGGTGCCGCGGCCGGCATCCGCGCCGCCGCGCCGCCCCTGCGTGGCGTCGTCGTGCCGCACGCTGGCTACGTCTACTCCGGCCGCGCCGCCGCCACAGCGTACGCCGGCGTCGCCGGCGGCGCCTACCGGCGGGTGGTCATCCTCGCGCCCAGCCATTTTGCCGCCTTTCGCGGCGTCGCGCTGCCGCAGGTCGATGGCTTCGAGACCCCGCTGGGGGTCGTTCCAGTCGACGCGGATCAGGTGGCGGCGCTGGCGCGCCACCCGTTGTTTCGTGAGGACGCGGACCCGTACCGCGACGAGCATGCGCTGGAGATTCAATTGCCATTCCTGCAACGCGTGCTGCCGGAGGCACGCATCGTGCCCATGTTGTTCGGGAGCCTGACCGCAGCCGACCATACGGTGGTGGCGACGGCGCTGCGCGCGCTGATCGCCGACGGCACGATCTTCGTCGTCAGCTCCGACTTCGTGCACTACGGCTGGCGTTTTGGGTATCTCCCGTTCCCGGCGACTGCGCCGGAGCCCGTGCGTGCCGGCCTGCAGCGGCTCGACATGGGAGCGATCGAACGGGTCTGTGCCGGCGATGCCGCAGGGTTCGAGCGGTATGTTGAGGAGACCGGCGCGACCATCTGCGGCCGCGTGCCCATTGCGACGTTTCTCACGCTGCATGGGGCGCGGACGCGTGGACAGTTGCTGGCGTACTATACGTCCTTGGATGTCACACAGGACTACGAACACTGTGTGAGTTACGCGAGCATCGCGTTTCCCAGTCCGTAGCGGCGCCGGCGTGCGATTCGCTGTTCGTGGGATGGGCTCGCGTTGTCGTGCCGTCGGCCCTGGTATATAAGCGGAGGGGACTCACCGGTTTCCCCGATGACAGAGGTCGTACAACAGCGGACGCGAACGCGGGGCACGGCGCCTCGACGGCACGGCCTCCGATTGCTGGAGGACGTCGGCGCTCTCATTGCGCACGCCCCGGACCTGCGGGCGAGCGTCCACGGGATCGTCGAGACCGTCGCCCAGCACCTGTCGATGGAGGTCTGTTCCCTCTACGCCTACGATCCGGCGCGTGCGCTGCTGACGCTGTGGGCGACCACCGGCCTCGATCCCAGCTCCGTCGGCAAAGTCACCATGGGCGTCGACGAGGGACTGACCGGCATCGTGATCCAGAAGATGGAGCCGGTGATGGCCATCGATGCGATGGCGCACCCACGGTACAAGTACTTTCCCGAGACCGGCGAGGAACGCTACCATTCTTTTCTCGGCGTCCCCATCGTCGACCAGCGCGAGCCGTGCGGGGTGCTGATCGTGCAGACGTCACGCCGCCGGCGCTTCACGCGCGATGAGGTCCGACTGCTGAAGGCAATCGCCGTGCCGGTGGCCGGCATTCTGGCGCGCACCCGGTTGCGGGCGAGCTTGGAGAGCAAAGAGGAGGAGCGCCGATCGTACCAGCGGCGGATGGACGATGCGATCGGTCGGCTGCACGACTACGAGACGGAGCTCGGCGCGCGGCAGCCCAAGCGCAGCGACGGACAAGCGCGCCTGTTGGGTCTGGGCGCGTCCCCTGGGTTCGGTATCGGTCGCGCCCACCTGATCACCTCTCAGGTCAGCATCGACGGATTACCGGCCAAACGCCGCACCTCTGCGAAACGCGAGTGCGGTCGCCTGCGCGCCGCCATCGGCCGTTCGGTCGACGAGCTCGAACGCACGAAGCACCGCCTGCAAGCCACCGTGCCCGAGATCGATGGCGCGATGTTCGACGTGCAGCAGCTGATGTTGCAGGACGACAGCTTCGTCCGGCGGATCGAGACGCTGATCGACGAGGGCCTGCGCGCCGAAGCGGCGCTCGATCAGACGATCAGAGAGTTCGTCAGCCAGTTTGCCGAGCTGCCGGATTCCTATCTCAAGGATCGCGCCGCCGACATCAAGGACATCGGGCAACGATTGCTGCGCCAGTTGCTCGGTGTCAGCCACCGCCACAAAGCCTTCGACAGCGCCGTGGTGCTCGTCGCCGCAGACATCGCGCTGTCCGACCTGGCCCTCATCGAACAGCAGGATCTCAAGGGTCTCCTGCTGGCGAGCGGTGGCGTGACGTCCCACGCCTCCATTCTCGCGAAGTCGATGGAGATCCCCACCGTCGTCGGGGTCGAGCACGCGGAGGAGTTGATTCATGAAGGGGACCACTTGATCGTGGACGGAAACGCCGGGCTCGTGTTCGTCAACCCTACGCCGGAGATCCTGCGCGAGTACGACCGGCTGGGGCGGGAGTATCGCGCCTTCAATCGCGACCTGGAGACCCTCCGCGACCTGCCGGCGGAGACGGTGGACGGGCATCGCGTCTGCTTGTCCGCCAACATCGGATTGCTCGGGGACATGCACCTGGCGCGTTTGCACGGCGCGGAGGCGGTCGGGCTCTACCGCACCGAGGTGCCGTTTCTGTCGCATCGCGAGTTGTTGAGCGAAGAGGAGCAAGTGACCCTGTATCGCCGTGTCGTGGAAGGGATGAACGGCAAGCCGGTCACCATCCGCACCCTCGACCTGGGTGCGGACAAGTACCCGCGCTACTTCAACGTCCCGCGCGAGGCCAATCCGTTCCTCGGTTGGCGGTCCATTCGCATCTCCCTGGAGCTGCCGGAGATCTTCAAGGTGCAACTGCGGGCGATCCTGCGGGCCAGCACGAGCGGTCCCGTGCGCATCATGTTCCCGATGATCTCCAGCATCGAGGAGATCCGCCGCGTCAAGGAGCTGCTGGCGCAGGTGCAGGAGGACCTGCGCACCGCCGGCTACGCCTTCGATCCGCACGCCCCGATCGGCAT
>Ga0209415_10020508_pt1 | contig 10263 bp, 8 predicted proteins | sample PeaSoiSIISIP2007_FD_187696 | JGI IMG/M metagenome (GOLD analysis project Ga0209415, IMG submission 187696) | Peat soil microbial communities from Weissenstadt, Germany - SII-SIP-2007 (SPAdes) (version 2) | ecosystem: Environmental > Terrestrial > Soil > Wetlands > Peat | place: Germany...
GTTACCAGAATCAGCTTGAGACCCGCGAGATTGAAGCTCTGCCGCGCCACCGGCGGGCGCTTCCCGGGTCCATAGAGCAAGCCGGGGCGCAACACCACCACCGGCGCAGCGTGCTCGGCGGCGCCGAGCGCCACGCGATCCGCCGCCAGCTTCGAGCGGCTGTAATGGCCGCGCGCATCGCCCTCGCTCTCGTAGGGGCTCTCCTCGGTGATAGTCACGCCATCGTGGGGGACGGCGTAGACGCTCAGCGAGCTGATGTACACGATCCGCCGCACGCCCGCCGCCTGCGCGGCGCGAATGACCCGGCGCGTGCCGCGCACGTTGACCTCCGCGAAGCTTTCCCACGTTCCCGATGTCGCCACGCGTGCCGCGGCGTGCACCACCCAATCGACGTCGCGGACCGCCGCATCGACGCTCGCGTCGTCACAGAGGTCCCCTTCAACCACTTCGACGCCGCCATCGACGGACCGTCCGGGCCGCGCCAAGGCGCGCACCGCGACGCCCTCGCGCAAGAGCCGCTGCACGATGCTGCGCCCGAGGAAGCCGGTGGCGCCGGTCACCAGCGCCTTCATGCCTGCGCCACCAGCCGCAAGACCGGCGCCGCTCCCATCGTGACGCCCGCCTGCTCCCACATCTGCTGCAGCAATGCCACGCCGTCGCGTCCCTCTTCGGCGCTCACCGGCGGCGGCGTGCCATCCGCCAGCGCCTGATACCACGCACGGAAGTGCAGGCCCATGCCCGGATAGTAGCGCTGGCGGCCGCGGACGAACGCGATGCCATTGACCACCGTCGCGCGCAGCAGCTGCACGGCTTCGTCGATGTTCGGCAGCACCTTACCGACGAGCTTGGGCACCTGGCGCGTGCGGCGCACGATCAGCGTCATGTTGTTCAGGTTCACTTCGGCAGTCATGGCGTCACCGAACAAGGTGATGCGGTTCATGAACGGGCGCGTGGCGAGCGAAATGGTGAGGCTCCCCAGCGCCTGCGCCCCCTCGACGACGGCGCGCAGCTCCCGCAGCTTACCGTCCGCAGCGGTGCGCGTCACCACCTGCACCTGCCGCACGGCGCCCACGAAGCCGCGCAGCAGATACACGGGATGCGGTGCCAGATCGTAGAGAATGCCGCCGGGCAGCGCCGCCTTCCAATGGCCCTCTTGTCCGGGGGGCAGCTCAGCTTCCCCAACCGCTGCACCTTGAAAGACGTCGACGCCGACCAACGCACCCAGGCGTCCGGAAGCGAGCAAGGCCCGCGCCTCGTGGACGACGGGGTCGAACCAGCGGTTGTGGTCGACGGTGAGCTGCCGCCCCGCCCGCCGCGCCGCCGCCACCATCGCGTCGGCCTCGGCCACCGTGAGCGCCATCGGTTTCTCGACCAGCACGTGGACGCCGGCGTCCAGCAACGACATCGCCACCGTGGCATGTGTCGCCGGCGGCGTCAGCACATGCACGACGTCCGGCGCCGCGGCACTCAGCAGCTCGTCGACATCGGCATACGTCGGCAACTGCCAGCGGGCGCTGAAGGCCTCACGGCTCTCGCGCCGGAGGTCGCACGCGCCCACCAGCTCCACCTGCGGCACCTGACGCAGGTAGCCGGCGTGGACGCCGGCGATCCGGCCGCACCCGACGAGTGCGACGCGGAAGCGTTTCGACACAGTCATGCTGAAGGACGACTCGCAGAACCGCAATCAGATGGGCGCGCGCTGCCGGCTGTTGCGCTGCAGCTGCTTGACGTTGTGGTAGACCTCGTCGGCGTAGTTGCGCACTTCTCCGGTTTGCAACATGGCGCGCACCTCGCGGATGGCATCGTCGACGTTGCGCATCGGCACGAACCCCAAGACGTTGCGGATATGATCGAAGGCGACGCGGTAGCTGCGGCGATCCTCGATCCGATCGAAATACTCCACCACGGTCCCTGGAATTTGCTGCACCACTTTTTCGGCTACTTCGCCGACAGTGAAGTTGAGATCGTCGCCGCCGACGTTGAACACTCCGCCCGCGGCCGCGTCCGACGGCGCTTCGACCGCGGCCAAGAACGCCTCGGCGGCGTCCTGCACGTGAATATGAGGACGCCACTGATTGGCGCCGACGATGCGCACCCGTCCTTCGACGCTGGCGCGCGCCGTGATGGTGTTCACCATGAGGTCGAAGCGCATCCGTGGCGACAGGCCGCACACCGTCGCCAACCGTAAGATGACCACTTCGACGGGCCCGTGCTCTTGCTGCAAGACCTCTTCCGACATGATGCGGGTGCGGGCGTACAGCGACACGGGGTTGAGGTGCGAATTCTCGCGCAGCAGCTCGTTGCCGTTGGCGCCGTACACGCTGCACGAGGACGCAAACACCAGGCGTTGCACGCCCACCTCGCGGCAGCTTTCCAGCAGGCAGCGCGTCGCCTCGAAGTTGGTGGTCAAGGCTTCCTGGGGGTCCAGGTCGCACGCCGCGTCACCGACCAACGCCGCCAAGGCGACCACGGCCCGTACGCCGTTGACCGCCTGCACGACGTCGCGGATGTTGCAGATGTCCCCGTAGCGTAGCTCCAGATTCGGATCGCCTCGTAGTTCCGCCACCCCGTGCTCGCCGTACAGGAACTTGTCCAGCACACGCACCTGGTGGCCGCGTTGGAGCAGTTTGCGGACCAGGTGGGAGCCGATGTACCCAGCTCCTCCAGTGACCAGAACAATACCGTCTCGCATGATCCCTCCTTCTCACACAAACCAATCGTGTCCGGCAGGAGCCTTCGTCACCCTGCCGTGCCTGCACGCTCGGCCTGCGTCTGCAAGCCGGGTCGCGCGCTACTGAAGTTCCCGGCGTTCAGCAAGAGCTCGCTCAACGCGGGAAGCATGCGGCATTCGATGCCCGCACTGGCGCAGAACTCGGCGACCTCGCGCGCCGTCGTTGCGGCCACATCCGACAGGCACACGAACACCACGCGTACCCCGTTCGCCGACAACGCCAGATGCAATTCGGGAACGCCGCCGAGGACCTTGATCCCGTGCAGGCGCTGGCCCCACCGCTCCTGCGCCTCGTCGATGAAGCCGACCGGACGATACGCCGCGGCTGGGTCGTCGATCAGCACCCGGCTGATCTGCTCACCGCCGTGGCCGGCGCCGACGATGATGACTTTCTCGCGCGTCTGCCAGCGCTGCCGCGGATGGCGTCGCAGCCAGGTCTTCAACGTGTAGCGCGAGCCGGTCAGCATCAGCAGGAGAAGCGCCCAGTCGATCACGAAGACGGAGCGTGGATGCGACTGGGAGCCGACGAAGTATGTCACACCGGCTGCCACCACCGAGCCGACCGTCACCGCCTTGACCAACTCGATGGCATCCCACAGGCCGAAATACGAGAGAATGGTTTGGTAGGCACCGAAGTACAGGAGCAGCGCCGGTCGCACCAGCGCGACCAGCGTCAACGTCTGCAGCGTGTACTCCGCTGTCGGCCACTGCCAATCGAAGCGAATGAGCAAGGCCAACGCGTAGGAGCTGACGGCCAGCACAACGTCGATCCCCACCAGCACGATACGCCGGCGCCGCCGCCACAGATACCTGGCTCTGAACGCGCCGCGCACGGTGATCCACAGCCCGCGCACCAGCAAGGCCATGTCGCCCCAGAACGTCGCCTGATCGACATACTCCAGATCGCGCGCCAGCTTCGCCGGCAGAATCTGTTCAATGTAGTAGCGCTCGGTGTCCCGCAGCCCGTCGGGGTATTCTTCGACTTCGTCGCGGCCGAGGATCTGACTGAGGCCCACGATCCCGGGGCGCAGCGCCAGCACGCGGCGCTGCGCCGGCGTGTAAAACTGCACGAAATGCGGATCTTCGGGACGCGGGCCAATCAGACTCATGTCGCCGCGCAGGACGTTCAAGAGCTGCGGCAACTCATCGATCTTGGACCAGCGCAGCAGCTTGCCGAGACGGGTGATGCGCGGATCGCGCTTCACCGTCAGCCGCGACCCCATCGCGTACGCCCCCTGTACCATGGTGCGGAACTTGAAAATGTCGAACAGCGTGCCGTCGCGGCCCACGCGCTTTTGGCGGAAGAACACCGGTCCCGGGGAGTCGAGCTTGATGAGCACCGCCACCGTCGCGAAGAGCGGTAACAGGCACACCACGCCGAGCAGCGTCAGAACAAAGTCGACACAGTGTCTGGCCGCCACGCCGATCCGCGTCATCTTGCCGTACCCGTGCCGCACGCCATCCGCCGCCGGGCTGCCGGCGTGCGTGGCGGTCGAGCTGGCGTCGCGGATGTCAGCGTCGATGTGCATCCAGGATCCGGCGCATCGTGGTCGCGACGTAGCGCACATCATCGTCGGACATGAGCGTGAAGAACGGCAATGAGAGAACCGTCTCGGCCGCGGCTGAGGCCACGGGGAAATCCTGTGGCCGGTAACCGAACGCGTCGCGGTAGTAGGAGTGCGCATGCAGCGGAATGAAGTGCACGCCGGTGGCGACGCCCTCCTGCTTCAACAACTCGATCAGCGCATCGCGGTGGATGCGCAGGCGCTCCGGCCGGACGCGCACCACGTACAGGTGCCAGGCGTGCTCGACATCGGGCCGCGTCGCCGGCGGTTGCAGCTGTGGAACGTCGGCCAACAACGCGGTGTACAACGCGGCCAGCTCCTGCCGTCGTCGATGCAGCGCCGGCAATCGCCGCAGCTGGACGAGGCCCATGGCGGCGGCCATGTCGGTCATATTGTACTTGAAGCCGGGGTACGACACGTCGTAGCGCCATGAGCCCTCGCTGCTGTAGCGGCGCCAGGCGTTGCGACTCATGCCGTGCAGGCGGCGGGTCTGCAGACGTTCGGTGAGCGCCTCGTCTGCGAAGGTCAACATGCCGCCTTCGCCGGTCGTCAGGTTCTTGGTGGCGTAGAAGCTGAACGCCGTGATGTCGCCGATCGTGCCGATGCGGCGCTCCCGATAGCGGGCGGGCAATGCGTGCGCCGCGTCTTCGAGTACGCGCAGCCGATGCTGGCGCGCCAGCGTCATGATCTCGTCCATCGGCGCCGGGTGTCCCGCGAAATGCACCGGCACGATCGCCCGCGTGCGTGGCGTGATCTTGCGGGCCACATCTTCCGGATCGAGATTCAACGTGTCCGGCGTGCAATCCACCAAGACCGGCCGCGCCCCGACGTGCACGATGGTGGCGCCGGTCGCCGTGAAGGTGAGCGTGCTGGTGATCACCTCGTCGCCGCTCTGCAGATCGAGTGCATCCAGCGCCAGATGCAAGGCCGCGGTGCACGAGGACACGGCCACCGCATGCCGGGCGCCGATCGCCTGCGCAAACGCCGCTTCGAACGCCTGGGTGCGCGGCCCGATCGTCAGCCAGCCGGAACGCAGCGTCTCCAAAACGGCGCCGATCTCTTCCTCGCCGATGTCGGGGCGAAAAAAAGGTACGGCACGCTGCGGCGCTGCGCCGCCGTGCTGTTCCGCCTGGGTTTGCACACTACTCTTCACGCTCTCCCCCCTTGGTGCGCGTATCGCCGTTCACCCCGCCCACGACGTGTTCGGGGCCGTCGCGTCGGACCCACGCATCGGGTGCCCTACAGGCCGCCCTCTTCTGCGAAGCGCAGCAAGCCCGCGGCCTTTCTCCAAAAGACGGCCTCCGCGCCGTGTCGGTCCGTCCACCGCCGCACCAGCGCGCGTAGCGGGGCGGGGCGCAGCAGCGCCTTGAGCAGCGGGTGAAACACGATGCGTTGCCGCAGCGGGCGCGGCCGGAAGCCCATGCTGAACTTGAACTGATCGAGCTGATCAACCGGCTCGAGCGACTCCAACCCGAAGGTGATCTCCGGCACGCTGCGCTGGACCAGCATCTCTTCGGTCACCCGGAACAACAGGGCGTTATTTGGATACGCACTGAGCTCGTCACTGCAGGAGCGGGCCAGCAGGAACTCCACGCTGTCGTCGAAGGCGACGGTGACCAGAAACGCCGCCAGGCTCTCGCCGACCCAGGCTCCCCAGCCCTCCATACCCGGGTTTGCGGCGGCCGCCACCCAAAACCGGTCCCAGCGCTCTCCGGTGAGCACGCCGTCGCGGCCTTGACGGACGAGAGTGTCCTCATGCGCCCGTCGCCCCGCCGTAGCGATGACCGCAAACGGCGTGGGCCGCACCTCGCAGCGCCGCAGTCCCCGCCGCACTTTGCTGCGGACGTTGGCGCTGAGGGCGTCCAATCCATAGCGGCGGTTGTCGCACACGATCTGGTAGCTGAGCTTGCCGTTGCCCTGCAGCGGCGCGGCAAAACGGACCCCGAGGCACAGCGGGCGGCGCAGCACGGCGCGCAGCTCGTCGTCGGGCGGATCGTACGTCCGATGATGCGGCGCGCTGAGGTAGAAAAAGCGGTTTGCGTCGTACCAGAACGCCGACGCCGTCGGCACGACCCGATGGCCAATGGCGCGGAGGAAGTCGGCGTAGTTCGCAGAGTCCATGTAGCCACACCGGCGCCGTCAGTAGGCGACCTCTTCTTCGAGCAGCTCGTGCTCGACCATGCGGCGCAAGACGATGCTGATCCCAACGAGCCAGTAGAGAATCACCAGCTGCCACAGGTCCGCGAAAATCGAAAAAAAGACCAACACGATAAAGTCCGTCTTGGTGCTTTTTACCACCCACCTCAAGTTTTTGGAAAGCGGAAAGTCTGGATCGCTAAAATAACGGTCGGCAAACTGAATGTTCCGCCAGACGCGCCACAGCAGAAGCACGTAGCCGAGCAGACAAAAGATGCCGCCTTCGGACAAGGCGAGCAGATATGAGCTGTGCGGCGCGCCGGTCGAATGGGTCGGATCCTGGAGAAATCGTGCCAGTTCCCAATTGCCGATGCCAACCCCCAAGAACGGGTTCTGCCGGAACATGTCGATCGCTTGTTCCCAGTTGTATTCCCGGCGCTCAATGGAGGTCGACCCCAAACCGCCCTCGCCACCAGATGTGAACGGCAGGTTGGTGATGCGCTCGAGCGACTTTTCGGGGACCAGCTGAAGCACCAGGACACACACGAACGCAACGGTGAGGAAGTAGGTGAGGAGCTTCTGGATGCTGAAGCCCTCTTCGACGATGATCGAGATGAAACACACGACAAGCCCCAGCAGACCGCTGCGCGACGCCGTCATAAACACGCAAAGCGCCAACACGCCGACGAGCGGACTGATCCACAACACGATGCCGGGAATTGGCAACCACGTCGTCATGAAGTAGAGCTCCGCAATAGCCAGGATGGCGAACATCGCCAGGCGGTTTGGATTGGCGGCGGCGGCGATGACTCCGCCGGCAACGGCTCGGTATCCATACATGCCGCCGCCGTGCATCACGTCACGGACACCGGAGATGGCGCTGATCACCATCAACACGACGGCCTCCAGATAGATTATGAGGATGTGCCGTGGCGACAGGATGAAATTCATGAAGAATATGATGAAGGCGAAGCGGGTGATGAACGTCCGGATGTTCTCGGCACCGTGCTCCGTTTCCCCCTGAATCAGAGGCAACAGGTGCGGATCGGGCCCATTGAAGCGATCGGAGATGTAGAACATCAGCAGAATGAACCCCAGCAGCTGCACCTCGGGGCAGCGCAGAAACCACCAGTCCTGCGTATGGTACACCCGGTACGTCAGCAGGATGATGAAGAGGGCGCCGAGGCCGTTGTTGATCGTCAGTAACCCCTGCCCCTGGAGCGCCGCCGGGTATTCGATGAGAAAGGTCGATAAGAACAATGCGATGCCGTACTCGGGATACCCAAACACCAGAGCGGCAAACAGCACGCCGACGATCGGCAGGGCGACCATCGGACCGAAGAGCGCCGTGCTCACGGCGACCATCACGGCGAGGGTCGCGAACCCGAGAAATGCGCCCAGGGCCCGAGAAGCAGACTGTGCAGCCGTGTCGACCACTTACACCTACGTCTCTCTTTGCTTTCAGAGGATACTTTGCAGAAATGCCGGAATGTAAGATCGCCGGCGATTGAGAACGGCGCCGAGGATGCGCGCGCCGACCTTGTCGAGCTGTCGCTTCGCGGTTTCTGCCTCAACGACCGGAGTCCCGTCGGCCTCGACCACGAGGATGACGCCGTCCACCTTCGTCGCCAGCACGCTCGCGTCGGCATAGCGATTGACGGGTGGGCCGTCGACTACGATGAAGTCGAATTGCGGTCGCAGGCGCGTCAATAATGAGTCGATGATATCGAGGTCGATGGGTCCCGGCCCGGCGCCGGCGGAGATTACCGAATAGTCGATGCCGTCCAGCCGCATGACCAGCGTTTCCGGCGCCGCCCGCCCGGCCGCGAAATCGACGAGCCCGGCCTCCGTCGTAAGCGGCAACAGCTGCGCGAAGCTGGGGCTGCGCAGATTCGCTTCGACCAGCAGCACGCGGGTTTCGCGCTCCTTCGCCAGCGTGCCGGCCAAGCCCATAGCGACAGTCGTGGCACCCTCGCCGTGGCGCGGCGCGGTGATCAGAATGGTATGCAGCCCGGAGGGTACGGCGGTCGACACCAGGCTGGCGCGCAGTTTCCGATAATCTTCCTCCGTCGGATCATGCTGCTCACCGCGCTCCGTAGCGCTCGGCGGACGGACCGAGACACCGCGGCGGGTGCGCTCCCGGTCTTGCTCCGCCTTTTTGAGGGCCTCGTAGATCTTGCTCAAAGTCGCTGCGCTCGGGGGCTCAGGCCTTGGGAGTCTCGCCGATGCTCGCCAGCAACGGCAGGCCGAGGTGTCGTCCGACGTCGTGTTCGGAACGCAGCGAGCGGCTGAGGTATTCCCGGCCGAACGCGCCGGCGATCCCCACCACGAACCCGGCAATGAGCAGGACGGCAACGGAAACCTTCTGTAGATCGGCGCGCGCCAGCGGCAAGCCCGGCCGCTGCACGACGTCGATGTTGACCAACCTTTGCTCGTCCATCTCCTGACTGATGCGGGCTTCTTGTCCGCGCTTGACGTACAGCTCGTACGTGTCTCGCTGGTTCTTCACCTCTTCTTCCAGCCGATCGTACGTGGTGCTCTTTTCCTGCAGGCCCGCCAGCTGCCGGTTGGCGCGACTCAGCTCCTCATCGAGTATCGCTTGTCGCGCCCGAAACTCCTTGAGCTGGCTTTCCAGGTCCAGCAATGTCCGCAAGCGATCCTCACGCAACGGATTGACGCGAAACAATTGGTGCATCGCCACGGTCGGGTTGTCGCGCGTCTCGCTCTCGATTTGCGACTTGAGGTCGGCAATTTCCTCGGCATTGTCTTGGACGTGCCGGTCCTTGTCGGTGTATTTCCGCAACAACGAGACCCGGTCTACCTTGCGCTCCACCAGCTGCGTGCTGAGCTGCGAGATCACCGGGTTGATTTCGATGAACTGTGACCGCTTGACGATTTCCGGCTGCGCGTTGATCTGCTCGCGGATCGCGCGCACGCGCTCCTCGGTCCCGGCGATGCTGGTATTCACATCGCGCAATCCGCTCTCCACTTCGCCGACGTTGCGCACCGCCGCCTGGATCTCGTCCTTCGGCGAGACCACGCCCTGCTCGGTACAGAAGTTCGAGAGCGCATCCTCCGCCTTGTGCAGCCGTTGCTCCGCTATCCGGAATTGCTCGTCGTAGAAGCGCGGCAGGCCCTTATCGCCGTGGATGCTGCCATGATAGTATAGATACTGGTCGACTACACGGTTGACGACGCGCGCCGCGTACGCCGGGTCGGACGCCTTGTAATCGATCTGAATGACGTTCGACGCCTTGACGGGCGTGACACTGAGGTTCTGTCCGAGCGACAATACTTGGTCGCCGAAGAGCTCGCCCTTCGACTCCAGGTGCGGCGGCGCGTTCCCGTCGCCTCCGGTCGCCAAGTCGCGGACGATGCGTTCCAGCAGGTCGCGGCTGCTGATGACGTGGACTTCGGAGTTCACCAGCGATTCGTTCAGCTGCACGGTTTCGAGCTTCGTCAGATCGCTGGCTTGAATGGTCGGATCCGACCGTTGCGTCGAGATCATCACCTTGGCGGTCGCCACGTAGCTCGGCTTGCGCGCCAAAGTCGCGATCAGGCCGGGCACCGCAATCGCCAAGAAGACCGCGGCAATGAAGCGCTTGCGCTTGAAGAAGACGTGCAGGATCTCGCCGATCTGCTCGTTGGCATTCTGGGTGCCACCGGCCCAACTGGGATACGATCCCGGGCCGTTGCCACCGCCGTTGCCGTTGCGCGGACCGTTGGGTCGGTCACGACGTCCGGATTCGTACGCCATTGCGTCGCGATTCCTTCACCCGGAGATCAGAACGTCGTCCCCGCGCCCACCCGCGGCTCGAGCGGCAGGACGCC
>Ga0209415_10020510_pt1 | contig 10262 bp, 8 predicted proteins | sample PeaSoiSIISIP2007_FD_187696 | JGI IMG/M metagenome (GOLD analysis project Ga0209415, IMG submission 187696) | Peat soil microbial communities from Weissenstadt, Germany - SII-SIP-2007 (SPAdes) (version 2) | ecosystem: Environmental > Terrestrial > Soil > Wetlands > Peat | place: Germany...
GCCGGCTTCGACCGCATCACGTTCGAGCGCCACGACCGCGAGATCCGGGTCGGCAAGGACGTCGACGACGCCATCGCCTTCTCGATGGCGCTCGGACCGGCGGGCGAGGTGATGCGCCTCGCCGGGGCCGAGGCGGAGCGCCGCAAGCCGGAGATCGTCGCGTCTCTGCGCGAGATGCTGACCCCGCTCGTGCGGGCGGGAGGGGTGTACGCGAAGTCGAGCTCGTGGCTGGTGAGCGCGCGGGCCGCCTAGCCGACGGGCCTTTCCTCGCTCCACGGCATCGCCTCTTCCACCTGCCTTGCCAGCGCGAGCACCAGCCCGTCGGCCAGGGGCCTCCCCGCGATCTGCACGCCGATCGGATGCCCCCTCTTCGACCGACCCGCCGGCACGCTCGCGGCGGGCTGGCCGCTGATGTTGAACGGCGCGGTGAAGACACCGAGCTTCGAGGCCTCGGCGAAGACGTCGGGGGGCGCCAGGTCGCGCCACGCGCCGACGCGCGGGGGCGGCACGGCGACGGTCGGCGTGATCCACGCGTCGCAGTCGCCGAACTGCTCCAGCACGATGCCCATGAGCCGCTCGGTGGTCCGCTCGACGACCTTCGCGTCGACGGTGCGTCCCTTCTCGCCGAGCCACCGGGTGACGGGCTGCGTGAGGGCCCAGTCGTGCACCGGGGCGGAGGCGGCGGTGGCTTGCCACACGGGCAGGAACTCCTCCAGCACGCCGGCCGGGAGCTCCAGGGGCTTCTCCTCGAGGCTGTGACCGAGCTTCTCCAGGACGCGCGCGACGCGCTCGACGGCGGCGGCGATCTCGGGATCGGTGTCGACGTGGTTCGAGCGCAGGGCGAGGCGCAGCTTGAGCCGTCGCGGCACCTCCCGGGCGAGCTCGGCGAAGGGTCGGGGCGGGGGAGGGGCCCAGTGCGGCTGGCCCACGGTGATCCCGGCCATCACGTCGAGCATCGCGGCGGCGTCGTCGACGGTGCGGGTGATGGGGCCGCACGTCCAGATGAGGACGCGGTCGTCGAGGCCGAAGGGGTTCTCGATGCGGCCCCGCGACGGCTTGATGCCGAAGAGACCGCAGAATGACGCCGGGATGCGGATGGAGCCGGCGGCGTCGCTGCCCTGCGCGATGGGGATCATCCCGGAGGCGACCGCGGCGCCGGCGCCCCCGCTCGAGCCCCCGGCGGTGACCTCGGGGTCCCACGGGTTGCGGGTGGGCGGGTGGATCGCGGGCTCGGTGACGGGGAGCGAGCCGAGCTCGCTGGTCGTGGTCTTGCCGACGATGACGAAGCCGCCGCGCCGGAGCTGCGCCACGACGGCGTCGTCGAACGGCGAGAAGAGGCGCTCGAAGGCGCGCGACCCGAACCGCGTGAAGGAGCCGCGCGCGAGGTTGAGGTCCTTCACGCCGAGGGGGACGCCGAGGAACGGCGGGAGATCGGCGCCACGCTTGCGGAGGCGGGCGTCGGCGGAGCGAGCCTCCGCGAGCGCCCGGTCGCCGAGGACCTGGACGAACGCGGTCAGGCGCGGGTTCATCGCCTCGATGCGCTCGAGGCACGCGAGCACGAGATCTTCGGACGAGACGCGGCCGCGGCGCAGCATGGCGGCCAGGTCCAGCGCCGGGCGCCAGGGGAGCTCGCTGCTCATCGGGGGCTCACGACGTCGACTCCCGCGACGGTGACCGCGTACGCCCTGGCGACGCCCCACGGCTGCACGATCGCGTGCTCGTGGGGGAGGTCCCACACGACGAGGTCGGCGCGCGCGCCTGCGCGGAGGACGCCGCGATCGGACAGGCCGAGAGAGGCCGCCGCGTGGCGGGTCGCCGCGAGGAGCGCCTCGTCGGGCGTCATGCCGTACGCGCGGACCGCGAGCGCGAGGGCGAGGGGGAGGCTCTCGGTCGGCGCGGTGCCGGGGTTGGCGTCGCTCGCGACGACGAGGGACACGCCGGCATCCAGCAAGGCCGCCACCGGCGGCGGCGGCTGGCCGAGCGTGAAGCTGGCGACGGGGAGCAGGACGGCGGCGACGCCTGCCCGGGCGAGGGCGTCGATGCCGGCGGGTGAGATGTGCTCGACGTGGTCCACCGATGCGGCCCCGAGCTCGGCCGCCAGCTCCGCCCCGCCGATGTCGGCGAACTGGCCCACGTGCAGTCGCACTCCCAGCCCGTGCGCCCGCGCCGCCTCGCCCACCGCGCGCGCTTCGGCCACCGTGAACGCGTTCGCGTCGACGTACGCGTCGACGAACCGGGCCCGGGCCTCACGCGCGACCTGCGGGACGAGCACCTCGGCGACATGCGCGACGTACGCGGCGCGATCGACCCCCGGCGGGAGCGCGTGGAGGGCGAGGAACGTGGGCACCACGGCGGGCACGTCGAGGCTCGCGGCCGCGCGCGCGATCGCCGCCAGCTGCTTCCGCTCGTGCTCCGGCTCCAGGCCGTAGCCGCTCTTCACCTCCACGGTCGTCACCCCGAGCGTCGCCATCCGTCGCAGGCGCCCGACGAGCGCCTCGGTCAGCGCGCCCTCCGTCGCGGCGGCGACGGCGCGGTACGACGACAGGATGCCCCCGCCCGCCGTCGCGATGTCGCGGTAGTCGCCGCCCGCCATGCGCACCGCGTACTCGGCGTGCCGCGAGCCCACCCAGCAGGCATGGGTGTGCGCGTCGACGAGCCCCGGGGTCACGACGCGGTCCCCCACGTCGACGAGCGCGGCGCCCGGCGGCGCTCCGGCGCGTGGCCCCACGTACGCGATGTGGCTCCCGTCGAGCACCACCGCCGCGTCCTCGAGCGAGCCGCGCGCCGGATCGCACGTCGCCACGCGCTTCGCGGTGAATCCGCGCAGGGTCACGCCGACCTCCGCGCCATCTCGGCCGCGACCGCGCGCGACTCGGGTCCCCCGACGACGCCGGCGAGCGCCGCGTCGTCGAGCGGGCGCGCGGTGGCCCGGTCCCTGGCCGCGCCGACGCGGGCGTGAGCCTCCTCGCAGCGGGCACGGAACGCCGGCGAGCGCTCCGCCTCGCGCGTGATCGCGTCGATCGCCCGCTCCTGCTTCTCGTCGCTCCAGCACACGAGCAGCGCGTCGCACCCGGCGGCGATGGCGTGCACGGCGGCGTCCTCGATGGTCGAGCGCGCGGCGATGGCCTGCATCTCGAGGTCGTCGCTGACCAGCACCCCGCGAAAGCCCAGGCGCTCGCGGAGCGCGGTGCACACGGCGGGGGACAGGGTGCCGGGCCGGTCCCGGTCGAGGGCGGGGTAGACGACGTGGGCCGTCATCAACGTGGCGACGCCGGCCGCCACGGCGGCCCGGAAGGGGACGAGCTCGACCCGCTCGAGCCGGTCGAGCGGTTGATTCACGACCGGGAGGTCGACGTGCGAGTCCTTGGAGGTGTCGCCGTGCCCGGGGAAGTGCTTGCCGCACGCGAGCACGCCCGACGCCTGGAGGCCGCGCACCCAGGCGGCGCCGAACCGGGCGCACGTGTCGGCGTCGTCGCCGAAGGCGCGGTCGCCGATGACCGGGTTGTGCGGGCAGGTGTTCACGTCGAGCACCGGCGCGAAGTCGATGGTGAAGCCCAGGGCTGCGAGCTCCGTCCCCACGGCGCGCGCGATGCGCTCGGCAAGGCCCGTGTCGCCCCACGAGGCGACGGTGCGCATGGGTGGCACCTCGAGCAGCGGCGCCTTCAGGCGCGCCACGCGGCCGCCCTCCTGATCGATGCCGACCAGCGGCGGCCGGGGCGCGGTGGCGTGGATCGCGCGGGTGAGCGCGGCGACCTGCGACGGCCCCCCCTCCACGTTGGGCTTGAACAGGATGCCGCCTCCGCGGCGGCGCTCGCGGAGCGCCCGCGCGAACCCGGCCGGGAGCGACGTCCCCGGGAAGCCGCCGACGACGAGCTCTCCGAGGGCGATCATCGGCCCTACGCATAGCCGTTCCTGATCGGGGCATCCATCGTGCTAGCGATAGGGGTGACGATGCTCCCCCGCGCCGCCTGCTTCGCCCTGCTCCTCGCGGCCTGCCTTCCGCCGGTCGATCCGCTGGAGCCCCCCGCGGCGCCCGTGCCCGCGCAGGTCGCCGTCGCCCCGCCACCGGTCGCGCCGCCGGTCGAGACGCGCGTGACGGCGTCTCTCGTCCCGGTCGACGTCGCCGGGGCCGCGGGGCCCAAGCGGCGCCTCACGCTGGCCGAGGCGCGGCGGTACATGGTCCAGCTCATCAACCGCGATCGCGCATCGCAAGGGCTCGCGCCGGTCGACCTCGACGAGGGGCCGCCCACGCGCGGCGGTCAGGCTCACGCCGAGGACATGGCGAAGAACGGTTACCTCGGTCACTGGGGTACGGACGGGTCGGTCCCCGAGCAGCGCTACACGGAGGCGGGCGGCACCGACATGGTGCTCGAGAACGCGAGCTGCTTCACGGACGAGCAGCGGCGGACGCTCGATCCCAGCGCGCTCGTGGACGTGAAGAACGTCGAGCAGGCAGAGGACATGTTCTTCCACGAGGTGCCGCCGAACGACGGGCACCGGAAGAACATCCTCAAGGCGTGGCACAAGCGGGTCGGCATCGGCGTCGCGCAGCCGCTGGCGACGCAGACGGAGATCCCCGTCCCGTGCTTCGCGCAGGAGTTCGTGGATCCCTACGGGACGTACGCCGCGGTGCCGGCCTCGATGCGCGTCGGGGACACGCTGCACGTCGAGGGGGCGATCGCGCCGCCGGCGACGTTCGCGGGCGTCGGCCTGGCGCGGGTCGACGGTCCGCGGCCGATCACCGTCGCCGAGCTGAATCGGCGCCGGTCCTATCCGGTCCCTGCGCCCTACCAGATGTTCTGGCCTCCCGGGTTCCAGACGCCCATCCCGGTGCAGGTGGGCGGGGGCCGCTTCGCCGTGAACCTGCCCCTGAGCGACGGAGGGCGGCCGGGGATGTACGAGCTCAGCGTGTGGGCGAGCGTCCCCGGGACGCGGGACCTCACGATGGTGAGCCTGCGGACGATCCAGGCGCGCTGAGACAGATCGACCGGCGTCCTCGCGCGTCGAAGGGGCCATGCGTCCCATTCTCCTGTGCTGTGCGGTCCTGGCTCCCACCCTGGTGGCCTGCGGCGGGGCCGTGAACCCCGCCGTCGCCCATCCCGATGCCCCCGCCACGATCGGTCGCATCGTCGTCTATCGCAACGGGGTCGCGTACTTCGAGCGGACGGCGCGCGTCCCGGGCGACACGCTCACCCTGTCGGTGCCCGCCGACAAGGTCGACGACTTCCTGAAGTCGCTCGCCGTGGTCGACTCGAAGACCGGTGAACCGGCGAACGTCGCCTACCCGACGGAGCCGAAGACGGAGGGCGGGCTGGTCGACATGGAGATCCAGCTGCCGGGACACCACCCGCACGAGGTGAAGCTGTCGTACGTCACCGAGGCTCCGGCATGGAAGCCGAGCTATCGCGTCGTGCTGGGAGACCACGAGAAGGTCGATCTGGCCGGCTGGGCGGTCGTGGACAACACGTCGGGCGAGGACTGGCGCAACGTGCGGCTGGGCGTGGGGGCGAGCTCGGCCCTGTCGTTCCGCTTCGATCTCCGGTCGGTGCGTCCGGTCGAGCGCGAGACGCTGCAGCCGGAGGGCCTCTTCGCCGAGGCGCCGTCCGCGGGCCAGGGCGCTGCGGTCGCGAACGCCGCGCCCGGCAAGGGGAGGACCCCCGCGCCGACGCCCCCCGCGATGCGGCCGCCGCCGGGCGACGGCTCGCTCGACCCCATCGGCACATCGCACTTCGAGTCGGCCGGCGCCATGACCGTGCTGCACGGCACGTCGGCCATGGTCTCCATCCTTCACGCCGAGGCCGAGGGCGAGGTCGTCTACCTCTACGATCCCGAGAGCCCGCGCGGGAGCGCCCAGCTCGCGTTCAAGTCGCTGCGCCTGCGCAACCCGACCGACTCGCAGCTCGAGGCCGGCCCGGTGACCGTCTTCGGCGACGGTCGCCTCATCGGCGAGGGGCTGAGCGAGCCCATCCCCCCCAAGCAGCTCGCGTTCGTCCCGTTCGCGCTCGATCGCCAGGTGACGGTCGACCGCTCCGTGGCCGAGCGCGACGAGGTGGCCGGCATCGCGGGCGTGCAGCGTGGCGTCTTCGCGACGCGGGTGCAGCACGTGCGTCAGACGACGCTGGTCGTGCACAACAAGCTCCCGACCCGCACGGTCGTCTACATCCGTCACACCGTAGCGCAGGGGTTCCGCGCCTCGAAGGCGCCGACCGATCCCGAGCACGCGGCGGGGGCGGATCTGTATCGCGTCGAGGTCGACGGCTACGGCAAGGAAGAGGTCGTGCTGGAGGAGGCCGTCCCGGTGAACCGCGCGATGGACATCCGCGCGGCCGATGCGATGAAGCTCGTTCGCACCTTCCTGGCCTCGTCGCGCGACGCCCACCTCAAAGAGAAGGTGGACCGGCTGGCGAGCCTGGAGGAGGCCATCGCGGAGACCGATCGACGGGCCGCGGCCCTCCGCGCGGGGATCGCCGAGCACCGGAGGCGCATCGAGGATCTGAAGATGCAGATCGCCGCCGTGCACGGCGTGCACACCGCCGCCGCGCTGACCGCGACCCTGCAGGCGAAGCAGAAGCAGCTCGCCGAAGAGGTGACGAAGTCGACGGCGGACCTCGCCGGGCTCGACGAGAAGCAGCTGCTGGCGCGCATCGAGCTGCAGGACGACGCGGCGGATCTCACGCTGGACGGCGTGGCGGCCCCGGGGAGCGGCCTGGCGTACAGCGGGGAGTAAGGAGGGACGCCGTCACTCCGGGGTGGGCGAGACGCGCCAGTCGCGGACGCACGACGGATCGTCGGCGCCCTCGAGCCCCGCGCAGCGCAGGGGATCGACGGCGGGGCCGAGCATGAGGTACCGGTCCCGGGACACGAACGGCAGCTCGTCGTGCCATCGGTCGTTGATGGCCCGCCCTGCGGCGTCGGCGGACTGACGCATCCCGTTCGCCTGGAGCGCGGTCAGGCGTCGCCCGATGTCGTCGTGGATGGCCGCCATCGAAGGGTCCTGCGTGAGGGCGTAGGCATTCTCGAGGAAGCGGATCGCGGCCTCCGTCGCCCCCGCCTCGGTGAGCATGGTGGCTGCCGTGAGCGACATGTCGGCCAGGCCTCCGAGCTCCACCGCGTGCCCCATCGCCTCGGCGCCCTCCTTTCGCCACCGCGCGATCTCGGCGTCGTCGTGAAGGAAAGAGGGCGCGATGAACGCGATGAACTGGCCGTACTTCATCCACAGGTCGCGGTCCTCGGGGCGCTCGCGTGTCCCGCGCTCGAGGTAGGCCCGTGCCTTGCGCACGTCGTCCTCGGTCCCTTGCAGGGGGCGATACGCCAGCATCGTGTCGATGAACCGGTAGAGCGGTGCGTACGTCGGCTCCAGCTCCAGGATGGCGTCGGCGTACTTCGGCGTCTGCAAGAACTCACGGTGCTCCATCCAGTGCGTGCCGTAGTCGACCAGAAGGCTCGACCAGAGCAGGTCCACCGCCGCGGCGTCCCAGCCGAGCGTCGCGGCGTGAAGCTGCTCGGGGGGCGGCAGGGGATAGACGTCGCCGGCCTCCTTGAGGTCGTGGGCGGTCCCGGCGAGACGCGGCTGAAGGCGCGCGACGCCGGCCGCGCACGCGAGAAAGAGAAACGCTGCGCCGAGGGTCGGACGGCTCACTCCACCTCTGAGTCGATGAACATGCCCGGGTCGAGCACCGGCCCGCGCGCGTCGCCGTCGGCGTAGTGGCCGGTCACCTCGAAGGTGCTGGGGATGCCGTCCCCGTCGAGGTCTCCGTGAGCCTGCGCCCGGAACGTGCTGAGCGGCGGGGAGAGGTTACTGTCGAAGGAGAAGCTGAAGCAGTGCGGCGTGTCGGGCGGGACGGGGCGGAAATCGAAGGCGCGCCACGTCGGATGATCCCATGCGCCCGGCGGGTCGGGCTCGCAGTGACCGCGAGGCGGCGTCGCGGGGGTCGCCGGCGCGCTGGGCGGGAAGCCCTGAGCCACGGTGTGCCCCTTGCCGTAGAGCACCGCCGCGGCGCCGATGCGTTGAAGCCCGTCGACCGGCTCGACGAAGCGCGAAGCGTGCACCTCGCGCACGAACGTGGGGACCGCGACCGCCAGCACCGAGGCGATCAGCGAAAAGGCGATGGCCAGCTCGAGCGGGCTGAAACGGCGGGCACGGGCGCGGCTCGACAGCGGACGAGGCATCGCTCCCCGTGTGTAGCACTCTTCAGGTCTCGACCACGTTGCGGCGAAGCCGCAAACGTGCCGTCCAGGTCTCTCGCGCTATCGCGCTATAAGGGGCCGCATGGGCACGGGAGGCGCGGGCATCGTCCGCGCGGCCATCGTCGGCGCGGGAGGTTTCCTCGGTGCGCACCTGGTGCGCGGCTTCGAGGCCCGAGGTGCGCGCGTCCTGCCGCTCGTGCGGGTGGTGGAGGAGCGCTCGCCGGCGGAGGCGCTTGCCTTCGATGATGCGGTCGAGCATCCGGATCTCCTCGCCGGGGTCGACGTGGTGGTCCACGTGGCGGCGGTCGGCCCGCGCCACGGAGCCGACGCCGCCGAGGCGCGCACCGCGAACCTCCACCTCGTCGAGCGCGCCATGCGGGCGACGGCGGAAGCCCGCGTGCGGCGGTTCGTCCTCGTCAGCTCGGTGAGCGTCTATGGCTTCCCGGCGCGTCTTCCCGTCACCGAGGAGCACCCCTACGCCCCCCGCACCGCCCGCGCGGCCACGATGGTGGAGGCCGAGATGCGCGCGCGCCGGGCGGCCCGCGAGCTCGCGCTGGAGCTCGTCATCGCGCGACCGACGACGGTGTACGGCCCGGGGGACCACCACGGCCCGCTCGACGCCATGGCGGCGATGATCCGCGCCGGCACCTACCGGGTCGTCGGGTCCGGGGACAACGTACTGCATCACACGCACGTGGACGACGTCGTCGAGGGCCTCTGGCTCGCGGCGACCCACCCGGACGCCGCGGCCGACCACTTCCTGCTCGCGGGTCCGGAGACGACGACGCTCACGGTCCTGTCGGAGCTCGTCTCTCGCGCCGTCGGGCGTCCCTTGCCGAGACGGCACGTCCCCTCCAGCCTGGCTCGCGCCGTGGCCACGCTCGTCGACGTCGCGGCCTACCGCGGGCTCGCGTTCAGCTCCGGAGCGCCACCGCTCGTGCATGCCAAGCTCGACGGGCTGACGTTGCCCCTCTGTTTCGACGGAGCGAAGGCGCGCCGTCGGCTGGGCTTCGTACCCCGGGTCAGCTACGAGGAGGGCGTGATGCGTACGCTGCGGGGCGAGTGGCCGGCGCTCGCTCGAGCGGGGGCCGGCCCGTGAGCGTTCGCGGTCGCGCGGGCCGCATCCTCGCCTGGGCCGTGGCCCTCGTCGCGCTCGTCTTCGTCGCATGGGTCGTTCCCGTACGCGACCGCTGCTGGGATCCGCGGGCGCCCGCGTCCACGAAGGTGTCCATCAGCCGGGAGGACGGCGGCTGCACCTTGCACCTCTCCACCGGCCCCGTGCAGATCGCCTCGGCGGAGTGCGCGCAGCTCCGGTGCGAGCCGGGTGTCGCCTCCACGCTCGCGCACGCGCGGCCCGGTGTGCTGGCGGCGCTGCTCGCTCTCTACTTCTTCAGCATGCTGCTGTGGGCTGCGCGCTGGCGAACGCTCCTCGCCTTCGCCGGGGTCGACATGAGCGTCATGCAGGTGTGGCGGGTGTCCATCGAGGCCCAGGCAGGCGGCATCCTGCTACCGGGCGGGATCGGCGGCGACGCGCTGCGTATCGCCTCCGTGCTGGGCCGGCCCGCGCGGCCCGGGGAACGACGGGCGCCGGCGGCCATCGTGGTCGCCTCGGTCCTTCTCGACCGCGCCATCGGGCTCTCGATCATCGCGGTCGTCGCGGCGGGGATGGGCTTCGCGTGGGGGGGGGTGCGCGACGCCACGCTCGCGTTCGTCCTGGCCGCGATCCCCGTCGCCGTCTTGCTGGGGTTGCTGGTCTTGCGTCGCGCGCCCGTGCACCGGCTGAGGTGGCTGGTCGAGGGGCGCCTCGGGCGCATCGCCGGGCCGATGCTCGAGTACGTGCGGGACCCGCGCGCGCCGGCGGCGATTGCGCGGGCGGCCGCGCTGAGCGTCCTGGTCGCCGTGACGCAGTTCGCGATCATTCGCGGGCTGGTGTTCGCCCTGGGAGCGGAGCCCACCGCGGAGAAGTGGGTGTACGTCGGCGGCGCCATGGTGTTCATCGTGGGCGCCGTGCCCGCGCTTCCCGGTGGCTGGGGTACGGCGGACGCGGCCTGGGTGTTCTTTCTCGGGCTGGCGGG
>Ga0209415_10020511_pt1 | contig 10262 bp, 10 predicted proteins | sample PeaSoiSIISIP2007_FD_187696 | JGI IMG/M metagenome (GOLD analysis project Ga0209415, IMG submission 187696) | Peat soil microbial communities from Weissenstadt, Germany - SII-SIP-2007 (SPAdes) (version 2) | ecosystem: Environmental > Terrestrial > Soil > Wetlands > Peat | place: Germany...
CGCCCTCATCGTCTAGCGGCTAGGACGGGGCCCTCTCAAGGCCCAAACAGGGGTTCAATTCCCCTTGAGGGCGCCATCTGAAGTTGGGGGCGCCCAGGCGAGCCTCAGCGCCAATAGCCCTTGATCAAAACGTAGCGGTCCCCCCGGTGTTGCCACCTGGGCCGGACCCACTCGGCGCGCAGATGGGCCGGACGCTCCCAGCGGCCGCCAACCCATATGTAGTGCCCCCAGCTCCAGTCCCAGTAGCCGCCGATCCATATGTAGTCGGGCCCTGGGCAGGCAGCCACAACCTCCTCCTGCGGAGGCGGAGGCGCTTCCACGACCGTGCGGCTGCATCCTGCCGCAGCCAGCCCGACCAGGCACAGCCCGATTGCACAGACCCCTGCCTTTGCGGCGCTCGGAATTGGCTTATGTCCTGAGTTCATCCCGCTTTTGACAAAGGATACAAGCTCCGGTTCGGACTTCGGCCGCCGAAAGAGGGGAACCAAAGCCTGCTCCGCCCGCCATTCCCGGCCATGACTCGCCCTCGATTGAATAACACGATCCGGTGCGCGAAGGCGGCTTTCGGATTGGCGTGGTCGGGGTCCGACCCATTCAATGCGCGTTCCCCGTGCTGCCCGCCTTCCTCGCCACCTTCTTCTTCGCGCTCAACGCGACCTGCGCCAACCACAGCATCCGCCTGATAGGCACGCTGCGGGCGAACCTGAGCCGGCTCGTCATAGGCACGGCGGTCCTTGGGCTGTTCGCCCACACGCTGGGGCGGGGCTTTTCCAGCGCCGGAACGGCCTGGTTCTTCGTGAGCGGCGTCGTGGGCCTCGGAGTCGGGGACCTGGGCTCGTACGCCGCCCTCCCGCTCCTCGGCTCGCGCCTCACTGTGCTCATGATCCAGTGCCTCGCGGCCCCCCTGGCCGCCATCGGCGAATGGTGGTGGCTTGGAACCCGGCTTTCCGCGGCGCAGATCCTCTGCGGCGCGGCCATCCTTTCCGGGGTCGCCCTGGCCATCGCGCCAAGCCGCGAGAACCCGCCGCGCGTCCGGGTGAGGCCGATCGGGCTGCTCTACGGCTTCATCGGGGCGTGCGGACAGGGCCTCGGCGCCGCGCTCCTGAGCCGCAAGGCCGTCATGGTGGCGGCAGCCGCAGGCGAGTCGGTCACGAACGTGACCTTCGGCCTTACGGCGGCGTACGAGCGGCTCGTCGCCGGGCTGGCCTTCACGCTAGGCTGGTTCCTCGTGCTGCGGCTCCTGCGCCGCCTTCCCCTCCCGCCGGTCCCGCATTCGCCGCATCCGACAGCGCGGTCACCCTTCTTCTGGGCTGTCGCGAACGGTCTCGCCGGCCCCGTGGCGGGCGTCGGCTGCTACCAATGGGCGCTCTCGACGACGCCGAGCGGCGTCGTCCTTCCTATCGCGGCGACGACGCCCCTCGTCTCGATCCCGATCGCGTTCTGGCTCGAGGGAGACCGTCCCTCACGGCGCTCGATCCTCGGCGGCTTGATCGCGGTGGCAGGCTGCGTCGTCCTGACGATCGTCAGCCACCACTAGCTCCATCCTCATCGGGCATTGCAGCCACCGGCCGCGCGCCGATCGAAGCGCCGATCCGGCTTGCAGCTCCACGGCGGGCCCGTTGCGATTCAACATGCGGCAGCCGGCGATCTCGCTCAAAGCTAGCGCCCCGCCCATTGTGAAAGCCATCGGCATTGTCATCCTCGCGGGCCTCCTAAGCGCGTCTGCCTTGGCCCAGGACAGGGAGCCACCGGTCAATCTGCGCGACCCGCTGCCAAACGTCGCGCTGAGGGACGGGCGGATTCTCCACAATGTGAGGATCGTCGGCTTCGGAAACACAACCGTCGTGGCAAGGTGGGAAGGCGGCCGCGGCACGATTGCCTACGACCAGTTGCCGGACGAGATTCGGAAGGCGGCCGAGCTTTCAAAGCCGGTCCAGCCGCCGGAGGAGGTTGACAGAACCAGGGCCGAAGGAAAACCCGCCGACCAGGCACCGTTCGCGCTGACGGCCGCGCGGCGGGGCTTCACGACCCGCCTGCTGCGCCCCGAGTCGGCCGGCGAGCCTCCCGAGCAGCCGCCGCCAGGGGTGCTGGAGCTCGTGCCCTATCAGGGGCCGCTCGGGCCGATGGCGGCCTACCTGGGGCCGTCTCCCCACGACGGCAGGCGACATCCCGCAATCATCTGGATCGTCGGCGGACGAAGCAACAGCATAAGCCCCATAGCCTGGACGCCCGGACCGCCTGAAAATGACCAGTCGGCGACCGGCTTCCGCGAGGCAGGCATCATCATGATGTACCCTTCGCTGCGGGGCGGCAACGACAGCCCCGGCCGGCGCGAGAGGTTCTTCGGCGAGGTCGACGACGTGATCGCGGCCGGCAGGTTCCTAGCGCGGCTCAGCTACGTGGACCCGCGCCGGATCTATCTCGGGGGCCACAGTACCGGCGGGACGCTTGCGCTGCTGGTCGCGGAATCGAGCGACCAGTTCCGGGCCGTCTATTCGCTGGGCCCGGTCGCGGACATGACCGGCTACACGCAGGACGACGTGCCATTCGACCTTTCGAACCCGAAGGAGGGACAGCTGAGGTCCCCGAAGCTCTGGCTCGATTCGATCCGCGTCCCTACGTTCGTCTACGAGGGGACCGAGTCGCCCTGCAACAGCGGCGCCCTGCGCACCATGGCCGAGATGAACCGCAACCCGCTGGTGAAATTCACGCCGGTCCCAGGCGGCACCCACTTCACGATCATCGCCCAACTTGTCCGCGATATCGCCCAGCAGATCCTCAAGGACGACGTGAAGTAGAGGCGGCGGGTGTGCGACCGACTTGCGGCGCTCGCTCCGCCAAGGGGATCGGCAGGCTTGTCCTTCGAGGCCAAAGACCCTAGGCTCCAAGCCGTCCCAGGGGACGCCTGTATGCCGTCTCGAAGGCTCCTTTCCCGCGGCCCGTTGGCCGCGATGCTCGCCCTGGCCGGGCTGTGTCCGGTCCTTGCGGCGGCGGCGCCCGCGGAAACACAGGCCCCCTCGAGGGTGCGCGAGCCGGCCGTCGCCGGCCTGTTCTATCCGAAGGACCCGGCGGAGCTCTCCAAGATGATTGACGCGTGCCTCGCGGCGGCACGGGTCCAGCCCGTGGGAGAGCTGAAGGCCCTCATCTGCCCGCACGCAGGCTACCCGTACTCGGGGCCCGTGGCCGCCTACGGCTACAAGCTCCTCGCGGGGCGCCACTACGACACGGTCGTCGTGATGGGGCCGAGCCATTATGCCGATGTCCGCGCGGGCTCGGTTGCGAACGCCACGCTCTACCGGACGCCGCTCGGCGACGTTCCGGTCTCGGGCAAGGCCGGGCGCCTCGCCCTGGCGCGGCCGTTTGAGCTCGAGCCGCCCTGCGCCGTGCAGCGGCCCGACTGGTGGCTCGAGTCGTCGCGCCGGGCGCCGGCCGTGGACACGGCGGAGACGTGGGAGCACTCGGTGGAGGTCGAGGTTCCCTTCCTCCAGAGGGCGCTCGGGCGCTTCGAGCTGGTTCCCGTCGTCTGCGGCGAGATCGACCCGGCGCGGGCGGCCAAGGCGCTCGAGCCCTTTCTCGACGAAAGGACGCTGGTCGTAGCCAGCTCCGACCTCAGCCACTACTACACGTACGACCGCGCCCGCGAGCTCGACCGCGGCTGCGTCGACGCGATCTGCCGCCTCGACATCGGCGCGATGGAGAGCCAGGAGGCGTGCGGACGGATTCCGATCCTCATCCTCATGCACGTGGCGAAGGAGCGCGGCTGGAGGCCGCGCCTTCTCGACCGCCGCAACAGCGGCGACACCGCCGGGGACAAGTCGCGCGTCGTGGGCTATGCGGCGATCGCGTTCTACGCGCCCTTCGGCCAGCACCTCGCCCCGGCCGACCGCCGGTCGCTCCTGACGATAGCGCGCGGCGCGCTGCGCGGGGCCGTCGGCGCCGGCCGACAGACGGACGCGCCGGTCCCCGTTCCCGGCCTCGAGGAGCCGAGGGGCTGCTTCGTCACGCTGACCGAGCATGGCGAGCTGCGCGGGTGCATCGGCAACCTGGTGGCCCGCGGCCCGCTCTACAGCCAGGTCGCCGAGAACGCCCGGAGCGCTGCGCTGGACGACCCCCGCTTCAGCGCCGTCACGGCGGGCGAGGAGGCCTCCCTGAAAATAGAAATTAGCGTCCTTACGGAGCCGCAGCAGCTGTTCTTCTCATCGCCCGACGACCTCCTGCAGAAGCTCCAGCCGGGGGTGGACGGCGTCATCCTGAAGATCGGCGACCGCATGGCGACCTACCTCCCGCAGGTCTGGGAGCAGATGCCCGACAAGACGGCCTTCCTCGACAGCCTTGCCGAAAAGGCCGGCTGCGGCGCGTCGGAGTGGCGAAAACCCGGGACCGCCGTCTTCCTCTACGAGGTCGAATCCTTCAAGGAGCCGTAGGCGCAAGCCAAAATGAGCGATCCGGCGGAGCCACGGCAGGACGGGATCCGCCGCGCGGTCCTGCTCTCCGTCGCCGGCCTCGGGGCGTCCTCGATCGCCACGCAGCTGAGCCTCCTCCGGGAGCTCCTGGGCTCCTTTTCAGGGAACGAGCTGGTTCTTGGGATCTGCCTGGGAAACTGGTTCATCCTGACAGCCGCGGGCGCGTGGGCGGGAGAGGCGGCCGCGCGCCTCCGCCGGCCCGGACCCGCGTTTGTCGCGGGACAGTTCGCCGCCGCCCTGATCCCCCTGGCGCAGGTCGCCGCCGTCCGCGGCCTGCGCGACGTGGTCTTCCTCAGGGGCGAGGCGGTGGGCCTGGCGGGAACCTGGCTCGGAAGCCTGGCCCTGCTCGCCCCGTACTGCCTCGTCTCCGGAGCGCTCCTTACGCTCGGATGCAGGCTGGTTGCGCGGGAGGGCGGCGCCGGCGGCATCGCTCCGGTCTACCTCGCGGACACGGCAGGGTCGGTGGCCGGCGGGGCCCTCTTCGTCTTCGTCCTCGTCCCGCGGCTCGACCACTACGCGCTGCTCTGCGCAGCGGCGTTCGTGAACCTCGCCGCGGGTTGCCTCCTGGCGTGGAGGAGCCGGTCGCGGGCGCTGCTCTGCGCCGGGCTTGGCCTGGCGGGCGCGCTCGCCCTGCAGGTGGCGCTCGTCGACGCCGACGCCGCGACGACGGCCCTTCAGCACCGCGGGGAGCGGGTCGTGTTCCGGGCGAATTCCCCCTACGGCAGGCTCGTGGTGTGCGACAGCTCCGGGCTCCTCACGTTCTACGAGAACGGCGCCCCCGTCGCCGCGACGCAGAACACCCTGCAGGTCGAGGAGGCGGTGCACTACGCCATGTGCCAGCGGCCGCAGGCGCGCCGCGTCCTGCTCATCGGCGGCGGAGTGGCCGGCGACGCACGCGAGATCCTCCGCTATCCGGCCGTTGCCGAGGTGAGGTACGTCGAGATCGACCCGGCCATCATCGCCGCCGGGCGCCTCCTGGTCCCCGGAAACCTGGATGACCCCAGGATCAGCCTCACGCCGGGCGACGGCAGGCGTTTCGTCCAGGCGAGCCGCGGGCTCTACGACGTCGCCATCGTGGACCTGCCCGATCCCTCGACCTCGCAGCTCAACAGGTACTACACGGCCGAATTCTTCGCGGAGGCGCGCCGGGCCCTTAGGCCCGGAGGGGTCCTTGCGTTCGGCCTCGGACGCTACGAGAACTTCGTCGGCCCGGAGCTCGCGCGCCTCCTCGCGTCGGCCCGGCGAACGCTCGGGGGAACCTTCCGCCGGGTGGTGATGATCCCGGGCGGCCGCGTGTTCTTCCTGGCGTCGGACGGGCCGCTGGGCCAGGACATCGCCGGCCTCCTCGAGTCCGCCGGAATCCGGCCGCGCCTTGTGAATCGCCATTACCTCGAGGCCGTGCTCGCCCGGGACCGCCTTGACGACATCGGCCGCGCCGTGGAGCGCCCCGCAGGCCTGAACGCCGACAGGAACCCGGTCCTCTACTACTATGAATTCCGCCGGTGGCTGAGCCAGTTCGGGGCGCCGAGCGCCGTCCTCGGCGCGGTGCTGGCGCTCGCCCTGGCCGCGTACCTCGCCGGCCTCGGCCCGGCGCCGCGGGTCATCTTCGCGGCCGGATTCGCGGCCTCCGGCATCGAGATCGTCCTCCTGCTCGGATTCCAGGTGCTCTACGGGTCGGTCTACCGCCAGGTCGGGCTCGTCGTGACGGTGTTCATGGGGGGCCTCGCGTCGGGCGCATGGGCGACGCGGGGCGGCCCAGGCCGGTGCGTCGCGGCGCGGGCGCTCCCGCTCCTCGGGCTCGCGATCGCGGCCGTGTCGGCCGCCGTTCCCCTCGTCCTTCGGGCAAGCGCGGCCCTGGACGGCGCGGCCGGCGGCGAATTCATGGGACAAGGCTCCATCCTGCTCGCCACCTTCGTCCTCGCCGCGCTCGTCGGCGCGCAGTTTCCGCTGGCCGGGTCCGCCGGTCCGGGGGCGTCCCCCGCCCGCCTGTTCAGCGCGGACCTCGTCGGGGCGGCCCTGGGCGCCCTCCTCGTCAGCTCCCTGCTGATCCCGCTCCTCGGCATGGCGGCCGTCTGCCTGCTAACTGCGGTGTTGAACGCCGCCGCCGCCGGGCTAGCCTTTAGGTCGAGGCCATGCCGGCCCTGAACACCCTCTGCCTGAAGCTCGTCCGGTGGACCGGATGGCTCCTGCTGCCAGTCGTCCTCGCGTTCTTTGCGACGGGCTATGCGATCAGCGGGCGGTATGGGTTCGGCATCCTCACTGACGAGCGGACGGCGTTGACCCTGCACAAGCTGATGCACGCCCCCCTGGCAATTCTCGTGGTTGCACACGTGGTGCCTTCGCTGTATCTTGCCATGCTCCGATGGGGATGGATCAAACAGGGGTCGGGGGCCTGATGACCCGGCGCCGCGCGCTGGCATGCGGCGCGGCGGCCTTCGCCGGCGCGAGCCTGCGCTGCAGCGGGTCGTGGATGGACAGTCTGCTCCATCTGGGCGACTCGGAGGCCCCGGCGGAGGTGTTCAAGGGCGGCGCGCCGAGCGAGGAGGTCTGGGCGCTCTGGAGCGGGCGGTCCTGGGTGAAGGAGGCGTCGCACTACCTCAAGCTTGGGGCGAACGTCCAGTGCAAGGTCTGCCCGAACAACTGCATCCTCGAGCCCGGCGACCGAAGCCACTGCCGCAACAGGGTGAACCGGGGCGGCACGCTGTACACGATGGTCTACGGAAACCCCTGCACCTTCCACGTCGACCCGGTGGAGAAGAAGCCGCTGTTTCACTTCTACCCGGGCACCCGGGCGTTCTCGCTGGCGACCTCGGGCTGCGTCTTTCGCTGCCTGAACTGCCAGAACTGGGAGATCTCGCAGAAGATGCCGGAGGAGACCAAGGATCCCAGCGGCCCGGAGTTCAGGCTGCGCCCGCCGCTGCCGTCGTCGCTGACCTATGAGGACATCGCCCGCGTAAGCCTCTTCCCCGACGACGTGGTCGCCGTGTCGAAGGCCCTCGGCTGCCCCTCGGTCGCCTACACCTACTCCGAGCCCACGGCCTTTTACGAATACACCTACGACACCTGCCGGCTGGCCCGCGAGGGCGGGCTGAAGAACATCGTCGTGAGCTGCGGCTCGATCGAGGAGCGCCCCCTCCTTGACCTCGCCCAGTTCGTCGACGCGGCGCACGTCGATCTCAAGGGCTTTGACGACGAGACCTACCGGCGGCTCAACTCCGGCAAGCTCGAGCCGATCCTGCGCACGCTCAAGACCTACAACCAGATGGGGGTCTGGTTCGAGGTCATCAACCTCATCGTCCCGACCTACACGGACAACCTCGAATCCATCAAGCGGATGTGCGGCTGGCTGGTCGACAACCTCGGCCCCGACCGCCCGCTGCATTTCTCGCGCTTCCACCCGGAGCACAAGCTGGACCACCTCCCGGTCACGCCCATAGACATCCTGGTCCGCGCCCGGGACGCGGCGCGCTCGGCCGGACTGCGGTACGTGTACCTCGGCAATGTCCGGGAGGTCGCCGACGCGGGGACGACGTACTGCCCGAATTGCCGGCGGCCGGTGATCGAGCGCGACGTGTACTCGGTCACGTCGTTCCAGCTTGATGCCGGCAGGTGCCGCTTCTGCGGGACGCCTGTCGCAGGGGTTTGGACGGCTTGAATCCCCGCACCGAGCCGGCGGCCGATTGCCACATCGGCGGCGCCGAGGGGACCGTCCCGCGGCCGCGCCCCGCGAACGAGCCCAAGACGCTGCGCCCCAGGGCGCTCCGTCAACCTGCAATGACAATTAATGCGCAGTTTCCGCCAATAAGCATTGAGCCAAAACGCGGCGCTGCCGTAATGCTGGTGCCGACCCTATGAGCCCCCACCCTTATGCGTTCCTCGCGGTGTTCGCGGCCGTCGCGGTGGCCTTTCCGCTCGCGGCGCTGGGCCTGGCGCAGCTTTGGTTCCGGCTGTTCCAGCCGGCGAAGCCGGGCGACACCAAGAACGCTGTGTACGAGTGCGGCCTGGCGCCGACCGGAGACTCGTGGATCCAGTTCAAGGCCCACTATTACCTGTACGCCATCCTGTTCCTGATCTTTGACGTCGAGCTGCTCTTCCTCCTGCCCTTCGCGGTGGCCTTCACCACGCTCCCGGCGGGTGCGCTGCTCGCGATGCTCGTGTTCATCCTGATGCTGGCCGAGGGGCTTGTCTGGGCCTGGCACCGCGGGCACCTCGAATGGACGTGACATGAGCGACGCGGCGCCCCCCTCCCCGGAGATCACCGACGCCGAGCGGGCCGAGCTGCGCCGCCACGGCATCCTCCTGACGAGCATAGAGGAGCTCTACAACTGGGGCCGCAGCAACTCGGTCTGGCCGCTCCAGTTCGGGCTCGCCTGCTGCGCGATCGAGATGATCGCCGCCTCGATGGCGCGCTTCGACATCGCCCGCTTCGGCTCGGAGGTCTTCCGCCCCTCGCCGAGGCAGGCGGACCTGCTCATAGTCTCCGGCACGGTGACCAAGAAGATGGCCCCGCAGGTGGTGCGCCTCTGGAACCAGATGCCCGAGCCCAAGTACTGCTTCGCGATGGGGGCGTGCGCCATCTCGGGCGGGCCGTTCAAGCAGGGCTACAACGTCCTCAAGGGCATCGACCGGTACATCCCGGTCGACATCTACATTCCGGGATGCCCCCCGCGCCCGGAGGCGCTCCTTCACGCCCTTGTGACGCTCCAGGAGAAGATCCGCGGCCAGAAGATCTCGGGGCGCGGCGCCCCGCGCTTCCTGCAGCCCGACGCGGCGTGCGACTACCCGGTGCCGGAGTTCGGCGCGCACGACCTCGAGCCGCCCAAGAACCCCGGCGTCTGGCAGCCGCCGGCGCTCGTGCGCAAGGAGGGGGCGTAGCCCCCGACCCATGGAATCCCCTGAGCAGATCCGAGACCGCATACTCGCGCGCTTTCCCGGCGCCGCGGCGGCCGTGGTCGCCAACCCCGGGCCCGCCGCCCAGCACTCGCTCCTGCTTGGCGCCGACAACGCCAGGGCCGTCGCGGAGTTCCTGCGCGACGACCCCGGCCTCAGGCTCGACTTCTGCTCCAACGTCACCGGCGTCGACTGGCCCGACCGCGAGGTCGTCGAGACCGCCAGGGTCTCGACGCCCGATCCCGCGGGCGGGCCGCCGAGGCTGACCGAGGCGAAGACAAGGCGCCTAGAGCCCGGGTGCCTCGAGGTTGTCTACCACCTGTACTCGATGGCGCTCAAGCACGGCCCGGTGGTCCTGCGCCTTCGGACCGCGAACCGGGCGGACCGGGTCGAGCTGCCCTCGCTGACGCCGGTCTGGCGCTCCTGCGAGTTCCAGGAGAGGGAGGTGTTCGACCTTTACGGCGTCGTCTTCTCCGGTCACCCGGACCTTCGCCGCATCCTGATGTGGGACGGCTTCAAGGACCACCCCATGCGCAAGGACTACGTCGAGCCCGACGACTACGAGTGGGAGCCCACGCCCCACGGCGACGTCCTGGCGAAGGCCAGGCGCCACTATCCGGCGGCCGCGACCGGGAAGGCGAATCCATGAGCGTCTCCGGCATGCCGCTCGAGTCCGCCGCGGGCCCGCTCGTGCGCAGCGTCCGCGACGAATTCCACGGGGACCTGCTCGAGGTGTCGATGGGCCCGCACCACCCCTCGACCCACGGCGTCTTCCGCATGGTCGTGACGCTCGACGGCGAGACGATCACGAAGCTCAAGCCCGTCTTCGGCTACCTCCACCGCAACCACGAGAAGATCGGCGAGAACACCTCCTATCTCGGGTCGATGCCCTACACGGACCGGCTCCAC